>Ga0196972_1000393_pt1 | contig 24538 bp, 15 predicted proteins | sample S1v_2013CmetaG_FD_148618 | JGI IMG/M metagenome (GOLD analysis project Ga0196972, IMG submission 148618) | Soil microbial communities from Anza Borrego desert, Southern California, United States - S1+v_20-13C | ecosystem: Environmental > Terrestrial > Soil > Desert | place: USA: California...
GGAAGAAGAAAGGATACATATCGCGCGTGAAATGCATGACGAATTAGGACAGTTGCTCACTGGATTTAAAATGGACGTTTCTTGGTTGAATAAGAAAATGGCCGGCTCAGATGACCCTGCCATTGCAGAAAAGCTTTCTGAAATGGTCATGATCATTGATGAAGCAGTGAAGTTTGTGCGCCGGATAGCCGCTGAATTAAGGCCTGGCATCCTTGATGACCTGGGTCTGGTTCCTGCCCTCGACTGGCATAGTAAAGAATTTGAAAAACGTTTCAACATCAAAGTTGATTTCTCTTCAGATGTGGAAGAACTAAAAACCAATCCTAAGGTAGCTACGGGCTTATTCAGGATGTACCAGGAATCACTCACAAATGTGGCCCGACATTCAGAAGCAAAAAAAGTAACCGCAAGGCTGCAGGTAAAAAATAAACTCATTCACCTTTCCATCAGGGATGATGGCAAAGGTTTTGATACCACGCGCGAAACAAAAACCCTAGGCTTATTGGGAATGAAAGAACGCGCTTCCATGATGGGCGGCAACCTCGAGATCACATCCACGCCGGGTGTGGGAACGCAGGTGATGATCAGTGTTCCGATGGATTAGGAATTTGAAAATCCGGAATTGGGAATTTGTATTTGGGAATTGGGACATCTGGCGGCTTTTTCATTTTTGGAAAACCTTCTTATGATCAGGCGATGACAACCGAAATTCTCGGGTTGTTTCGAATTCCCAATTCCATTTAAGTTGTCGGTTGGCAGTTGACTGTTGTCAGCAGAACCTGAATATTGACGCAACTCCCCAATTCCAAATTCCTGGTCAGCTCTTCAGCTAGTCAGCTCGTCAGCTTTTCAATCATCATGGTCCACCAAATTCCAAATTCCCAAAAATTGCTACATAAAACACTCCAGCATGTTTCTCCTCAACGCTTCAACCTGCCGCGGTGTGTTGCATAACAACACATAGAAAACCTTCAATTCCGGAATCCATACATAATCACTCACAAAACCTCCCTGGGAGCCGGTATGGCCAATCATTTTCTTATTCATCTCGCGCGTTATAAACCAGCTGACTCCCAACCGGGAAACGTTGCTGTCAGCCCAATTGGGCAATGGATATATAGTTCGTGACCGGCCTGTCCATTCAGGTGAAAGAAATTTATTTCCCTGTATGGCCTGCTCCAACGCCCACAATTCTTCTACATTGCTCCACACACCACCATTACCCGCTGCGGCAAAGGTGGGCTCCTCTCCATAATCTAACTCCTCGAATTTGCCTTTTCCCTTTTCTACATACGCATGCGCAACCCCACTGGTTGGATGAGGGCCATCAGTTATAGTGCTGGTTTTCATTTCCGCCGGTTCAAAAATCCGCGAACGAATAAATTCCTGCCACTTCATCCCGCTCACCTGCTCGATTATCAATGCCAATCCATTAAAGGCAGGATTGGAATACCTGTACTTCGTGCCTGGTTCAAATTCTAGCGAATCAGTGAGCTTTAAAGGAGCGAAATTCTCTTCATCCCTGGCCGTGAGATAAAACGCATGTTGCTCCGTCACTTTCCTGCTATCGGGAAGCCCGGAGGTATGCGTAAGTAAATGATACAGCTTTACCTTCTTCGCTACTTCTTTGTTCTTAAAGTCAGGAAAATATGTAAGCAGATCATCCTCTATTGATAGCCTGCCTTCTGATGCCAGTATTAATATTCCATAAGCTACGATTGGCTTTGAGATGGAGCCGAGATTAAATAGTGTTTTACTGGTGATCCTTTCTTTTGTTTCCATATCCGCCAGCCCAATGGAGTTAGAATACACAGTTCTTCCATCTTTTATTATCAATATTGAACCGCCCGGCTCACCTGAACGGAAGCAGGAATTAAAAATGGAATCAGCTTTTGCCTTATTGTACACGTGTTGCGCTTTGCCTGTTAAAGGAAGCGATATTACGAGAAGTAAGAAGATTTTCATGAAGAAAAGTTACGGAAACATTAGATTTCAAATGTCACCGCATCTTTTTCTCAACTACCGCAAGCCTGCGCCTCCATTTGCCAATAGGCTCGTGCTCGTATACGGCCCTGCCCTTTTTATCAACGAGTCCCGTTGATTTTAAAAGCGCCTTACTAAGTCGGGCAATTTTTTTGTCAGCAGATTTGTTGGATGAAAATAATTGCTCGAATGAACTGATTCCTTTTTTGATCACCGCTGCTTCTTTTTTGTATTCCTTTTGTTTCCTGTAAATGATCATTAACCTGTTATAAACAAATTCATCAGTAGGATAGACCTTCAATATCTTCTCATAATGCTTAGCGGCTTCGTCAAGCTCCCCCTCCGCTTCCGCCTGCCTCGCTTTTTCACGAAGCTCAGCAGTGGGTACGTCTGTTTTATGAACTAGTTTCATCTTGATTAGTATATTTTTCAAGTATGGCCTCTATTCTTTCCTTCAGGCTGTCAGGGCAATTAGTATTGAATAAAACGTGTGCAGGATTGGTATCAAAATGATAACACTGGCTGGGTTTCAATTGAATGCCGTCAATGAGTATGGGCTCTGCATCAAGTTTCCTTAATTCTTCCTGTATTTTCACTAGTACCTGGGGCGACATATTATTAGTCATAACCTCTTTTACCGTAAGGGTTAAAAAAGTATGCCAAAGGCAGCATCCAGGCACGGGCAACGGATGCTTCGATATAATTCCCTATTTTTCAAATATGAAAAATTACCTTCCTTTTATCATGGCATTCACCCTAATTATTAATGGATGCAATTCTTCAAAGAAGCTTGCAAAGGATCATGGTATTACCATCCTTCCCCGATCTGCATGGAACGCTCAACCGGCAAGAGAATATAAGCAGCACCAGCCATCCAGGATCACTGTTCACCACGAAGGCACCAGGCTTGAGATATCTGACGATGCCGCACGCAAGATCCATAACATTCAGGTTTGGGGCATGGGGCCCGATCGTAAGTGGACAGATATCCCTTACCACTTCCTGATTGCCCCTGACGGAACAATCTATGAAGGCAGGAATGTAAATACAGTGGGAGAGACGGCCACGGAATATGATCCATCCGGGCATTTATTAATTAATTGCTTAGGTAACCTTGACCAACAGCCGCTTCCGGAAACACAACTCCGTTCGCTCATCAATCTCATTGCCTATTGCAGTCAAAAATATTCAATTCCGGTTGAAACACTCGCCACTCATAAAGACTATTCCAAACAGACTACCTGTCCTGGAAAAAATCTTTACCAATATTTCGAAAATGGGTATATACTGGCGGAAGTAAAAAAGGAAATAGCTATAGCGAAGGATCGTTGAACGTATCTCCCTGCCTCACATCTCCCGTCTCAAAGCCTTTTTTGAACCAACGCATGCGTTGTGCAGAAGTGCCATGCGTAAACGCATCAGGTACTACCCTTCCTTGTGATTCTTGCTGCAGCCGGTCGTCACCAATTGCATTAGCGGCATTTAATGCTTCTTCTATGTCACCGCTTTCAAGAATTCCTTTCATTTTCTGTGCATGATGCGCCCATACACCGGCCAGAAAATCGGCCTGCAGCTCCATCATCACTGAGTATCTGTTGTATTCAGTTTCACTAAGCCTGGAGCGAAGTCGCTGCACTTTATCAGCGGTACCGTTAAGATTCTGAATGTGATGCCCCACTTCATGGGCTACTACATATGCCATTGCAAAATCACCCGGCGCATTGAAGCGGCTTTGCAGGTCCTGGTAAAATGACAGATCAATGTACACTTTATTATCGCCCGGGCAATAGAATGGTCCCATGGCTGAATTTGCGCTACCGCAGGCTGACTGCACTGCGTTCCTGAAAAGGACAAGCGTGGGTTCAGCATAATCTTCTCCACTCTGGGAAAACAATTGGTTCCATACGTCCTCGGTGTCAGCCATCACTACCTTTACAAATTCAGCCCGCTCATCATCTGCCGCTTTTTCTTCGGCGGTCATCTCCGTCTGGTTGGCTTGCGGTATAAATTGCTCCAACCCTGAAGAATCACCACTTCCGCCACCGAGAAATTGGTACAAGACAAAGATGATCAGGCCAACGATACCACCGCCAGCGGCGATGCCTCCACCTGAGATACCTCGACGATCATCTACATTAGAGCTGGTTCTTCTACCCTTCCATAACATAAAATTACTTTAGCTAAAGTTACAATTTGTTGCCGCTCGGCAGGTAGAAGCGGGTTGTATTTATTTCCGGATTTGCAACTGGTCGAGCACACCATCAATGGTAGTTTTGCTGAAAGGCTTTTTGAGAAAATAATTGATGCCTTCGCTCTTTGCCTTTTCTTCTATCCATAGTGCCGTATCAGCCGTCATCATGATGATCTTAATCTCCTGGTCAGCCAGGTGTATGCTCCTGATAAAATTGATGCCCAGGCCATCAGGAAAACTATTATCAAGGAATATAACTGTTGGCTTCATATAAGCGAGGAACTCCTCTGCTTCTGTGAGAGAATGAACGGTCATGGCGTGAATTTTTCTCGCCTCGAGAATGCCGGCAAGGAGATCACCCAGGTCAGCATCATCATCAATTATCATAGCGGTTTGCACGGAAATACCCATCTTCACAGGTTTTCATCCTTACCACAAAAATTCAGCCTTTTTTATTAAAGCTGTAAATGCAAATGTTAATGAGTATGTATTTACTCAGGTAGCATCTGCCATTCCCCATAAATTAAACAGCAAAATCAGCAACCTACACGCCGTTCGGAATATCACTTAGTAGGATTACTGTTGATTACTTAATTTCACTCTATAATTTTCAGGAATGGCAATCAGAGTTTTTATTACCGGCGGCACGTTTGACAAAGAATACAATGAATTGAATGGACAACTTTATTTCAAAGACACTCATTTGCAGGAACTGCTGGAAATGGGAAGGAATAAAGTACCGGTGGTTATTGAAACGCTCATGATGATCGATAGCCTGGAAATGACTGATGTGCAACGCAACAAGATCGTACAGAAATGCAGTGAATGCCCGGAAACGCAAATTGTAATAACTCACGGTACGGATACTATGGCAGAAACTGCCAAATGGCTGGCGAATAACATTACAGGTAAAACAGTAGTGCTCACCGGAGCGATGATCCCGATAAAGTTTGGTAGCTCTGATGGACTATTCAACCTCGGAAGCGCCTTCGCATTTGTTCAAAGCCTTCCGCACGGAGTGTACATAGCCATGAATGGAAGATATTTTCTATGGGATAATGTGAGGAAGAATAAAGAAACGGGAAGGTTTGAAGAGTTATAGCCTGGGGCGTGAACGTGATTATTAGGATTAGCTGACAAGCTGCCGAGTGATTGGAATTGGGAATTTGGGGGCGAGAACCTGATTATTTGAAAAGCTCATGAGCTAAACAGTCAGTACGCTGATTCATAAATACGCTTCTGCAACTGACAACCGACAACTGCCAACTAAATACTGAATTCCCATTCTGACACACCCCTGGCAGGGGTATATACTTCCGGGTGATGATTAAATCGCCTGTTTTTCCTTTTGAGATAAATGATGAGCGAGGTGACGGCCGTTGCCGCCATTAATACTGCAAATACAATTTTCTTATCCTTCATAATTCATTGGATGCAAGTCTTGTGCCAGTCAATTAACCCGGGTTTCAGGTGACAGTGGACCGTTGTCGGTTGTCGGTTGCCCCGAAACTGGAAATGCAATTTGCCTTACCATTTCCGAATTCCTGATTCCCTCACTCTCGTCAGCTCCTCCAAATAACCAGGTACTCGCCCCCAAATTCCCAATTCCAATCACTCGTCAGCTTGTCAGCTCCTCCAAATTCAGCCAGTCAGCCCCTCCAAATACTCAGGTTCTCACCGCAAATTCCAAATTCCCCTTAAAGCTCTACCAACTTACCCCCGCCAAATCCTAATAATGAATCACTCAAAAAACAATGGTATACCCCTAATTGTCAATTTAATACTACACCAAATCGAAACAACCATCTATGGTTGGGACGGATGCCGCGCAGCATCTTTGCAGCAGAAATGACTGAATGCGATATTTTTCAAAACTCCCGTTTTTAAAATCCAATATGAAGAACCATATCCAGCATCTTATAAACCTCCTGTTTCCATCACGAAAGATCCATTATTCCATTTGCATCCTATGAGAAAAGAAGCTTCAAATCCAAACATCGTTCCTGGTGGTACTGATAAAAATCAGCCGGCAGGAACGGTGATATGCAGGAATAATGATCCTGTATGGCTTGCTTCCATCGTGCAACAATCAGCTAACGCAATCATAAGCATTGATATAAACGGAAGAATACTGAGTTGGAATTCTTCAGCAGAAGAATTATTCTGCTCCCTTCCGGAGGAGCTGAAGGGTAAAGACATCAGAACAATACTGGATGAAAACGCCGAAGAAAACCTGGCACAGATCATATCAGGCAAAGTAGTACACGCGGTAGAGTTCTGGTTCAGGACCAAAGGAGGAGAGGTGCTCGCGATATCTGTTACTTCTTCTCCCATATATGATGCATCATCCACATTCGCAGGAAGTGCACTGGTGATGCGTGATGTGACTGTAATAAAAGCGAAGCACGAACAACTCATCCAAACCAAAGCCAACCTTACCGCGATATTCGATAACGCACAGGAGGGGTTTGTTTTGATTGATACCGATGGAACCATCAGGGAATTCAATTCAATTGCCCAATCCAGCATACTTCTCACACACAGCTCTCGTAAGGCAATACCAGGACATAGCATTTTTGAGCATATCGAGCCTTCAAGGCGCGATTTTTTTCGATCCATCATGAACCGGGTAATTGCAGGAGAAACAATACAATATGATAAAGCCTATCCCACTTCCACAAAAACTTTCTGGTTTACTCTTTCATTGAATGCGGTAAAGGAAGGTGAAAAAGTGACCGGCATTACCATTACCGGCATTGATATTACCACCCGCAAGATCGCTGAAAAAGTGGTAGAACAAAAAGAGAAATTCTTTCGTACCATCGTGGAGAATAGCGGTGACGCCGTCACGATCTTTTCTTCTGACGCCAAGCAATTGTATGTTTCCTCGTCTATTAAAAATATTCTCGGCTATTCTGAAGAAGAAAGCCTCGAGGTTAGCATTTTTTCACTCATTCACCCTGATGATGTGGAAGGGGCCGCAAAAATCTGGGAAGCGACCTTTGCCAATCCGGGAAAATCCATTCGCGGTCACATCATTCGTATTCTCCATAAAGATGGAACATACCGGTGGATGGAAAATACAGTTACGAACCTTGTAGATGACCCTATCATTGGAGGAATAGTCTCTAACTTTAAAGACATTAGTGACAAGATAGAATCCGAAAAACAATTACGGGACTCCCAGGAACGCTACAAGCACCTCTTCTATAACAATCCACTGCCCATGTGGATCTTTGATCCGGAGACCTATTACTTTCTTGAAGTAAATGATGCAAGTATCGTTAAGTACGGTTACTCCAGGGAAGAATTCCTGCAGATGACCATTAAAGATATTCGTCCGGATGATGCCGTTGAAAGATTGATAGCCTCCATGAATGGCAGGATGGAGAAAAATTATAACTATAGTGGCACCTGGGAGCATAAAGCCAAAAATGGTGACATACTGGATGTGGAGATATCAAGCCATCCGCTTGAATTGGACGGGCGACAGGCGATATTAGTTCTCGCCAATGACATTACCGAAAGAAAGAAAGCCACCCGCCTATTACTTAAAGTGTACCAGGAAAAATCAAGCATCCTGGAAAGCATTAAAGACGGTTTCTTTACCGTTAACCATGATTGGGAGGTTACATATTTCAACAAACAGGCGGAAATCATTCTTGGAATGCCCCGCGAGCAGATTATTGGAAAAAACATATGGGAAGTATATAAGGAAGCAATTCCACTAAAATTTCATTCAGAAGGAATGAAAGCAATGAAAGAAAGAATTCCTGTAACCTTTGAAGAATTCTTCCATCCATTGAACCTGTGGGTTGACGCAAGCATCTATCCCTCGGATGAAGGTCTTTCCATTTACTTCAAAGATATCTCCGAGAAAAAATCAGTTGAAGAAAAAGTAAAAACAGCAAAGGAACGATATGAAATTGTTGCAAGAGCCTCAAACCAGGCAGTGTATGAATGGGATATTGTGAATGGCTCCAATTACTGGAACGAAGGACTCAATACCATCTTTGGGCACGAACGGGCAGAAGGCCCAATGTCAACGGACACCTGGACTGAAAATCTTCACCCTGATGAAAAAGATGAACTGTTCCGGGCCGTGCATGATGCATTTAAAGACCAAACATCATCACTCACCCGCGAAATGCGTTTCCGGTGCGCTGACGGTTCGTATAAAACCGTGCTTGACCACCTTGTGATTTTTTACGACAACAATGGCCAACCCCTTAAAATGATGGGCGCCATGAAGGATATTACCGATAGAAAAAAACATGAAGAGGCTGTTGGTGAATTAAATGAACAGCTTAACAAGCGCGCAAAAGAACTGGCCATTTCAAATGAAGAACTCGAGCGTTTTGCCTACGTGGCTTCTCATGACCTGCAGGAGCCTCTAAGAATGGTGAGCAGCTTTCTTCAACTTTTGCAAAAGAAGTACGAGAGCCAGCTTGACAAAACTGCGCTTCAATACATCGATTTCGCCGTGGATGGAGCTGAAAGAATGAAAAGGCTCATCCTTGATCTTCTCGAATATTCAAGAGTAGGAACAAATAAAGACGTGCTCGTTAGCACAGACATGAACGAAGTAGTGAACCATGTGCTGAAAAACTTCAATAACCGCATTATGGAATCAGAAGCCATCATAAAGGTGAATGAGCTTCCTGTGATCCAGGCAAATAAAAGCCAGATGACGCAGTTATTGCAGAATCTCATAAGCAATGCAATGAAATATAATACCTCTTTTGTACCCGAAGTAGAAATCGGCTGCAATGACAGGGGGTCATCATGGGAGTTCTATGTAAAGGATAATGGTATTGGTGTGGATCAGAAATTTTTCGAGAAGATCTTCATCATATTCCAGCGCCTTCACAACAGGAACCAGTTTTCAGGTACGGGAATTGGCCTTGCCATTTGTAAAAAAATTGTTGACAGGCATGCAGGCCAAATATGGCTTGAATCAACAATAGGTCAGGGAAGCACTTTCAGGTTTACGATAAAAAAATAATTAGGAGAAGTATGAAAGAAGTACACATTTTATTGGTAGAGGACAACGAAGGCGACATCATCCTCACCCTTGAGGCTCTCAAGGAAACTACCATCAGGAACAAGGTTTCGGTTGCACGCAATGGTGAAAAGGCGCTTGACTTCCTATCTTCTTCCACAGCGTTGCCTGACATGATCCTTCTTGACATCAACCTTCCCAAAGTGGATGGGATCGAGCTCCTTGGTACCATCAAGCGCGATGAAAGATTAAAAATGATCCCCGTGATCATGCTTTCAACTTCATCAAGTGAGACTGATATCAGAGCCTCTTATGCAAATCATGCCAACTGCTTCATCAGCAAGCCCGTTGATCTTTCGAGATTCATGGAAGTGGTTCGCACCATTGAAAATTTCTGGATTGGCATTGCCAAATTACCTCAACAAAATCAACATGAAGCGATTTCCAAATATTGACCCATTGAACATCCTGGTGGTGGAAGATAATTTTGGAGACTTCATTCTCCTCAAGGAAAGCATTTTCTTATCATCTATTCCAGCGGCACAAATCGAGCTTGCTGATACACTTGAATCAGCCATTACGTACCTCGAAAACAACACGCCTGACCTGATCTTCCTTGACCTGTACCTTCCTGATAGCACAGGCCTGTCTTCGTTTCAAAGTTTGAAGAATCACATGAAGAATTCTACCGTGATCGTTCTTTCAGGCTTGTCTGACACGGTTACTGCCGTAGAAGCGATTGGCCAGGGTGCCCAGGACTATCTTGCCAAAGGCGAGTTTGATATAAAACTTCTTGAAAAAACCATCATCTATGCGCTCGAGCGCCGCAGAAGTGTTGAGTCACTCAAGATGGCCAATGAACGTTATCGCCTGGTTTCAAAAGCTACCAATGACCTCATTTGGGATTGGGACCTGCAGGATAATAAGATCTATAGTGATGAACAGGCCATGAAAGATGTATATGGTTATTCTTCAGAAGGTGCGATCAAGCATATTGATGATTGGGAACAACGCATCCACCCTGATGATAAGGAACGCGTATCAAAAATTATTGATGACGTGATCACCTCTTCCGATAATGACTTCTTTGAAATGGAATACAAATTCCTCAGTGAAGATGGCGCTTACAGGTTAATATTTGACAGAGGATACGCTGTGAGAAATACGAAAGGCAAACCAATCAGGCTCATTGGCGCTGCGCAGGATATCACTGAAAAAAGGAAGCTGGAGCGCGAACTGCAGGAAGCCCAGGTACGCCAACAAAGAGCCATCACTGAAGCTACCATTAAAGGCCAGGAAAATGAACGGGAGCAATTAGGGATCGAGCTGCATGATAACATTACCCAGATACTGGCCACATCCAAATTGTATCTCGATTATGCCTTCGCAGGCCCCGAGATTAAAAAAGAAATCATCATGCAAAGCAAACAGCTCATTGTGCTTGCTACGGATGAGCTCAGAAAACTGTCCCACGCACTTCTTCCTCCTTCACTGGAAGAATTTGGCCTCAGCCAGGCGCTCAATGAACTGACGAGTGGCATCCTTCAAACCGGTGTGTTTAATATGGAAAGAAGCTGGAGCGATTTCAAAGAAAACCTCCTGCAAAGAGATCAGAAACTTACAATCTATCGCATCGTGCAGGAACAATTGAACAATATCATTAAACATGCGGCAGCCAAAAATGTACGCATCTGCATCAGGCATATGGAAGATGGACAAAATATAAGAATCATCATCCGTGATGATGGGAAAGGTTTTGATACCGCTCAAACCCGAAACGGCGTAGGCCTAAGGAACATTACCAGCCGGGCAGAACTTTTCGGCGGCACGGTTTGCATTAAATCTTCACCTGGTAATGGCTGCGAATTAAAAGTATTATTCCCCGTTAGATATTCAAATTCAAACTCAATCATTAACACTAACACTAACAATTAATAAACTATGGAAAAAATAACAATCCTGATTGCTGAAGACCATACCCTTATCAGGGAAACATGGAACTTCATTCTTAACTCAGACCCCCGTTTTAACGTAATTGCCTGTTGCGGAAACGGCGAAGAAGCGGTTGAACTCGCCCGCCAGCTTCGTCCAAACGTCGTGACGATGGACATCAACCTGCCCGGCATGAATGGCTTTGATGCTGCACAAATGATACGCAAATATTCTCCAGGTTCCCGCATTCTCGGGGTATCCATGCATTCCCAACCTGCTTATGCACGTAAAATGATACAGGCAGGAGCAAAAGGGTATGTGACCAAGAACTCATCCTACGAAGAACTCATGCTGGCCATCAGTGAAATTCATAATAACCGCACGTATATCTGCCAGGACATCAAGGATATTCTTGCGCAACAATCATTCGAAGGAAAGGAGCAGGGTCTTAATTCGCTTTCAAGTCGGGAGATTGAGATCATCGGCTATATCAAAAAAGGATATTCATCCAAACAAATTGCCGAGCCGCTGAATATCTCCATGAAAACGATTGAAGTACATCGTTATAATATTCTTAAAAAATTAAACCTGAAGAACACCGCCGCCCTGGTGAATTATATTAATAATACGGAATTGGGATTTGGCATTTGATAGAGGCCAGGAATTTGGAATTCGGAGTTCGGAATAGTTTTTAATCGGAATCAGGCGGAAAACCTCATTTCTGCAAATGGGAGGCTTCCTGATAATTTTGGTCTTCCAAATGCCCGATAGCAAATTCCGTCAAGGCAACTTTCTGCTATCATGGTCACGCCCAAATTCCAAATTACCAATTGCCCATTCCAATTTACCCGGGTCGTCAAATTCACCGCATACCACCCTATCTTTGCCCGCATGATCAGCGAAATCAAACCTAAGGAGCATGCGGGTGCCGCTGTAGCATCTGGCTTTAATCCAAATAAACAGCATACATTAAAAAATAGCACGGCCATTTCCGGCACCGGTCTACATACCGGCGCATTGGTTGAAATGACCTTGCTGCCCGCGGCGCCCAATTCGGGTATGCTATTTCAGCGCACCGATCTGCCCGGCGAACCCACCATAAAGGCTGATTGCGACCTGGTAACGGATACGAGCCGGGGCACCACCCTTGAAGCAAACGGGGCCAAAGTGCATACTGTGGAACATGTACTGGCCGCCCTGGTAGGAATGGGAATTGACAATGTGATAATTTCCCTCAATGGTCCGGAAGTTCCCATCATCGATGGAAGTTCCGTACCCTTCGTGGAAATGATTGAAAAAGCAGGCGTTGATGAACAGGATGTAGATAAGGTGTGGTACACTATTGATGAAAACATCATCTTTCGTGATGAGAAGAAGAACGTTGAGATGGTAGCCATGCCCGCTTCCGAATATTCAATTACAACATTAATTGATTTCAATAGCCCTGTACTGGGTACGCAGCATGCTGGTCTGAAACACATCAATGAGTTCAAGACAGAGATCGCACCCTGCCGCACGTTTTGTTTCCTGCACGAGCTTGAAATGCTAATGGACAACAACCTCATTAAGGGAGGCGACATTAACAATGCGATCGTGATCGTTGATAAAAAAGTGGATGCCGAAGAAATGGAACGCCTCAGGAAGATATTCAAGAAAGATAAGATCGAGGTAAAAAGTGAAGGCTATCTGAACAATCTCGAACTGCGCTTCCCTAACGAACCGGCACGGCATAAGCTTCTTGACATTGTTGGTGACCTGGCGCTGATAGGTTACCCCGTAAAGACTCACATCATTGCGAGCAGGCCCGGCCATAGTTCTAATGTTGAATTTGCCAGGAAGATCAAACAATACATCAGGAAACACAAACAGAACAAAGGCGTACCCGTGTATGATCCCGCTCAACCGCCAGTTCATAACCAGCAATTCATTGAAAAAACCCTGCCACACAGGTTTCCATTCGCACTCGTTGATAAGATCATTGAAGTAGGTGATACGCATATAGTAGGGGTAAAGAATGTCACCTTCAATGAATGGTTTTTCCAGGGACATTTCCCCGGCAACCCGGTAATGCCGGGCGTATTACAAATAGAAGCCCTGGCGCAATGCGGGGGCATCCTGGCCATCAACCTCAGCGGTGAAGGCAACTATGACACCTATTTTCTCAAAATAGATAACTGCAAGTTCAAGCACATGGTCAAACCAGGCGATACCATGATCCTTAAAATGGAGCTTTCAGCTCCCATCAGAAGAGGAATTTGCGAAATGCGAGGTACGGTTTACGTGGGTGGAAAGATTACCACCGAGGCGGATTTGGTGGCGCAGATCGTTAGGAGGCCATGATCACGAAAATATCCTGTAATTGGGAATTTGCAATTAGCGACGAGACCATGATATTTGGATAAGCCAGCCATCTAACTTTAAGCTGATTAGCGGGGATGCGGAATTTGAATGACATTCCTGATTACCTGCGGAGCCGGCTATTTTCAAGTGCTATCTCTGCACGATATTATCATACAGCTCCCAGCTTCGAAATCTCAAATTACCCTTGCAGAAATTTCCGGAATACATGGCCTTGTCCCTAATTCCAAATTCCCAATTCCAAATTCCAGATTTGAGTTAGCGAATACCATCCCCACCCTTGTTTCCCCCTCTAATTTTAACCCCTATTTTCCTTTAAATTCAGTAAATTTGCAGGTCTGCATTTTTCATTCAAAAAGCAAGGATTTCCAGAAATTTATGAACCCAGAAATAACAGAAAAAGTACCGGCTATTTCATCCGGTTACGGGGCTGATAGCATTCAGGTATTGGAAGGTTTGGAAGCAGTGCGCAAGCGCCCTGCGATGTATATTGGCGACATTGGCGTGAAAGGCTTACACCACCTGGTGTACGAGGTGGTGGACAATTCTATTGACGAAGCCCTTGCCGGATATTGCAAAAACATCATCGTAAACATTCATGAAGACAATTCAATTTCCGTAAGTGATGATGGCCGTGGCATTCCCACCGCCATGCACACCAAAGAAAAACGCTCCGCTCTCGAAGTGGTTATGACCGTTCTTCACGCGGGTGGAAAGTTCGATAAAGGTTCATATAAAGTTTCAGGAGGCCTGCATGGCGTAGGGGTAAGCTGCGTGAACGCGCTGAGTAAGAAATTACATGTTACGGTAAACCGCGATGGAAAGGTTTTTGAACAGGAATATAATATTGGCGTACCCCAGTATGCCGTGCGCGAAGTTGGCACCAGCGAGACTACAGGTACCCGCGTTCATTTTTGGCCTGATGACAGCATTTTTATCACCACTACCTACAACAAAGAAATACTGGAAGGTCGTTTACGTGAATTGGCCTTTCTTAACCGGGGAGTAAGAATCACACTGAATGATCTTCGCGAGAAGGAAGAAGACGGAAGTTCGTACAGCAAAAGTTTTTATAGCGAAGGAGGCATCATTGAATTCGTTGAAATGCTTGATTCCAACGCAGGCAGGAACGCACTCATTCCAAAAGTATTATTCGTTGAAGGAAAAGATGATACCACCAACGTGGTGGTAGAAGTAGCCCTGATGTATAATGACAGCTTTAGTGAACACATTTATTCTTATGTAAACAATATTAACACCATTGAAGGTGGTACTCACGTATCAGGCTTCAGAAGGGCATTGACACGCGTGTTCAAGAGTTATGGTGATAAAAACAATCTTTTTGAGAAAGCCAAGGTGGAGATCGAAGGCGATGATTTCAGGGAAGGCTTAAGCGCCATTATTTCTGTGAAGGTGCCTGAACCGCAATTTGAAGGTCAAACGAAAACCAAGCTTGGCAACAACGAGGTAATGGGCGTGGTTGACAGTACCGTTTCCCGTTCACTTGAAGCATTCCTGGAGGAGAATCCGAAAGACGCAAAGAACATCATCAATAAAGTGATCCTTGCCGCACAGGCCCGTGCCGCCGCCAGAAAGGCAAGAGAATTGGTTCAACGCAAATCAGTACTCACCGGGGGTGGCCTTCCTGGAAAACTTGCAGATTGCTCTGATCGTGATCCTGAACGCTGCGAATTATTCCTGGTAGAAGGTGACTCAGCAGGTGGCACCGCCAAACAGGGTAGGGACAGGAGTTTCCAGGCTATTCTTCCGCTTCGTGGTAAGATCCTGAACGTGGAAAAAGCAATGGAGCACAAGATCTATGAGAACGAGGAAATCAGGAACATGTATACTGCCCTGGGCGTGACCGTTGGTACGCCTGAAGATCCCAAAGCCCTCAACCTGAATAAGCTTCGTTATCACAAGCTTATCATCATGACGGATGCGGATGTTGACGGCAGCCATATTGCAACGCTGATATTGACCTTTATCTATCGTTATATGAGCGAATTGGTAGAGCAGGGTTACGTTTACATTGCCCAACCTCCATTATACCTGGTGAAGAAAGGAAAAGAACAGGCGTATGCCTATAACGAGGAACAGCGCAAAATGCTCGTTGAAAGATTGGGCGCAGGTAAAGATGATTCAGTGAACATTCAACGATACAAAGGGTTGGGAGAAATGAATTCAAACCAGCTCTGGGAAACTACGATGGACCCTTCTACCCGGACCCTGAAAAGAGTAACCATTGAAAGTGCCGCAGAAGCTGACAGAATTTTCAGCATGCTGATGGGTGACGAGGTAGCTCCCCGCAGGGAATTCATTGAAACTCACGCCAAATACGCCAAATTAGACGTTTAATTGTTTTCAACCAGAGGTGGAAAACTTGAGAATTTTTTATATATGATTCATTTTCAGCTATTTACTCCCGTTTGCTCGGGACTTTTTTAGTTTTGGTACGAAATTTTAAACAGGGTAAACAGGCGAATGCCGTAATTTCAAGCATTACTAACACAAAAATCAAATCCCATGGCTGATGTAACGCTTACCGCATACAATGTAAAAACAAAGGAAAAAGGTGTTCCCATTCAAGATGCTGTGATCACGAAAACTGCTAAAGGCGCCTACATGGCCCAGGGTCATGATGGTAAAGGCAATAAGCTCACTACGCTGTTAAACGGCGAGAAAGCCATGGCCGCTATCAAGGCAGGCATCGCTAAGCAAGGCTGGGAATAGCCATAGCCAATATTATTGGGAAAGTAGAATGTTGCATGCAGCATTCTACTTTTTTTGTGGATTATTGCCTGATTAACCTGAAAACTTCGGTCTTATCACCTGCATTCACCTCCAGCAGGTACAAGCCTGTACTATAATGGCCTGATTCAAGGTCGATTAACTGTTTCTGAATAAAACCACTGGAAATGGATGAAGTTTGTAAAACGGTTTTACCGATTGCGTCAACCACTCGTATGTTGATCTTTGTTCCCTGTGCGTGCTGAAATACCAGGTTGAATTTTCCAGTGGAAGGGTTGGGATATACCTGCCATTTCATTTCATTTTGGAACATTACAGGCCTCACTGGAGAATAACTGTGTGAGCCATCCAGGTCAACCATTTTTAATCGGTAATACCTTATCCCATTCTTGCCATGCTCATTGTCAAGGTAAGAATAATGCTCTTCACCTGCCAAATTTCCCAAAGCAGGCATTTCATTTATTTTGGAAAAATGACCCTGTTGGTAATCAAGGTTCCCTCGTGCAACTTCAATTTCAAAATGAGAGAGATTCTCTTCATTAGCAGTTACCCATTTCACCAACACATCATTATTTGCCATCTTGTGCGCATTGAAACTCATAAGCTCAAGGGGCAAAGCCTGGTTTTGGTTGATGCCACCATTATTTAACCAGAATTCTGAGAAATCCTTCACTTTATATTCAGCATAATAACCTTTGGCGAACGGAACTATAGCAACAGGACCTGGTGGTATGAATAACCATCCGCCCGGAATGTTATTTGCAATAGTTCCATCTTCTCTTGCGTCATTCACATCACTGTACTTTGACACACCGAGTTCATAGGCTGATGCAGGCTTCGTGCACCCGGGGCAGCCGGTTGCGGTGATCAATGCTTCAGTTTCTGAATCCAGGAAATAAAAACGCACAGTGGCTGAATCAGCCAGGTTAACATTCGCAGGCTTTATAGTAATATTCCTGTCATGGTAATACTGTCCGCTACTCGTTCTCACAGCCCCTGTATTTATGAAAACCTTCGCAAGTGTGCTTCCCAAATCCTGGCCATTAGGATTAATTGAGGCAATGAGTTCGCCACCATCCGTAAAGTCAATCCAGGAAGTGCCATTGACAGTGGGCTCATTTACTTCATTGCTGGTAAATGGTGAGCCTTCGTAAATGGAATATACGCTGTCATAAATATGAATGTCATCCACCGCAATTCCTTCGCGGTTTATGAATGGGTCTGACATCAGTACGAACCTCAGCCGAAGATTTGTCAGACCTGCAGGTAATGAAATGGTAGCTACATGCCAGCGCGTATAATCCTGTACACTCCAGAGGTGATTGTTTGTATATGCTTTGTTATACCAGTTAGTTCCTTCATTCTTTGAGCCAAGTCGTGTCCATGTAATTCCATCCGCAGAATACTCCACGTAAGCACCATCGCAAAGTTCATTATCATCATCCTGGGGATCTGCGTCGCCACAATCCTCCAGGTCAAGTGCAAGGCTAAAGCTTAACTGGGGATTACTCATGCCACTCACATCGAAGCAGGGAGAATACAGGTATGAAAGTTCATTTCCGTTGTGCGAACCCGCAAGGTTTGTCTTCCACGCATTCTGCCCGCTTGCCGCGCCATCAATTTTTGATGAAGCCGGCGTGCCGAACGCCCATGAATTATTGCTTCCCGCGCTATACCAGCTATTGACGCCCGATTCAAAATTTTCAAGGAAAGGAAAGTTGGTAATGATGGGTGAGTTAATGACCGTCACACGCGCAGTATCATTGTCTCTGTATGAATCATCAGGATAATCAACCCAGGTTGTAATAATGTGCGGCCCAAACGTAGCCAGGTCAGCCCCGGAAGTAAACGTATATGAAAAATCGCTGTTGCCGGGAATGCCGGGGATGATCTCGGTAATGGTAGCGCCGCCATCCACCACATACTTCACGGGAACGTTAGTAATGCTCGTATCAGCATTGTTCCTTACTGTAATTTCAACAGGCACGTTATTGTCCAGGCCGCAACTGGAAACGACAGGCGTATCAATTGAAACCATTTCCATATCATTTTCTACCAGGTATAGTCTTACATCATCGAATGTATATCCAGCGGCGGATTCATTATCTGCGGTAATTGCCTGGCCATACTGCCCAAACCGTATTTGAAAACTGGTTGAAAAATCCTGGCCGTTGGCAGCCAGCAAATCGCTTACCTGGATACTTGATGATTTAATGAAAGTGCCAGGTAGCTCAGCCTGATTTGCAAAAAGATCAAATGCCTCGATCCATGGCAGGGTATCGGCTCCTCTTACCCATACCCTGTTTGCAGGGTTATCAACGTGTTGGCCGTGGTGTTTGAATTGAAACTCGAGCCGTATGTCTTCAACCGTATTAAAATGGGGAAGCAGGTTAAACGTGCCTATAAGGGAATCTGCCGTTCCTCCGGGGTTAAAACGTTCAGAATCCAGGGTCAATGCATGCACTCCTGAATAAGCGATACCGGTATTGACAAACGTACGCAATCTGCCGAATGAAGATGAGCTATAGAAATCATATCGATCGGCGCCGGCAAGTCCCACCTGCCCGTGATAATACACTGAATCGGCAGCAGTTTCAAAATCATCAATGAAATCATTTCCCAAACTTAGCGTGACAGGCGCGTTCGGTAAATGTTTGATCACTGCCCTGATCGTATCATTTGCCTTTACCGGGTCAATTGCTGCTGTATTTTCCACTACAACAGTTAGTTGATACTGGCCTAAGGCTGAAAAATCATAAGGCACTGAAAAGGTATGAACGTAGGTTGCCTGTGCTGCCAGGTTGGTAGATGATTCAGTAATGAAAGCACCGCCATCCACTGAATATTTAATATTGAATGCGGGAGCATTGGAGTTATCCAGGTTCTTCACGCGAACGCTTATCGCATGCGAGTCATCGAGTTCTGAAGATGTTAATTGCCTGCCTGATACAGGTGAAATGATCGCGTCAGCTTTCAAATCAAAGTTAAATACTGCATTGCCGCAACTTCCAACGTTGGGTTGTCGCGATATGGCACGAGGCCTTCTTCCCGGCACACCATTCAATCTTGCCCTGACGGCGACCCAGTAAACGGAATCTTTTGACAGACCGCTGATCAGGAAATTGTTCCCTGTACTCGTTCCAACCGAAACCATTTCATCACCTCTCAACATCATCACCTCATAATCTGTTGCCCCGGGCACTGAAGTCCAGTTTACTGAAATATACCCTTCGCATTGATTGGCATTTGATGCAAATGAAATACCCGGTATGCCTATGATGATGAATGTTCCACTGGTGGCCATGTTGCCCGTGCCATTCTGGATTATTCTCACCCTCACCTCACTTGATGTGGTGTCAGGTATGTACCATTTATATTGACGTTGCGTGGAAGGAACGTTAGTGGCTATTGCCGTCCAGGTGCTGTTATCAGTAGAATATTCTAACGTGAAATCATTTGCCGGGTTTCCAAAGGCGTCCCAGGTGATGTAAATGGAATCAATATCCCTGTACCTTTCTCCGCCGACCGGGTAAGTAAGATCCAGGGAAACAGGAACAGTATCATACACCAGGAAGTACTGTTGTCCTGGATTTTGTGTGATCGCCGTACCCACCACGCTTAATGTATAACTGCCGGCTACGGGATTACTGATCACAACCTGCTCCACGTTGTTGATATGATCCACTCCTGTAGTTGCATTTGCGCTCACGTTGCCAGGCAATGTGTCAAGTACAAAAGGCAGGGAGAGAGCATTTCCCGCGTCACGAACTTCAAGGTCAAGATCATTTACCAGCGTTTGACCGGCTAAAGGAGAAGCTGCGGGGTCATTCCAATATAACATCACTTTCAATTCCGCGGTATTTGGGGGGACGGTGATGACGTGCTGGTTAGTGTTGCCATTAGCAACTGAATCATGAAAATAGTTTTCATTCTCCAGCATCTTAACCGAGCGCAGTAGATTCATCCAGCCAAAACCATATGAATAATCAGGTCCGGGGTTTCCTTTATCAATCGCACCATTCAGGAGAAGCGCCTTCATGAGACCGTTTCGTGGATTGTTATTCCCGTTTAACTGTTTGTATCGTTCATAAAGGAGGGCTAGTCCGCCGGTGACGGCCGGGGCAGCCATGCTGGTTCCTCCCATGCCCTGGTACACATTTGTTGGCCATGTGGAATTAACCGTATCGCCCAGCGCCGTGATTTCAGGTTTTATCCGGCCATCCCGCACGGGTCCTTTGCTAGAAAAGGAGGTAATGTCACCCGCATTTGTGGTAGCACCCACACTGATCACGTTTTTTGCTGACTGGTAACTACCCAGTATGGTGGAATAACCTGACGAATAAGGGAAACAGGTCATTAAGCCACTGTTACCCGCAGCAAATACATTTTGCAGGGAGGGAAGCTCACTCGCCTGCATATCCAGTATCAATGAAGCCAGGTCATACACACCAAAGGTGGTACAATCATCTTCAATGATGCCATATGAGTTATTAGTCAGCACCATCCCATAATCCTGCACGTACACGGAAGCGTATGCAATTATTTTGGAGTTGTATTGCGCGATTATTTTTGCCTTGGGAGCATAGCCTTCAAATCTCTCGTCACCCACTCCCGCGCCGGCGATGGTTCCTATTACGTGCACTCCATGGTTTCCGGCGGGCACTTCAGATCGATTGATGATGCGACTGCTATAATCCATATGCAACATGGGATTTGCATCATCACCCACTCCAATTACTATTCCGCGTCCACTTAAATCTCTAGCGCCGGGCTGATCAGATTTCAACACGTTAGCACGTGAATTGTTAATGCTCCTGTTATTAAGCGGCTGTTCCTGCTTTGGCACAGCCTGCACATATTCGATAAAAGGATTCGCAGCCAGTTCGTGCAGCCGTGATATCGGAATTCTTAAAGCCAGTATGCGGTATTGCTTCAATTCAGATGATTGAACCTCGAAGCCCTGTGATACTAATTCCGTTTCTACAGTTGACCAGGAAAATGTTTGAACAAACCGGGCCCATACATCGATCATACCCGCTTGTTTTACTGCCCAGGAAGGAAACCTGCCGGCGGCCAGCGCAGGTTGTAATTTATGCGCAGGTAATAAAGGTACTATGCTCCTTGCCCTTACCTTTTGCAAAATGGAAACGTTCAGGTCACTGATCACCGTTGCCGTATATGCATAATTAGGTAAATAATCGAGCAGGCGAATGCCGGCATTTTCGAGTAAGCGCCTGTTTTCAATTCCGGGTATTTCCTCAAATTGGATGATGACAAGAGAGAGACCGGGTTTTTTTTGTAAAGAATTATTGATTGATTGTATACTGTCAGCAGAAATGTTCCTGGCGGGAATGATGGTACCGCTCCTTAATGTGATTTCATAATTCTTCCCTTCCTGCGCAAACAGTGAAAATGACAAAAACAAGGAAAGCGTTAACAGGGGAATTGGATTCAATCTCATAGCGAGCAATATAGGCTATAAATGTACTATAAATACTGCAAAGGAGGGAGCGTGAAATCCCGCTAATTTGCCATGGTAGCGGGTTGCCGGTCAAGCGAATAGCTATGCATGCCTTTTAAGAACTGGTGCAGTTCCACCATTGATTTGACAGGTTCTGCTATAAGAAGGAATAACCTTCCTGTTTGTTTCAGCCTGCCCTTATTGGTGTGCGTTTGCAGGTATTCAATGATCCTGTTGAATAATTTTGATTCAAAATAAGGAGAATCAGGCCTGTTGATGAAATGACAGCGTAACGTATTATTCTTTAGCGACATTTTTTCAAATCCAAGTTCTACGGCAAGCTTCCGGCACCTTACGGTTACAAACAGATCGTCAACTTGCGAAGGCATAGGACCAAAGCGGTCGATCATTTCCTCGCGCATTGCCTGCAATTCATCTTCGTTCTCTGCATTGTCAAGGCGTTGGTAAAGTGACAGTCGCTCTGTAATGCTTTCTACATATTCATCAGGAATCAAAATTTCAAGATCAGTGTCAATTGTACAATCCTGCACAAAATCATCCTGCCTGGAGATTTCTTCTTTGAACAATTCTTTGAATTCGGTTCTCTTCAATTCACGAATTGACTCATCGAGTATCTTCTGGTACATTTCAAAGCCTATCTCTGCCATAAAGCCGCTTTGTTCTCCACCCAGCAGGTTGCCTGCTCCACGAATATCAAGATCACGCATTGCAATCTGAAAACCACTACCCAGTTCACTATGCTGCTCAAGTGTCTGCAACCTTTTTCTCGAGTCAGCAGGCAGGGTGCTCATGGGAGGCGCGAGGAGATAACAAAACGCTTTCTTATTGCTCCTTCCTACCCTTCCGCGAAGCTGGTGTAGATCACTCAAGCCAAATTGATGCGCATTATTCACGATGATGGTGTTCACATTGGGAATATCCACGCCGCTTTCCACGATATTCGTACACACTAATACATCGTATTTTCTATCTACAAATGCCAATATTCGTTCTTCCAATTCATGACCTTCCATTTGCCCGTGTGCATAGCCAATGCTAAGGTCAGGACATAAGCCTTGTATGATGGCCGCCATTTCTGCCAGTCCCGCAATTCGATTATAGATAAAGAATACCTGCCCTCCCCGCTCCGTTTCATAATATATCGCATCCCTGATAAAATCCTGGTTGTACACCTGCACCTCCGTTTGAATGGCCTGGCGGTTGGGAGGTGGCGTGTTGATGATGCTGAGATCCCTCGCTCCCATTAATGAAAATTGAAGCGTTCGGGGAATGGGAGTAGCCGTGAGCGTAAGGCAATCAACCGTGGTTCTGATAGTCTTAATTTTTTCTTTATGTGCCACCCCAAATTTTTGTTCCTCATCCACTACCAGTAACCCCAGGTTTTTGAACTTAACATCCTTACCCAGTATGGCATGCGTTCCAATAAGAATATCAATCTTACCTTCTTCCAGTCGCTTTAATGTTTCCTTCTTTTCTTTTGTTGATTTGAACCGGTTCACATAATCGACCGTCACGGGAAAATCTTTCAGGCGCTCACTAAATGTCTGGTAATGTTGAAATGCGAGAATGGTAGTGGGCACTAATACAGCAGCCTGTTTTCCATCAATGCAGGTTTTAAAGGCAGCGCGAATCGCCACCTCGGTTTTACCAAAACCCACATCACCACAAACCAGCCTGTCCATGGGTGAAGTTGACTCCATGTCCTTTTTCACATCAGCTGTTGCCTTGCTTTGATCAGGCGTATCTTCATAGATGAATGACGCTTCCAGCTCCGTCTGCATGTAATTATCAGGAGAGTGTGCAAATCCTTCCTGGGCCTTACGCTTTGCATAAAGCTTGATCAGGTCAAATGCAATTTCTTTTACCTTGCTCTTTGTCTTTTCTTTGAGCTTATTCCATACATCACTACCCAGCTTGTTTATCTTAGGTACGCTTCCTTCTTTACCTGTATACTTCGCAATCTTATGAAGGGAATTAATATTCACGTAAAGGATGTCACTATCCTTATAGATTATGCGAACCGCTTCCTGCACCCTGCCATTCACTTCCATTTTCTGCAAACCACTGAACACTCCCACGCCATGATCAATATGCGTGACGTAATCACCAGGCTGTAATTCACGCAGGGTGCGCAGGGTTAACGCTTTGTTTTTGTTGTAAGCCTGTTTTACCCTGTATTTATGGTAGCGTTGAAATATCTCGTGATCAGTATAGCAGACGATCTTCAGATCTTCATCAATAAATCCTTCATGTATTGATGTGGCGATAGGATGAAAGGTAATTTCAGCTTTAAGATCATTAAATATCGTATCAATTCGCTCAAGCTGCTTGGGATTATCAGCAAAAAGATACAATTTGAACCCCTTGCTCTCCCATGATTTCAGGTCGCGAATGAGCAGGTCAAACTGACGGTTGAAAGCCGGCTGTTCACGCGTGTGGAACTCAATCACCTCCTGTTGCGCCCGCGAAGAACGCTGGTAACCAAATTCTACCACATGGCGTTTCGCCATGCTCTCTTCAAATGAATCAAGCGTCATGAAATCATCCACCCTTACTTCTTTCCTGCTATTATTATCATCATTATCCGCTCTTTCACCAACTGGCTCTGGGCCTTTTCCTTCCACGGAATTTATAAACAGGTGCAGGTCCTCTTCGCAATCACGTAAACGCTCCCTGCAGAGGTCCTCATCCTGCATCCAAATAATCGTATTGAAGGGCAGGAATTCGAGTAGCGAAACCTTGTTCTCATTTTCGAATTGCGTATCTACATTCGGGATAATGCTAACCATCAGGAGCTTTCGCTCACTCAACTGCGTTTCAGGATCAACTATCCTGATTG
>Ga0196972_1000394_pt1 | contig 24431 bp, 19 predicted proteins | sample S1v_2013CmetaG_FD_148618 | JGI IMG/M metagenome (GOLD analysis project Ga0196972, IMG submission 148618) | Soil microbial communities from Anza Borrego desert, Southern California, United States - S1+v_20-13C | ecosystem: Environmental > Terrestrial > Soil > Desert | place: USA: California...
CCACGAGGCTTTTGGCCATGGTGTCGAGATGGATATGTTCGTGAAGAACCGCGCAAAAGCTATGGAATACATCAATAAGCCGGTTGCTTCTAAGCTGGTGACCATGCATGAAGGTGCCAGATCCGCACAGCACGTCTCCTCCTATTTGTTTGATGACGAGGGCGTACTTGGTACAGATACCATTGTAATTGACAAGGGTATCCTAAAAACCGGAATCTCTGATCTATTATCTGCCTTAAAGCTAGGCACTGCCCCTACCGGCAATGGCAAGAGACAATCCTATGAAAGAAAAGCCTATGCACGTATGACAAATACCATTATCGCCAGTGGAAATGACAAGCTGGAAGATATGATTGCTTCCATAGAACATGGTTATATGCTGGTTGACTCACAAAGCGGTATGGAGGATCCAAAAAACTGGGGTATTCAATGCATGCTTCTAAAGGGTATAGAAATCAGAAACGGCAAGCTTACAGACAATATCATATCTCCAATTATAATGACCGGCTATGTGCCTGAACTGCTTTCCAACATCAGCATGGTATCCGACGATATGGAGCTTGGCGGTGCAGGCATGTGCGGCAAGGGCTATAAGGAATATGTAAAGAATTCCGACGGCGGACCTTATATCAAGACAAAAGCGAGGTTGGGATAATGTTGGATAGAATTATTGATATATTAAAAGCAAATAAAGATATCAGCGACTGGAAAATCGTACAGAATGAAACTGAGGCCAATGAGCTTTTTCTGATAAAAAAGCAGGTAGATATGCCAAGATCTAAGAAAATCAACAGTATTGCGGTAACGATATATAAGGATTTTGAAGAGGATGGCAGGAGCTTTAGGGGTTCATCTACCATTCATATTCACCCGACTATGACAGATGAAGAAATTCAAGAGGCTATTGCAGGTGCTGTTTTTTCCGCTTCCTTTGTAAGAAATCTGTACTATCCCCTTCCGGGACCAGCAAATAGCAAACCACAGGCCTTAAGCAGCAGATATGATTCAGCTTCTTTAGTTGAGTGGATGCCCAAAATAAAGGAAGCCCTATACAAACATGACAGCTTTAGAAATGGATATATAAACTCCAGTGAGATTTTCTTAAATAAAATCAGGACCTCCATAATCAATTCTAGAGGCCTCGAGCACAGCTTTAACAGCTATAAGGGATATATTGAATTTGTAACCAGCTGGAAGGAACTCGGTGAAGAGATTGAGTTATTTAGGGAACTCTCCTTTTCTGACTTCGATCCTAATGGCTTATCCGAGACTGCAAAGGAAATGCTGGAACTAAGCAAAGAAAAAGCAGCAACACAACCTACGCCGAATCTGGAAAGCGCTACAGTAATCTTATATGGAACTCCTGTAGCAGAAATAATGAAGTATTACTATCTACAAGCCAACACACAGGCTGTATACCAGCAGATATCAACAGTAAAGCCGTTTGAAAGCATTCAAGGGGAAGAAATACATGGAGATGCTGTAACCTTGACCCTAGACCCTGCTTTAGCCAATTCGGCAGTGTCTTCTCCTGTAGATGAGGATGGCGTTGTACTGTCCGCACATAGAATTATCGAAGGAGGCGTATTACAAAAATATTGGGGCAATACGCAGTATAGCTACTACCTCGATGTTGAGCCTACAGGAAAAATAAACAATCTGGTTTTTGAGGAAGGCAGCAAGACAATTGAGGAAATGAGAGCCGTCCCACACTTAGAGATTGCGGCATTCTCCGATTTATCCATGGATTTTGTAACAGGCGACTTTGCCGGAGAAATCAGGCTAGGCTGGTATTTTGACGGCAACAGCAGAATCACCATTAGTGGAGGTTCTATATCGGGCAATCTCAGGAATATGCATAACAATATGTATCTATCTAAGGAAATACAGCAGTGTACAGCAAAGGAAGGCTTCTTAGACTTATGCTACAAAGGACCAAAGGCTTTGATGCTGCACAATGTCTCAGTGGCAGGAAACTAACAAACAAAGGGATTGCTAAAGCAATCCCTTTTGACATTTTACTTACTTTCCTATCTGCTTTTGAAAATGCTGGTAATCCTTCTCGTACTTCCAGTCTCCGCCCCAGGTCCACCCCCTGCTGACAAAAGCTTTGTAGCATGCATCTCCCTTGATGATCATGCCCTTTGATGCCTTGCTACGGTCCTTAAAAGCCTTCCCATTAGTTGGCGATATTTTATTCTTATATACATATGGGTTCTGCACCGGATTGATATCAATAGCGATTCCATAACTATGCTTGGATATCTTCCCCGGTTTTCCTTCCACTTCTCTATAACAGAAAGCCGAAGTATTATTATCCAGCATCGATTTCTCGTCCTTAGCACCATACTCGTCAATAAGCTTCATTTTTTCGATAGGATACTTGACCTTATACAGCTCTTGGAATATCTCGACAATGTCCTTAGCCACTGCCTTATTTACAATGAGCTCACCCATATGCGGCTTATTATCGAAGCCCCAATAAGCAACCTTTACATAGCGCAAATCCTTCAACTCCACCGGGCTCCCTTTTTTCCATGAAATCCCGCTGATTCTTTTTTCCACTTGCGCATCAATAGTTGAATATCCAAAACTTTGCACAAAGACCTCTTTGGCAGCAGGCTCCTTCACCACATTCTGACTTTTGGATACTACGGGTGGCTGAGCAGCTTGTAGTGTCGGCTCAAATACATTGCCGACTAAAAAAGCAGCTGATACTATTGATAAAAAGCAAAAAAGCTTCAATCTCTTCATCCCATGCCTCCTATGGTCGCTCTTTAAGTCGATTATAGCACAAAAACGAAAAAAAATGCAGCCCAATGGGCTGCTAAAATAATGAAGAGTTTTTTGCTAGTGAAAAATTTATATCATGCTGTTACAGCATATTTTTATCAACATATACAGTCAGCTTTCCTAAACTGTTTACATAGCTGCCGAATTCATTGTCATACCAACCGAATATCTTTGCATGGGTAACCGGGATTCTTACGTCCTTTGCATTTTCCATGCCGTATTCTTGAAGAATGGATGAGTCAAGCTGTAGGAAGCCTGTTCTTGTATGGGTTTCATGTCCTTCTATGATGATGGAAGCTCTATAGCCTTGGAAATCAGCTGAAACGTTCTGATCATCGCTAAAAACCAACAAATCTTTTTGTGCACCTTGTGCAGCCTTCCTATAGATTTTGTTGATGAATTCTCTATTTAATATTGGCTCTCCAGTTTCAGAAAGCTTTGTTCTAAAAGTGATGTTCAATGCGATTAAGGAAACTGTGCTGGTCGGCACACGTACAGAGTCAGCCATGAAACCGAATTCCTTAATTTGAGGCAATACTTCTTCCAATGCCTTGGCTGCACCAGTTGTAGTAGGAATGATATTGTTCAACGCCGCACGATTCTTGCGCAGATCCTTTGTATTTGCACCAGGCACTGCATCCAGAATATCCTGATTGTTGGTAGCAGAATGTACAGTTGACATTGAAGCCGTAATAATTCTTGAAGTTTCTTCTGTTTCAAGAAGCGGCTTCATCATATTCGCCAAGCCTGTAGTTGTGCAGCTTGCTGCTGATAAAACGTGATGCTTCGCAGGGTCATAATTCATATGATTGATTCCATAAACAAATAGACCGCTGTCCTCAGGCATTCTTAAGGATGAATCCTTGATTGCAAAGGGTGCACTTACGATAACCTTTTCAGCACCTGCCTCCAGATGTCCTCTTGCGCTTCCCTTTGGATTGTCCGCAGGAACCGTAGGATCTAAGAAAGTGCCTGTGCACTCTACAACGATTCTAACGCCTTCCTTCGCCCAATTGATATTTTTTGGATTTCTCTCTTTCCTCAGTATCTTTACAGGCATGCCGTCAAACTCAAGCAGCCCTTCTGCCTCATCAACGATCTTTACCTCACATTTTTTGCCTGTGTAGCCGTACAAAAATCTATCCAATGAACCGTAAGTCGAATCGTTCGTTAAAAAATGTATGACATCATGAAGACTTCTGCCAACCTCTCTGCCAGCATTGATAACATATCCGTCAAAGTGCCTCACAACCAAATGATTCCAGAAAGTAAGCTTTCCGATTCTGCCCATACCATTTATTCCGAGCAGATTATTATTCTTAAGCAATGTTTCCATCATAGCACCCCTTTATAATTAATCCTTTTTAATTGTAGCACATTAACATTATATTTCAAATAAAGTATAGCTTATTATAGCCAATAAGCTACAGCGAATATGAACTACCTGCCTATTTTGCGGTATTCCTGCTTATTTTGCCGTTATACTAACTTAATTGCATATTCACCAAGATAGATATTTCCAAGGTTTCCATCTATGGAAATCTTTTCTCCCACCTTCAGTTTAATGCCGTTTATCTCACATTCCTTCTTATTCTCATTGACTCGCATAGCCTTGCAGTTGACTATACAGACCTTGCCCAGCTTAGCTGCTGTAACTGCCGCATGGGATGTAGCTCCGCCTTTTCCAGTGATAAGGCCGTCACACTTAAATATCATGGGTATATCATCCGGTACTGTATCCGGCCTGACCATGATGAATTTGGCATCAGGATATTCCTTCTTCAGAACCTGTATATCCTTGTAATCAAATACCATCAAACCGCTCATTGCACCTCCGCCAATACCGATACCCCTTCCAACTAATTTCATGGATTCCGCCTCTGTATCAAAAATAGCCAGTTTATCCTGAGTTTTGATATTCTGATCCCTTGTCTGCAGGATATATAGGTCTTCCGGTCGCTCCGATTCAAAGGTGAACTCGATTTCCTGGTGGTTGAAGCCGTACAGATCAATCAGTTGATTGGACAGCTCCGCCAGCCTTTCATATATCGCAGGGTGAGAGCTCTGCAATGACATTGTACTGTCGCTATAGTTCGTACTGCGCTGGATTTCTGTAACCGGCAGAGTATGCACCAATCCTGCAACAATATCCTCGCCTTGACTGCACAGGTTAAAATCTCCATAAAGGTTTACTCCGGCCTTATTCTGTTTCGGGTCATGGGTAAATACCACCCCGGTACCGGAATTGAGCGCAATATTCCCCAGCACCATCTTTTGTACAATAACAGCCGTACCCCATTCTCCTGCAATCTGAAGATGCTCTCTATAAGATCTTGCACGATGGGAGGACCAAGACTCTATAACGCTTACAATTGCCTGCTTCAGCTGTTTATAAGGCTCCTTCTCAATATGGATGTCATGATCCTCCAATACTTTCTTATAGGCAAAAGCAATGGTTCTCATCTGCTCCGGCGTAAACTGAACCTTCTGCTCTGCACCGAACTTCTTCTTATAATCAATGATAATGCTGTCAAAAACATCCCTCTTGATGCCGCAGGACATGCCCCAGCTTTGGATGAATCTTCTATAACAGTCCCATGAGGTCCAGTTAAAAAACGGCTTCTTGCTTAAAGCTTCTACAATTTCATCATTCAAGCCAATATTTAAAAAAGTACTCATAGCTCCCGGCATAGAAATAGCAGTTCCCGATCTAACCGAAAGCATCAGCGGATTATCAGGATTGCCAAATTCCAATCCTGTAATTTCCTCCATCTCCTTGATCTGTTTCATGATTAAATGATCAAGTTCCTGGTTCATATTTGGGTGCTTTAATATGGTATCCTTGTGTCTAAAAAGCTCCGTAGTTAAGACGAAACCAGCCGGGATTGGGAAGCCATAAGAATTCAGCTTTTTGAGATAATAAGCCTTTGCACCCAGAAACACTTGATTGTCAATGTCTAAAGTGGTTTTATACAATGGACTGATTATCAAATCTGGATTGTAGGTCATCATATTTTTGATAAACTCGCTGCTGTGCGTGTCTACCAGATTTCTTAGGCTGTTTACGATATTTGAAATATAATTATCCAGTTGCTGTATCAAGAAAGCAGAGGACAGAATTTCCCTATAGAAGTTTTCTGACGTCTTTAGATATATCTCTTTAGCCTCATCCCCATCCAGTCCTACTCCCTTAAGCTGTTCACTGACCACCTTCAGGGACTGGTCATAAACCCTCAGGAAATACTCATTGATAATATCCTTGACGTTTTGCGCCATAAACTGAAATATATTTATATACTGGTCCAGAGAAAAGCTAGGGGAGGTCAAACTGTATTTCAACATCTGGAAATTTGAGTTGAAACCTTGGTTTTCTATTCCATCCAGCTGCAGTCCCTCCTGGAACAATCCCAATACGCCATATACATCCTGAAGCGTTTTTGCAGTGATGTAATCAAGATTAATTTCCTCCACCAGCTTTTCCATCAGATTAGAGGCCACCTTTTCCAGTCTGAACATCAGTCCTAAGGCCTCAAACTTCGGCTCAAGGTACTGCCCATACATGGAGGGAATCCCCACAGCCACATGCCGCTTATAGTAAATGTTCTCCAAGGCCTCACTGCAGTTGGGGTCTAGAATCACATGCTTCAAGTGGTGCATCAGTGCAAAAACCTCCCGCAAGGCATCTTTTGCATCCTTGCCTCCAAGCAGCCTGCTCAGCTTTTCAATTTCTTTATCATTAAAAAATCTATAGCCTTTTAGGATGGAAATGATATCGCCGGATTCCAAAGAATACTTCTCCAGCAGTAAATTGTAGAGCTGGATGATCAAAGCGACCCTTTTCTTATCCCGTTCATTGTCAATGTTGATTTGAGCGAGAGCAGCCTCCACTTCTTTTTCCTTCAATTCCAAAAGCTTTTCAGGGGATGCATCCTTGACTCTGCAAAGCTCTGATGTAATCTTATGGACATCAACAAACCATTCTCCATCCAGTTCTATGGAATCATATACATCAACCGGCAGATTCTGCTTCAGCTGCTCCAGTTTGCCGTCAAACCAGAACTGCAGGATTTGCTTGGTCAGCCTTACATGGGTATTGTTGCTTTCTGTATGCACCTGCTTTCTCAGAAAGTGAATCAATCGATCCTTGCGGTAAGACAGCTCATCCATGACAGTGGTTACTTCCCGAAGCTTTCCTTCTGCACCGATTTCTTTGAAATATACCGGGAAATTTCTTGTCAGCTGCTTGATCTGCTTATAAACCGTACCAACATTTGAATTCAACAATTTGGTAACATCCCGCTGAAACAAATCGGTATCTGAAATGAAAATCCCGCCTAATTTCAGATTGACGATCAGTGCAGCCAGCAGCTCCTTCAGGGCCGCAGGGGAGTAGCCAATGAGTTCTAACCAAATCCGTAGGTTTTTTATATGATTGGTGTTTACTCTCATTTGCCAATCACTGCTTATGGTAACCTCACCTGGATGTACAAAGCCAAAATGAATCAGCTTATTGATAAAATAAGAAATAAGCTTCTGGTCTTTTGTATCTATTACCCCCTTGCCGAGGGTAGAAATACAATCTAAGACTGTAGTGATATGCTGTGCTTTCAATTCCTCAAACAAATCGATGATATTTTCTAAGAAGGAATATACCTCTGATCCATCCAGCTCCTTAAAGACATCTCTCAAAATTCTGTTCAAGTCATATAGCAGATGATTGATCAGCTGTGACATTGCAGGCATGTGGAGAAGATAAAACAAATAATATATTTTTTCCAAAGAGCTTTCTAACTGTTCAATGTATCTACGGAAGTAATTCGCAATATCATTAAAAAACAGTATTTCAGAAAGCTGCTGCCAATTTTCTGCTTCCTCCAACTGCAAATACAGCTCTCCAAAAAAGGGCTTGCCCAGCTTCTTTAGCTTTTCTCTGCTATGCTCTCTGAAAAAATGCTTCTTGTCCTCAAACCACTTTTCTACATTAGAGGAGGCCTCCCAATAAATGATGGAATCCCTCATCAATTCTTTTGTCATATCAAAAATCTTTTGTCTGAAGGCCTCTTCCTCTGCAACCTTATTTAAATAGGTTTTAAAATATCCCGAATTTCTTATATACAGAATTTTATGCTGCTCAATATCCATGCGGATAATGAAAAGGCATTTGTGAATAACCGCGTCAGGATAGCTTCCCAGCTTTGCCAGCCTGTCTATAAATTTCATGATTGTCGGAATCAGCTGCTCCCTGAGCTTTTCCTTCAAATCCTTGCCCATTAGGTTTTGGAAAATGTCCACCAGTATCATAAGTGCTTCTTCGGCTTTATCATGGGAATTATACAGCCACAAGTCTGCCAGACAAATGTTGTGGAGGTTTTCTATTACATAATCATAATTCACATAGGGGTGATTGTATTCCATGATGAATTCTTCTGTTCTATTATGAATCCCCCAGTAGGAGCTGGACAGCTCCAAAAACCATACATGGTTCTCCGGAAGAATAATGGTCTTATATCTTGTTTCAGCTAGGTTGACTTCAAGGGCTTTTGAATCAAATTGCTTATCCATAACTATACTCCTTGTCAAATTGATTATAATTATTATAACATAACACATATGCTCATAAAATTATATTCATTGGACAATTTATGTATTATAAGAACATGCAAAACAATAGAGACAGCTAGTCTACTGTCTCTATTGTGCTATACTATATACAAACTTTCTAAAAGCCTAATGTAAAAACTCAATTATTTTAAGTTTTTGCTGCTCATCCATTTTCCATAGATCCGCATCGCTGTTCAAGCCTAATTCTCTTCGGATGAAGCCCTCGATCTTCTGAAACTGCCTGATATCAATCCCTCCGTACCAATCCCTCAGAACATCCCGGAAGGTGCTCATATCTCTGGTGTTGGCTCTTGATATTTCATGAAGAATATGATCTAAATCCTCCAGCTCCATTTCGTTAAATTCAATACCCATATACTCACCTCCATACTTGTCGATATATTTAATCTTTGTTATGCATTTGAAAACTATGTAACTATTCTATACAATTAATACATAATAATAATTGTACTGTGACTTGGAGGTTACATATGAGAGTTCCAAGATTTAAAATTAAAATATTAATTATATCCATACTTCCTATTATGCTGCTTCTTAAGGAGCTGTTGCACCTAAATCCTATAGCAACCGAAAGTCTATATTCCAGGCTTCTTTATCCGCCTATTGGAAAATTGCTTAGTACCCTCACGGGGGTATTTCCTTTCTCTGTTGCTGAGCTTCTGGTATATCTTGTCGTAGCTGCAATCTTGGTAGTTTTAATTCGAATGGTCTATGCTACAATAAAATCCAATAATAGGTTGAATACAGCTTTAAATCATTTGATCAACGGATTATGCGTCCTAAGTATTGGCTATTGTCTTTTCTTGCTGCTGTGGGGCTTTAATTATTATAGGCAGCCTCTTGCTGTCAGTCTTGGCTACAATGTTGAAAAGTCTACTATAGCAGATTTAAAGAATCTTTGCTCCTCGCTGATTGAAAAGACCAACCTGCTTAGATCCAAAACCTTGGAGGACTCAACCGGTGTAATGTATCTGGAGAGCTTCAGAGATGCTGCTGCGCGCTCCAACATAGGCTATAACAATTTATCTCAGACCTATCCCTTCTTGGGAGGAACTTTTGGCCAGCCAAAAAGAGTGGCATTATCCTATCAATTCAGCTATACCGGAATAGCAGGCATCTATTTTCCCTATACCGGAGAAGCGAATATCAATAAACTGGTGCCAAGTCCCATGCTGCCGTCAACCATATGCCACGAAATGGCTCATCAGCGCGGCTTTGCCAGAGAAGATGAAGCGAACTTTATAGCCTATCTGACCTGCAAGGCACATGATCATGCGGATTTTCAATACTCAGGCTACTTGCTTGCTACGATTTATTCCATGAATGCGCTTTATAAATATGACCCGGACAGCTATAGAGAACTGACATTAAAATACAGTGATGATGTGAAAAGGGATTTAAGATATAATTCGGATTTCTGGAAGCAATTCGAAGGTCCAGTAGAGGAATTGCAGGAAAGAGTCAATGATACGTATCTAAAGTCCAATAAACAAGCAGACGGAATCTACAGCTACGGGCGCATGGTGGATCTGCTGCTGGCAGAATATAAAAAAGGCTTTTAATGATACTATTAAAAGCCTTTTCTTATTTATTTCATTTGTACTTGCTTACTCCAAATCCCGCCCAAATAGCCGCATAGATTTCCCCTTCAGTATATCGTCCGGGAAGTGGATACCGATTCTTTCTAGGATTACGCTGATTTTATCGTTGTCAACAGGACTCGCGTATAGTGATTCATCTCCATATTGATTCACCAGCTCAGTGGCTTTCGGAACCTCGATGTTTGCTCTAGGCCCGCCTACACAGCCGCCCTTGCAGCCCATACCCTCTATGAAGTTGGCTTCCACTACGCCGTCTTTCAACTTATCCAGAATCTCCTTGCACGCCTTTACGCCATCTACTTGAATGGCATTCAGCTCTATGCCAGTATGGCCGATTCTCTTTAATGAAAGCTCAACAGCCTTGCTGACGCCGCCTGTTCTTGCATAGATTCTGCCTCCCACAGAGCTTTGTTCATGCTGCTCATCGGGCAGCTTTCCCAAATCAATTTCCAAAGCATTGAATATTTCGCTAAGCTCCTTGAAGGTTAGTACATAGTCAATTGCGTCCCTCAGATCCTTATCCTTCGCTTCGTTCTTCTTTGCTATGCAAGGTCCTATGAACACCACCTTGCAATTCTTATAAACTTCCTTCAGAACCCTGCCAGCTGCAATCATAGGAGAAACAGCAGGTGAGAACTTATCCAGCAATTCAGGATAGCCCTTTAGGATCATGTTCATCCAGATCGGGCAGCAGCAGCTTGTGATTAAATAGTCATGCTGCTCCTTTACCAGGTGCTCAAACTCAAAAACCTCTCTAAGGGTGAGCAAATCAGCAAACAACGCTACCTCAATCATATCCTTAAAGCCAATCAGCTTTAAGGCGCTTCTTATTTGTCCTGCAGTTACATCATCACCAAACTGTCCGATGTATGCCGGGGCAACTGCCGCATAAACCGGCACTTCCTGCTGCTTCAGCATATCAATGACAGGTACAAACTCCACTTTATCGCTTAAAGCTTCAAAAGGGCAGCTGGATACGCAGGTTCCGCAGGTCAAACACTTCCCCTTATCAATGACTACGCCTTGTTCTTCATGGTGACTTAAGGCTCCGTGATGACAGCTGGTTCTGCAGGGCTCCTCCCCTTTTTGATGATTGCACAAGTCACATACATCCTTTATCACAGTCACCAGTGGATACTCGATTCTCTCCTTATGCATAGCATGCCTTACTGCTTCCTCTATGGGCTCATCCTTATTTTCCAAGCCAAGACCAGAGGCAATTCGTATATAATCCTGAATGATTTTTCTTTCTCTTTCCTCAAATAATCCTCTTTTAATCAGTTCATCCTCTATAGCACTGATGTTCTTTGCAGAACCGTCCTGCCACAAAGATTTGACCAACTCTTTAAAAACAGTCAATCTTCTATCCTGATAAAAGCTTTTATCTTTTGTATCCATGTAACCACCGCCTATTGCATATTATTTATTTTGATGATCTCCATATTTGCCATGCAGTTAGCAATCAGCTTCTCTTTATCCAGCACTTCTTCCGATTTCTTTATTTCATCCAATCTTGGTCTGGTCTTTGGATGCTTAGGTACGAATATTGTACAACAATCCTCATAAGGCAATATAGAGGTTTCAAAGGTATCAATTTCTCTAGCGATTTCTGTGATTTCTGTCTTATCCATACCTACTACTGGTCTGAATACAGGTATCTCAAGCTCACTGTTTGTTACCATCATGCTCTCTAAGGTTTGACTAGCAACCTGTCCGAGACTTTCCCCCGTAATCAGCGCAAGGGCATTTTCCTTTTTTGCCACCTGTTCAGCTACCTGCATCATATAACGTCTCATGATGATTGTCAGTTCATTTTCCTTGCATTTTTCTATAATTTCCATTTGAATCTCAGTAAAAGGAGCAACATAAAGCTTAACGGAACCTGTATATACTGCAAGCTTCCTTGCCAGCTCAATTACCTTCTCCTTTGCTCTTTCGCTTGTATAAGGGTGGCTGTGGTAATATACGCCAACTAGCTCCAAGCCTCTCTTTGCCATCATATACCCAGCCACCGGGCTGTCTATTCCTCCTGACAATAGCAAAACGCCTTTGCCTGCGCTGCCATAGGGCATTCCTGCAACACCCTTCAATAGCTTGGTATAAATATATGCCTTATCCCTTATTTCGACATTGACTACGATATCCGGGTTATGTACATCCACGTCCAAGCCTTCCACATTTCTTAGAATCATAGCGCCGATTTCCCTGGAAATCTCCAAGGATTGCAGCGGAAAGCTCTTATCTCCTCTTTTGGACTCCACCTTAAAGGTTCTGACATTCTTCAGCTGTCTCATTTGAGCAATGGCAATTTCACCGATTTTGTCCATGTCCTTTTCTGTGATCTCAGCCTTTGCAACGCCTATAACGCCAAAGGTTTTTCTAACCTTATCCGCCAGCTCATCTGTATAGGCATCTATATACATTCTGCCTGACTCCTTTTGAATTCTGTAACCATTTCCTATGGTTTTTCTGATGTTTGTCACCAAAAGATCCTCGAAGTACCTTTTATTCAAGCCCTTCAGTGAAATTTCACTTGCGTATTTTACCAGCATGCAGTTCATTTTGTAATCCTCCTCAAAACAGGCAGTATCTTCTTTACTGCGTCCATTGTATAATCAATTTCTTCAATTGTATTCATAAATGAAAAACTAAAACGTATTGCTCCTTCTGCTTGAGCAGTACTAAGTCCCAAAGCAGGCAGCACATAGTTCTTATGCGCTCCCTTCTTGGCTGAGCAGGCAGAGCCTGTTGAAACATAGATGCTATAATCCTCTAAAGCGTGCAGCATTACCTCTCCTCGAACACCTTCAAAGGAAACATTCAATATATTATCTATATGCTTGTCATCTATGGGACTGTTGATTCTGATTTTATCAAAATTCTTTAACCCCTCTATAAAATGCTGCTTCAGCTCCCTGATATACTGCTGCTTTTCCTCAAAATCTAATGCCAGCATTTCAACCGCAATGCCAAAGCCTGAAATTCCCGGCAGGTTCTCTGTACCCGAACGAATATCAAACTCTTGTCCCCCGCCTGCAATCAACGGCCTCAATCGCAGGCCTTCTCTGATATATAGTGCTCCAACGCCCTTGGGGCCATGTATTTTATGGGCACTGATGGATACCATATCAGCCCCCAGCTCCTTAACATTTATTCTTAGCTTTCCAAAGGCCTGTACCGCATCAACATGAACCTTGGCCTTTCTGCTGTTCTCCCTGACTATGCTCACAATCTCCTGTACAGGTTGTATAGAGCCTATTTCATTGTTTACATACATTACGGATATCAGCTTTGTATTTTCTTTTATTGCGCTTTTCAACTGCTCCAAATCAACTACCCCATCACAATCCACATCCAGATAGGTGACCTCATAACTGTCCTTTTCCATATCTTGCAGCAGTTTAATGACACTAGGGTGTTCAATTTTGCTTGTGATGATATGGTCCCCCTTGGAAACAAGCCCAAGAACCGCCATATTGTTAGCTTCACTGCCTCCTGACGTAAAAATGATCTCTTGGGGCTTGGACTTAATGAAAGCAGCGATCTTCTCTCTTGCAGACTTAAGCTTTTTCTCAGCTTCTACACCAAGCCTATGTGCAGAAGATGGGTTGGCAAAAAAGTGCTCCAAACAATCAGCCACCTCAACAATAACTTCCTTATGAGGCTTTGTTGTAGCGCTATTGTCTAAATATACCAGATTCATATTGTACCTCGCTTATGCCGAAATCTCAGCTTTTGTTTATGTTTATAACAAGATGAATGGAAAATAGAGTCCTCCGCTTATAGAAGCGGGGACATTTCCGTCTCGTTATATTTTACCATTTTTATGAGAAAAGTTGTATGGGGAAAAAAAGAAATCAATCAGTAACACAATCAGAGTATCGGAAATAAGATATATTGATATACTATGATTAGTTTATTTACATAAATCACGAGACATTCAAGGAGGAACTTATGCTGCTGCTTAATAATAGGACCGTTACTTACCAAGCCTGTATAGAGATCTGTATAAAATGTGCCCAAGCTTGCAACAAATGCTTCAAATCCTGCTTAGGCAAAGAAAACATCAACGATATGAAGGAGGTTCTCAGCATTTTGGTGGACTGTGCAGAGATATGTTACGTTACTGCTGCCTACTTATGCAGGGACAATATATTTTCTGCGGACCTGGGTCGTTCCTGTGCTGATCTTTGCGATAAATGCGCCGATATGTGTGAAGCTTTTGAGGATTTGGATTGTAAAGCTTCCGTGGAAGTATGCAGACAATGTGCGGAAATGTGCAGAAGACTTCAATAAAAAGGCACGGTATACCGTGCCTTAACTTTTTATCCTCTAGGTGCAAATGTTGCGCAGTCTGTTTCTTCGCTTTGATGTGCATTTCTTGGTTGAATTTCAATTTTAGCTGCACTGCAGTAGTCACCTTGCATGTAGTAATGGCAAGTATTTACTATGCATTTTACGCCTGATAGATGATGGTCTCTTTTTTCAACTTTACCTTCCATTGTAGTACCTCCTAAATTTTTATCATCTTTAGTTTTCTTAGAAACAAAGGGTTTTATTCTTCTTGATTATTCCAGTTCGTAAGCATCTATGACTCTCGCAACATAATGGTCAAAGCCTTCTTGGACCACAACTGCAATGGAGGGTGATGCTCCGTCCTCTGCAAAAGCATTATATACTCTGATATTATCATGTATGAAATCGTCATCTTCTTCTGCAATGATTTGATATTCACCATTTGGATTATAGTGCTCCAACACATCTGTCACTCTTTCCAGCAAGTTATCAGTAGCACATTCTATGCTCTTAAGCTCATCATAGATTTGATTGCTGTCGGTCATGTCTAAACCTCCCATGTTTGTATTTTCTTTAATTTTTTTATCAATATTATTTTGCCTTAATGGATTATTTTTATGAAATATAAAAGAACTGCAACATGAACTGTTGCAGTTTTTATTGATTTATTTTGGCAGCATCACAATAAATTCTGTACCTTCGCCAACCTTGCTTCGAACATCAATCGTACCTCCGTGAGCTTCTACAATGGCTTTGGTAATTGTCAGACCTATTCCCGATCCTCCAGTCAATCTGCTTCTAGAGGAATCCACGCGATAAAACCGCTCAAAAATACTATGGAGATGTTCTTGCTCTATACCAATGCCGCTATCCATTACCTTCAACAGTATTTCAGAAGCTTGTTCCACAATTTCAATCCTGATGCTTCCGCCCATCTGCGAATACTTAATGGCATTGGACAATAAATTAATCACAACCTGGCTGATTTTGTCCCGATCAGCAGAAGCTGTTACAGCATCCTCAGGAATAGAAATGCTTATACCCTTGTCTAACATTTCCTTTTCAAAATTCAAGGATATGTTTTTAATCAGTTCAGTTAGATCAAAGACTGTTTTATGCAAAATCAGGTTTTCTCCCTCATATCTTGCAAGCTTCTCTAAATCCCCAACCATTTTGCTGATTCGAATGATCTCGTCATGACAGCTCTTAAGGCGCTGCGTGTCTGCTTCCCAGACTCCATCTATCATAGCCTCCAGATGACTTTGCAGTGTTGCCAATGGCGTCCTCAGCTCATGAGCTACGTCCCCGGTCAGCTTTTTGCGAAGCTGTTCCTGATGCTTCAATATATCCGCCAAACTATTGATGGTACCTGTCAAGCTGTCTATCTCCTTGATATCAGACTTCTCCACCAGCTGATTGTCAAAGTTCCCCTTTGCCAAGCCTTCAGCAGTTCCTATAACGTTTCTAATAGGTCTGCTGATGCCTTTTGCGATTTGGTTGCCCAGCACAATAGCCAAGACAAGAGCCGCAATGCCTACACCTACAAATACGACATTCAGGCTATTAATAAAATTCAAGTCGCTTTCCGTAAAGTAAAAGGGTCCATAATAACCGATATAGACCTTGCCTACCTTTTGAAAATCACTCATGATAGGGTATTCCTTGGTCACATATTCGCCCTTCCAATTTGGGTAACGGCTCATCATATTGTTGTGGATTTCTTCCATCATATGCTGGCATTGTCCCTGATTATGCTCCAAGGCATCCCATACAGGATTGCCTTGTGCATCTTCTACCTGAACGATCAATCCGTTATCCAGCGCATTAATCCCAATATTTCTTAGAGATTCAACATTAAAGGTCTTTTGCATTTCATACTGGTGCGTAATCAAGGCAACAATTTCAAGATTCTTTTTTTCCTGATTGCTTTTTACATAGCTGCGGAATTCTCGTTCCAAATACAGGTTGGAGAAAATGCTTATCAGCACTACGCATAAAATGGCTGTAACTAAATATGAAATGGTTAGTTTGGTTCGCAAACTATGCTTCATCTATTCACCGCCAAACTTGTAGCCTACCCCATATACCGTCAATATATATTGTGGCTCCTTAGAATTTGTTTCGATTTTTTGTCTCAAATTTTTTATATGGGTATCAATAGTCCTGTCATACCCTTCATAGTCTTCTCCCAGTACAAAGGTGATCAGCTCTTCTCTTGTAAAAACCTTTTTGGGATGCTTGGCGAGCAAAAGAAGTATTTCATACTCAGCAGGTGTGAGATTCACTTCTGCTCCTCCTTTTTTCACATTGTGGCTTTCCACATATATCATCAGATCGCCCTTATTGAAAGACAATACACCATCTGTGGTGCCAGCATTTCCAGCTCTTCTAAGCACCGCTTTGGCTCTTGCCACCAATTGTCTTGGGCTAAAGGGCTTGGCAACATAATCATCTGCTCCTATATTAAGCCCGTTTAGAATAGATTCCTCCTCAACCTTGGCTGTCAGCATGATAATAGGTGTATCACCTATCTCTCTGATTTGCTTGCAGATATCCTCACCGCTCACATCAGGCAGCATCAAATCCAAAATCACTAAATCCGGTCTGCAGCTTTGGAACCTCTCCATGGCCTGTTTGCCATTAAAGGCAGTAAACGCCTCATAGCCTTCCTTTTCCATATAGGACTTTATTACTTCGGCAATCTTCTCTTCATCCTCAATAATCAGCACTTTCACTTCTGTTTCCATAATATCACCCTCATCTAAAGCATTAAACCACTGAGCTGTTCACTTCAGTGGTTTAGATCGTTTATTTCTTTGTATTCTTCGGTCTATCTAAAGTACAACAGTCCAGTTTTTCATTTCCAAAGGACTTATGGCTTTCTTGGGCCAGCTTGTTGATAAAATTATTGATTGCCTTTTTCAATGCTTTAAACATCGCTCATTCACATCCTTATATTAGTGGCAAGCTGCTCCTGATGAGCCTCCTGAACTTGCAGCAGGTGAATACTGCTGCGCTTCCAGTTTAGCCCCTTCGACATCTGCTTTGTTGATATCATCTATTACCTTTACAAAAGTCTTGCTTTTTCCACCAAAACTGATGAACCCAAAGCTCTCCGTAATCTCCAGCTCCGGCGTATCAACCTCACCCTGTCTCAGGTTCAAACCACCCTGATATTCAGGGAATATTACGGCATAATTATCATCATTTAAACTCTTTGCTTCAAATATGAATTTTGCTTTCATTCCCTTTTGCAGAATGACAACGTTTGGTGAGAATCCATTCTCATCTACAGTTACTACAACCTCTTGCACCTTATTCTCTGCATTCGCTACAAAAACCGATGATGCTGCTGTTCCTTCAGCACTTTGTGTAGGTGAAGGCGCTGCGCCTGTAGGATCACAGCAGCTTCCGCCGCTGCTTCCGCCGGATGCATTATTAAGATCTTTTACATCCGTGCTGTTAACTTTTGTTAAGTCATCTACCACTTTTATATTACTTCTTATCATGCCCATCCAGCAAGAGTATGGTATTGTACCAGTTTCCTCAGGCAGGAATTCGATAATATTTTCTCCCGGAACCAATTTTTTCTGGATATTATATTTTGGAATAGTAACCGGGTTATTGCATCCGTTTAAGTCTTCCTGCTTTGCATTAATGATGAACTTCACAGGAATACCCTTCTGCACCACAATCGGCTCATATCTGCCAGAGCTCATATCAATACTTACAGTCTGAATACTGCCTTCAATTTTTGCGATATTTCCTTCCTGTGTCGATGCTACAACTGTGTTGATGCCGGATAAGCTCATACCTCTGGAGACCATTCCAACACCAAGTATAATAACCAATACGGCGCTGAATTTCATCAGATTGCTCGTAAATTTCTTGCTTAATATAGTGCTGACAGCTCCTAGTCCAAACATCAAAGGAACTGTACCTAAGCTGAAGAAAAACATGGACGCTGCTCCTGCAACCATGCTGCCTGTTCCTAAAGCATAAAGCTGCATGGATTGAAGCGGTCCGCAAGGCATTAAACCGTTTAATAGACCCACTACAAAAGGTCCTCTGTTTGTTTTGCCGTTATATATTTTTTGACCGATAGCTTTCGGCATTCTGATATTGAAGCGTCTTAACCAAGGGAATACGTTCAGCATATTCAAGCCCATGATGATCATAAACAAGCCTGCCAACACAGCCACTAGACCTTTGGCCATTCCGGAGAAGCTTACGACGGAACCTATAGCACCCACAATTCCACCTATGATTGTATAGGAAACGACTCTGCCGGCATTATACAAAAAGCTCGGCTTTAGCTTGCTCATCTTGTCATCTCCGGCACTGGCATAACCGACGCACTGTGATAAGTTAATGCCTCCGCACATTGCGATGCAGTGAAGAGATGTCAGCGCACCTACAATAAATAAAACACCGTAACCCATGGAAGAATCAATTTCCGGCACAAAGTTGAAGCCAACGGTATGCTTTATTATTATGTATAGTGCAAGCGCAATAATACCAATACCCAATAGCTGATCAATTCTTAAACTCTCACTCTTGGCTTTGTTTTTTATTTCCTTTATTTCAAGGGCGTCCTTAATTTCACTAGCTTGATAATCTAAATCCTCAATTGCTTTTATTATTGCAGAAATGCCTATAATACTTGCATCATAGTTAACATCTGCTTTCCCTTCAGCCAAGCTTACCTTTGCATCTATAACACCCTCCAGCTTATTCAACGTGCTCTCAACCTTAAGCTCACAGCTGCTGCAGGTCATGCCTTGTATCAATATGGAGGTTTTGATAAATTTTCTATCCATATTATGCCTCCTTTTAAATTATTTCAACTATAAATATATAACACAAATTTGAAGAAATTATGAAGATAAGTATACATAATTACAATGAGGCTTCTTTTATTTGATTATAACTGCTTAATCAGCCCTTGCAATTTCCACTCTATTTCTACCGTTGCCTTTTGCTTTGTATAGAGCATTATCCGCCTTTTTGTAGACCATATTGTCATCATCTTTATCCTGATAATAGCTGACACCCAAACTTATAGTTATTTTCAAATTATTTGCAAAGGTGTTTTCTTCAACTTTTTGTCTTATTTTTTCAGCAAGCTGCACCGCATTTTCCGGCGCAGTCTGCGGAGCGATGATAGCGAATTCTTCTCCGCCCACCCGGGCCAGCATATCGCTTTTCCTAGTATATTGCTGAACCAAAGATGCCAGCTCCTTTAGAACTTTATCCCCAACATCATGTCCGTAGTTATCATTGATTTTTTTAAAATAGTCTATGTCAAACATGATCATCGAAAAAGTCTTCTTGTACCGCTCGCTTCTAATGATTTCGGCGTGTAAAAACTCATTAAAGCTTCTTCTGTTAAAAATGCCTGTAAGGCCATCACAGCTCACCATTTCCTCCAATGCGTCCTTTACATACCTTTTTATCAGAAATATGATGAGCACGCTCAATAAGATATTAAAGAAAAAGGCAATAAAGCTTAACTTATATTTGCCAAGTTTATGTTCAGAGGATATCTGTGATGCAAAAACCATACTATTTGCCTTATACCAAGCCTCTTCACTATCCTTCATAAGTTGCAGCCTGTTCTCTTCACTGGGCTCCTGTCTATATTTATATAAGGCACCCTTTAATATACTCCATGAGTCTTCCACACTGTTTATCGCATCCACGACCTCGTTTCCAGGTTCAAACAATTTAATTTTTTCAAGTTGAAACTCTGCAATAGTTTCATCAACCTTCTTGATAGACTCATCACAATTCATATTTGCGAGTCCCAGCTTCACTGCTCTTTGCATAGACCCTCTTATGACGCCCAGCTTGTTAATGATCATGGCATCACTTGATATGGAATTTGTGATATAAATGCTGTAAAAGCCTGCACTGCTCATTAATAAAAGCAGGAAAGCCATAACTATAAATAAGACAGAGGATCTCTTTTTTATAAAGTTCATTTCGCCACCTCTTTGCATAATTCGACATATTCAAAATTATACCAAAAAAAGATGCCCTTTAAAAGAGCACCTTTTCAAAAGAGATTATTTGTAATTACCTCTATAAAGCTTCATTATGGCACCTGCCATCCAATTGTCCTTTCTCAGCTTCACCGCTTTATACAACATTAATTGTAAGACTAAATATAAAAGCTGTACCAACGTACAGCTTTTGAGCGTATTATTTTATATCTACCATTCTAAGACTCTGCCAAGTTTGACAGCACGATAGCGTGAAAAGTTCTCATATACTCTTTTTACATAGATAATAGCCAGTTCTCTCGTTCCATTGATTGGTGTCTGAGGGGCTATTGCCCCCTTGCTTGCGCCTTTTTGGATAATGGTCATATGCTGATGCCTCAGTTCATCATAAACCAAGTATATAATATCATTGGCATCAATAAATCTGCCGTGCGTATCTTTTTTGTTAACAAGGCCAGGCAAGGCTGCATTTATCGTTCTCATTGACATAGTTAACAATTCACTTTGTGTAACAAAACCTGATGGATTAAACTTATCGGCACTGACACCTTCCATAATTTTTAGATTAAAAGCCTTTAGGACTTCTTGATTTGTGGTGTCAGTAAAAGGATTTACCAGTAATTTTTCTGCTGCTTTTCCACTTAATGCTTCATATAGCTTAACAGATAATTCAGCGAGCTCTTCTCTGGTAATATCCCCCTGATAATTCTTTAATACCTTATCAGTAGTTAATTTCAATGCCTTTGCCCTTTCAACCTCCACAGCAGCCCACGGACTTGGAGAACTGCCGGCTGCCGGCGGCGCTGTTGGGGTAGGAGATTTTGACGGTGGGTTATATAATGCTTTTATCTGCTCAGGTGTAAGTACGAAGTTGTATATCCTTAATTCATCCATCATGCCCTTAAAGAAACTGCTTCCATCGTATTCATTAAATCCGATCAACAGTTTTCCGCTGGACCCTGGAATTGAGCCTAAACAAGGCTTGGTACCGATTATAACACCATTTTTATAATACTTAATACTTTTTCCGTCATAGGTTACAGTGAGCATATCCCACTTCCTCTTTTCAAAGGTATTATCAACATACATATTTTCATAGCTTCCATATGTTGTATAGACCTGTACGTAAGGCTGATTATCTGAATCTGAGAGCACATAAGCCGACTCTTCAATCTCTACGCTGTTCCCCTGTTTTAGCAAGATAGGCTGTTCTAAATTGATTCCTATATCCTCTTTATATCTCCATAGAGAGAATGTATACCCACCTGTTAAATCAAGTGAATCGCTATCATTTACCTCTATATAGCTATTGCCATCGAATTTTGCACCATTGCCCGAAATGCCTTTTGCATAGCTTATATTTCCTACTGCTATGCCATCATTCTTATAACCGGAAAGGTCAGCCAGGGTATCATTGAAGCTGTAATATGCCACACAATCAGCAGGTGGATAAAACACTCCGCTAGCTGCACCTTCAGCATATAGCCCCTTGACTTCCAATGGGGTTAGAACTTTCGAGTATACCCTCAATTCATCCATCAAGCCCTTAAAAAAGCTGCTTCCATCGTAGCTGTCAAAGCCTATTTGGACATTTCCGGTGGTAATAGGCACAGAGCCTTTCACCTGTTTATTGGCTTTTAAGATACCATTCTCATAAAACTTAACTGTTTGCAAGTCATAGGTCACTGTCAGCAATGTCCACTTCTGCAATTCCACTTTCGGGCCATATATGGTATCCACGTTTTCATATTGCGTAAATACCTCAACACAAGGCTCGAAGTATCGAGCAGCCAGTAAGAAGGACGGGTTTTCTTCACTTGGATCGCCTTTCTTCTGCAATATCGGTTGTTCCCCTGATGGTCTGTTTTCATCTAAATACAACCATACTGAAAAAGTATAACCATCGCGCAAGGCATCAAAGTTCTCCTTGCAATTTACGTCAATATAGCTTTTTCCATCAAATTTTGCGGCATATCCAAGTACTCCATCCACATATGAAAGCATGCCGATTTCCTGTGTTTCATTTTGATAGCTGGAAATATCCCCTCCATTAAGATCAAAGGTGCAGTGCAATACAAGATCCTCGTCGGGCATCTCTGTGGCCTGCACACCCAAGTTTCCTGAAAAAAGCGTTGTAACCAACAATACCAAGCTTAATATTCCTGCAGCTATCTTTCTAATTCGACTCATAGACTTCCCCCCTTGAATTATTGAATATTGGGACTTAATTATACTTTAGCATGTTGTGCCCCAGTCTTCTTTCCATTCATTGCGGTTTACTTTTCATTGATTGCTCTAATAACTAAGCCTAGCTTCAAACACTATGCAAAAATAAAATATTTGCAAATATCTTTGTTTTTTCGCATATATATGCTTTGAATAGTATATCAATATGCTTAGCAAAGGGGAGTATAGGAATTGTTAAAGGATAATAAGCTTAACAAATTTTTAGGCGATGGGCCTTTTCCTTTCCCTGTTGAAAAACTCTCAGAGTACTTGGGACTTTACCTCAATAATCAAACATGTATATGCATAAGCAAAACTCCTTTGGCTTTCAACGAAGACCCCATCGGTCACTGTCACAGCGCATACGAGTTTATCATACCATCCAATCCCATGCCTTACATCGGCATAGAAAAAGTCACGTTAGGTGCCGATTCACACGCCTTGATACCTATAAATTCTTGGCAGCGGCATGGTCCCAAAAGGAATATGCATATCGAATGTCTTCTTGCCCTTCATCTGGACAAGGACTTTCTGCAGGATATTGCTTATCAGTCCATGCACTCCTCCAGCTTTTACTTTGAGCACGCTGCACTTCCTTGCAGCAATGAGCTACGCACTCTTATGGCTTGTTTCATTAAAGAGGCCGCATTGCAGCAAACCGGGTATGACTTCATTTTAGACAGCCTAAGCATTCAAATGGCGGTAATTTTGCTTAGAAATGCAAAATTCAATAAGCATAAAACCACTGAACACAATAAAGCACGAGACAGCAATAACATGAATCTTATCATTGAATTTTTAAGAGAGAATTACAACACTAATGACTACTCCTCTGAACAAGTGGCGAAAATGGCTAACCTCAGTACTTATCATTTTATCCGTGTGTTTAAGCAGCAAACGGGCAAGACTCCCTATGAATACTTAGTGGATATAAAAATGGAAAAAGCTATGGAAATGCTGAAGAATAGAAATATCAGCATTACTGATATATGTTTTTCCTGCGGCTTTACCAACCACAGCCACTTTACTACCACCTTTAAAAAAAGAATCGGTGTGACGCCGACAGATTATAGGGCTGCTATAAAATAAATGAATCCCATACACATGTATAGGATTCATTTATTTTATATGCTATTTTCCGTAAGGGCACATGGGGAAGGTGCAAACCTTGCAGCTCCAGCATAGCCCGCCATGACAGTAAGCAATAACATCCTTTCGGGACAACTTCTCCCCTGCTAAAATCCTCGGCAAAAGAATATCCAGCGAGGTATTCTTCAGGAAAATTGCTGCTCCCGGAATTCCTAGTATTGCTGTATTTCCTTTATATGCAAGCATCAACATATTGCCCGGCAATATTGGGATTCCATATGAAACAACTTGCTCGGCTACTGACTTGATTGCCAGAGGTGTCACATCATCTGCATCTACCGACATGCCGCCGCATGCCAGTATTATTTCAGCACCCCTTGCTATCATTTCTTGTATAGTGCCTTCTATAACTTTTCTGTCATCGGGGCAGTACTGTATATCCACCAGACTGCAGCCATAGTGCCTCATTTTTTCTTTCATGACCGGTGCAAAGCCATCCTTGATCCGCCCTTCATATACCTCTGTACCCGTAATGACCAGCGCAACCTTCATAGGCTTAAGTTCTTCCACTGTTATTATGCCTCTTTCAGAAGCTCTGCATATATCCTCGACCTGAAGGATTTTCTCCTCATCAATCATCAAGGGAATGATTCTCGTAGCAGCCAAACTCTGTCCTTCCTCCACCAATGTGTTGCTATGAATTGTTGCAACCACCAGCTCCTCAATGGCATTCACCGCATTTAGTGCCGGTACGTTTACTTTTAATAAGCCTCTATGCTTGGCCTTCAATTCCACCTTG
>Ga0196972_1000395_pt1 | contig 24406 bp, 16 predicted proteins | sample S1v_2013CmetaG_FD_148618 | JGI IMG/M metagenome (GOLD analysis project Ga0196972, IMG submission 148618) | Soil microbial communities from Anza Borrego desert, Southern California, United States - S1+v_20-13C | ecosystem: Environmental > Terrestrial > Soil > Desert | place: USA: California...
TTACTACGTCTTCCCGCAGAACGATTTTCCGAATCTACTTCGCTACCATCTCAATGAAGGAAACCCAAGGACAACTTACCCAGAAACCCCATCCGTGCTTGACTACGATGCTAGTACGTACGTCGAGAATACGACATGGGGAGATATTGTGTACGACTTCTTTGAAAAGTGTGGGGAGAAAAACCAGGCAATCTTCTCATCCTCTATTAGCATAGTAAAGAGGAAATTCTTCAAAGAATTCATTTCTTGCTATGCGGAGAGATTTCACCCCAAATTTGTAAAATGGGTTTCTTCCTCTCCATTAGAGGAAGAACCAGTAGCGACAGTAGTTTCCTCTATTTCCTCTACAAGTAGTATTCTATCTTTAGGATCTTCTCAAACATCATCGTCACAAATTTCCACTCAGAAACCCTCTAAAATCGCTCAACCCACTCAATCACCGCAAGTAAATAAAGGCCCACTCTTGGCACCGACATTAAAGCTTCAATTGCCAAAGGCAGGAAAGTCAGTGGATGATGGTGATCAAAAGACTGGGAAAGTGGGAATTGCGGGAAAGAAGAGAGCTCATCAGCAAATATCACAAGACGATGGAACGAGTACGAATGCAGAAGCCGAGGAAACAGCGTATCATCACACAAAGGCACCTTCTCCTGTAGCTAAGAAGGGAAAACGCCAATAAACCTTTTTTTTTTTACCATGAATGGTAATTAATGACAGTCCTTCTCGTGACATTAAGTAATTCGGTTGATTACATGGCAAAACACTGGCCAATCCAGAGTAAACCGCTACCTCCAGAACAGCAAGCAACGGTAGATAGAGTTCTCGGTGTTTTGCGAGCTCTTTCCACCTCCAATAGTAATGCGAATCTTGATTCGTTAAATCCCAGCGAAGCAGGTTACTTGGGAACTGTTTACACGATAAATAATGTTTTCTTCATGTCATCTGAATTCCTAAGACAATGCGAGAAAATTGGTCTTAGCGGAGTTCAGTATGTGCATTCTTATGGAAAGAATGGGGAGATTCGAGTAACTATTCCGGTAGCTAAACACAATAAACCTATACGACGTATTTCCTTAACATGTGGACGTAAAATTGATTGGATTCTAGTGTTACGACATTTCTCTATTTATTTAATCACGCTGCTCCTTCTCGGGCCGTTCCTCTTTTACGCTTGGCAACCAAACCACACTACCAACCAACAACGCGCTTCTACAAAAAAGACAGGTCTCTACTTGGGTAGAAGAGAAGAGGGTGGAATTCCAGAAGACGAAATAATAAGAGATGAGTGCAATCCTTGGGAAATGTACAGAAGGGGTTATGGTACAATGAACATTATGGTTAGAAATGTGTACTGTTCCGCATCAACAGTGTTACATGCATGTGTTGATTTTTTGACCTGGAATAAAGAAATGTGATTTATGAGTTGTCATTTGATTATACGTACGCAGTGTACTCGAGTCTGTCTGGGACATTCCTTGGGGCAAATACGAATGAAAATTTTCCTTTCTCTGGAAAGGTTGCTCGTTGGAAAGAATTTTTTAACTTAATAAATTGAAACTATTTCTGGAAGATGGATTGTCTATGATGGAGGTAACCACAAACCAGGTGTTGTAAAAAAAAAAATCTCGGTAAAACTTTTGGCGGGAAATTTAAATGTCCGAGGTTTTTTTTCCGAGTCCTAGTTTATGGTCCGGTACGGCCACCCTTGGTCCAAGCTTAAGGCCCCCTATGTCTGAAAATAAAAAATATAAGTTCCGAAAATGTTATTTTTAGAATTCCCAATCTAATTCAGGAAGCGTTTCGTAACCTCCCGTTCATGAACGGGTAATTAATTAAACCCATTTTAGGAAGTCATAATTAATTAACCTTCCGTTTTTGGAATTCTCCGGAATGACGTTTTGAACCTCCGTAACCTCCCGTTCATGAACGGATAGTTATTAAATCCATTTTTAGAAAGCGACCTTCATTAAACTTAATTAAAGTTATTTGCGGGAATTCTGAAATTCGGGAATTCCAGAAAATCATTTTCAGAACTTTAAATTTTTATTTTCGGACAATAGGGGTCTTAAGCTTGGACCAAGGGTGGCCGTACCGGACCACAAACTAGGACTCGGAAAAAAAACCTCGGACATTCAAATTTCCCGCCAAAAATTTTGACCGTTATATTTAGGCGGGAAATTTCATACAAGTCTTAATACACTCTTCTCAACCTGAAACAAAGTAGACAAAGTGATTTATTATAATTTTTTTTAATACACTGGAATGTGGTTTTTTCGTTAAAAAGCGTGCAAGAAAATGGATTTGGTAACCTCGAAGAGTTAGCATATGAGAAATGGGAGAGTGTGTTTTCCGATGGTGTAACCATGATAGAGGGAATGAAGAGGCTATCTCCTGGCTGGATTTGCTTATCAGGTGATCAAGACATTAAAACAAGGAGAGAATTGACCAAACTAGCAAGCGAGGATCAACTATTGTTGTTTGAAACAAACAGTTGGTGTTAGAGCAATATTAGGAGACGTGGATTTAATAAATTTATCCATTGAGAGTAGATTATTCTACCGCATTTCTACCGTCCGATAAAATACAACATATGATGAGTAAGCCAAGCTACGGGCAACCATTAGACCTAAATGGCCTGCAGATTCTGCCCGGAGAAAATAGAGAAGCTCTGGTCGCCATCTTGACGGAAATTGATAGTCTCTTTTGCTCCCACACCTTAACCTTACCCCGTGTTACTAAGGCTCTTGACAATTCAACCGATGCTCGCAATGTCGTGCAGGCATATACGTGGAACAGCAATAGCACGTTCCAACTAAACTTGGATGATGTGTATGATAAAATACGTACAAGGTTTGATTGCATCACTTCCATACTTGTCTCAACCGGTGGTATCACCTTTTACATTGCCGATGTGACGATTAGTGGCAAACCAAAACCAACGATGCTTTGGCCATTTGGCACCATCTACAATTTCCTCCAAGGAGATAAAGCAAAAGTCCCACTACAGGACGAGGATGAAGATTCCTCTGCTAGAAAAAAGAGAATGAGAATTAACGAGAGTGGACAAAGTAAAGATACAATTCCCCGAAAGAAGCCACTACGCTATCCAATGGATTTTAGTGGGTTGCGACAATTGAATGGGCAGAATAGAGAAAAGATAATGTCGGTAATTTCATCCATAGATAGCCTATTTTGCAATCACTCTGTCACTATGCCATCGTTAACAAAAACACTGGACAATTCGAACCAAATCGACCTCATCACACTCAACTATTCTTGGAATGCAATGACCACGTTCCAGATTAATTTGGATGAACTCTTCATCCAAATACGCAAACCCTACCGCGCAAACATTACTTCTGTATTCACTTCCTCTCGTGGGATAACTTTTTCAGTTCTTGACACATTCATGGAAAAACAAACACAGGAAGATTCGACAAATTCGTATCTGATAATTTCAGAACCAAGTGCACCTCCTCTTGAGGAGGAGGTGGAGGAAGGGACAATAAAGAAGAAGACGAAGAAAAGAACGTTTAGTAAAATAGATGACTAAATCCTCTTCATGTGGAAGCTTTGTTCCAACGCAAAAGTGACAATAGTGTTTGTGACTGACTTAGTCTTGAGTGCTCGCAATTTGTGCAAGATATCAATCATGAGAACACTAACGAAGATGGTTGCAATTACGGAGATGAACCTCTTATTCCATGGACTTTGACTCTTAATTCCACACTGAGCTGCAAGAGTGACAGTTGACTGAGCTGTAGGGCCATACAAACTACCCACAGTGATTTTGATGTCGTCCACCTCCACTTCTGACATGAATTCGCTCAAAACGCCTCCCGAGCAGAGAATTTTCTGCAATTTGTTATGTACCAATCTAATATATGGTGCTAGTTTGGAATCTGGCTGAGAGTCCAAGTAGAGTTGACATGCGGTGCTGAGGTGGTGAGGTTTGGCAACAATTTTTCCATCTGAGGAAAGAACTCGAGAAACAGGTAAAAGGAGAGTTGAAAGGAAGTGATTCGTAGCGTCAATTATCGTGCGCACACCCATCTCTGTAAAGCATACGAGCTTTCTTTGGTCTTCCTCCGCATTCTTTTTAGCTTCCTTATCACCTTGGGCGATTGCCTCTAAGCCCCCGAAAAGGTTCTTCTTGCGAATTTGCTCGCCGTATTTTTCTTCAAATTTTTCTACCACCATTTTTAATAAATTTCGCATAGTACCCATGCGTGTGATGGGCATGGAGCTGCTGTTGGATCTGTTCACCCGTTGGTAGAACGTGTTGAGGGATTTGGCAAACCTTTTCTTCTTTTTTTCATCCGATTCGAGGAGAGCTGGGGCAAGGGTTTGACCGTGTTTTCCACTGAGAGAGGGAACTTGCGAGAAAAGGGTTTCAAAGCGTTGAAGTGATCTTTGGGAAAGGGCAGGAGAACGGCCAGAATCATCGAAGAGGAAACCGTTGGTTTTCTTCCTGCGTTTGGTACCTTCGTCCTTTTTATCTGTCTTCTTATCTTCAGGAGCCTTTTTTGAAGGTGCCGACTTTTTAGAAGGTTTAGCTTGTTCAGTTATCGTAGTTGAGCCAGTAGTACGTTGTTTAGTTTGTGTGAGGGTGGCCATAATTGTTCGTTGCTGCCTCTGTTCGAAAGAGTTGATAGGGTGAAATGTTGGGGAAAAAAAAAGGGCCATTTAAAGGTTGATGTGGTAAAAAAAATTGTGAATGCATCAATTTGTTTTGGACATTCTAACCGCGAACATACTAAAGTCAATAATATTGTGTGAAGACGCTATGGCCAACACATATGGTGGGGAATCTAGAGGCCTCTCAGCCATGGTCCAGCTGGGAAAGAACAGTGAGGCTGAGAAAGCTAAGGAACGTTCAAGGAGAAAAGCAGAGAAGCGGAAGTTGAATAGTTTCCTAGATTCTGCTCTACCATCTGACAAAATTGATCTCAATTACATACAAAGTTTTAGTGATGATGTTTTTGAAACTCACACCTCTGACGAGGATAATCCGGAAGAGTTTGAACTCTGTGAGCTGGGGGATCCGTGGATGGTGCAACCAGCAAAGACAGTAACGGAAAAATACGTACAATCCTCATATGTGAATAATATCATTGGCTATATTAATGACAAGCATAGAGCATTCAGTTCATGCTATAAGAGACCAGAAGCATCCCCTATGGGTGGAGATGAAAAGGGGTCACCTATCAAGTTGATTAGAGGAATTGAAGAGGGTGATAAGAGACCAGCAAAGAAAACACGCACTAATGGAGGGAAAGCCTTATCCGCTTTTGAAAATATACCCGATGAATTGTCTGCTTATTTGAATTCAAAGCCGAGTATTCTTGCCAATTTTGGTTCTAATAATACACTGGAGTGCAACAAGTGTTTCAAAAGATATGAGTCACTGCTCAACTACTTTAACCTGTACCTGAGAACTCATCTCCTCAAACTTCTACCGGATGACGTATCGACCGGTAGAGGAGACAATCCACAAAGCTTCTCCTTCGTAGATGATGATACACTTGGCTCCTATGGTGATGATTTTTGCGATTTTCATGGGAGTGTCATTGCTCCATGCATTGGGAGAGCTGAGTGGCAAACAAGCAAGGAGACAAAGATTACAGACTTTGGCATAGTTCCAGACCACAAATATACCGAGTTGAACCAATTCAAATTGCTCAATCTCATGCTACAACCATTAACGAATAGAGTAAACGCGGAAGGGGTGAGTGGCATAGAGACACAACTCCAATCTGGTGGAGTGATACAAGTGAACACTGCCTTCCTAACAGAGGATGGAAATGATGAGGAACAATCTTCTTCCACTGCGAAACCGTTGAGTGAGAAGGTAGTTGAGAAAATGATATGGGAAGTCTCAACATACTGGTTATCAAAGGAGAATCAATTGGTGGAGTATCAGTATGACATGTTTTTATTTACAGCAAGTAAGTATACTGTTTACCACCGACCCACTACTTCTGTCACTACTAATCCTAAACACAAACCGAGAGAAACGGATACGGAGAAAGTATTGAAAACCTTTCTCTTTCTTCATTGTGAACCACCCTCCTGAATAAAATCCTTCAGTGTTGTCATGTACTTTCCCAAAGGAGTTACAGACATAGAAGAGTCTATAATCTCCACAGACCATTTATTCCATACGAGTGTATCTGCGGGTAAAAACGTGGATAAATCTTGTGTTAGGGTGGGAAATGTTTCGCTCAACTCATTGGTTCTTTTGAGATATTCATCCTCTACCATATTAGTAATGATTTAGTCAAAATACCTATTTCCTTCCATCGGAAATGCGGAAGTGGTAAATCCTTTTGTTTAAAATTCTCCTCGAGCGGTATGGGGGTTACGTGGACCTCAATAGTTACCCTTGGTTGAGATGTACCCTCTTCAGGTGGTGCTCGCACAACAACCTCCTTCTGAGAGAAGTATGTATTCATTGCATTTACCAAGGGGAGGCATTTGCCAACTTTAGTGGGAAGTCCTTGTGCGTTGTTTAACCAAGCTCTGAGGAAGATTTTCGCCGTTGAAAGATGCAAAAACGGGCCAATGATAAGGAGTGTAACCCATTTGTAAGCTACCGGTTCATCTTTTGAACTTGGAAAGTAATGATCGTTGTATTTGTTCTTCCAACCTTCTGTAATGAGGGGACATTGAGTAATAACTAGGAAATCTTTGTCTGTCACTTGCACGTTGGTCAGAGGTGCCTCTGGATTTGGGTCGGAAGAGGAGGGTGGTACATCTCCTCTCAGTTGAACAAGTAATGAGAGGAAGTAAGGAAGCTGTGCTAACTTGAAACGTTCTACCACTTCCCTCACGTAAGCATCACCCTGTTTGATTCGTTCTTCACTTAGGTTAGGTATTCCTAAATGCTCGAAGAATTCTTGGTTCCATTCCTCCTCATTGGCTTCATAGACTGGGTTGTGAATGATATTTTCGCCAGAGTGAATCTGTTTTTGATGAGTAACTGCACATGGAGTGTGGGATGTCGTTGCCTCAAATAGCGATTTTTTATTCATCTTTTTTATGCACAAGCGGAGTTATGGAATCTATTATGAGTGCCAAAACGGATAATCAGAAAAATATCCCGAGCAGGCCAATACACATGACAAAAAGGCAAATTCGCGAACAGTATGATAAAGAATTAAAGCGTGATGCAAAGCAACCACGGCTTTACTTCTTCCCATTACATACAATAAGAGATCCGGCCAAGAGCCTCTGTCCAGATATTTTAAATTTATTAATAGACAAATTCTTCGATTACGGTACGTGCATTCATTGTGCTCGCTGTTCAATTTCGTTTCATAAAGTGTTTCAATCTCGTAAAAGACATTCCTTCAAACTGGTGAACGCAAATACTAGATTAGAACCAGAACTAATACCTTCTCTCATCAGACTACATCTATCAGAAGGAACTCTCATCATCGTACCTAAATTTGAATAAAGAAGAGTTAGAAGACAGAGTTTTCCAACTTTACACCAAGTGTAAAATTGCGTCCGCTGTTTACGACCAATCTTCCATTACTATGGAAGAGGGAAAATGTGCATGAATTCCCCATGAATAGTTTGTTCTTCCATATGGAGGAAATTTGCTGGACGGATTTTCCACCAATTGAAAATCCATTTAGACCTTGATAGATAGGCCCAGTAAAAACTTCCACATTATTTGCACAAACCATGGTGGTCATGATTTGTTTGGCGCTTGAAACTCCTTCAACTTGGACCTCCACATCAATAGTGTATTGTCCTGTTGTGTTTATGGACAGAGTTGTGCCACCAAAATAGGGAATAAAAATGAGAGCATTGCCAAGTGTGGGATAATCATTGGCTGTAAAGTTTAGCGACAATTCTTGCCAATCATTATCACTGGAAGAGCTGACATTATATAATGTCGGGTTGGAACCAGTAAACCTACGATAGATGAAGTTTGTAGGACCCATTCCAGTGCAACACGGGTGTGGATTGGCACTAGATTGTTGGTAAATGTTACCAAGAACAGACAAATCATTTGTTACAGACAATTGGCTAAAAGTATCTGTACAAGCTGAGTGATTGGTGCAGGAGGGCACACAGCCACTGGTTGGGCTGAAATATGGTAAGTAGCAAGAAACTGCAGATATGTTTGGAGGAGTGAATGATATGGAAGATGACTGGAATACAGCAAAGGAGTTTGAAGAGGTCACGAGAGATCCTCCCGTGTCGACATATATTTGAGCACCGTTTTGAACATTTAACACATTTTGAACAAGAGTTGAATTCACACTTAGTATGGTTGCTGTGAGAGTATTACTCACAGTCATGTTTATAAGATTGAAGGAGCCGTTGATGAGGAGATTTTCATTTACTTGGAGAGAACCATTAACATGCATATTCCCCACAATAGGAAGAGTGAAAGAGACTGGTGTGGAAAAGTTGAATGCATTAGTTGCGTTTAAACAGATTTGAGATGCACTGAGGGTAAGACAACCAGCATTGTTATAAATGGAGGTGTCGGAATTTGGAAATTGTAATCGATTTACGAGGTTGAGCGGTCCAGTAATAAATTGAGAGAATGTGGTGTTTCCAGAAATGGCATTTGAGCTAGAATTAGTGCCAATTCGAATAGTTTGATTCCCACTAGAAATAATGAATAGAGGAAAATCACCTCCATCAATAGTGAAGAGGGATGGAAAGTCAGATACTACTCCAAGGGAGGAGGATGTGGTCTCAAAGTAGATGGCGCTATTGTTCACAAGTAGTAAATCCTGTAGGAGAGAGAGATCTGAAGTTATTTGACTGTTGGACAAATCTACCAGAGCGTTTGCCAAAAGCAGGCGAACAGTTTCCAGAATTATTGTAGAATTGGAATGGAAAATGAAGTAGCTGGAGTTGACGTTTATATAGGTGGAGGGGTTGAATGAGAGAGGTGGACTGATGAATCCCAAATAGAGGGGAACTGAACCCCCAATTTGGAATACCGTATTTCCAGGACTTTGTTCAACCAAGCGGAAGAAGGAGGTGTTTCTAATAACAATTGAACCCTCTACGGATAAGCTTTCTCCAACGGATATGAATTCATCTGTAATATTTGCCAGAGTTTGAGGAAGTGAGTCCTCCAATGGTTGTATGACATTGGCACATAAAATTGGTTCTATTTTTACACAATCAGTGCCTTGAGAAATGGTAGAAACTATCGTCTCGTCACTTCCATCCATGAAAATGATTGAATTGCTTGGGTGTAAAACCACACTACTGTTGGTTTTCAAATAAAGTAGCTCCGAGATGTGTAAGTCTTTAGCCACAAATGTCTCATTTGTAGATGAGAGATTGCAAAAACCTGGTGGACCATCGTCACCCTGTGGACCACGTGATCCGGTTCTTGATTGTATGGAAGCACTGGAAGATGTCTGTTGCAAACTGAAAATGACACCAAAGATGGAGATGATGAGAATCCCCGCAATGAAGACGGATAAGGCAGTGCGTGTGCCGATTGACCAGATTGTTGTGGGAGTGGTAGACCTCATCACTTGTGACTAAGATATTTAGAAGAATCTAGGTGTATAACTTTAATTGATTTTTATTTGCTCTTTCTTAACCTATATACATTGTCTGAGTTCCATTCATGAGGATGTACTCGCAACACCGTAAAACAATACTACCCATAATAAATCCACCAAAAAGATTAGTGAGAATAGGTACATCCCATCTAACCACATCACATTAGTGCCTACAAAAAGGAACAACACTCGCAACCCAAGAATTACGCCTGGAATGAGCTGTAGCACAACGGGAACAGTTAAAGCGTGTAGGTGATTTTCCGTCATTTTTTCCACAAATTTGACTCTATCGTTCATCCAAGAAGATGTGGTTTTTGATGTATCTGTCAAAAGTTTCACCATAGGTATAGTTTCCGTGAGAGTCCTTTTCAGGGAGACATGTAGAAAATAAGCCAGTGATAATGCTAAAATGCTCTTCACGGATAGATACATAAATGTTGCAACGACAGATGAATTTGAAGGAAAGAATCCCCATACAAACCAAAGAGCAGGAGGGTACGCAAATACGGAGAGAGTCAAGAGAAAGAGGAGGATAAAGTATCCATAGACTATGGTAGTTGTGTTGGCTGTGGAACTTAGAACCATTCTTTCCAATGTAACATCAGGCACGCCGCTATTCAATTCCTGATCTACTTTCGATCCAATGAGGAGAGATATGCTACGGAGAGCGTTTCCAGAGTTTGGTCTAGAAGGCGAACGTGGGCTCTCTTCCAGGTGAAACATGGTTGTGCCCTGCATTGACCAGTCTCTAGAGTGTCTCTCTTTCATTTTGCGCGCACACCCCGGTAACACCATGAGGATAAGACATCCAATTAACAGGGCAACTAATGCAATAGCTCCTATAATCCAGAGAGCTGTACTGGTTTCCATTTCTACCATGAGGAGATACTTTCCATATTTAATTGAAGAAACTTTAAATGAATAAATGCAATGGTTTATTTAAGCTGTAATGTTGACAGGATTAGTAGATCCAAATCCTCCCGATTTCCTATTCGTTGTATTCAATGTTGGCACTTCTGCGAAACGTACTGTAGAAATGTGAACAAAGATAAGCTGGGCTATTTTCTTCTTTGGATTTATAAAAAACGGTATTTCTCCAAAATTGGCTAATATGATTTTAATTGTTCCGCGATAGTCTGAATCAATAACACCACCAAGACAAACGAGCCCTTGCATGGCTAAGGAGGATCTTTCCTTAACAAGGCCGAAATGATTTGCTGGTATCTCCAAACTAATACCCGTATCCAACACCTTTACCTTACCAGGGTGTAAGGTAGCTTCTTCTTCGGTGGAACTTAGGTCATAGCCTGCGCTTCCAGGAGTACCCATCGAGGGAGTGCTGGAACAGCTGTTTTCCTTTTTGTACGCAACAACAGTATCGACTTTTCTAAAGTATTGCGAACGAGAGAGACAAGAAAGCAGGAGAAATAGGGTCACCATGATTGCTAAAAATAGATCCCTTGATTTGTAAATACAATATAGGCGAGTATTAGGTACATTGTTTTAGTCACGAGAGCGGAACACACTTGCAATTGTGATTCAGGAGAAAAAACTTCTCAGTCTATGATTTTGGTGGAAAAAAATTGAAGAATTTATTGGCGGTATGTTTTTCGCATACACCACGATCAACATGTCTGTAGGTTATTATTGTGGGTTTTTGCTTCTTCAATCATTTGTAGAATACTATTGGCAAATATCTCCAATGACTGAAAACTTGCAGGGTCGTAAAATACGGTCAAAACTGTCCCGACACTGTCCATAGAGACTATGGACAGGGTTTGACGGCCCGTTGTGTTGTTAGTTAGGCACTGACACACATTTGCCCTTGTTCCGTTAGCATTCAAAAGAGGAAGCTGTGCTCGTTGAATTCGAAGAGCGTGTTCGAAGTGGGCTTCTGATTCGGAAAAAAAGGGACCAATCTCCTCCTTGTTCACGTCAGTGGTGTTCCCTTCTAATGTCATGTTTTTGGTACTGATATCATTGAGAGGTTTGTTTCTAGACGGTTTTTGGAGAAAAAGAAAAAAAATTAACTCAAAAAATCATCCAGATTAATTTCTGCAAGAACCGTGTTGAGCGTATGTCTTTCCTCCACGTCCATTTCTTTCTCGTCTGTAAAGGTTGACCCTGCACCTTTGAAATCTCTCACACCACTCGGAACTTCTTCCTCCAAATCAATATGAGATGCCCCATGAAAATCTTTCCTTACTCTATATCTCACTCTCTTGGTAGAATCATCTAGGTTTGTTGCTTGCAATCCCACTCCAGTTGTCATTCTAGACAGACTATCCATAATATCAATCTTTCTTTCCACAACCGTTCGAGATGTGTGTGTTCTGCTTTTTTGCCTACGTCCAAACAGGTCACACCCTTGCTTCTTTGTCGTTTCCATTTCCTCATCCTTGGTTTGATAATCATACATGTAGGAGCCAAAACACTTTTCACTTGCTGTCTCCAATATCGTATTGGCCAAGTTAATCCTCTCATCCATACTTATATTTCCAATCATTTTATTAATCTCCTGTAGTTCTTTCATCCTGTAGTAATACTTGTTGAAAGAGCTATTTACCGGTGTTTTTTCGTCTTCAAATTGTTTAATTATACATTTGGTAAACATGAAGAGATTTATGACATCCTCTTTGCACGGAGCACCCATGAAAACTGTGGCCCCGGAGTCAAAGATATGTGCTGTACATTCTTTTAACGTGATAGGGCAATATTTTTGATGGATGACAAATTTTAGGCCAGGAAAGGAGTCTGGTTCCCAAGGACTGCAATACTTGTCAAGAACGACAGACATTAGGGCTAATTTGATTCTTTTGGTAGAGCCAATTCCGCTACCTACCACATTTACCAAACTGGAATTTGTGAATTTGATAACTTTCTCTAAAGTGGATATGGCGTAGACACGATATTTGATGCCGGTGATGAATGGATCAGGGGAGAGAGATGCACCGGAGAGGAAGTGACGCTTGTTGAAAGTGTTAGAAGGTTCCAACTCATTGACTGTCACTTCCATAGGAGAACCGTCCTCGTTCATTACTCGGACGAGTTGCGGAAGGGAGGAAAGTTGCTTAATATCCTGAGCTGTTGTATATTGAACGTCTGGCGTAGACTTGGCTCCCGAGAGAACCACTTGCCCGTTTTCAAATGCCAACCCAACAGATTTTCTATCCCTTATAGTCGCTGCTGCAAATTCCTCTGGTCTGTAATCCGAATTTGGAAAGTGGAGTGGTATGTCTGTTAAACGGAAGGAGACTCCAAGGTAAAAATGTGTTACAAAATTGGGAATTTTTGGTAGGACGTCCTCTCCTGGTTTCCAATCAGTCTTCTCCTTAACTTCTTCCAAGAACATTTGGTATTTTTGGTCAAAAACATCCTCAATTACATCTGGGCCGTTGGTACGTTTAATTTTGCGAGTTTCCTTAAGACTTTTGAGAAATCCGCTCATGGAACGTTTGTTCGCCTTGGTAGATGTCTTCACACACAAAGTGAGCAAAAATATTCTATTGTAAGAAGATGGAAAAAAAATAATTATAAACACCTTCGCCTACAGATTTGAATTTTCATTTGTCTTATTTAGGCAAGTGACACCTCCGTCTCCATCGTCTTTTCTTCCTTTCCCAAATTTGTGCATGTTCGGTTCTGACAAACTTACCACAAATGGTATTGTGATACCCGATGCTGAGCCCGTTGTCGAAGTAGCACAACCCGTAAAGGGAAAGTTTCTCTGTATGAATATGACTCTCTTCCTAATGTATTAGTCTTCCCACTATCTCAACACACCAAAAACTTCTCTTCCAGTGCGTCCTCCTGGATGTTTGAGCAAACCCCTTCCGTAAGCCCGGATCAAGTGAACGGAGCAACTAGCTATGCAAACTGTTGCAAAAGTATTTCCATGCGTGCTTTTGAATTTACCGTGCTTCTAGCAGGTATTTCAGATCACGTAGGAACACCTAGTTCACTGAACGAGAGACAGTTTGAAACATCGATGAGGACAAATTTTGATCAGACACGTGGAGTATTCAATCTCATGCATGGGAAGGATTTCACCTTCACACCTAGCACATATAAATACGCACCAAATGATTTACCAGAATCGGAGAGAGAAAGAGATGGGGCACCGCGTGATGACGAAACGCAAGATGGTGGCGTAAGAGGCGTACCAACTACGGTATGGAATAGAGTTCGTCAAAATCTAGCTCCTGGTTCTATGCACTATAAGAAACAAAAAAAGTACCAAATGACGACAAGGTTTTCGCCCCATATTGCAGAGGCAATTTACCAAGTGGAGAACGTACTTAGAGCAAAGAAGGTGGACAAGGACAAAGATTTTGATAACAACGGTAACAGCCAAGAAGTCGTCGAGAACGATGAGCCAGCAGCTAACCCCCAAGACAACGACAATCCCCTACGTAGTAGCCGCAGAAGAAGTAGAGGGGGAGGAGGTGGCAACCGAGGTGGAGGACGTGGTAGAGGAGGAAGAGGTAGGGGTGGTAAACGTTATGATGACGAGGAGAGAAGATTCGTTCCCAAGGAATACGTTTTACCTTGGAATTTCAAATCTGTGTCTAGAGTAACTGGACGATATGTCTATTGCAATTGGGCTCCATTCCTTTTCCAACATAATATGAACCAAGAAAGGCTGAACATATCTCAACCCGAGAACTCTGCGAGCAGCAGTGCACACCCATTTCCTCCCGAAGATGGACCGGCTGATGTGAAGGAGGGCTATTTCGGTGTTCCAAACACCGCAGATTTATTAAATCTTCCAAAAATTCGCGCTTATCTCATCTTCTTACCAGTAACTGCAAATGCAACATCCAATAATGATCAAAATCAGCTCATCATCGCGATTCAATTTTTGGACCCACATTATGATGCAGTTGCATTGTACAAGTTTATACAACAAAAGCTACTAAGACAGGCCAATTTTATTCAAACATCGCAAAGCAATCGATTCACTGGTGGCGATTGTTCCAACCAATACATGAAACTACAACAGAGGGAAATGACGGATACAACTATCCCCGGTTTGGACGAAGGATTTGTAAACGAAATGTTCATTTTCCCAGAAAAAAGCCGAAATACCAGTATCACAAGTCATCCCAAGTTTTTCTTCGATTTCCTACTAGACTACTATTGCATGGCTTCTGACCCAGATGTGATAAAATTTAGGAGAAACGAGGACATGTCAGACCTGGTCAGGAAATGCAAGGACATGAGTGAAGATGCGAATATGGACTATTATTCAGACATTACAAGCCCACTCAATCCTCACACCCTCTTCTCACTTCAAAACGCTATCAACTTTCTCCGAAAAGAAATTGCGTTGGATTCTAGAAAAACCCTCATTGATGATCGCATCCATAAACTCATCACACCGTGGACACCATCGGTGGTTACAAACTCGGCCAACGCAAACGATGGAACTACTCATCCGCTTAGGCCGGAGATAACGACGTTGAGTAGTATGATGTATTCGATCAACGTTGGTACCAGCGAAGCAAGGGAGATGCGTGTAAGGTGTTTCACTTACGAGGCAAGCGAATATCGATGGTGTTTTTACTGCATAAAGAAGAAACGACCGTCCGGTTTGGTGACTCAATTTATGCCACTTTGCTCGCCGGCGCTTTTTGAGCTGGAGCAGACAACGTTTGATAAGATTTTAGAAAAGGTGCAAGAGAGGACATTTAATGCAAGGAAGGAATTGGAGAGACAGCTCACTGCTAGTGGAACTCTGAGAGTTAACGAACCCATCATTCGTGGAAATCTACAAAGCAAAGTTAGACAGAATCAGGCACTCTTTCATCTCTTTGTCCAAAATAGTGGCCAGTTGAGGCCTCCTAATGCTAATTCCAGTCAAACACTCGCCCCACTACCACCAACAGATCAAGTTAATGGAAAGACTGGAAGGCTACGCTGGGAATCTCTCTTCGATAAGGATGGTAAATCTGCCATTTGCGAGGCAACAGATTTGAAAGTGTTACCGGACAGTCAGTTCGCCGTTGGCCTCAATACCTTTCTCACCTTCATCTACATTATAGAGACACGTATATTCAAAGAATTGGACAGTCTCAAACCAAAGAAGAAGCTAAATCATCCCTTATTTAATAAGATGTATTCCCCCTCGGACATCTCGATAGATTCTGAATTTGAAATGATGCAAAGGACTGGAGGAGATTATGCCTTTACACCAGCTGAAGTGAGTCTGTTTGAAAGTTACTTGATAGAAAGTAACGATTACGTGGAACAGCTCATAAAATACAAAGACAAAATCTCCTACTTTATGACCGAAATATTTTTCAACCCAAAAGTCTTCCCTAGATTTGAAAACAACATGACCGAAGGGTGGAAAGCTGTCATCGCATTTATTCAAGAAATGCAAGACAACTCGATTAAAAGCCAAGAATGCGATGATCCTATCGTTGAGTTGGATCCTCTAAGTCCATGTCACTACGCAACTATGACAGCTGGTGATAGTATGCGCTCTAGAGTAGATTCTCCGTGCAGTGCAGTTCTCGAATCCATGTCCAGACGATTGTATGAACAAGCTACCCTTTACCAAAACAATCTATGCTTTTATGCTGGCATCTTTGGCCCATTCTCTGACATTTTCAAAGTGAATTCAGCATTAAAGTTCTCCATGTTCTTGGAGGGTAGATATTGCAACGGCAAATCCTTCCTTCTCCTCATGTTACTCAAAAATTGCATCCCCGGTGTCCCATATGTGATGCAGAAGACTACTACCAATTCATTCCAAGGAACTGGTCTCGAGGCGGATCGTGGAATGTTCTGCACGGAAGGACTTGAAATTATTGCGGAAGATCCAGCACAAGTGAAGGCGATGATGACGGATCATAATACGGATAAGACGATCTGTTTCCACAATACGGAAACTGGCCAACGAATAAAGTTGACGTATAAGGGAGCGTTTTACAATCCAATCTTTGGAGCACATAATGATACGTTGAAGGAGATTGATCCAGCGATGAATACGAGATTTCATGTGATTGAGGTGTTGCCTGGTGGAAAGTTGGTTCCATACGTTCCAAAAGACGATACAGAACAGGAGATGACTGCTTTGCAGAAGGAAGGTGCAGAGAGGGAGGGGATTTCGGATAGAAATTATTCGACCATCAATTTTTTCTACGGAGATTGCAATCCTTCTTTGTTCAAACGTAACTCAACTCCACCACCAACCACGCCAATAACATCAGCAACAATTACACCACCAACTACCACTATCCCTCCCTTACCAGCATCGCTCAATAACTCTGATATCCCTGACCGAATATCCCCCCTAGGAGCTTCAGCAATCAGCGACTACCGAAATCTTATGCTACACGCCAAGAAACTTTACGAATTACGAGCCGACCCCACTCTCACTGGTTATATAGCACCAAGCGCATTAGAATCTCCATTCTCTGTTTCAGAGGATTACAGTTTCCTCAAAGCGGAGGGTACTCTCAAGATTAGAAATTACTGGCGCTATATCATGTTGATCCAATTCTATATGAACAAATTGCAAGCAGTGCAAGTCATTGTAGAAACCAGTAAAGACTTCTTCAACTTTACGAAAGGAAGATTTAAGAGTATTTTCAAGAAATACAATGGAGGCAAAGATCCGTTCGAGGCGAATCAGCGAACAGAGGATCGTCTATTGGCTGCTACTATAAACATCTGTGAATGGGATGCTATTCAACGAGTGTTTTTCGATAGAGAGTCACCATACTATTCAGAGAGCTTAACTCCAAACTTTACCCGCGCTATTGAACCATACCTCTCAATATCCTTTGAACACATGGCCCTAGCTGCTTCCATCATTACGGAAGAAATTGTAGATAATATTAGAGCCAAGATTATGACATGTATGATGTACGAAACCAACTATTGGGAGTACAGTAAGAGGGTACAGAAAAAGTTTGACATTCCTACAAAGGAGAACATTGGACAGTCAGACTACAATAGAATCAGATGTCCAAACTTTGAACACATTAGTGAAAGGAAGATTTACAAAGAAATTAATGGAAATTTGGTAGATGAAGATGCGAGTGGCCTCTACCTAAAAGTAGATCGCGCATATTGTCAGGAAACTGATTTTCACAGTGTTAAGTGGGCTCTCTACGAAGGGGAAGCGTACAAAAATTACACTACTCATACTTTTCTCGAGAAAGTTAGTCAACATAGATCACCGCCACCTCAAGTTCCAAATCAAACGACACCGCAAGCAGCAGCTTCTTCTTCTTCTTCATCTTCTTCTTCACCCGGCAGTGGTCTTATAACACAATCTGGAAGGTCTAGCAGATACCGCGGAGGGTTGTTTACTGCTTCTTCACCTACCAATGCGCAACTACCTGCCGCTATTTCACCACCTGGCACTAATATACAACCAGTTATTCCCCCGCAACAAGCTGGAAGTTTGCCCACAAGGTATTCCACCCTGACTGGATCAGTGGATGAAAACTATTATGACTTGAACAAGATTGCGATTAACCTCTCATCATGGAAGAGTTCGATTACCGTGGATGAATTAGTTCCTCAAATTAATCAACTCTTTCAGAAACATCGTATGCCTGAAATTCCGAAAAAGTTCTTGAAACAAGAGTTGGAAAGAATGCACAATGATATCCAACTTTCTGGACCAACTTTTGACCTAGTACCACAAAGTGAATTGAATAGTATCCTCGGAAGTGAAAACATTCTCCATATTAAACGCCTCGAAAGTATACTCACCGGTGGTGCATCAGCCAACGCTAATGATGGAGCACAAAAAGCGAGAACTCGCTCTGGAAGGTCAAACGCCAGCTTCTTCGACAAACGCATCATGACTTGGAAATCTAAGGCATCTTCACAGAAGGGGCAGTATGATATTCAAGTCATGTTCGATGTGAAAGCACTTCAGCACATCAACGAGAATCACATTATGATACAGACGTTGGAAACATTGGCTGCCAAATTGCCAATGTATACGACGAGAATTGCCTTACTGTTTCACAAAGCAGGGGGCCGTCTATCTTACATACATGTTGGCGATAGAATTTTCGATGGGGAAGATACACTTCCCTTCGGAAAGGAGAAATTGACCAGAATTACTCTCAATGACGACATTGATGATTATAGAAAAGCTCATGATTATGGAATTTCAACTACAACACCAACCGCAGCTACAACATCATCCACAACTGCTACAACCGAGGCAAGCGGTGTTAAAAGGGTTCTACAATCCAATCCATACTTGGACATTAACGATTACTACAGAGCTCTACACATTATTAATGGGAATTTCCTAAAAGTGGAATATGATAAGATCAAAAGAGCGTTTTACGTTTATGTTCCAGACTATCGCAATTCTGAACCACCTGTAAAATACAATATTGAACACTTTTTTGATAGCAGATATAGACATAGATTGTGGAAGAATATGCTGGACAGAAATACGGAGTTTCGTTCCTTCTTTGCTCAACATGTTTCTAGATCTTCTGCAGAAAATGCACAAACAGAACAAGATCCTGAAAGTCCAAGTCCCACTCAAAATAGGGAAGAAGTTATCAGACCGGACGAAGTAATGGATATAGATATGGAAGAACCTACAAGCTCACAACATGCAAAGAGAAAAGCCAGCTCACAATCTGTCGAGGAAGAGGACGGTTTATCTAGACCTCAAAAACAGAGAAGAATCACAAATGAACTTGTACAACAATAAATTTACCAAGTAAACGTTGATGATAGGTTCCCCGCAGTAGAGTGTTTACCATCGGCGGCATGATGTTGCGCCTTCGGTATATATAGAGTCGCGCTATTGTGTACCGGTGGCATCAACTTTTGGCTAGGTGGGTTGGTAGGTAGTGTATCGTAATTTACATTTCCTCTTCGCCTCATATTTTGATCATTTTCCATCCTAGAATTCTCCTCCCCATGACCTCTAACAGTGTAGACGTCATTTGAAAATTCCACACCACCAAACATCACTGACAGCTCAGTTGAAATGTAAATCCCAACACCAGCAAACACTAAGGAACCCACTGCGGAAGCTATGGTAAAACCAAAGTGGTAGGCAAACACAACATCCCATCCCAAACTGGCAGGTAAAACTACAATTGAAGATGGAGCAGTTGGTGTAGGACACCCAGTTGGTGTGTTTGCAAAATCATTTGGTGCACTGTAAGCTGTGCAGTAGTAAAGTTTGTCATTACACGGGTTAAGAGGATCAGCTCTAGAGTTACATGTGCCTGAGTACACAATCATCAAGATGAGTAGACCAATTTCAGCAAGCGTTGAAATACTAGCAAGAATCGAGTGAGAGAGGGAAGAAAAGGTGCTCCACGGACACGCAACTCGCGCAGAACCAATCACACAAACAGCAATTTGAAGTGAAAAGGTTACTACATTGAACCAATAGTAAATCGATCTCCTCGTGGAAAGGAGAGAGCCTGGTGAATCCACGGGGAGATCGTACGTGTGAATAAAGGTCGTGTTTACAAAATTGGCCAATCGTAGGATGAGAATACAAGTAAGGAGTACTTCAAGAATGACTGAGAGAACCCATAGTGTTTTTGCTTTTTCCATCGATCTTGGGAAATGGAGATCATCAATAGTTGGTAAATAGGGGAGGTGGATTATCCGTCTATCCGCTTCTTTCTCCCCATCCACTCCATTACTGTTTTTACTAATTACTGGAGGCTGGTGATTGGACCAACTCATAAAGGATTCTACTAAGTTAGTAGAAAGGAGATGTTATAAAAGATGAGCCGATTTATTATATTATTTAACATAGGTTTAACGTTGTGTTCAAAAACAATCAAAAACGTGAGATTGTGTATCTATGTAGCGCAAAATACATCAGAGTAGCTACAGTGAGTACCATGGAAAAAAGCATAGTACCACCAAGTGAAAAGAGGACTACTTTTTGATTTGTCTCTAAATCACCGGCATCTTGTGCTGTAAAAGGTGTTGGTGTTGGTGTTGGGGTTGGAGTAGGTGTTGGAGTGGGCGTTGGTGTAGGTGTGGGCGTTGGAGTTGGTGTAGGTGCGGGCGTTGGAGTTGGTGTAGGTGTAGGTGTTGGAGTGGGCGTTGGAGTCGGTGTTGGAGTGGGTGTTGGAGTTGGTGTGGGCGTAGGCGTTGGAGTGGGTGTTGGGGTTGGTGTAGGTGTCGGCGTTGGAGTGGGGGTTGGCGTTGGAACACATGCAATACTTGTAGGACATTGTGTTTGATTTCCGCTTCCTCCTGATGTATAGGCATTATTGGGACTATTATAAAAACAATTAGGACCTCCATTAGGGATATATCTGCATTGCCACACATTGGGGAAAATTTCACCCTCAGTGCCCAAAGCATGACCCGCTAAATCTGTAGCTGCACAGACACAAGTTATTGGTGTTGGTGTTGGTGTAGGAGTAGGTGTGGGTGTAGGCGTTGGCGTTGGTGTAGGCGTAGGTGTTGGTGTTGGTGTTGGAGTAGGTGTGGGTGTAGGTGTTGGAGTGGGTGTGGGCGTAGGTGTCGGAGTAGGTATTGGAGTAGGTGTTGGAGTAGGTGTTGGTGTTGGTGTGGGTGTTGTTGATGGCAAACACTCGGATAAGACGCCAAAGTTTATCATAGCATAATTTTCATCCCCTGTACCATCTACCCAATTATTTGGATTTGGATCATCCAACCTGAGAGCAAAAGATTGAGTTCCAGTAACAGTTTGATTTAAGCCAGTTACAATCCATGATTTCACCATAGGTGTAGTGCTGTTGCAACTCACATTGAAGCTACCGAGCAAGGATGATAGGCTAGTGCTTCCATTAACAAAACCGGATGTGTAGGTGAAATTTGTTGCAACGATGGAGAGGGTTTGATTCTGTTTACCAGTGCAAACGAAAAGGATGGCCGCTGCGTTTACGTACGGTAAACCCAGGGGAACGTTTATCGAGGATAAAATTGAGGACACGCCTGTGAATGTGGATGTGCTCGTACCAGAAGTCGTCACAATTCGAGAGCTTATGGAATTGTTGAATGAGGAGAATGTTAGTTGACCGTTTAAATAAAAGGGTGGAGAGTAAGTGTGATTGTTTGCTGTCCTTTGGGAAGAAACGTCTAAACTGGGCACACCAGTGTACAGTGTGTTCCCAAAAGTTGCGGAGAAATCTCTCAAGCGTAAGGAAGCAACGTGATAATCTAAAATTGCAAGATTTCCAATAACCGAATCTACTCCGCTGTTGCTGAAAGACTGAACCATTCTTTTCTTGTTCAAATTTGACTCAATTATAGAAGTCCTTACAACGGGTTCAACATCTGTATTGACTTCTTCAATTATATCCACATCCGAGTGTTTCTCCATTACTTGCAAATTGAGTATCGATACGAGTAAACCATCTATTTGTAGGAATGATCCAACTGGTTGAGATAGGATGGATAGATTAGGAGGGTTCAAGTTTCTTATGGGGTAATTTGCCATAAACGCTGTCGTAATGTCTTTCGCTGTAATGGTTGGCACCTGACAATTTCCTCCAAAAGTAACATCGGAGGAGTTTCTCACAGGTGTAACTTGGTCCAACCTGGTTAGGTTTGTACTTGTTCTACCAGTGAGAGAGGCACTTGTCAAATTGATGGCTGCTATACTTGCATTACTTGCTCTGTCTATTAGCACAGCACTCTTTATAACAGTTGTCACATTTCCACCAAGTTGCGAATAATCTACACGCCAAAGTCCATCTTTAACAGCCATCCACATTTCTACATGAACTGGAAGGTAATCAATTGCGAGATGGCACACATCAACGACCACTGCAGAAAAAGCTTCCAAAATGTTGTAAGAAGAGGAGACGGATCTCACATAGGAAAACCTATTCTTTGAAAATTTCGCTTCATTTGAGGTCAAGGCTACATATGCAGAGAAAAAAGCATTTTTCGGATCAGAACGATAGCCGAATGGGTCTGACAAAGCGGATGAGATTGTCTTTGCATAATAATGGATAGTAAGGCGAACGCAATAATTAGGTCCAGTGTAGGATTGAAATCCAAGAGTGCCGTGTTGGTATGTTAAAACGTGTAGAAGAACTTGTCCCGTATGTAAGGAAGATCCATTCAATTCTTTGAGGAGACGAATACGGGCTGTCGACTTTGATACATATCCATTCGTTGTATTACCAGTTCCACCCATGTTTGATGGATAGGCGGGAACAACGGATGAGTTGGTTGTGTGCACATACTCAAAACTCCAATCTTGGTAATCGAGTGGATTTAGGAGAAAGAGTCGTGGGTTTGCCATAGTCTGCGAGACTATGATGCAAAAAATGAATAAGGATGGCGTCCCCACCCCGATAGCGCGTACCATCGATTGAATTTCCCCCAAATAAGATTGCTTTTAGAATGGTAATCTAAGAGAGGTATTTATTGGGAAAAAAAATGATTAGCCACAAGGTCCGCAACCCGTTTCAACAGACGGATCAAACACGATCGCGTCTGTATAAGTTTCCATGTTCCCCTTTTTTACTTTGGTAATTGAATTCCCTCCTACATCACTATGTGTTACTTGTTCAGAGTTTGTGACAGCAATGGTGGTGGCGACAGTAAATGATGATAGGTCAGTTGGTGCAACAAAATTCTTATGCAAATAGTACACGAGTGTGCTCAGACCAGTTCCACAGATTGTACTTCCAAAGTAGATCATGTCCACAATCTTTCTGAGCTGACGTAATCTAAGCTCTTGTTTCTTCTCTGGCGTCCAAATTTTCGGATTTGCTAACTGTGCCTGAGATAGCTTTTCTATCGTTGTCCACAGGTTCATGGATGTGGTTTGATCTGATGTCATCTGTGCGTGGTAGAACATTAAGATGATTGCCCTGTAATCGATGAGCCAAGCGGTTTTAAAAAGTTGCTTCAAGTTTTCCGGTATTTGAGGTAATTCATGAAATTTTCCAGTCTTGATTGCATCCCTAACTTCCTCTCCCCATAGATTCATTTTAATCAACTTCCTAACTAGACGGAAGAGAATGATAATGTATTCACCAAAGATAACCTTGTGTTTCCCCATTAGATAGGTGATAGGTTCTATGCTGGGGAAAAAACCTAGTACAATACTCGAGGTGGCTGTGGGTTGAATTGACTTAAGCAGGCCATTATACTTTCCACCTACGTGTACAAGTTTCTTCCGTATTTCACTCCAGTCAAGAGTCGGTGCTTTCCATTTTGTCTCCGAATTGAAAATGGTACGACGATGAAAGAAAGAAGGATCTTCCATCAATATCTCCCCGATACTTTCCGACGAAACTTCTTCTACAGTGGCCTTTTTCGTCAAATCAGGATTGACCTTGTAATAGAGATCGAATGGAAGCATTCCCTTAGCATCTAGGGAGTATTTCTCCCCGAGAGTGTCCCAGAAGGGGGTTGTGCCATATAACTCGGCCAGATCGATGGAGTTTTCATAAGCACCAAACATACTCGCCTCGTTAATCTTGTACAACACGTTCATCGCCATTGGAGAATCGTATGGAAGCTTTAGGGAGAAGAGTAAATTTTGAAATCCCTGTAATCCCAATCCAACTGCTCGCTGATGCATACCACCAATCAAACTCGTGTATGAAGGATATACCGTTTGATTGATCATACAGGATTGGACATAATTTCCAAATCCGGAAACCTGTCTAATAGGATTCCAAGCAATCGTCTTCTCGCCATGAGATTCTTTGGAAGTTGCACCTTTACGGAGAGAATGACCGAATTTAATCCATTTTTCATTAAGTTGGAGGAAGTGTTTGGTTCTTTCCGCATTTCCCGTAGCAACTGGGTAGGGCTTATTTCTACGTAATTGTCCTTCTATCGGTACCTTTGGAGTAGCAGGTTCACAACCATTCAGCCATGAAAATTCGTTCATG
>Ga0196972_1000396_pt1 | contig 24341 bp, 27 predicted proteins | sample S1v_2013CmetaG_FD_148618 | JGI IMG/M metagenome (GOLD analysis project Ga0196972, IMG submission 148618) | Soil microbial communities from Anza Borrego desert, Southern California, United States - S1+v_20-13C | ecosystem: Environmental > Terrestrial > Soil > Desert | place: USA: California...
GGCGATGTTGCTCCTAATGATATGGTAGAAAAAATAGAAGAATACTTGAAGACAATACCACAAGAAAACTCTTTTGTTGAGTTGGCCTTTTATGGAGGAAGCTTCACAGCTATACCCATTTATCAGCAGCAAGGGTTATTGGAGGCGGTACAACCTTATATTGCCAAGGGTGTCATCAGCAATATCAGAATTTCTACCAGACCGGACTGTATTGATCTTACGGTGATTGAGCTTTTGAAGGCCTACAACGTGCGAATCGTTGAGTTGGGAGTACAGTCTATGGATGAGGAAGTACTCAGGTTGAGCAATAGAGGTCACAGCAGTCAGGATGTAGTGGATTCTGTAGCACTGTTGAAGAAACATGGCTTCGTCGTTGGAGTACAGGTGATGGTCGGTTTGCCCGGAGATACAATGGAAATAAGCATCCAAACAGTAGAACGTTTGATTGAGCTAAAACCGGACATTGCTAGGATATATCCCGCACTGGTTATTACCAATACATACATGGAGCAAATGTATTATGAGGGTACATATAGACCTTTGACCTTGGAAGAGGCGGTAGAAAGATGCAAATGGCTGCTGATTTTATTTGAGAGAAACAATATAGAAGTGATTAGGATTGGCTTGCAGCCTACAGAAAATATATTGGAAGGGAAAGAAGTGGTGGCAGGACCCTTCCACCCATCCATGCGGCAGTTAGTTGTCTCTGCGATTTATAGGGATATGATGCTGTACATGCTAAAAAATGCCGGCAGCATCGAAGTGCTGGAAATCTACGTAAATCCGCGTGACATTTCCGACCTATTAGGACAAAAAAGGTGCAACATAGAATTTTTGAAAGCGGCCTTAAAAACAGATAAAATTACGGTTATTCAAGATATTTCCATACCTGGTAACAGTCTAATGATGAAATATGACGAAATTACAATGAATATGTCTACAAAAGATTTTCGTAAGATTTTGGAAATTGGAAGGAATTAGACACAATATATAGAATATATTCACTATTCAACAAACTTATAGGGGGTATTGGGAATAATGGAAGTACTAAAGGTATCAGCACAGTCACAGCCGAAATCCGTTGCAGGAGCATTGGCAGCAATCCTAAGGGAGAAATCAACTGCAGAGTTGCAGGCAGTTGGCGCCGGTGCAGTAAATCAAGCTGTTAAGGCAATAGCAATTACAAGAGGCTTTGTAGCGCCAAATGGTATTGACCTTGTTGTAGTTCCTGCCTTTTCCGAAATCGTAATAGATGGGGAAGATAGAACAGCAATCAAATTCCTAGTTGAACCAAGATAGTAAATCATAAAAGCCTATTGCTTTATAAAGTAATAGGCTTTTACTTTTAATACCAGCTATATTGTGATAAAATATATGAGATATACAATTATAAATTTACTAATTTATGCAATAGGGGTGGACAAGTTGTATTTAAAGCAATTGGAAGTACACGGTTTTAAGTCCTTTGCCGAGAAGATAGAGCTTAATTTTGCTGATGGTATCAATGCGGTTGTCGGGCCAAATGGCAGCGGTAAGAGCAATATATCCGATGCAATAAGATGGGTATTGGGGGAGCAATCCGCCAAGACGCTCAGAGGAAGCAAGATGGAAGACGTCATTTTTGCCGGCAGTGAGCAGAAGAAAGCCTTAGGCTTTGCAGAGGTCAGTCTATGCCTAGACAACAGTGAAGGAATTCTACCGGTAGAATTTAATGAAATAAATATCACAAGAAGAATGTATCGCTCAGGCGAAAGTGAATATTACATAAACAAAACTGCCTGCAGATTGAAGGATATTTTTGAACTGTTTATGGATACGGGAATAGGCAGGGATGGATATTCAATCATTGGGCAGGGTAGAATAGATGAAATATTAAGCAATAAATCAGAAGATAGAAGACAAGTTTTTGAAGAGGCTGCGGGTATCGTTAAGTTTAAGACCCGAAAGCAGGAGGCTGAACGAAAGCTTGAGAATACCAAGCAAAATATAACCAGAGTAATGGATATTATTGAAGAAATCAGCACTCAGCTTGACCCGATGAAAGAGCAGGCAGAGGTAGCCAAGCGGTACAGAGATGTATTGCATGAACTCAAGGGCATCGAGATAAATCTGATATTAGGAAATATCGATAAGTATAAAGCCAGATTAGAAGCCATCTCGAAGGATGCAGAGGGCATTCAAAACTACATTGAAGAAAAGACAAATCTGAAAGTGCAGCTGGAAGAAAAGCAGCGGCAGCTGAAAGTAGAGCTGCATTCCTTGGAGAAGCTGGTTGAAGAGCTCCAGCAGCAGGCGCATCAAATAGAAAACAGTGTACAGCAGCAGGAAGGCGAATATAAGCTTGTTCAAGAGAAAATCAACAACATGGAAAACGCGTTCAGCAGGCTGCATCAAAGAAAAAGGGAACTGGAGCAGGAACACAAAAAATCAACAGAGCTGATTGTAGAAAACAATAGCCATGCAGAATTGCTGCAAGTCCAGCAGCAGCAGCTTCAAGACAGTATAGCCGAGAAATCAAACCAATTTGATGATTACTATACTTCTATTTCGAGCAAGGAAACTGAACTGGACAATATGCAGCAGCAATATATCAGTTTGATTAATACACAGTCTGAAATCAAGAGTAAGATCAACAGCAGCTATTCGTTTATTGAAAATATCGATAAAAGAAATACGCAAATAGAGCAGGATATAGAACGATTAGAAGCACAGCTGGAGGAGAAGGAAGCTGCATTTGCTGTAGCTGAGCAATCACATATCACTGTAAAGAAAAAAAGTGAAGAATGCAAAACCAGGCTTGAGCAGCAAAGGCAGAACAAACAGAGTCTGGAAAAGCAGATTACTCAGCTGGAGCATGAGATTTCAAATGTGAGAAGCAGCAAGGACAGTACAGCATCGAGATTAAAGGTGCTAGAGGATATGGAAAAAGATTTTGACGGATACAGCAAATCTGTAAAAGCTTTGCTGGCTAACGCCGGACAAATCACAAAAGGCATGCTGGGGGCGGTAGGCGAGATGATCAGCGTTCCAGCCCAGTATGTGGCAGCTATTGACGTGGCATTGGGTGGTCAGCTTCAAAGCGTCGTGACAGAACGAGAAGAGGATGCCAAAGAGCTTATTGAGTATTTAAAGAAGCATAGGCTGGGCAGGGCAACCTTTCTGCCTATCAGCTCCATCAAGCCGAGATTCTTCTCAGAGAAAGAAAAAAACAGCTTTAAGATGGAAGGCTTTGTTGGGATTGCTTCCAAGTTGATTGGCTATGACAGCAAAATCGAAAACATCATTAGCAATCTTTTGGGAAGAATAGCAGTAGTAAAGGATATGGATGCTGCAATCAAGCTTGCAAGAATGACAAATTATGAGTTCAGAATTGTAACCTTAACCGGTGAAATCATAAATGCGGGTGGATCTATTACAGGAGGAAGCTTGAATGCTGTATCTTCTTCCGTGCTTTCCAGAAAGAATGAAATTGAACAATTAAAGCAGAAATACCAGGAAATCAAACAGAATTTTGAAGGATTGCTAGAAGATCTAGGCAAGGTTAAACAGCAGCTAGCTTCGACCGATATAGAAATATCAAGCAAAACCGATGAATATCACAAGCTTCAGATTGAATGGACCAATTTGCAAAACCGATGTGAAAGCTTGAAATCCGAAATGCAGATCGTAAGCGATAGAATATCCATCAGCAGGAAGGAAGTCTCTGACCTTGGCAAAGAAGCAGAGGAGTCCAAAGCGTTGATCTTTGTGAATCAGGAGAAGGATGAGCAGCTGGAGCAGGCCAAAAGGGAAATGGAAGCCAGAATTGCCGAGCTTCAGTCTGATATGAAGCAGCTAAATGAGGTAAAGGACGCGCACAACAATGAAATCACAGATTTGAAAGTGAAGCTGTCCGCTGTGGAGCAGCATAGTAAGAACCTGCTGCAGCAAAATGCGGAGCTGGTTGAGAAAATCAAGCAGCTGGAAGCAGATATACAAGGAACCATTAATGAAATGAATCAGTCTGAAACAGACTCTACAGGTTATGAAGAGCAGCTGAAGAACATCCAGAAGCAGATAAAAGAGCTAAAGCAGCAATCAGAGCAGAAGCAGCAGGAAGTACAGCAGCGCCTAGAGCAGAAGCAGAAGCATCAAAGTGCTATTGAGAAGTCTGAGGAGGATATCAAGGGTGCGCAGCAGGAAGCTGTGGATGCGCAAAACAATCTGCACAAGATTGAAATGCAAAAGGCCAAAGTGGAGTTCGAGTTAGACAATATTGAGCTTAAGCTTTTGGAGACATACGAATTGAATTATCATAATGCACAAAGCTACAGGGATGAAAGTGTCAACCTGACATGGGCAGCAAGGCGCTGCGAAGAACTGAAATCAGAAATCAGGACTATGGGCACGGTAAATGTCAATGCTGTAGAGGAGTATGAGAAGCTAAGTCAAAGATATGAATTTTTGAATAATCAGGTAGAGGATTTAACCAAGGCGAGGGAATCTCTGACCCAAGTAATCGCTGAAATAGCTGAGCACATGAAGGAACAGTTTATTACGCAATTCCACAAGATAAACGAAAACTTCTGCGAGGTGTTTGTACAGCTGTTTGGGGGCGGCCATGCTCAACTGGTTATATCTGATACAGAAAACATATTGGAATCTGGAATAGAGATTATAGCAAAACCGCCTGGAAAGAAGCTGCAAAATCTTATGCTGCTTTCTGGTGGTGAAAGAGCATTGACAGCTACTGCGCTTTTGTTTGCGATACTAAAGATGAAACCTGCTCCATTCTGCGTGTTGGATGAAATTGATGCGGCTTTGGATGATGCCAATGTCGATCGATATGCATCCTTCCTGAAGGAATTTGCAAAGACTACGCAGTTCATCATCGTTACCCATAGAAAAGGAACGATGGAAGCAGCAGACTGCTTATATGGCGTAAGCATGGAGGACAGCGGTGTATCCAAGCTGCTTTCTGTAAAGCTGGAAGGAAATATAGAACCAAAAGTAAGCTAATAATAATACAGTAGATAAATATCAATTAGGAGTGATTACATGGCAAACTTTTTTAAGAAGCTTTTTGGTAAGGATAAGGACAAGGAACAAGAACAGCAGAATCAAGAAGAGGAGATGCTGGAAGGTGAAGAGCAGCTCTCTGATGAGGAAATAGAAAAACTTCTTTTTGAAGAAGAGGACTTAGAGGGAGAGGCTGTAGAAGAGTTGGAAATCAGCGAGACTCAAGTAGACAAGGAGCCGGCTGAAGAACTGCCAGAACCTATAGAGTCCGAAGAAGAGGAGTATCAAGAAGAGGTTGAAGAGATAGAGGAAGAAGTAGAAGAGGCCTTTGAGGCAGAAGAAGAGGAAGAAAGCGCAGGGGGCAAGGTTTCTTTCTTCTCTAAGCTGAAGGACGGCTTATTCAAGACAAGAAAAAATATAACAGACAAGATCAACGATGCATTGGTAAGCTTTAAATCTGTAGATGAGGATCTTTTTGACGAATTGGAAGAGATTTTGATCACTTCCGATGTCGGTGTTGAAACAACCATGAGGATTCTAGATAATTTGAGGCTTAAGGTGAAGCAGCAGGGTGTGAAGGATCCAATGCAAATCAAAGAACTACTGAAGCAGGAAATGCTTGAAATTTTAGGTACTTCCACCGAGGCCATCGGTACTCACTCACCAGAAGTAATATTGATCATCGGTGTAAACGGTGTGGGCAAGACTACATCAATAGGCAAAATTTCCAGCAGACTAAAAAAATCAGGCAAAAAGGTACTGATTGCAGCAGCAGATACCTTTAGAGCAGCTGCCATAGATCAAGTTGAGGTGTGGGGCAGAAGAGCTGGTGTAGATGTGATAAAGCATCAGGAAGGTTCAGACCCTGCAGCCGTGATATTTGATGCCATCAGCGCAGCAAAATCAAGAAAGACCGATGTTCTGATATGCGACACAGCAGGCAGACTGCACAACAAGAAAAATTTGATGGAAGAGCTTCGAAAAATCTTTAAGGTCATAGACAGAGAGTATCCTGAAGCACACAGGGAAGTGATGCTGGTGCTGGATGCTACAACGGGTCAAAATGCGATCTCACAAGCAAAGATTTTTAAAGAAGTTGCAAACATCACAGGCATCATCCTTACGAAATTAGACGGAACTGCAAAAGGCGGCATCGTAATAGGCATCAAGTCTGAATTGGATATCCCAGTCAAGCTGATTGGTGTTGGTGAAAAAGTGAACGATCTTCAGGAATTTGTGCCGGAAGACTTTGTAAACGCTTTATTTGCTGAATAAATAGTTGACAACTCCATTACATTCATATAAAATACCAATGTAAAGGTTAATGCCTTTACAACCTTGAAAGGTATTTCAGAGGTGTTGCTATGTACGAGAAAATTGTGCAGATTGCCCTTTTATTCGATTTTTACGGTCAGCTTCTGACTGAAAAGCAAATAGAGATCATTGATATGTACTATAACAATGACTTGTCCCTGAGCGAGATATCAGAGCAGCTGGGTATTAGCCGGCAAGGGGTTTATGATACCTTGAAGCGGGCGGAAAAGACATTGTTTGACTATGAGGAGAAGCTGAGCCTGGTAAACCGATTTGTGCAGCAAAAGGAAGGCTTGGCCAGTGTAAATGAAATGCTGGATAAGGTTTTGGAAACCAATGAGAATGATGCTGCATCCATAAAAAATAAAATAGCAGATATTAAAACTTATATAGAAAAGCTTATATAATGACCAGGAGGTGGTTCAATGGCTTTTGAAGGATTGGCTGGAAAGCTTCAGGATACCCTCAAGAAATTGAGAGGCGCCGGAAAGCTTAGTGAAAAAGATATAAAGGATGCCATGAGAGAAGTTAGAATGGCTTTATTGGAAGCAGACGTTAACTTCAAGGTGGCAAAGGACTTTGTAAATAAAGTTACAGAAAAGGCTGTCGGAGCAGAGATTCTTGAGAGCCTAACCCCTGGACAGCAGGTAGTTAAGGTTGTTAATGATGAATTGACACACCTGATGGGCAGCACACAAAGCAAGCTCGCATTTTCCTCCAAGCCCCCAACCGTATTTATGATGGTTGGTTTGCAGGGTGCCGGAAAAACCACACATACAGGTAAGCTTGGCCTAATGCTGAAAAAGCAAGGCAAGAATCCGTTGTTTGTAGCCTGCGACATATACAGACCGGCAGCGATTAAGCAGCTTCAGGTGGTTGGTCAGCAGGTTGGGGTTGAAGTGTTCTCCATGGGAGACCAAGTCAATCCGGTGGACATTGCCAAGGCTGGTATAGAATATGCCAATAAGAACGGCAAAGATGTCGTATTTATAGATACTGCAGGTAGACTTCATATAGATGAGGCACTGATGGATGAATTGGAGAACATCAAGAAATCTGTCAGACCTACAGAAATATTGCTTGTTGTAGACTCTATGACAGGCCAGGATGCCGTAAATGTTGCTGAAAGCTTCAACGAAAAGCTGGGCATAGACGGTGTAATCCTTACAAAGCTGGATGGCGACACCAGAGGTGGTGCGGCTTTATCCGTAAAGGCTGTTACAGGCAAGCCTATAAAGTTTGCAGGTATGGGTGAAAAGATGGATGAGCTTGAACCTTTCTATCCGGACAGAATGGCTTCCAGAATCCTTGGAATGGGCGATGTGCTTACATTAATTGAGAAAGCACAGGCCAACATGGATGAGAAGAAGGCTATGGAGCTGGAGAAAAAGATGAGAACTCAAACATTTACATTTGAGGACTTCTTAGACCAGCTTCAGCAAATGAAGAAAATGGGGCCTTTAAGCTCAATATTAGAAATGATACCAGGCATGAACGCCGGTAAAATGAAAGGTCTGCAGGTAGATGACAGGGAAATGGCAAGAACAGAAGCCATTATACACTCTATGACCAAAAAGGAGAGAGTGAATCCTGATATCATCAATGCCAGCAGAAGAAAGCGTATTGCCGCAGGAAGCGGTACCAGCATACAGGATGTTAACAAGCTTCTGAAGAACTTCGAACAGACCAAGAAAATGATGAAGCAGTTCGCCGGTATGGAAAAGGATATCAAGAAAGGCAAAAAGAAATTACCTTTCTTTAGATAAATTAGTTTATAGGAAACTTTTAAGGAGGTGAAAATACAAATGGCAGTTAAGATAAGATTGAGAAGAATGGGCGCTAAGAAAGCTCCTTTCTACAGAGTTGTAGTTGCTGATTCAAGATCACCAAGAGATGGCAAGTTCATCGAGGAAATCGGATACTACAATCCAATAACTGAGCCTGCTGAAGTTAAGATAGATGCAGAAAAGGCTAAGAAGTGGTTAAGTACTGGTGCTCAACCATCAGATACAGTTAGATCACTACTTAAGAAAAGTGGAATAATAGAAGAGTAATAAATAAACTTCTATTGGGAGTGTTGCAATTGAAAGAATTAGTAGAAGTAATTGCAAAAAGCCTTGTTGACAATCCTGATCAGGTGAGAGTGAAAGAGACCGAAGGTGAAACAACAATCATCATCGAGCTTTCTGTAGCATCTGAGGATATGGGCAAGGTTATCGGTAAGCAGGGTAGAATAGCGAAAGCCATTAGGACAGTAGTGAAATCCGCTGCGGTAAAAACCGATAAAAAGGTCATAGTAGAAATAATTTAATGCAGAGCAGGAGATAATATAATGAATATTTCTCCTGCCTTCTGTATTTAAGAGAAGGCAGTGGCTTAACACTGCAATCTCTTAAATGCAGAATACAAAAAAGAAGGTGAATATATGCTAGAGTACTTAAGCATAGGACAAATTGTAAATACCCATGGGGTGCGCGGTGAAGTGAAGGTTTACCCTTTGACGGACGATGCTTCGCGTTTTGACAAGCTGAAAGAAGTTTACATAGAGTTCAAGGATGAGATGAAGAAGTATCAGATAGAAAGCGCCAAGCACATGAAAAACACTGTGGTATTGAAGTTAAAAGGCGTAGATACCATGAATGATGCAGAAAAGCTGCGTCAGTTGTATTTGAAGGTAGGGCGCTGGGATGCGGTGCGTCTCCCAAAGGATACCTTCTTTATTTGCGACATCATTGATTCTGAGGTTTATGACATCCATGGCGAGCTGTTGGGTAAACTGCAGGATGTTCTGCATACAGGCAGCAATGATGTTTATGTTGTAAAAACAGAAGGTAAGGATTTGTTGATTCCTGCCCTAAAGACAGTTGTAAAAGAAATCAATCTGCAGGCAAAAAAGATTGTGGTTGAACTTCCAGAGGGATTGGTATAAATGAGGATTGATATATTGAGCTTGTTTCCGGAAATGTTTGAGGCAGTGCTTTGCAAGAGCATCATCGGCAGAGCGGTCAACAACAATCTGGTGCAGCTTCACTTTCATAATATAAGAGACTATACTGAAAATAAGAATAATCGTGTGGATGATTATCCCTACGGCGGCGGCTTAGGCATGGTTATGCAATGCCAGCCTATTTTTTCGACTATGGAGCATGTGGTGGAGCAAATAGGCAGCAAGCCTCATGTAATATTGATGACGCCGCAGGGAAAGCCTTTTAATCAGCAAAAAGCGCAAGAGCTTACCAAGCACCAAAATATAGCCATCATCTGCGGACATTATGAAGGTATCGATCAAAGAGTCAGCGATGCCCTTGTAGACGAGGAAATCTCCTTAGGGGATTTTGTATTGACCGGAGGCGAAATTGCGGCTATGGCCGTTACAGACGCTGTATGCAGGCTGCTGCCCGGTGTGCTTAAAGAGGATGACTCTCATATGATTGAATCCTTCAGCAGTGGATTGCTGGAATTTCCACAATACACAAGGCCGCCGGTATTCAAGGATATGGCAGTGCCTGAGATTTTATTTACCGGTCATCATGAAAATGTAGACAAATGGAGGCGCTATCAAGCCTTAAAGACTACTTATATAAAAAGACCTGAGCTTTTAGAAACAGCGGAGTTATCAAAGGCTGACCTGAAGATGCTTGAACAGATTAAGCAAGAGGTTGGAACAAAGAACGAAGATAAGGAATTTTGGAATAGCTAAGGCGGAAATACTTTGCGCGATTTAGCTAAAAAAATGTTAGTACAAAATATGGTTGCAATAGCTTATGCTATGTGATATAATTCTTTAGGTAAAACGGGCGGTCCGCTGTCAACGAACATGAACGTCTATGAGGGAAGGAGGGACATCCATGGATCTAGTTAAAATCATTGAACAAGAACAATTAAGAAAAGATATACCAGAGTTTAACGTTGGTGATACTGTAAAGGTTCACGTTAAGGTTAAAGAAGGTAACAGAGAAAGAGTTCAGGTATATGAAGGTGTAGTTTTAAAGAGACAAGGCGGAGGCCTTACAGAAACCTTCACAGTAAGAAGAATTTCTTACGGTATCGGTGTTGAAAGAACTTTCCCGGTTCATTCACCAAAGCTTGACAAGATTGAAGTGGTAAGAAGAGGTAAGGTTAGAAGAGCTAAGCTTAATTACCTCAGAGGCAGAGTTGGTAAAGCTGCTAAAATTAAAGAAGTTAGAGCTTAATATAAAAGGGCGTTTTGCCCTTTTTTATTTGCATTAAAAAAGTATGTGATGCAATAATAACAATATGTTAATATATATTTGTACATAAGACGAAATAAGAGGTGTTGACTTTGAACATACAATGGTATCCCGGTCATATGACCAAGGCTAAGAGAAAAATTGCTGAGGATTTGAAGCTAGTGGACGTGGTCATCGAGCTTTTGGACGCACGTATACCCATGAGCAGCCGGAATCCAGATGTAAATGATATTGTTGGCGGCAAACCAAGAATCATTATACTCAATAAAAGCGATTTGGCAGATGAACACGCAAACCGTCTTTGGATGAAGTATTACACTGCCAGCAATACAAAGGTTGTCCTTGCCAATTCTATTAAGGGAACAGGCTTAAAGGAAGCAACAACTGCAGCTCAGTTGCTGATGAAGGAAAAAATTGATAGGCTGAAGGCAAAGGGCTTATTGGTGAAAACCATAAGGGCGCTGATCATTGGTATTCCCAATGTGGGGAAATCCACCCTTATAAATAAGGTAGCAGGACGCAGCATAGCACAGACTGGCGACAGACCTGGTGTTACCAGAGCCAAGCAGTGGATAAAGATCAGTAAGGAATTGGAGCTCCTTGATACGCCGGGTATACTGTGGCCTAAGTTTGAGGATGAGACAGTGGCGTTGAATCTTGCTTTCACAGGGGCAATCAAGGATGATATACTTGATGTCTACGAACTGGCATTAAAGCTATTGGAAAGATTGCAAAAGGACTTCTTTAGCAATCTGAAGGAGAAATACAAGCTGGAGGATGAACACAAGGAGATATCCGTGCACGACTTGTTCAACCAGATTGGCAAGAAGCGGGGCTGCATCATTGCGGGCGGTGAAATAGACATTCGCAGGGTAGCGGTCATGCTCTTGGATGATTTCAGAGGTGCCAGAATAGGCAAGATCACTTTGGAATTGCCCCCTGAAAAAACAGAAGAATAATATGGTATAATAAAGCATATGCACCTTGCATATGCTTTTATTTTTTCGCTTTATTTTAGCGTTGCACTATAATAAGGATTTGTTTTTACCGATAATTAATTATATAAATTCAGAGGAGAAAAGAATGGCTGTAAAGATAAAATACGATGAAAAAGAGATACAACGTTTGCATATGATGACGGAATACGAAAGACAGTGCCATGGGGAAGGCTATAAATATATTGCTGGAGTGGACGAGGTTGGCAGAGGGCCTTTGGCAGGACCTGTTGTGGCTGCTGCGGTAATCCTTGGAGAAGGGGTTGTCATACCCGGTGTCAACGATTCAAAGAAGCTGTCAGAAGCCAAAAGGGAGTTTTTATACGAGGAGATAAAGAGTAAGGCCTTGGCAATTGGAATAGGTATGGCTGAAGTTGAGCTGATTGATGAAATCAATATTTTAAATGCAACTTATATTGCTATGAAAAAAGCATTGGATTCCCTTTGTGTGAAGCCAGACTATATTTTGCTGGATGCAGTAACGCTAAAGGATATAGATATCCCTCAAAAAGGTATTGTAAAAGGTGACAGTCTAAGTCTTTCTATTGCCGCAGCATCAATCATTGCTAAGGTGGAAAGAGACAGGCTGATCAGTTCCTATGATAGCATGTATCCGGAGTACAAATTTTCCAAGCACAAGGGCTATGGTACTAAGGAGCATATGGATTGTATAAGAAGGCTTGGTCTGCTGCCCATACATAGGCGGAGCTTTACAAAAAATATATGAAGAAGTGATTTTATGAGGATTACAACACAGAACTTATTGAATATAAAGCCTCAGCTGGCGGATTTCCTCTCAAACTTGAAGGTAGGAGATACGGTGAAGGGCAGATTGGCAGAAATGCTGGGGGAGAGCATTTCTATTAAGACTGCCTCTGGGCAGGTATTTACGGCTGCTCTGACAAAGTCGGCTGAATTAAAGCTAGGTCAAATAATTGAATTGAATATACAAAGCATTACCGAGGATGGGATTTTTGCTGAAATCAAGCCAGATGCCAAGCAGACTGTTGTAAATGAAGATTCCAAACTTCAGCAGCTTATTAAGCAGATGGACATAAAGCCTGAGGAAAATAATCTACAGGCTGCCAAGCTGCTGCTAAAGTATAATATGCCTGTTACAAAGGAAAACATAGTAAGTCTTGCCACCATCCAAAAGAGCATGGAAAGCTTAGCCCAGGGAGACTCTTCAAAAGCCATTGCACTGCTGCAATCAAAGTTGAATATAAGTAATACAGAGGTGACTAAGCTGGTTAAAATGGCAGCTGTTTTGGAGCCTCAGAGCCAGCAAATCAGCCAGATGATGCTAAGCGATGACTTGGTCATGCCGGTAGAGATGGAGCAGCCGCAAAAAGCTGAAGCACAGAAGGCTGAAAAAGAGGTGCCTGGCGCACAAATGCAAATGCAAGTCTCTAAAGCTAGCGAGGATAATCCCAAGGCTGTTCTGCAGAAGGTAGCTGCGCAAATAGATGAGGAAATTATGAAGCAGGAAATGCCTAAGGTGGGGAAGCTTATAGACACTATAGCAACGGTATTTGAAGCAGTTGCCAAGGCTAAGCCCGAGCAGACCGCCTATATGTTTTCAAAGGATATGAAGGTTACACCTGCCGCAATTAAAGCATTGATAGACCATACCGCTGGTGAGAACAAGCTGGCAGGACAGCTGGAAGGCTTAGAGGAGCTGGTAGAACATCTAGAAAGGGCTCAAGTGGACGTGAAGGAGCTGAAGCAGGAGTTGAAGAAGCTGTTTGTCAAGCCTGAGCAGCTGCAGGATAAGGAACAGGTGACAGATAATTTCAAGGAGATAGTCAAATTGGCAGGCAAGCTTGAAACAATCATAAAGGAACAGGGTTTGGAAAACAAGGTGGACAATACTGTTTTACAGGATGTCAAAAGTAGCATGGATTTTATGAGAAGCATCCATGCCAACATAAACTATATTCAAATTCCCTTGCAGATAAATGAAAATAAAACTACAGCAGATATTTATGTGTTTAACGATAAAAAGAGGGGCAAGACTATTAATCCCGAAAATGCCACCATATTGATCGCTTTGGATTTAAATAAGCTGGGGCATTTGGAAAGCCTTATTATAGTGGCAAAGAGAAATGTCAATATCACCTTTAAGGTGGAGCATGAAGGTTTAAAGAAGGTCATAAATGGTGAAGCAGAAAGTCTGAAGCTGGCACTGGAAGCAAGAGGCTATCAATTAAGTCCTCTAAAGCTTATTGACATCCGGGAGAAATTCAATCTTATGGAACTGGAAGCCATGACAAGTACAGACTTCTCCCAGCTTCATGTAGATATAAAGGTGTAATAGTTACAACCGATTATCAAGAGGTGTAATAGTTACAACCGATTATCAAGAGGTGTAATATGAAAGATAAGATGAAAAAGGCAGCTGCGCTGTCCTATAAGGAAGGCCAAGAGGCCCCTATCATTACGGCTCTTGGTAAGGGCGAGGTAGCAGAAAGAATCATAAAAACAGCACAGGAAAATGATGTGCCCATTTTTGAAAATTCAGAGCTGATGTCTACCTTGATCCATTTGGATCTAGGACAGCAGATACCCCAGGAGCTCTACAGTGTAGTAGCAGAGGTTCTGATCTTTGTTTCTGATATTGAAAAAAAGCTAAAGGGGTAATCAAATGAAGTACAATAAAATGTTGGGAGCCTTCGGGGAGGATATGGCCTGCAGCTATTTGGAAAAACAGGGATATCGGATACTGGAGAGGAATTTTAGCTGCAAGGCGGGCGAATTGGATATCATAGGTTTTGACGGGGATACCATTGCCTTTGTGGAGGTTAAGTCAAGAACCGGCACACATTTTGGTAGTCCGGCAGAGGCTGTCAGCTACTATAAACAGAATAGAATCGTAAAGACGGCGTTGTTTTATATGAGCAAGCACAAGGTTTTTGATTATATGTGCCGTTTTGATGTGATAGAGGTATTTACGGACGGGACAAAGGAAAGTACTAATATTAATTTGATAAAGAACGCATTTGAATACAGCGGAAAATACGGATATTAGCAGAGGTGTAGATATGCTTTTAAAAAATTCTTTACATATTTCTCATGAATTAGTAGGTAAAGTGGTGCAGCCCGGAGATGTTGTAGTTGACGCTACTATGGGCAATGGCAATGATACGTTGTTTTTGGCTGAACTGGTAGGGGATGCTGGCAAGGTGTATGCTTTTGATGTACAGCAAATGGCTTTGGACAATACCAGCAGGAGACTGCAGGAGGCTAAGGTACTGCACCGGAGTGAGCTGATACTGGATGGACATCAGAATATCGGACAATACGTACCTGGCGGAATCAAGGCCGTGATGTTCAATTTAGGTTATCTCCCAAAGGGGGACCATAGCATCGGTACCAGAGCGGAAACCACCATTACAGCGATTAATCATTGCTTGGAACTGCTCTGCAGGGAAGGCATTGTGATGATTGTGATCTATTACGGAGGCGACAGCGGCTTTGATGAGAAAAATGCAGTGATGGAATATCTCAAGACCTTGGATTGTAAGAAGTATTCAGTATTGGTTCATGATTTCATCAATCAAGTGAATTGTCCGCCTATAGCGGTTTGCATCGAGAAGATGGTTTAGGTGAAATAGAACCTTTACTCCAACATATCATCCTTTAAGTAAAGGTTTAGTTCATGCCAAACTCAATAATAAATTTATATCAGGGGGTAGCAATATGGCAGTAAGAGAGATTTTACAATTAGGCAACAAGAAGCTTTATGAGATTTCTGACGAGGTAAAGTATGAGGAGCTTAGCCAAATGAGGCAGGTTGTTGAGGATCTGCATGATACCATGATGAATTTCAGAAAAACTTATGGCGTAGGCAGAGCTATAGCAGCACCGCAGATAGGTTGTATGAAAAGGGTGCTGTATATGAACATTGACCATCCTGTTGCTTTTATTAATCCCGAATTGGTCGATAAAAGCGAGGAGATGATGGAACTGTGGGATGACTGCATGTGCTTCCCGAATCTTATGGTATGGGTAAAAAGACATAAGAGTCTTACAATCAGATATAGAGATTTGAATTGGGAGCAGCAGGAAATGAAGCTGGAGGGAGATTTGTCTGAGCTATTGCAGCATGAGTATGACCATCTGGACGGAATTTTGGCAGTGATGCGCGCTGTAGACGGCAAATCCTTCGCATTTAGGAGTGAAATTTAAGCCGCTTTATGCTATAATTATTTGGTGTTTAATTTAAATGTAAGGGGAGTAGCTATGCATTTATATATTATCGAGGGTTTGGACAAGACCGGCAAAACCACCTATACCAAGAACAAGTTTGCGGGATACAGCAAAATAAGGCTGCCTGGCGGCTTTGAGTATTCTCAGGAAATGAGAAGGTTTTTCATGGAGGGTAAAATCCCCCATGCTGAAATGATACACATCATATTTGGAGAGCATATGGCAGCATTGAATCATTTGTACTATAACAATACAGAAAGCTATGTGCTGGATAGAAGCTTCATCTCATTTTTGGTGTACCAAAGGGAAGTTTTGATTAAGTATGGCTACTATGATACATATAAGAGTCTTTTGGAGGAAATGTTCACTAGACTGTCCGAGCGATATGAAATAAAAATACTATACTTCTCCAAAAGATTGGTGCAGCGCAAGGATGATTGGCTGGAGCACATGGATGCCGACGCGCTGAAGAAGAATTATGATGATCTGTTGGTACAAGAGGCATACAGTAAGTATGTAGACCATATAGACCTGGAACTTAGAAAGTAAATGCTGAATTTCTTTGTTGACAGCAAGGAAGTTTAGTGCTAATTTAGTATATGAAATTAAATATGAAATCTTCAGGGCGGGGTGTAAGTCCCCACCGGCGGTAAAGCCCGCGAGCCGTAAGGTTGATTCGGTGAGATTCCGAGGCCGACAGTATAGTCTGGATGGAAGAAGATGGATATGCTTTTGCATATCGCTGTTTTACTTTATTATATTATAAATCAGTAATGCAGATATACGCCTTGAATTTTTGTTCAAGGCGTTTTATTTTGCCAAAATTTAGAGATACTAAGGCTTGAGGTGTTATAATGGACGTTAAATTCATGCAAAGAGCTTTGGAATTGGCTCAAAAAGGTATAGGCTGCACCAGTCCGAATCCTTTGGTGGGGGCAGTCATAGTAAAGGATGGCAGAATCATCGGAGAAGGATACCATCAGTTTTATGGAGGACCTCATGCAGAGGTAAACGCATTTAGGAATGCAGTGGAGGATGTGGCCGGAGCAACCATGTATGTTACCTTGGAACCCTGCTCACACTACGGCAAGACGCCGCCCTGCGCCAAAGCAATCGTAGAACGAGGAATCAAAAACGTTGTTATCGGGTTGATAGACCCAAATCCTTTGGTAGCAGGCAAAGGGGTACAGATCCTTAAAGAAAATGGCTTAGATGTAGTGACCGGCGTACTGGAGGATGAGGGAAGAAAGCTCAATGAGGTATTCTTAAAATACATAACCACTAAGCTGCCCTTTTGTATTTTAAAAACCGCTATGACCTTAGACGGAAAAATCGCAACCTACACCGGAGACTCAAAATGGATTACCAACAACCAGTCAAGAGCTCTTGTACATCAAATAAGACACAGGGTTTCAGGAATTATGGTGGGCATCGGAACTGTCCTTGCAGATGATCCGATGCTGAATACCAGATTAGAGAATGGAGAGGGTAGAGACCCTCACAGAATTATAATCGACAGTAAGGCAAGGCTTCCCTTGGATGCAAAAATGTTGAATATGGCCTCCAATGCAAAAACTATAGTTGTGGCAACAGAAAAGGCTGAGCAGGATAAGCTGGAGCAGCTGAGAGCAAAGGGAGCAGAGGTCATCATTGCGCCTCAAAGGAATGGGAACATTGACTTGTCCTTTGTCATGGAGGAATTAGGCAAAAGAGAAGTTGACAGTGTTCTGCTAGAAGGGGGCGGCTCATTGAATTACAGTGCACTGGAAGAGGGAATCGTAGATAAGGTATACGCCTTTATCGCACCCAAAATAATCGGTGGTAAGGACGCAAAAACTCCGGTGGAGGGTAACGGTAAGGAATTTGTAAGAGATGCAATACTGCTTCAGGATATAAGAACCCATAGCTTGGGGGATGATATTATGATTGAAGGTTATGTGAGGAAGGGGAGTTAGGAAAATGTTTACTGGTTTGGTGGAAGAGATTGGCGTAGTGCAATCAATTAGCAAGTCAGCTAAATCTGCCCGGATAACAATTAAAGCAGAAAAGGTATTGGAAGGAATTAAGCTGGGAGACAGCATCAGCACCAACGGCGTGTGTCTGACGGCAACAACCTTCAATGGGAAAAGCTTCACCGTGGATGTCATGGCGGAAACCATGCGAAGAAGCAATCTGAAGCACTTGTCTCCCGGTGAGGAAGTCAACTTGGAGAGAGCATTAAGGGTAGGCGACAGGCTTGGCGGACACATTGTCAGCGGCCACATAGACGGACTTGGTACTATAACAAAATATGAGAATGAGGATAATGCAGTCTGGATTACCATAGCCGCTAATTCCGAAATACTTAAATATATCGTACAGAAGGGCTCTATTGCAATTGACGGAGTCAGCCTTACCGTAGCCTATGTAGATGATCGGGTATTTAAGGTATCCATCATTCCTCACACCAAGGATGCAACTACACTGCTTCGAAAAAAGACAGGGCATGAGGTGAACCTGGAGTGTGATTTAGTGGGTAAATATATTGAGAAGTTGATGGGAGCAAAGGAGCAAGCACCCAAAGACCAAGGAATTACTTTTGATTTTTTAAGTGAAAATGGGTTTGCATAAAGAAGGAGGTTAGAAAATGATTCAATTTAATACAATTGAAGAAGCAATTGAGGACATCAGACAAGGTAAAATGGTTGTCGTAGTGGATGATGAAAATAGGGAAAACGAAGGAGATCTGCTTATGGCGGCAGAAAAGGCAACACCGGAAGCCATCAATTTTATGGCAAAGCACGGTCGGGGCTTGATATGTCTGCCCATGATAAGAGAGAGGCTGAATCAGCTGAACATACATCAGATGGTAGAGAAAAATACAGACAGCCATGAGACAGCTTTTACAGTTTCTATTGATGCCGTAAATACAACCACAGGTATCTCGGCTTTTGAAAGAGCGGAGACAATTTTGAAGGTCCTTGATCCAAATGCAACTGGTAAGGATTTCAAAAGACCGGGGCATATATTTCCCCTGGAGGCAAAATCAGGCGGGGTTTTAAGAAGAGCAGGCCACACAGAAGCTGCAGTGGATTTGGCGGTGCTTGCAGGACTACAGCCAGCCGGCGTAATTTGTGAGATTTTGAACGAAGACGGAACCATGGCAAGGGTTCCGCAGCTGATTGAGTATGTCAAAACCCATAATCTGAAGCTGATAACCATAGCAGATCTTATTGCGTATCGAAGAAAAAATGAAGTGCTTATTAAAAGAATGACAGAGGCAAAGATGCCTACTAAGCATGGTAATTTTAGGATTTATGGCTATGAGAACAGCCTAAACGGAGAGCATCATGTAGCGTTGGTTAAAGGGGATGTTGCTGACAGTGAACCGGTGCTTGTTAGAGTACATTCAGAGTGTCTCACCGGTGACGCTTTTGGCTCCTTGCGATGTGACTGCGGAGAGCAGTTTGCGGCTGCAGCCAAAAGAATCGAGATGGAAGGCAGGGGCATTCTGCTGTATATGAGGCAGGAGGGCAGAGGAATCGGTTTGATCAATAAGCTGAGAGCTTACGCGCTTCAGGATCAAGGCATGGATACGGTAGAGGCTAATCTAGCCTTAGGCTTCCCTGCAGACATGAGGGATTATGGAATTGGTGCACAGATATTGTCTGACCTAGGGGTGAAAAAGGTTAAATTGATGACCAATAATCCAAGAAAGCTTGCCGGCTTGTCAGGCTATGGCATTGAGATTGTTGACAGAGTGCCTATACAAATGAATCACAATGAGAAAAACGAATATTACTTAAAAACAAAGCAAGAAAAACTAGGACATATGCTAAAATTTAAGGAGGAACAATAAATATGAAAATCTATGAAGGAAAACTAATTGCCCAAGGCTTGAAATTTGGTATTATAGTAGGCAGATTCAACGAATTCATCGGCGGCAAATTGCTGAGCGGTGCATTAGATGCGCTAAACAGGCATGGGGTTGAACAGGAGAATATTGAAGTTGCATGGGTGCCGGGGGCTTTCGAAATCCCTCTTATCGCAAAGAAAATGGCAAGCTCCAATAAATATGATGGAGTAATATGCCTAGGCGCAGTTATCAGAGGATCAACACCGCACTTTGATTATGTATCCAGTGAAGTGACTAAGGGCGTTGCCCATGTTTCTCTGGAATCAGGGATACCAGTTATATTTGGCGTTTTGACTACAGATACCATAGAGCAAGCTATTGAAAGAGCAGGCACAAAAGCAGGAAACAAAGGCTTTGAAGCTGCAGTTACTGCTATCGAAATGGCGAATCTTATCGTGGAGCTCAATAAATAGTGATAGGAAGTCAAAGGACTGGAGCTTTGCCAGTCCTTTATCTATGGCAGCACAGATTATAACGGATAATAATTAAAGGAAGTGCATCGATTGATAGATTTTGCAGAAATTAAGACAATGATCTTTGATTATGACGGTACCTTGCATAATAGCATTAAAATATATGCGCCAGCCTTTAGAAAAGCATATGGCTATCTTGTTCAGCAAGGACTTGCAGAAGAAAAGGTCTGGGGTGAAAAGGAGATCAGTCATTGGCTGGGATTTAACAGCAAGGAAATGTGGGATGCATTTATGCCCCATTTATCACAGGAAATGAAGGAGCATTGCAGCAAGATCCTTGGGGAAGAAATGAAAAGGCTGGTAGAAGCAGGGGAGCCGGTTCTATATGAGGGAGCAATAGACACCTTGGATTATTTAAAGAATAAAGGTTTCCGATTGGTCTTTTTAAGCAATTGCAGGCGATACTATCGGGATGCCCATAAGGCTACTTTTTCTCTAGACAGATATTTTGAGGACATGGTATGCTCAGAGGAGCACAGCTTCATACCCAAGCATGAGATTATGAGCAGAATAAAAGGCAAGTACCCGGAAAAACAAGTCATCATAGGGGATAGGGCACAGGATATTGAAGCCGGTCTGAAAAATGGAATATACACCATTGGGTGTACCTATGGATTTGCGGCCGAAGGAGAACTAAAGGATGCAGACCTGCTCATCAATGATATAATAGAGCTTAAGAATTATTTTTAGACAAATGTGAATATGAGTTGGCTGCTTTTTTGGCAAAGAGTATAATCTAATACCTTATAACCCATATTCGCAGAAAGGAGCATCAGGATGAAAAGATTTATCATCGGAAAAGAGTTTTGGGCTGTATTTCCTAAAGCTAAAATTGGCGTGATTGTTTGCAATGATATAGACAACAGTCTAAGAAATACAGAAGTATATGAGGAAATGCTGCATAGCGCCGAGCAGGAAGCGAAAAGGTTCTTTACGGAAGCAGAATTCAGCAGCAATCCTGTGGTTGCTGTATGGAGAGAAGCGTTCCAGAAGTTTAAGACCAAAAAAGGGGTTCGGGCCTCTATTGAAGCACTTTTGAAAAGAGTATACAACGGCAATCATATCGGTACAATCAATCCCTTGGTAGATATCTATAATTCTATTTCTCTTAGATACGGAATGCCTTGCGGCGGAGAGGATATTGATACCTTTGTTGGCAATATCAGACTTACAAAGGCTATTGGGGATGAAGCGTTTCTGCCCATAGGCAGTGAAGAAAACGCACCGCCCTATGAGGGAGAAATCATATATAAGGATGATGCAGGAGCAATCTGCAGGTGCTGGAATTGGCGGGAGGCACAAAGAACAATGCTTACGGAGAATACTAGAAATGCCTTTTTATGTGTTGAGCTGGTGGATGAAACAAGAGCAGAAGAATACAGCAAAGCCCTGCACGAGCTGGAGGAGCTGGTCTCAAAGCATTTGGGTGGGACTGCCAAGCTTTTTTTCTTGGATATACATCATCCTGAAATACAAATCAGCTGATTGGAAGGATATACATAATCAGAAGTTGACTTCCTTTTCAGTGGATGTTATAATCAGCAAAGTAACAACTGAATAGTACGTATTAGGTGTCCAATATTGGATGAAAAGGGAAAGCGGTTAGAATCCGCTGCAGCCCACCGTTACTGTGAAGCAGACGAAACCTGTTGCAAGAATGCTTGCAGCCACTGAATTTATTTGGGAAGGCACAGGAAGTAGGATGATGCTAAGCCAGGAGACCTGCCTGATATTTGCAAATTCTTTCGGAGGGAAAGATAGATGCGTGTAGAAGTGTAAGCTTTTGTGCTTTTATAACATGTTTATGAGAACCTCTTAATGAGGTTCTTTTTTATTATACCGCCATTTGCAAAGCAAATCTAGGCAAAAGGCGTAGGCGCTCGATGCACTTTCGACTTTTATATCAAAAGAGGAATGAATATGAAAACAATACTTATCACTGCAGCCTCCAGCGGAAGCGGCAAAACGACAATTACAATGGGAATTATTAGAGCGCTGCTAAACAAGGGACTAGACCTGTGTGCTTTTAAGACTGGTCCTGACTATATAGACAGAGCCTTTTTGGAAAAGGCTTGCAAGAAAAGGGCAGGCAATCTTGATATGCATCTGCAAGGCAGGGCAGGCATGCATTCGGCTTTGGCATTATCTTCAGCTGAATACTGTGTGATTGAAGGGGCAATGGGATATTTTGATGGAATCTCAAACACCAGTCATAACAGCAGCTATGACATAGCACGCGAGCTGGAAATCAATTCAATTCTGATTTATTCGCCTAAAGGAGAAATGTTCACTGCCATTCCCAAAATTAAAGGAATGGCGGAATTTCAAGATTCCAATATCAAAGCGGTCATTTTTAATGGGGTAAGCGAGAAGCATTATAGGATGCTTAAGGACGCCTTGGAATTGCATTCTGATTTAAAGGTATTGGGCTATATTCCTAAGCTGGAAACTGCAGAGCTGAAAAGCAGGCACCTTGGGCTGGTGCAAAGCAGCGAAATAGAAGATATTGAAACAAGAATTGATTCCATAGCAGAAGCAGTGAGGAAGCATATTAATTTGGATCAATTCGTTTCACTGATGAAGGATGTTGAACTGTCAGAACCGCCAAAGCTTAAGAAACGAGATATCCGCATCGCTGTAGCCATGGATTCGGCGTTCTCATTTTATTACACAGAAAACCTAAAGCTTCTTGAAATGACAGGCCAGGTGGAATACTTTTCTCCTCTAAATGACAGGTACATCCCGGCTTGTGATTTTCTATATCTAGGCGGAGGATACCCTGAGGTGTTTCAAGAGGCCTTGTCAAGCAATAAGACAATGCTGGAATCCATCAGATGCTTTTATGAAGAAGGCGGCATTATTTATGCCGAGTGCGGTGGATTTATGTATTTGAACAAAAGCATAGGCAATTATTCCATGGCAGGAGTATTTCCGGGGGAAAGTGAAATGACCAAAGGTCTACAGCGTTTCGGGTATATTGACATGGCTTTGAAGAGGGATTGCTTCTTGGGAAAACAGGGAGACCGGATTACTGCCCATGAATTCCATAAATCTATAACACAAATAGAAGGAGCCCCCCTTCTATCCATTTCAAAAACCATGGGAGAGACAGCTTGGGAATGCGGTTATATCTATAAAAACACTTATGGAGGTTATCCTCATATTAATTTCTTAGGGAATATGGATGTATTAAACAATATTTTAGATTGTATCGAAAGGAGCAAGGTAATATGAAAGGTATATTGATAATTGGACACGGCAGCAGATCAAAGGATGCGATGGAGGTATTTAATAAGGTTGTAGAACAGTTTAAGGAAAGTACAAGCACTGAGGTAGAGGGCTGCTTTATGGAAATCTCACAGCCCTTTATTCCGGAGACTATAGAGAAGATGTACAACAAGGGCATAAGGGAAATCACGGTACTGCCTTATTTCTTGTTTAACGGTATACATATCAAGGAGGATATACCAGGCATACTTGCAGAGACAAAAGAGAAGTACACGGATCTTTCAATCTCAATCGCTCAGCCTATAGGCTACCATAAGGCTATCGTTGAAATACTGAAGGAAAGAATGGTTGGGGAACTGACATGTATATAAAGGATCCAATGGCTATCGAAACCAAAAGCATGGAAATCATCCGTGCAAACATGGCACCTCATAGCTACAGCGAACAAGAACTGAATGTAATAAAAAGAACGATTCATACCACTGGAGACTATGATTATCAGAATATTGTCCGTATAAGTGATGGTGCTATAGAGGCAGGGATATCGGCTATAAAGTCCGGCTGCAGAATTGTTACTGATACCATGATGGCTTTTTCGGGCATCAACAAAAGAAGCTTGGAAAAGGCAGGCTGTACCATTGATTGTTTTATCAGCCATGAGGATATCTTTAGAATCGCTAAGGAAAAGCAGATTACAAGGTCTATGGCGGCCATGGATCATGCCGCTGAAGAAGGGGTGGACATTTTTGTCATTGGAAATGCGCCAACGGCTCTATATAGAATTGGTGAGCTGATCCAGGAAGGCAAGGTAGCGCCGAGGTTGATTATTGGTGTGCCCGTCGGTTTTGTAGGGGCAGCGGAGTCCAAAGAGTACATCAGGGATTTTGAAGTTCCGTTTATAACCACAATGGGTACCAAAGGCGGAAGCAATGTAGCGGCAGCAATCTTAAATGCGATTATTTACATGGCGGTGGGCAGAGATGCATGATATTTATGTAGTGAAGGAAGGGAAGAAGCT
>Ga0196972_1000397_pt1 | contig 24261 bp, 25 predicted proteins | sample S1v_2013CmetaG_FD_148618 | JGI IMG/M metagenome (GOLD analysis project Ga0196972, IMG submission 148618) | Soil microbial communities from Anza Borrego desert, Southern California, United States - S1+v_20-13C | ecosystem: Environmental > Terrestrial > Soil > Desert | place: USA: California...
GCGCCTCGCCCAGCACGTCATTGAAACCCAGGCCCTTCTCGCGCATTTCGGACAGGATGAAATTGGTGGTGCCGTTGATGATGCCGGCAATCCATTCGATGCGGTTGGCAGAAAGCCCTTCGCGCACTGCCTTGATGATGGGAATGCCGCCGGCGACTGCAGCTTCGAATGCCACGATCACACCCTTTTTCTGTGCCGCAGCAAAAATCTCGTTGCCGTGCAGCGCGATCAGTGCCTTGTTGGCGGTGACGACATGCTTGCCGTTCTCGATGGCCTTGAGCACCAACTCTTTAGCAACGGTATAACCGCCGATGAGTTCGACGACGATGTCAATTTCCGGATCTGTGACAACGGCAAACGCGTCATCCACAATCTCGACCGCGCCCTTGGTGATGTCTTTCGCCCGAGCAACGTCACGATCCGCAACTTTCACGATGCGAATCGGACGACCCGCCCTGCGCGTGATTTCTTCCTGGTTGCGGGTCAGCACGGTAAAAGTGCCGCCGCCCACGGTGCCTATGCCCAACAGGCCCACGTTGATTGGTTTCATTGTTTCCATTCTATTTTTTCGCGCCGTGGCGCTTGCGATAATGTTCGAGAAAACGTGCCACGCGCCCGATGGCTTCCGTCAGGTCATCCGTATTCGGCAGGAAAACCACGCGGAAATGATCCGGTTGATGCCAATTGAAACCGCTGCCCTGCACCAGCAGCACCTTTTCATCCAGCAGCAGATCGAGAATGAACTGCTGGTCATCCGCAATCGGATACATCTTGGGGTCCAGCCGCGGGAACAGATACAACGCTGCAGCCGGCTTGGTACAGGTCACACCGGGAATATCGGTAATCAGCTTGTAAGCAAGATCGCGCTGTTTGCATAGCCGGCCCGTTGGCGCTACCAGATCTTCAATGCTCTGGTAGCCGCCCAATGCGGTCTGTATGGCCATCTGTCCCGGCGCGTTAGCGCACAGCCGCATACAGGCCAGCATGTCGAGGCCTTCGATGTAGTCGCGCGCATGGCGCTTCTCGCCTGAGATCACCATCCATCCTGCACGGTAGCCGCAAATGCGATAATTCTTTGAGAGGCCATTGAAGGTGACAAACAGAACGTCATCAGCCAGCGAGGCGATGGAGGTGTGCACATTGCCGTCGTACACCACCTTGTCGTAGATCTCGTCAGCAAAAACGATCAGCTCATGCCGACGCGCAATGTCGATGACCTTTTCCAGGAATTCGGCCGGATACAGCGCACCTGTCGGATTGTTCGGATTGATGATGACCAGCCCGCGCGTCCTGGGCGTGATCTTGGCTTCCATGTCCGCCAGGTCCGGCAGCCAGTCGGAGCTTTCATCGCACACGTAATGGCGCGGCACTCCACCGGCCAAAGTCACTGCAGCGGTCCACAGAGGATAATCCGGCATCGGCAGCAGAATTTCATCGCCATTGTTGAGCAACGCTTGCATCGCCATCACGATCAGTTCGGAAACGCCGTTGCCGATGATGATGTCGTCGATATCCACACCCGGAATCTTCTTTTGCTGGGTGTAGTGCATAATGGCCTTGCGTGCGCTGAAGATGCCACGCGAATCGGTGTAGCCGGCAGCATGCTCCAGGTTGCGGATCACATCCTGCACGATTTCCTCGGGCGCTTCGAAGCCGAAAGTTGCCGGGTTGCCGATATTGAGCTTGATGATGCGGTGGCCTTCGTCCTCCATCTGCCGCGCGCGCGCCAGTACCGGTCCACGGATGTCGTAGCACACGTTACTGAGTTTGGCAGATTTGAGTATGGGTTCCACGCTGAAGTCCCGCAAAAAAGTGTGCTATCTTACCCTGCCGGGGCCTCTACAGCAATTCAGCAGTAGGTTTCTAACCTCCGAAAAACCGCTTTAAATACACCCTCTTGCCATGAAACTGCACCTCACTCGCGCCGAAGGAAACCAGCTCATCACCGGATACGGAGAAGGCTGGGTGGAAATCAACTCGATTCGCTATGAAAAAAGTCTGGTCGTGATGCCGGAGCGCGTCATTCCAGAATGGCCTGCCAAGTTCGATGATTTGACTGCGGATGATTTTCAGAAACTGGCAGAACTCAAGCCGGAAGTGGTATTGCTGGGAACCGGGCCGACCATTCGTTTCGTTCATCCAAGGATGACGGCGGCATTAACAGAAATCGGTGTGAGTGTGGAGTGTATGGATACTTCCGCGGCTTGCAGGACTTATAATATTTTGATGTCGGAAGGGCGACACGTGCTAGGAGCACTAATCTGCTAACTGCATTAACAACTTAGCAGCTTTCTCCTCGATTTCCTGTGCTTGTTTAATTAACTTATTACTATCTATAAAGTCGTTGGTTTGCTTAGCTCTGTTTCTGTACATCTCGGAAATGTCCATTAATTGTTTGTGCTCTTCTATCAAATTTCTATTTTTATTTTTAAAGGAATCTCTCTCTGCGCGCAGCTGCTCCAGCTCAACCCTAAGCTTAGATTTCAACTCATCACTCTGTAATTCGTCTAATTCTTGATCACGCTTTGCGCGCTCTATTAGCTCAGACTCTGCACTTGCCAACAATCTAGCCCTAGCTTCCTCCAGTTTTTTCCTTTCAATTAGAAGCTTATGTTCAAAATTCGCTTGTATAGTTTCTTTCAACTCATTGGGTTTAGAAGTGAGGAAAGCAATAACAAAAATCACCCATGGATAAATTAATGCTAATAGAAAGGAAGTGGTTAAGGGCCACGTAACTAAGGAATATATAGAGGTATGACTCTGGAAATATTGAATTCTTCCTAATACCTCATTGTCCTGAACAAGCAGGTAAAAAAAGGCGCTCCAATTCCACGCAAGGATAGATAGTAAAAAGTAGCCGAGTAAAGGGCTATTGAGTCTAGCTTTTATTGCTTCAATAATATCTTGCATGCCTAATTTAGGCACTTCTTAGAAAACGTCAATGTCGCATTCGTCCCACCAAACCCGAAACTGTTGGACATTGCTGTCTGAATATTGGCGTTATCAATACGCTTCTGCACAATCGGCAACCCTTCTGCCGCCGGGTCTAGTGTCTCGATATTGGCCGATGCCGCGATGAAGTTGTTTTCCATCATCAGCAGCGTATAGATCGCTTCATTCACGCCGGCTGCGCCCAGCGCGTGACCGGAGAGGGACTTGGTGGAAGCGATGGCAGAAACCTTGCCGTGTTCACCGCCTTCGAATACTGCACGAATGGCTTCCAGTTCCTTGGTATCGCCAACCGGAGTACTGGTACCGTGTGTATTGATATAGTCCACGTCGCCTTCCACACCTTGCAGCGCAAGTTTCATGCAGCGCTGGGCACCTTCTCCAGACGGCGCGACCATGTCATAGCCATCCGACGTAGCCCCGTAGCCCACAACTTCCGCATAAATCTTGGCGCCGCGCTTCTTCGCGTGTTCGTATTCTTCCAGCACAACAATGCCGCCACCGCCCGCGATGACAAAGCCGTCGCGGTTGGCGTCATAGGTACGGGAAGCTTTTTCTGGCGTGTCGTTGTACTTGCTGGACAGTGCGCCCATGCCATCGAACATGAAAGACAGCGACCAATGCTCTTCCTCGCCGCCGCCGGCGAAAACGATATCCTGCTTGCCGAGCTGGATCTGCTCCACGCCCGCGCCGATACAGTGGGCGCTGGTGGCACAGGCCGAACTGATGGCGTAATTGATGCCCTTGATCTTGGCATAGGTCGCAAGAACGGCCGAGATGCCGCTGGCCATGGACTTGGTGACCATGTAGGGGCCCACGCGGCGCACACCTTTCTCACGCAACGTATCCACGCCTTCCACAATGCTTTCGTGGGATGCGCCTCCCTGGCCGACGATGAGACCAGTGCGCAGATTGGAAACCAGCTCTTCCGGCAGGTTCGCATCGGCAATGGCTTCCTGCATGGCGATCCAGGCATAGGCATGCCCGTCGGCCATAAAGCGCAGGATCTTGCGGTCTATTAGAGATTCGATATCGAGATTGCGGACAGAGCCGGCGACCTGCGAGCGCAGGCCATGCTCGGCGTACTCCGGCTGAAAGGTGATGCCCGAGCGTCCTTCGCGCAGGCTCGCCAAAACTTCAGACTTGTTGTTACCCAGGCTGGAGACGATGCCCATGCCAGTTACTACTACACGACGCATTATCGTGTTCTCCCCAATACTTGAAAAATGACGAGTATTTTAGTGATCACTCTTAGAAGTTATCTGTGCGGGTGAACAACCCAACACGCAAATCGCTGGCCGCATAAATTTCACGGCCGTCGAGCTCCAGCCGTGCGTCGGCGATGCCCATGACCAGTTTGCGCATGATGACCCGCTTGAGATCAATATAGTAAGTCACCTTTTTGCCCGTGGGCAGCACCTGCCCGCTGAACTTGACTTCACCTGCTCCCAATGCACGACCACGACCGGGGCCGCCCATCCACCCCAGATAGAACCCGACCAGCTGCCACATGGCATCAAGACCCAGACAGCCAGGCATCACCGGATCACCTTCGAAATGGCATTTGAAGAACCACAGGTCCGGATGGATATCCAGCTCTGCGATGATCTGGCCGCTATCGTATCTGCCGCCATTTTCCGTGATGGAAACGATGCGGTCAAACATCAGCATTGGCGGCAATGGCAGCTGCGCATTGCCCGGGCCGAACATCTCGCCGCGACCGCAGGCCAGCAATTCTTCGTAGGTGTAGCTGTTTTGTTTTGACATTATTCTGCAGGTTTTAATAAAGGCGCTATTTTGGCTGGAAACGACATTGAGCGAAAGCCCTGCGGACTTTTTGTCCTGAGAATTCAAGGGCAACAAGCGGAGTGTCAGGCGGCCCCGGATGGCGTTACATTAATGCATCACGAATCGCAGGCTCGCAAGCATGCCAACCACCATTCCGAATACCATTGAACAAGACCTGCGCTGGCAGGCGATCGTAACCCGCGATCATGCGGCCGATGGCACCTTCTTCTATTCGGTCAAAAGCACCGGTATTTATTGCCGGCCTTCGTGTGGTGCACGCATTCCCAAGCCGGACAATGTGCAGTTCCACGACACGGCAGAGCTCGCAGAGCAGTCCGGATTCCGGCCTTGCAAACGCTGCAAACCTGAGCAATTGTCTCTTGCCCGGCGGCATGCTGCTGCGATAACAGCTATTTGCCGGCGCATTGAATCCTCTGAAGAGATGCCGGTGCTCGACGAGCTGGCGGCACATACAGGACTCAGCCCTTATTATTTTCACCGCCTGTTCAAATCCATGACGGGTTTGACGCCCAGAGCCTATGCCGCAGCCTGCAGAGCAGGTCGTATACGTGAACAGCTCAAGCATAGCGAAACCGTCACTGACGCCATCTTCGATGCCGGTTACAACTCCAATGGCCGCTTCTATGAAAAATCCGACGATATGCTGGGCATGACGCCCACCGCCTACCGCGCTGGAGGCGCCGGGATGGAGATCAGGTTTGCCATCGGCGAATGCTCGCTGGGTACCATTCTCGTTGCCAACAGCCCGCGCGGCGTCTGCGCCATTCTACTGGGAGATGACCCCGACACGCTGGTACGTGATCTGCAAGACAGTTTTCCGTTAGCCAAGCTGATCGGTGGCGACGGCGAGTTTGAGAAATTGGTAGCGAAAGTTGTGGGTTTCATCGAAGCACCCAGGCTAGGTTTCGATCTGCCGCTGGATATTCGCGGCACCGCATTCCAGCAACGTGTATGGCAGGCACTGGTCAATATTCCGCCGGGCTCTACCATGAGCTATACCGAGCTCGCGGCGCGTATCGGCTTGCCCAAAGCCGTACGGGCCGTGGCAAGCGCATGTGCCGCCAACAAGATCGCAGTCGCCATCCCCTGCCATCGCGTGGTGCGCACCGACGGCAGCCTGTCGGGTTACCGATGGGGCGTGGCGCGCAAGCAGACATTGCTGCAGCGTGAAGCCGCGGCGCAAACCCCATCAGGAAAAGAATAATCCGAGGGGTATACAGATCTGTTTACACCTTATCCCAATATCGCTACTATCCGGATTAGCATCACCTAAACCTAAATAACAAGCTGATTCCCAAGCTTCAAGTACAGGACAAGTCAATGAGTGACCGTCAACTGGCCGACTGGCGCGAACATGCGCTGAAACTCGAAACAGAAATCAACAAGGTGGTGGTAGGGCAGCAGATTCCTGTGCGCCTGATTACCACAGCCATTTTTGCGCGCGGCCATGTGCTGCTCGAGGGCGATGTCGGCGTGGGGAAGACGACGCTGCTGCGCGCCTTCACGCGCGGCATCGGCGGCGGCTACCAGCGGATCGAAGGCACCATCGACCTGATGCCTAATGACCTGGTGTATCACACCTATCTGGGTGAGGACGGCAAGCCCCACGTGAGCCCCGGCCCCTTGCTGATGTCCGGTCAGAATCTGTCGGTATTCTTCTTCAATGAAATCAACCGCGCCCGGCCGCAAGTGCACTCACTGCTGTTGCGCGTGATGGCTGAACGCACGCTCACCGCATTCAATGCCGAGCATCATTTCCCGCACATGCTGGTGTTCGCCGACCGCAACCAGGTGGAAAAGGAAGAAACCTTTGAAATCCCTTCCGCCGCACGCGACCGCTTCATGATGGAAATCCCGATCGTGGTGCCCACGGATGCCGACATCATGGAGTCTCTGATTTTCGATACGCGCTTCCATGACGTCGATGCACTGGTGGATACGGTTGAGTCTGATGTCCTGCAGTTCGACCAGCTCAATGCCTTCTCCAAGGTTATCCAGACCAGCATCGAGGCCAGCGCGACCCTGCGTCGCTACGCACTTGATTTATGGCGCGCGACCAAGACGCCCACTGATTTCGGCGTGAAGGTACACGGCGTGGATATGCAACGTCTGGTGCTGGCCGGTGCCAGCCCGCGCGGCATGAGCATGATGATGCGCGCTGCGCGTGTAAATGCCTGGCTCAACAATCGCAATGCGGTGCTGCCGGAGGACGTCCATGCGGTATTCCATCCGACGACGGCTCACCGTCTGGTATTCAGCCCGGTTTATGAAATGCGCCGGACGGAGATTGCGCGGGAGTTGTTGAACGGAATTATCAACGCCGTTTCCGCCCCCTAAATGAGATATTCGCTGCTTTCACGATACTTTGTTGCCGGCTTCGCGGCAGGCTTGCTGTACTTCATGTACTGCCTGCACCTGCCGCTCATTGCCGCCTCGTCTCGTGTGCCCAGCGAAAATCTCATAGGCAAGGCCCCCGGCTCTTGCGCCTCCGCGCCTCGCATCGTCATCTCTGCTGCATGTTTTTCCCGATACACCACGGCCAGCATCTGAACCATGGATAACTTCCATATCAAGGAATTCAACTACCACATCAGCTGGCGCTCGCGCGGACGGCATCCTGGCCGCCATACGAGTGCGCAGCGCGGCATGGGCATGGAATTCCGCGGCCATACGACACTGATCTCCTACCCAGACCCGCGCCGCATCGATATCCGCCAGACCATACGCGACCCGATGGAGCAGATCTATGTCCGGCTGTTCAACCAGAAAAGCTCGACGCCGGTTTTCGCCATCTGCGATCTCTCCGGCTCCATGAATTTCGGCAGCCGCAAACGCAAACTCAGGCTGGCGGCGGAAATCGTGGAATCCATTGCGCAATCGGCCGGCCATGCTAGCGACCCGTTCGGCTTTATCGGTTTTGATGAAGTGGTGCGGGAGGACTGGATCAGCACAGCCTCCGCCAAGGCCCAGCGCGGCCTGGAGATGGCAGAAAAGCTCAAGGAATACCATCCGCCGCATGTAGGCGGTGAAGGCCTGCTCGACATTTACCGCTACCTGCCGCGCGAACGCTCGCTGATATTCCTGATCTCGGATTTCCACATGCCGCTGTCGCTGCTGGAACAATCGCTGCCCATGCTGTTGCGGCATCACATCGTGCCCGTCGTACTGTGGGATGCCGAGGAATACCGCAACATCCCTGAATTCGGCATTGCCAGCGTCACCGATAGCGAGACCGGCCTGCGCCGTACGCTGTTCCTGCGCAAGGAATTGCGCGAGCGCATCATCCAGTCGTTCGAAGACCGCCGCACCGCGATCTACGAGACCTTCATGCGCTTCGACATGCCGCCCTTCTTTGTCGAGGGCGAGTTCGATGCCGACGACCTTACCGAATACTTTTTCCAGTTTGTAGCTGCGTAACGATGAAACCTACCTTGAACTGCAGCCTTAAAAATCAATGCCTGCGTACGCTGACTGCGCTGTGTCTGCTCATTCTGGCCATGCCTGGTTTTGCGGCAGGTGATATGGATGAGCAACTACCCAGCGTCAAGGAAGGGGTTGTCACCCTGCGCGAGGTCAATCCTCCGCGCAATGTGGCGTATACGGTTGGCGATATCCTCGAGCGCAAGATCACTCTCGACATCAAGAAACCGTACAGCCTGCTCGACACCTCGCTGCCCATCGTGGGCTATGAGCGCCGCTACAAGGGCCAGCTCGTGGGTATTGACCTCCAGAATATCCGGCATGAGAAAGAGGAATTCGAGGATTTCAATCGTCATACGCTGTATCTGGCTTACCAGATTTTCACCACCAACGTCGTCGCCAAACCGGCCATTCTGCCGCCCGAGATCGTCAAGCTGCAGAATCGCAAAGAATTCGTGCAGTACCGCATTCCCAGCTGGCAGTTCTCGATCTCACCCATTTCCGTGTTCGGCGCGGTCAAGGTTGAATCGGACATGAGTCCGCTACGCGGCCCCCTGCTGCTCAAGGACGATACAAACCAGCAATACCTCAAGGTGCTGGTCGCCATCCTTGCGCTGTCGCTGCTGGGCCTGCTGTATATCCTGGGCAAGCATGCGTGGCTGCCGCGCATGGGCGGTCCGTTCTCCAGAGCTTATCGCCGCATCAACAAGCTGCGCAGGCATCCCGGCAATGAAAACCTGCAGACTGCAGTTTCAGAAATGCACGAAGCCTTGAACAAGTCGGCAGGACAAAGCATTTTCAGCGATACGCTGGACGCCTTCATCGCTAAAAGGCCCTCTTTCGCCCCGATCCGCGCGGAGCTGCTGCAGTTTTTCGGTCTTTCACGTCAGGTGTTCTTCGAGCCAAGTGCTGCACATGAAGTCGGGGCTGAACCCATGGAGTGGTTGCGTAAATTCTGCCGCCACTGCCGCGACTGTGAACGTGGGTTGAATCCGAGCAATTGATATGAGTTTTTCCGTGCCTTGGGTCTTATGGCTACTCCCCCTCGCTGCCCTACCGCTAGTGCTCGAGCGTACGCACAGCCGCAGCTATTCCTGGCTGGAGATGCTGCCGCGCGACAGGCTGTCCGACATCATCAATGTCGTGCTCAAGGCCTTGGCAGTTCTTGCGTTGCTATTCATCATCCTCGGCGTTGCGTCTCCACATACCAATGAACAACATGTCGAGCGCATCGGTGTAGGGGCGCAGATCGGCCTGGTGCTGGATCGCAGCGCCAGCATGGATGACCCGTTTTCCGGCAGTACCGACGGCCGTGTGGGAGAGACCAAGTCCGCCGCTGCCAGCCGTCTGATTACCGATTTCGTGAAATCGCGCCAGAACGACATGTTCGGCATGATCTCCTTCAGCAATTCCGCCATGTATGTGCTGCCGCTTTCGGAAAACCGCGAGGCCATTCTGGCTGCAGTGCGTGCGACGGCAGGCAACTCGCTGTTCCAGACCAACATCGGTAGCGGCCTGACCAGCGCCGCCGGGCTGTTCGACAAGGTACCCGATTCCGGATCGCGCGCTGTGATCCTGCTCTCCGACGGCGCCGGGCGCATCCCTGCGGATACCCAGCAGAAGATACGCGACTGGTTCGAGCGCATGGAACTCAGTCTTTATTGGGTTGTACTTCGCCAGCCCGGCGGCATCAGCATTTTCGACACCAACTACAAGCCGCCAGAAGACCAGGCACTGCCGGCCGAGATCGAACTGTATGAGTTCTTCAAGACCATGCGCACCCCGTTCCGGGCCTATGAGGCAGAAGACCCCAAATCGCTGGAAGCTGCCATCGAGGACATCAACCGGCGCGAGAAAAAACCGATCCGCTATACCGAGCAGATTCCGGGCCGCGATTATTCAAGCCATTGCTTCGTGCTGGCGGCCATCATGGTCAGCCTGCTGCTGGGCGTTAAATATCTGGAGGTGAGGACTTGGCACTGAGCAGACGTTACCTGAGCGTTAAAAAGCTCACCATCATTTTCACGGCGCTGGCGCTGCTGAGCGCGCTTGGGATTTTCTATGAGATGAACCGCATCGGCGAAATCCGTGATTTCAATCGTGCGGTGCTGAAGGCGGAAGCCCCAAAGACCGATCGCCAAAGCTTCGAGGCCAAGTTCTCTACCGCCTACTGGCTTGCCGGGAACGAGCGCTACAAGGAAGCAACGTTGCTTTTCACGCAATTGCTGCCCGATGCCAATACTACGCAGCGTTCCGCCATCCAGTACAACCTGGGCAATATCTTCTTCCGCCGCGGGCTCGCTATCAACGGCACCAGCATGACGGTACGCGACGAAGCGGAATACCTGCTGCGGCAGGCCAAAAGCGCATATGTGCAATCGCTCAAGTATGACAACAGTTTCTGGGATGCCCGCCACAACCTGGACCGCGTGCTGACCATGCTGCCGGCAACGCCTACACCGGGCGCCGGCGAATCGGATACGCCGGGGTTGATCATGGGCAACATCCCCGTAGGGCTGCCATAAATTGATCTTGCTTCGTCATGCTGCGTTGTCGCAAACAACCTGTCGCTCACATATGAATATGCTGCGCTCCCTTTTTTTGCTGGCGCGTTGCCTGACTTTGCAATATCAATCCATGTAGATTAACCGCATGCATAGAATCTTCAATTATCTACGCCACCGCCGCGACGCCACGCTGCTGCTGGCCACGCTTGTGCTGCTGATCGTGGCCGTTTTCCAGCCCACAATTCCGGTCAAACGCGACATCTACAGTTACCTGCTGGTTGTCGATATCTCCCAAAGCATGAATGTGGCTGACAGGGAACTGGGCGGCAAACCCGTTTCGCGGCTGACATATACACAGGATATGCTGCATCGGCTCATCCGCTCGCTGCCATGCGGCACCAATGTCAGCATCGGCCTGTTTGCCGGCGTCAGCGTGGCTGCGCTGTATACGCCTATCGAGGTCTGCTCCAACTACGCTGCCATTCATGACACCATAGACCATCTGGACTGGCGCACGGGCTGGTCCGGCAATAGCCGTTTGCGCGAAAGCATGCTGACCTTGGCACGTGTCATCCGCAGCTTCCCAGAACCTGCCCAGGTGGTCTATTTCACCGACGGCGAGGAAGCCCCTTTGCTGCATGCCTTCAACACGCGGGACCTGACTGATTTTCAGGGCGGAGATGACTGGCTTTTCGTCGGCATCGGCAGCGACAAGGGTACGCCGATTCCCAAGCTTGATGAGAACAACCAGCTCATCGGGTATTGGGCTGGCGACAGTTTTGCCCTGCAGCCTGGCGTGGCGCAGATATCGGAATCCAACATCGGCGTACGCGACGACAATGTAGCAAGCGGCGAAGGTGATCGCCACCTGTCCAAACTCGACGAGGAGTACCTGAAATCACTGGCCAAGGAAGTGCGCGGAGATTATGTCCGAGGCGATAGCCTGCAGGCTGTGCTGGGTGCCATGCATAACCAGAAACCGGCACGGCGCGACACCACTGATTTCGGCATCGGGTGGCTGCTGGCTTCCATTGCCGGCCTGCTGTTCCTGAGCGCCTATATGCCGCGCCATCCCGTGCAGGCGCTGCGCGAAGCCATGGGCAGGTTCAGGCGCAAGCGCCGCGCTCAGGCCTCTTCAGCATCCACGGCTTCAGACTCTGCCTGACGTCCCCAGCGCAGCCATACACGTAACTGACGGAATGCATCCGCGTCTACGCGGTCAGGTGTAATCAGTACATGCCGCTGCCAGCGGTGTTTTTCCAGCCTGAGATTGAGCAGGGTCAAGTACGGCAACACCACACTGTCCGGCTGCACGACTGCCGGTATTCTTTCACCATCCTTGCGCAGCACATGCAACTCCCCTTTGCTGTTAACCTCTAAACTGACCAGCGAGCCCGGCCTGCGAAGCAGCATATCCAGCACATGATAGGCTGCAGCTACGATGACCAGAAATGCACCGGCCAGCTTTATCCATAATGGGAACGGCATGCACACCAGTATCAGGCAGGCGCCTGAGCCTGCCACTGCCAGGATAGTCGCCAGCAAGTGCGAGGGCTTTAAATTCAGCTGTATCGGCCTCACGTTATAATGCAGCCCTCTAGGATTGGAACAATCGATGAATAATTGGATTACGTTTCTTGCATCTCACGATGCAGCCGTTCATGACCATGAAGTTGCCCATTTCGGTGATCTGCCGTCCGAGCTGTCAGCTGCGGCCAGCAGTGACGTGCTGGCCGACCTTTCGCATCTTAGCCTGCTCAAGCTCAGCGGTGAAGATGCCATCAATTTCCTGCAGGGCCAGGTGACCAATGACGTCAAGCAGCTTGACGGTAGCAACAGCCAATACGCCGGCTACTGCACACCCAAGGGGCGGTTGATCGCACTCTTTCTGCTTCATTCCCATGCTGGCAACCTCTTTCTGCAGATCGACAGGCGCCTTACTGAAACCATCACCAAACGGCTTCGCATGTATGTGCTGCGCTCAAAGGTCGCCATTGAAGATGTGTCTGATACCACCGTGCGTATGGGTATAAGTGGCCCCACTGCCGGAGCTGCGCTGGACCAGTTGTTTACCGTACTGCCGGCAGCTGCGCACGAACTGGTCGCGAATGAAAACGGCGTATTAATGCGTCTGCCTGGCGCGGTACCGCGTTATGAATTGGTGGTTGAGGCAGAGCGTGCAGAACACGTGTGGAATCAGCTCAGCCAGCAGCTCAAGCCCGTTGGCAGGAGCGCGTGGGAATGGCTGGAAATCCAGGCCGGCATTCCCGACATCCAGCCCGGCGCACAGGAAGAGTTTGTGCCGCAGATGGTGAATCTTGACGCCTTGGGTGGCATCAACTTCAAGAAGGGTTGTTATACCGGCCAGGAAATCGTCGCGCGGACCCATTACCTGGGCAAGGTGAAGCGGCGTACGCAGTTGGCCCATGTTGCGAGTCAACAGCAACCGCAGCCCGGCGATGACGTGCTTGGCGAAAGCGGCGATCCCATAGGCAAGATCGTGCGCAGTGCGCCCGCCCCGACCGGCGGGTTTGATGTATTGGCGGAATTGCGCCTGGAAAACCTGCAGTCGGCAGTGCAGTGGCAAGGCCTGGAATTGCAGCTGAAGCCTCTGCCCTACGAGCTGAGCTGACGCTAGCAGGTTTTTAATTGAATGGCGGCGTGTGAGAGTCGCTGCTTATCAGGGAATCTCCACGCTTGCCTGAAGAGCTGAGCACTGAGCGATTACGGCCGGATGTCTTGGCCTGGTACATCGCATAATCGGCACGTTCGATGACGTGCTCGATCTTTTCCCCTTCATGCGTCACGGCCGCGCCCAGGCTGGCCGTGATATTGATTTTCTCTTCGTTGTAGTATGCCGCTTCCGCCTCGATCGCTAGTCGGATCTTCTCCGACAGCTGCATGATGCTGCGCTCATTGCAGTTCTTGATGACGATCAGCAACTCTTCACCGCCCCAGCGGCAGATGAAATCCATGGCCCGCATGCATGACCTGACGGTATTGGCCACTTCCATCAGCACCTTGTCGCCTGCCAGATGGCCGTACTTGTCGTTCACCTGCTTGAAATTGTCGATATCGAGCAGGATGATGCCGGTCGTCGTTTTATTGCGCACATTCTCATTGAATAGCAGGTCAATGATTAGACTGAATGCGCGCCTGTTGGGGAGTCCGGTCAGGGTATCGGTCGTCGCCATGGTCTCCAGCTGCTTCTGATAGCGGCGCAGTACCACGTAGGTCAGCAGGATGACGATGGCGGTGACAATCGCACAGATCAGCAGATTGAGATACAGCGTATTGCGTATATCGGCAGTAGCTTCGCTCTCGCTCTTCTCGACGAACAGATACCACTTGAGCTCAGGGAGATAGCGCACATTGATCAGATGGTTGGAGCCGCCCTGGGCATATTCATAATTGCCTTTCTCCTGTGACAGCACCCTGGGCATGAGCTTGTTCAGGCCTTCAATGTCATGGAGTTTCATCCCCGGCAACTGGCGTTTGCCGCTGGACAACATGATGGTGCCGTCGGCACTGACGAAATAGATATCACGGCGATAGCGTTGCTGGTAGCTGTTGATCAGACCCTGCACCGAATCCACCGTGAGCCCCACGCCGGTGGCGCCTATATAGCGATTGTTGTAGTCGAGCACGCGATAGTTAACGAATATGGTCAACGCATCGGCATGCGCCAGATCCTTGTCGACGTTGATTTCATAAGGTTGCTGCAATTCGCGTACGCGGTAATACCAGATGTCGCGCGGCTCATCGGGACTGATTTTTTTCAGCTCACCCTTGCCGTAGTAATAGCGCTTGGTGGATTCAGAGACAAAGAAGCTGGCGAAGGCGCCGTACTTCTGCCGGACATCTTCCAGGTAGTGGCTGATTCTTTCCGTGTCCTTTTCGCCTTCCAGCACCCAGTCCCGCAGAAAGGTATTGGATGCCATCATGGAAGAGATGAAAACCGGCCTGATCAGGTCTTTCTGGATTTCCGAGTAGATGTTGTCCGCTGTCAGCGGCAGCTCGGTATCAATGATGGCATCGCGGATGGACACCTTGGACGCTTGGTAACTGACGAAGGAAGTGCCCAGAAAACCGGCCGCCAGCACGAATGTCAGCAGCAGGATGAGTTTATGCCGGTTCTCTAGCATGGTTCGCGCAGTTATTGCTCAGGAGCCGACATGGTCGGAGGGGATGGAGGGGGTGTGGAAACTGATGGCGCTTTTTCAATGACCTGGTAGAACACCTCATCCTGCTTGATCATGCCCAGCTCGCTACGCGCGCGTTCCTCAATGGCCGCATAACCCTGCTTGAGGTCGCGTACTTCTGCATCCAGCATGTCGTTACGCGCTTTCAACCTGGCATTCTCGTCCTTCTGGGCGGTGATCTGCTGGTTGAGATCCCATACGCGCAGCCAGCTGCCTTTGCCCAGCCACAAGGGATATTGCAGCGCAGCGATCAGGATGACGAAAATAAGTGTCAGCAGTCTCAAGGACTGGTACCTGAAAAAGCCGCGCTGCGGTTCATCGGCGCCCCTACGCCTCAACCAGGCAATTAGCTGATGAGCTGGTAGAAGGCGCTGGTGCCGGCGTAGCTGGTCGCTTCGCCCAGCTCTTCCTCAATACGCAGCAGCTGGTTGTATTTGGAGATGCGTTCGGAGCGTGACAGCGAACCGGTCTTGATCTGCAGCGCATTGGTGGCCACCGCGATGTCAGCGATGGTGTTGTCTTCGGTTTCACCGGAGCGGTGTGAAATGACCGAGGTATAACCCGCGCGCTTGGCAGTTTCTATGGTCTGGAAGGTCTCGGTCAGCGTGCCGATCTGATTGACCTTGATGAGCACGGAATTTGCCACGCCGCGTTGAATGCCTTCACGCAGGATCTTGGCGTTGGTGACGAAAAGATCGTCGCCCACCAGCTGTACCGCATCACCCAGGCGCTGGGTCAGCAGGCTCCAGCCATCCCAGTCGAATTCGCTCATGCCGTCCTCGATGCTGATGATGGGGTATTTTTCACACCACGTCGCGAGGTAGTCGGTGAACTGCTCGGAACTGAGCTGTAGGTTCTCTGAAGCCAGATGGTATTTGCCGTCCTTGTAGAATTCGGAGCTGGCGCAATCTAGGCCAATCAGCACATCGGTACCCGGCTCGTAGCCCGCAGCAGAGATGGCTTCCATGATGTACTGGATTGCTGCTTCGTTGGACGGCAGATCAGGCGCAAAGCCGCCCTCGTCGCCGACGGTCGTGGCAAGGCCCTTCTTGTGCAATGTCTTCTTGAGTGCGTGGAACACTTCGGCACCACAGCGCAGGGCTTCGCGGAAGCTAGGGCGACCCGCAGGGATGATCATGAATTCCTGCATGTCCACGCTGTTCTCCGCGTGAGCGCCGCCGTTGATGATGTTCATCATGGGCGTAGGCAATTGCATGAAGCCGGATCCGCCGAGGTAGCGGTACAGCGGCAAACCGGATTCCTCGGCAGCAGCACGCGCGCAAGCCATGGAAACAGCCAGAATGGCGTTAGCGCCCAAGCGCGCCTTGTTCTCGGTGCCGTCCAGTTCGATCAGGGTGTTGTCGATGAAGCTCTGCTCTTCCACATCGAGGCCCACCAACGCTTCGGTGATCTCGGTATTCACGTTCTCAACCGCCTGCAGCACGCCCTTGCCGAGGTAACGGCTGCTATCGCCATCACGCAATTCCACAGCTTCCTTGCTGCCGGTGGACGCACCGGAAGGCACGGCAGCACGACCAATGATGCCGGACTCCAGCAGCACGTCTGCCTCGACTGTGGGATTACCGCGGGAATCCATGATCTCGCGGGCGATGATGTCTACGATTGCGCTCATTGTTTATCCTTAGCTTTGATTCTTGAAAATGAATGGGTTACAGAGTGGCTTCGGCGAAGCCTGCCTTCTTGACCAGCCTGTCCATGTCAACCAGCACTTCCAGCAAGGCCTGCATCTTGCCCATCGGCCACGCGTTGGGGCCGTCAGACAAGGCTTTGCTTGGATCGGGATGGGTTTCCATGAAGATGCCGGCAATGCCGCTGGCTACTGCCGCACGCGCCAATACCGGCACGAATTCGCGCTGCCCGCCGCTCTTGTCGCCCTGTCCGCCCGGCTGCTGCACAGAGTGCGTCGCATCGAACACTACAGGACAGTTGGTTTCACGCATGATGGCAAGGCTGCGCATGTCGGAGACCAGCGTGTTGTAGCCGAACGATACACCACGTTCGCAAACCATGATGTTGTCCAGCCCACCATTGGCCTCCTTGGCCTTCTGCACTACATTCTTCATGTCGCCGGGCGCCAGGAACTGACCCTTCTTGATATTGACCGGCTTGCCGGATTTGGCGCAGGCCGTGATGAAATCCGTCTGACGGCACAGGAAAGCCGGCGTTTGCAGGACATCAACCACCGCAGCCACGTCCGCCACCTGGTCCTCGGTATGCACATCCGTTAGCACGGGTACACCGATCTGGCGTTTGACCTCGTCCAGGATACGCAAGCCCTCTTCTATGCCGAAACCGCGGAAGGTCTTGTTCGAGCTGCGGTTGGCCTTGTCGTAGGAGGACTTGTAGATGAATGGAATACCAAGCTGCTGGCACATTTCCTTGAGCTGGCCGGCAGTGTCCAGTGCCATTTGTTCGGACTCGATGACACAGGGGCCGGCGATCAGAAACAAAGGCTGGTCGAGGCCGACTTCAAAACCGCAAAGATTCATTATTTCGCTTTCTGCTTGTTGAACTGGCTATTCTGCAAGGCGGCCTGCACATAAGCCTTGAATAGCGGATGCCCGCTACGCGGGTTGGAAGTGAATTCCGGGTGAAACTGGCATGCCACAAACCAGGGATGCACGCTCTGCGGCAATTCGATCATCTCGCACAGCTCTTCGGTGGGCGTACGCGCGGAAATCACCAGGCCCGCCTTCTTGAGCTGATCCACGTAATTGTTATTCACTTCATAGCGGTGACGGTGGCGTTCATTGACCTCGCTGCCGTAAATCTCTTCGGCGAGCGTGCCAGCTTCGATTGGGCACTTCTGAGCACCCAGACGCATGGTGCCGCCCAGGTCGGAATCTTGGCTGCGTGTTTCGAGCTTGCCATCGGCGGTCTGCCATTCGGTAATCAGGCCGATCAATGGATGCGGGCCTTCCGGGTTGAATTCCGTGCTGTTCGCATCCTTGAGACCGGCCACGTTGCGCGCGAACTCGATGACTGCGAGCTGCATGCCGAGGCAAATGCCCAGGTAAGGTTTCTTGCTTTCACGCGCATAACGGATGGCGGCAATCTTGCCCTCGGTACCGCGCTTGCCGAAACCGCCGGGCACCAGAATGGCATCCATCTTCTCGAGCGCACCTGTTCCGTTCTTCTCGATATCTTCGGAATCAATGAAGTGGATCTTCACCTTGGATTCGGTGTGAATGCCTGCATGAATCAGCGCTTCTGTCAGCGACTTGTAGGACTCGGTGAGGTCGACATATTTACCGACAAATGCCACATGCACTTCGTATTTGGGATTCTGCAGCGCATCGACAATGCGCTTCCACGGTGTGAGATTGGCCGCCTTCGCCAGAATGCCGAGCTTGTGGCAAACAATTTCGTCCAGCATCTGGTCGTGCAACAGGCCGGGAATGGCGTAAATGGAATCGGCATCGATGGCGGAGATAACCGCCTCAGGCGCGACATTGGTGAACAGCGCAATCTTGGCGCGCTCATCATCCGGAATGGAGCGGTCTGCGCGGCACAGCAGGATGTCAGGCTGGATACCGATTTCGCGCAACTCCTTGACCGAGTGCTGCGTCGGCTTAGTCTTGAGTTCGCCTGCGGTGGGAATCCACGGCAGCAGCGTCAGGTGGATGTAACAGGCATTGCCTTTGCCCTCGCGAATACCCATCTGTCGGATGGCTTCAAGGAATGGCAGCGACTCGATATCGCCTACCGTGCCGCCGACTTCGACGATTGCGACGTCTGCGCCTTCGGCACCGCGCTTGATGTGATTCTGGATTTCATCGGTGATGTGCGGAATGACCTGTACGGTCTTGCCCAGATACTCACCGCGCCGTTCCTTCTTGATGACGCTTTCGTAGATCTGGCCAGTGGTGAAATTGTTGCGCTTGCTCATGCGCGAACTGATGAAACGCTCGTAGTGCCCGAGATCGAGGTCAGTCTCGGCGCCGTCGTCGGTCACGAACACTTCGCCATGCTGGAACGGGCTCATGGTGCCGGGATCGACGTTGATGTAGGGATCAAGCTTGAGCATGGTCACCTTGATGCCGCGAGATTCGAGGATGGCACCCAGGGATGCGGCTGCAATGCCCTTACCTAATGAGGATACTACCCCGCCGGTGACGAATACATATTTGGTCATTTGTTGGATCTTCTGGACATTGCGGACGGGAGCTCATTTTACCCGAAAGGCATATGACCAACAATGAAGCACGCCGCCGAAATTATGCTCTCGGCGGATGACGGGACACCGGTAGATAGTGCTAAGCCTTACCTGGCTTGGCCCATCTGCCGTAGCCCCTGAAGCTCTGCAATACCTCGGCCATCTGGCTCTCGCTGAGCACATGCGGCTCATCGATTTGCAGCGCGCGCCAATACTGCTCGCACAGGTTTTCCACCTCGACTGCGATATCCAGGGCTTCATCAGGCGTTTCACCCAGGATGATCATGCCGTGGTTGGCCAGCAGGCAGGCACGCCTGTCCTGCAACGCCGCCAGGGCGTGGTCGGAAAGCGCCTGCGAGCCGAACAAGGCATAGGGCGCACAACGGATGCTGTCGCCACCAGTCACCGCGATCATGTAATGAAAAGCGGGAATATCCTTGTGCAGGCATGCCAGGGTAGTCGCGAACATGGCGTGCGCATGGATTACTGCATTGATCTCGGGCCGAGCATGCAGAATATCGCGGTGAAAACGCCATTCGCTGGAGGGCTTGCGCTCGCTGGTTCCGTTGGCTCGCAACTGGCCGTCAAAATCCATGGCGACCATGTCTTGCTGCGTCATGGCTGCGACTTCCATGCCACTGGGCGTCACCAGGAAACCTTCATTGTCACGCACGCTGGCATTGCCCGACGTACCCTTGTTGAGCCCCAGCTCGTGAAGCCTGCGGGTGGTATTCAGTAATTGTTCGCGCAAGGTCTGCATGGTCATTCTCCGTACAGGCTGGCGAGCTCATGCGGCTGGCATACACCGCGCTCCGTGATGATGCCGGTGACAAGTCTGGCCGGGGTGACATCAAAAGCCGGGTTGGCAGCAGTCGAGCCCTCTGGCAGCACATTTACACAGGCAACCTCACCATTTTCAAGCCGCCCCTGCACCCAGGCAACTTCATCCTGGCTGCGCTCCTCGATGGGAATTGCCGCAAGCCCATCTTCAATGGTCCAGTCTATGGTGGGCGACGGCACTGCGGCATAGAAAGGAATATTGTTGTCGAAAGCCGCCAGGGCTTTCAGATAGGTTCCTATCTTGTTGCAAACATCGCCGGTGCGCGTCACACGGTCGGCACCGACAATGACCATATCCACCAGCCCGTGCTGCATGTAATGTCCGCCGGCATTGTCGGTAATCACGGTATGCGGCACGCCGTGCTTGGCCAGCTCCCACGCAGTCAGGCTTGCGCCCTGGTTGCGCGGGCGTGTTTCGTCCACCCAGACGTGGATATCCAGTCCGGCATCATGAGCGGCATAGATAGGCGCGAGTGCGGTGCCCCAGTCCACTGTAGCCAGCCACCCTGCATTGCAGTGGGTCAGGATGTTGAATTGCATATGCGGCGCATGACGTCGTTGCTGGGTGCTCGCTACCTCGCCGTACAGCAACGTACTGTCTCGTTGCTGCGCACCCTGCGCCTTATCCTGCCTCCGCCTCTGCAATTCAATTTGCGCCTCAATCAGGCGCAAGCCGTACTGGCCGATTGCCTGGTTGACCTCTACATCCTCCGCGCAGATAGCGCCGGCCTCCGCCCATGCCTCGAGGTTGCGCCGCGATGGCGGCAGCAGTTTCAGCCTGTTCACCATACGGTCCACAGCCCAGCGCAGGTTGACGGCCGTCGGACGGCTGGCAATCAGGCCCCGGGCTGCCTGTTCCACATTGTCATCAGAACTATCTTCCTGCATGGCGAGCGCCATGCCATAGGCTGCTGCGGCGCCGATCAAAGGTGCGCCGCGCACCTGCATTGTGCTAATGGCATGGAGGACGGAGGCCAGCGAGACCAGCTGCCGGACCTCAAACACATGTGGCAGCATGGTCTGGTCAATGATTTCAACCCCATGGCCGGTGGGCCAGATGGCCCGATACTCTACCCCATCAATTTTCATGGTTCCTTACGGCTGGGCTGAATCCACAAAAACTGTGGATAACTTTGTGAATAATTGTGAGTGGAAAACGTAACTCAAGCATATTAAAGGCATTTTTTGAATCGCTTATTTTTTAATCTGTTAATTTCATATTATAAATCAATGTGTTATTTAATGGCCTTTGTTTTCTATGGTTTTTTGACCGAAGTTAATGTGGTACTTGAGGAGGTGTGTATAACTGAGCCAGTTTTGGCAACGCAACGTGGGCATTCTTTGCTGTGATTTCAGCGACTTCTGAACTGCTAACCTGCCGTAATTCCGCCAGGACATCAGCAATTCTGGCAAGCTGATCTGGCGTATTGCGTCCCTTGTGGCCCAGCCATTCCGGCGGAATATCCGGCGCATCGGTTTCCAGCACAATCGATTCCAGAGGCACTGTGCGCGCCAGTTCGCGGATATGCAGTGCGCGTTCGTAGGTCATGGCGCCGCCGAATCCCAGCTTGAACCCCATTTCGATGAATCTGTCGGCCTGCTGACGGCTGCCGTTGAAGGCATGCGCAATACCGCCCCTGACCTCGATGCGCCGCAAATGCTTGAGCACGTCATCCGACGATTTGCGCACATGCAGGATGACCGGCAAATCGTACTTGCGGGCGAGCTTGAGCTGCTCGGAGAAAAAATGCTCTTGTTGTACCCTGTCGTAGCCTTCGATAAAGAAATCCAGCCCGATCTCACCAATCGCCACCGGCGGATTATCGGAATCCAGCCTCTCCTGAGTCAGGGCATCCAGGCAGGCCAGATCGTCATCCTGGGCACGGCCGACAAACAGCGGGTGTATTCCCAGCGCATAAACGCATGATGGGTAGCGCTCAGCCAGCTCCCGCACGAGGTCGAAATTGCTGCGTTCAACGCCGGGCACAACAATCATGCCGACGCCTTGCCGCACGGCTGAGTCCACGGCTGCATCACGATCCTGCTCGAACTGGGGGGCGTCTAGATGGCAGTGGGTATCGATCAGCATGTTTATCCCAATGTAATTCAGGTTCGCGGGCGCGCCTGTACGCGCATGTCGCTGCCGACATACCGTACATCCACAATCTCCAGCTGATGCCGCTGACTCATGTCGGTCAATGCCAATGAAAACATCCCTTTGCCTGCGTCGCCCAGCAATACCGGGGCGTAATAGATCAGGTATTCATCAATCATGTTTAGTGCTTGCAAGGCGCCATTGAGTACTGCACCCGCTTCCACCAGCACTTCATTGATCTCGCGCTGTGCCAGTGCCTCGATCAAGCCTTGCAGGGAAACGCGTCCATCGGCGCCCGGCAGCTGGAGAAGCTCAACGCCTGCCTGCAATAGGCCGTCCGCCCTGGAGCCCGGATCAGAAGCATATACAACGAGTGTATGGCTGTCTTGCAGTATCTTTGCCTCTTTCGGAATTTTCAAGCGGCTATCCAGCACAACCCGCAAGGGCTGTCTGCCCTGCTTCTGCTCCACAAGCTCAGGCTGGCGCACTGTCATGAGGGGATCATCGGCGAGTACGGTGGAGATGCCAGTCAGGATAGCGCAGGAACGCGCACGCCAATGCTGGACATCACTGCGTGCAGGATCGCCGGTAATCCACTGACTGATGCCACTGGCCAATGCTGTCCTGCCGTCCAGGCTGGCGGCAATCTTGGTGCGGATAAAAGGTCGGCCGCGCGTCATGCGCGAGATGAAACCGGGATTCAGTGCACGTGCCTGCGCTTCCATGAGCCCGCTGGCCGTCGCTATGCGTTGCGCCGCGAGTTTCGCGAGACCGCTGCCGGCCACAAGTGGATTAGGGTCCTGCATGGCAGCAATTACACGGTTCACCCCTGCCTTGATGAGAGCATCGGCACAAGGCGGCGTTCGCCCGTGGTGACTGCAAGGTTCCAAAGTAACGTAGACATCGGCGCCGCGCGCCGCTTCCCCTGCTGCGTGCAAGGCATGTGCCTCGGCGTGAGGTTGGCCTGCATAAAGATGAACGCCTTCAGCGATGATGTTGCCGTTTTTGGCGATGACGCAGCCAACCCTAGGGTTGGGCATGGTGGTGTATAACCCTTGCTCTGCCAGCCGCAGCGCGCGTGTCATGAACGCATGGTCAGCGGCGGTGAACATGGGTTATGTATTAGTGTTGGACGATCCGCGTGTAGATAAGCAGATTCTGGTCGTTGAAATATAACCGCAAGCCATGCGTATCCCACAGGCAATGACCCAGATCGTATTCGGTCTGATTGGCATCTTCCCAATCCGGCCTGCCCAGCAGCATCATGGTGGCATCCCGCGGCATGCCGCGGGCCAGTACACGCTGCTTGAGATCGTTTGCCATGTCTCCGCGATAGCAGCGCTCTTCTGTTGTGGGCGCTGCGGTTGCCCAACGCACGCGATCGAACTCCTCACCACCGAACACCAGCCTGTCCTTCATGGCCCACCAGCCGAAAAAGACGATGGTGACGATGACCGTGAATGCGGCAAAGCCGAAGCTCAGGATTTTGACAATCCGCATGGAGCCATCAGCGGCCCCAGGGGATTCAGGCGTTTCGTTCATTATTATTCCTCATCAGTCTTATCAGTACTGCGGCGCTGCGGAACAGTGCCCGGTTTATCAAGATCACGGATCACATTGTGGAAGTCATTCACATCCTGGAAGCTGCGATAGACGGAAGCAAAGCGGATGTAAGCCACCTTGTCCATGAGCTTGAGCTCCTGCATGACGATTTCGCCCAGGTCGCGCGCAGTGATTTCGCGTTCACCCTTGGCAAGTATGGTCTGCACGATGTGGTCCATTGCCCTGTCCACATACTCAGTCGGCACCGGACGTTTATGCAGGGCGCGCGTGAAGGAAACACGCAATTTGTCGCGGCTGAATTCCTCACGATTGCCGTTCTGCTTGACCACCTGCGGCAGATGCAGCTCGGCGGTTTCGTAGGTGGTGAATCGTTTGTCGCACTCAGCGCAGCGGCGGCGGCGGCGAATGCTGTCGCCTACATCGTTCACCCGTGAATCGATGACTTGCGTATCATCGGCACCGCAGAATGGACACTTCATCTTTCCCCAACCTCTTTTATGCTATCCAGCATGGCCAATAATTCGGTCTTGGAGTCTCGTTTTACTTCCAGCCAGTGCGATCCCCTGATCGCACCTTCCAGCGCATACAACAGGTTGAGGCTCGGCTTGACGCCCAGCTGCTGCACTTGCCGGTAAGCCTGCACGGACCCTATGGCTGCCAGGTCGGCCAATGTATGGAGGCCAGCCTGCCTCAGCCATT
>Ga0196972_1000398_pt1 | contig 24259 bp, 14 predicted proteins | sample S1v_2013CmetaG_FD_148618 | JGI IMG/M metagenome (GOLD analysis project Ga0196972, IMG submission 148618) | Soil microbial communities from Anza Borrego desert, Southern California, United States - S1+v_20-13C | ecosystem: Environmental > Terrestrial > Soil > Desert | place: USA: California...
GCCATTAGCTCACAACCTTTAGTAACAGCCTTTTTCCAACAGGTTTTTGACCACCAGCCATTAACTGACAACGATTAGCCAATAGCCCTTTCCAACAGGCTTTTGGCCATCAGCCATTAGCTGACAACGATTAGCCAATAGCCTTTTCCAACAGGTTTTTGACCACCACCATTATCTGACAACCTTTATCAAGAGCCTTTTCCAACAGGTTTTTGACGACCCGCCTTTGGTCAACTGCCTTTAGCCGGCCGCCTTCTGACGACCAACCTTTTGCCGACAGCCTTTCGTAACAACTTTTTGTTAACCGCCTTCCGCCAGCCTTTAGCCAACGGCCTTTAACCAAAACTTTTTTGCGGCCAGCCTTTAGACTAGAACCTTTAGCCGAACAACCTTAGGACCAGCCTTTAGCAGACAGCCTTTTACTGACAGCTTTTACCAGCAGCCTTTAACAGAAAGTCATTATCAGACAGGTCTTAGCCACCGCCATTATCCTACCACATTTAAGAAATTATTTCCTGATAGCAGTTTCAGCCGGCGTCATCCCCACTTGATTGCAATCAATTACTCCTGCCTTCTCTGTTAAAATGAATGCAGGGAAACGGTTGGAAAAATGAATAACCGTAAATTCGCATAACAGAAAAATCCAAAACTGTCTCCTACAAGGGGCAGTTTTTTTTTAACCTTATTCCTAACCCTAAACGAAACCCATCAATGCGATATCCCGTAAGAAAAACCCTGCTGGTGGCCGGCCTTGCCTTCGCCAGCTTCACACTTACAGCAAATAAGAACTCAGCACTCACTAAATCCGCAGCCACCGTAATTCCGGCACCTGCACCCGCTCCCCTGCCTGATTCAAACATTGATGAATCGGCAATTAATGCTACCGCACTTTATAGCGAAATGGGACTGGAAAAAGCAGGAATGAACGAGAATGCATTTGAACTCGCGTTGACTGGTTATGCTAAACTGGAAGAAGAAGGTAAGCTGAAGAAATCTGACATCATTACCATCATTGACTTTAGCCAGCCTAGTACTCGCAAAAGATTATACGTGATTGACCTGGAAGAAAAAGAAATCCTTTTTCAATCAGTAGTATCACATGGTAGGAATACAGGCACACTCTGGGCAAAATCTTTCTCCAACCAAACCGGGTCATATAAAAGCAGTCCTGGATTTTATCTCACTGCTGAAACCTACATGGGCGGAAACGGATATTCACTTCGTCTCGACGGACTGGAAAAAAACATCAACCACAGTGCCCGTCGTCGCGCAATCGTAATGCATGGAGCTCCATATGCAAATGAATCTACCATTCGCTCTCTTGGCTTCCTCGGCCGCAGCCAGGGTTGTCCCGCATTACCTCAATCACTTACCAAACCCGTGATTAATACCATCAAAGGTGGAAGTTGTTTGTTTATTTATACGCCCAACCCCGCGTACGTGGCAAATTCAAGGATAGTTTAATTCAGTTGAAAAATTGTGAGTTGGGAATTTGAAATTAGGGGATTGCTTAATGAGCCATCTCTCCTCCACTTTACAGAAAGTGGGTGTCTTGGATTTTTTAGCAACTACCAAATTCTACATTCCCAATTCCTAATCCCGAACGACCCTGGCCCTGAACGATTTTCTATTGTATGATTTGGGTTAAACGTCTTGTATATTTGCGTCTAATTGACTGTTATGCTTCGAATCGGTATTATTGGCGTTGGGCACCTGGGAAAATTTCATCTAAACAACTGGAAAGAGATTGCTGATGTGGAACTGGTGGGTTTCTATGACCCGGATGATGACAATGCCGCCGCCGTATCCGAAAAATATCAACTCGCGCGTTTTCTCGACCCTGTTGCCCTCATCGATGCTTGTGATGCAGTTGACGTGGTGGCCCCTACAAATTTCCATTTTGAATGGTGCGAAAAGGCAATTAAAAAAGGAAAACACGTATTCGTAGAAAAACCACTCGCAAACACCATGGGCGAAGCACGCCAACTAGTGCAACTCACCGCCGAGTCAGGAGTTAAACTACAGGTAGGCCACGTAGAAAGATTCAATCCCGCCTTCCTTGCCATCAAGGATACGCAGTTAAATCCCATGTTCATCGAGGTACACCGCCTCGCGCAATTCAATCCCCGCGGCACAGAAGTGAGCGTGATACTTGACCTCATGATCCATGACATTGACATCATACTTAGCATCGTAAAAAGCGATGTAAAAAATATTTCAGCCAGTGGCGTGGGCGTGATGACCGAAACTCCTGACATTGCCAATGTGCGAATTGAATTTCATAATGGATGCGTAGCCAACCTCACTTCAAGCAGGATATCGATGAAGAAAATGCGCAAGATGCGTCTCTTTCAGAAAGACGCATACATTGGCGTTGATTTTCTTAATAAGAAAACAGAAATAATCAAGCTGAAAGCACCGGAAGATCCAAATGTTTTTTCCTTCGATATTGAAACGCCATCCGGTAAGAAGACTATAGCGGTTGCTAATCCCATTGTGCCTGAAGTGAACGCCATAAAACTTGAGTTGGAAGAATTCAGGAATGCAATTTTAAATAATACTAAAACTATAGTGTCAGAAAGGGATGGCCTGATGGCGATGGACGTCGCCCACCAGATTCTCGAAAAAATTGGGAACCTGGTCATTACCAGCTAATGATGAGCTCCAGCCATAAAATATCAGTAACCTGGTACGCTTTGATGGATTACTTCACTGCAGCCCTGGCCTGGTTCTTCTTCGGGTACATTCGAAGCCGGATGTTGGGCGACGCTGTTCCTTTCCCTCCAGGTTATGAATCATGGTTCTACATTCTTATAGCCGTGCCTACCGGATGGATCATGCTATACTCACTTGCAGGCACGTACCATTCTTTGTACAGGAAATCAAGGCTGGAAGAATTCACGTTAACCTTCGTTTGCGCTTTGTTAGGCAGTATTGTATTTTTTGTGGTATTTGTAATGAATGATCCCAAAACAAATAATTCCTATTTCTTCCAGGCATTCGCCCTGTTAGCTACCATCCATTTCGTACTCACCTTTCTTGGACGATTATTGTTATTAAGCACGGTAAAAAGCCAATTATTATCCGGCAAAGTATATTTCAACACCCTCATGGTAGGGAGCCAGGAAAATGCGATCAGGATATTTCGTGACACAGAAAAAAATTTACGGGACGGTGGTTATCGTTATATCGGTTTCGTTACGCCAGATCATCACGCAAAAAGCAGCATTAGAAAATTGATACCAATGCTGGGTACTATAGATGAGCTGGAAAAAATAATCGATGAACACCACATCAGGCAGGTGGTACTGGCGCTGGAAAGATCAGAACATGACATCCTTGAGAACATTATTGACCGGTTGAGTGAAAAGGATGTGGAAATAAAAATTCAACCCAGCACACTTGATATACTTTCAGGCTCAGTGAAGACGAATAATGTGATGGGTGCACCGTTGATAGACCTTCGCACCAGCCTGCTGTCTGACTGGCAGCAAAATGTAAAACGATTGCTTGACGTGATCGCGGGCATTCTGGGCTTACTGCTGCTTTCTCCCCTGTTTGTTTTCATAGCCATCAGGGTACGCTATTCATCAAAAGGAAGTATTTTTTATTCCCAGGAACGCATAGGATATAAGGGCAAGCCATTTCGCATGTATAAATTCCGCTCGATGATACATGATGCAGAAAAAGATGGCCCTGCACTTTCATCAGATAATGACAGCCGCATCACCAAATGGGGACGTACCATGCGCAAATGGAGACTTGACGAATTACCGCAGCTCTGGAATATCTTATTGGGTGAAATGAGCCTTGTGGGGCCACGCCCGGAACGGCGCTATTATATCGACCAGGTGATCGCCCGTTTTCCTTACTATAAATACCTGCTCAAAGTAAAACCCGGCCTCACCAGTTGGGGCATGGTGCAGTTTGGCTATGCCGAAAATGTGGAAGAAATGATCGAAAGAAGCAAGTTTGATTTGCTGTATATTGAGAATGTGTCGCTGAAATTGGATTTTAAGATAATGTTGCACACATTACGGATTATCTTTAAAGGAAAAGGCAAATAATTTCAGTTTACAGTTTCCGTTTTCCGTAAGGCGAACAAAGAACGAAAAACAGAAACCCTTAAGCACCTGCCTGCGGCAGTCCGAAAAAACATAAAAATAATGAGAACCTCGATCCTGGTTGTTATGATTGTCCTTACGTCAATAATAACGTCTGCGCAAACATATTGGCAACAACAAACAAATTATAAAATCGACGTATCGCTTGACGATAAGAGGCATACGCTGAAAGGCTTTCTTAGTATAGAGTACATCAATAACTCTCCTGATACACTCGAGTTTATCTGGTTTCATCTCTGGCCCAATGCCTACAAGAATAAAGAAACGGCCTATGCCAAACAAATTTTGAAAGATGCCGAAGGCAAAAAGCGCTGGAGAGAAATGAAGGACAATGGCTACATCGATAGCCTGGATTTTAAAGTGGATGGAAAAAAAGCTACGCTGCAAATGGATGAGGAAAATATTGATGTTGCCAAACTAATCCTTCCCGATCTGCTTATTCCCGGCACGAAGATGTTGATCACCACTCCTTTTTTTGTAAAAATTCCTACGTACTCTTCGCGGTCAGGGCACATAGGCAATTCATACATGATCTGCCAATGGTACCCCAAGCCGGCAGTTTATGATCGAAAGGGCTGGCACCCCATGCCCTACCTCGACCAGGGAGAATTTTATAGCGAATTCGGAACGTTTACCGTAAATCTTACCGTTCCTGCTGCTTACGTGATTGGCGCAACAGGTACAATGAAGAATGAGGAAGAACGCGCCCTCTACCAGGATATAGGAAAGAAAAACCAGGAGGGAACCTTAACGAAATACCGGGCTCTCCCACCAACCGCTAAAAAGACTTTGTCTTTTACCGCTGACAATGTGCATGATTTTGCATGGTTCGCTGATAAAGATTTTATCATCAGATATGACACTGCTCTGTTGGATAATGGAAAAGTGATTGATGTATATACTTATTCCTTTGAAAAGGGAAACCCCAACTGGAAGAGCAGTATCCGGTACGTGGAGGATGCAGTGCGTAGCTATTCGCGCTGGGTGGGCACCTATCCTTATCAGGTAGCGCAGGCGGTAGAAGGACCTGCCAACCTGATGTCAGGAGGAATGGAGTATCCAACCATCACCCTTATTACGAGTCCCAGGGCTGATGAGCCGGAACTCGACGGCGTTATAGCCCACGAGGTGGGCCATAACTGGTTTTATGGAATTCTTGCCAGTAATGAACGAGACCATCCCTGGATGGATGAAGGGATTAATACCTATTATCAATTCAGGTACGAAGCTGAAAAACATCGCTCGAATAGTTTCATGGGCTCCTATTTACCTGACCAGCTAAAAACCGTAAGCCCCGAAGAATTGCTTGCTACCATTTACACTACTATTTCAACCGTACCTATTGACCATGCTATTGAAACTCCTTCGTCAGGTTTTTCTAATGAAGAAGATTATGCAATGACGGCATACATCAAAGCCGCAACCTGGATGTACGTGGTAGAAGTTTCCATTGGTAAAGAAAAGCTTGAAAAAGTTATGCGGTCGTATTTTGAAAAATGGAAATTCAAACACCCATACCCGGAGGATTTAAAAGCCGAATTTGAATTGATCACCGGGATGGGATTCGATGAGATATTCGGACTGCTACAAAAGAAGGGAAGTTTATAGTATTTTTATATTCAATTTCCCGAATGAAAAAACTAACTGCCGGCCTGCTATTCTTACTCTGCCAGTCAAGCCTTCCCGCCCAGGATAAATACTGGCAACAACAGGTCAATTTTTTTATTGAAGTTTCATTGAATGATGTGCAGCACTCGCTCACAGGCTTCGAGCGCATCGAGTACATCAATAATTCTCCTGATACATTAACGTATATCTGGTTTCACACCTGGCCTAATGCTTACCGAAATGATCGAACTGCTTTTAGCGACCAGATGCTGGAGAATGGAAACACTTCTTTCTATTTTTCTGATAAGGAAGAAAAAGGCTATATAAACAAACTCGATTTTAAAGTTAATAATGTTGTCAGTGAAACGGAAGACCATCCGGAGCATATCGATATCATCAAACTGTTATTGCCTGCCCCTTTGCCACCAGGCCAACGAATAGAGATCACTACCCCATTTCACGTAAAACTTCCAAAGAACTTCTCACGCGGTGGCCATGACGGGCAGAGTTACCAGGCTACCCAATGGTTTCCCAAACCTGCGGTTTACGACCGTGAAGGATGGCACCCCATGACCTACCTCGACCAGGGAGAATACTACAGTGAATTTGGAACCTTCGATGTACAGATTACTGTACCGGAGAATTATGTTGTGGCCGCAACGGGCAAGCTTCAAAATAAAGAAGAATCAGAGTGGTTGAAAAACAGGAGAACTTATTTCTGGGAACCGGTAAAGAAAAAAATAAAAAATAAAGGCGGCGGATTGAAAACGGTTTATGACATGTTTCCTCCCAGCGCTCCCGGTATCAAAACACTTCGATACAAACAGGAGAACGTTCATGACTTTGCCTGGTTTGCTGACAAACGATTTGTGGTGGAAACAGATACCTGTTTGGTAAATGGAAGAACCATAGAAATCTTTAACTTCTACACCACCCTGCACGTAACTCCCTGGAAAGAAAATATTGCCAGAATAAAAGCGGCTGTGCATCATTATTCTAACCTTGTGGGCACATACCCTTACGAAACGTTAAGTGTGGTACAAGGTCCCGAAAGTTTTGGTGGAGGAATGGAATACCCCACCATAACGGTGATCTCTCCCATAAAAAATGGGGAACAATTGGACCTGCTAATCGCGCATGAGATAGGCCATAACTGGTTCCAGGGAGCACTGGCAAATAATGAACGCCAATATCCCTGGATGGACGAAGGAATCAATTCATTTTACGAGGAGAAATATCGAAATGTAAAATATGGAGAGAAAGGAAATATCGAACGATTGCTTCTCGAAACAAAAGAGTTGGCCAAAACAGACCAGGCTATCAACACCCCGGCTGAAAAATTGAGTGCAGATAATCACAACCTGGTAGCTTATTACAAAGCTTCTCAATGGGTGAAATTGCTGGCGAACTACCTGGGAGCTGATGACTTTAAAGCAGCCATGCGCGCGTATTTTATCGAATGGAAGTTCAGGCATCCACAACCTGATGACTTCAGGAAGTCACTTGAACGATCATCAGGAAAAGACCTGGCGGCAATATTTGATTTATTGAACAGGCATGAAACCTTGCCCAACCTGACACGAAAGGGAACTCGATTTAATTTCCTGTACAGCAGATCCTCATTTAAAGAGTACCTGAAAAATCCCTCGAAGAACCTGATAACATATGGCCCAATGGTTGGATTTAACTCTTATGACAAGTTGATGGTTGGAGGAATCATTTCAAATATCAAACTACCCCCTTCGCGATTTAATTTTCTTGCCATACCATTTTATGCTACAGGCTCCAAACAATTCACAGGCCTCGGATTCGCTGCTTATTCTTTCTATCCGTCTAAAACGTTTGGCAGGATTGATATTGGCCTTAGTGCGTCCCGGTTTAACAAGGATAAATTCACCGCTGCATCAGGTGAAGAACATTTCTTTGCATTCGATAAAATAGTACCGGGGATTAGGCTCACTTTTCGCAATAAAAATGCAAGGAGTGAAATGCTGAAATACGTTCAATTCAGGACATACTTCATTGGTGAAGATTTCCTGAATTTTCATAATGATACAACGTTTAATCCTCCTGATACTATAATCGAAAGAAACATTCCCGGCTCTTACCATGAAAAAAGAGTGCTCCATCAATTGAGTTTCGTTATAGAAAACGCGCGAGCACTGTATCCTTACAGGGCTGAATTAAAAGCCGAACAGGGAGAGGGATTCGTACGGCTTGCTTTTACCGGAAACTATTTCTTCAACTATTCAAAAAATAAAGGTGGCGTAGACCTTCGTCTTTTTGCAGGAAAATTCATTTATACCGATAAGGATAAAGCAGATCCATTCTTGTACGGACTTAATATGAGTGCTCCAAAAGGGGATCTCGATTACACTTACAGTGAATACTTCATAGGACGCAATGATTATCCATTTAGGTCAGGTGGAGAGGAATGGACAATTCCCTACCAGCAGATCATGATCCGTGATGGTGGCCTAAAAGTGAACACGCATGGACAGGACAACATTGGATGGTCAGACGACTGGCTCGCAGCTGCTAATTTTACCTTCGATCTTCCAAAGGACCTGAACCCATTCTCCATCTTCAAATTAAATGTTCCCTTAAAAGGATTTCTGGATATTGGCACCTATGCGCAACCCTGGGAAAAAGGAGCTACAGCTGACCGTTTTCTTTATGACTTCGGTATACAGGTACCGCTTGCAAAGGGACTCGTGAATGTGTACATCCCCATTATGCATAGTAAAGTCTTCAAAGATTATTACAAGAGCATTGTGGAAGAAAAAGGAAGGTTTTTCAAAACCATTTCATTCAGCATCGACATATCGAAATTCAATTCCAAACGATTTGTGAAAGGCTTCTTCTTAAAATGAATGGAGTTCATCAAATAAAGTTCGTGCAGCATGCTGACATTGACGCGGAAGCCTGGGACCGCTGCATCGATCAATCCTCCAACGGTCTCATTTATGCTTATTCATACTACCTGGACATAATGGCGCGGCATTGGGATGCGCTCGTACTGGGAAATTACGAGGCGGTGATGCCGCTCACCTGGAACAGGAAGTTTCGCATTCATTATCTGTACCAGCCGTTTCTCACAGCACAACTTGGAGTGTTTGGAAATTCTATCTCTGAAGAATTAATCAATTCGTTCCTGGAAGCCATACCCCGCAAATTCAAATTCTGGGAGATCTTCCTGAATCATGAAAATGCCATTACTTCAAAACGCTTTGGCGCCTATGAACGAGTAAATTATGTACTCGACCTCTCCCCTGATTACGAAACCACCAGGGCGGGCTATAGCGATAACATCCTGCGAAATATAAAAAAGGCCGATCAATCCGGATGCAGGTTTGAAAGGGATCTTGAACCTGAAAAAGTAATCATGCTTGCCATGAAGCAGGTGAAATCAATGGGAAAGGATGCTAAAGAAAACCTCGCACGCTTCAGCCAACTGAACGCCTGCCTCGAAAAAAGAAATCAATCAAGGGCTTATGGTGTTTCGGATAAAAATGGAAACCTCCTCTCCTCCTGTATCTTTTTCACCTCCCATAATCGCGCGTACTACATCCTCGTAGGCAATGATGAGGCAAGTCGCAATTACGGCTCTTCTCATTACCTGGTCGATTCATTCATAAAACAAAATGCGGGTAAAAACCTGCTTCTTGACTTTGAAGGTTCTGACATTCCTTCTCTCGCACGATTCTACGCCGGCTTTGGCGCAAAGGAGGAGAATTACCTCGGAGTCAGGGTTAATCGATTACCGTTGGGGGTTAGGTGGTTAAAGGGATAAGGTTAGTTTGAAGTTGATGAGTTGATGAGCTAACGAGCTTATGAGCTGACGAGCTGAAATCTGCAATTCAGCGTGACCATCGGGACGCTGGATGATAGCTTAGCAACATTTCAGCTTTTCCCATAATCAGGGTCTAGCCCAAATTCCAGATTCCCCATTACTTCACATAAGCTCTTCAATTCATCAGCTCCTCAGCTCGTCAGCTCTTCACTAAAATTCTCCCCAAACCAAACTACTTTTGCTTTATGAAAAAATACGCCATACTCGTAGCCGGTGGTTTAGGTAAAAGAATGGGCTCTTCTATTCCAAAACAATTTCTGCATATTGATAACAAGCCCGTGCTCTATTACAGTTTAAAAGCTTTTCTTGACGCATATGCTGACTTGCAGATCATTCTCGTTTTGCCTGAAGATTACACGAGTATGGGCCAGGAAATAATCGATGCCTATTTCGATAAGGAAAGAATTCAACTTGCTACCGGCGGTGATACGCGCTTTCAATCAGTAAAGAATGGATTAGCGTTAATTGAAGAAGAATCAATGGTATTTGTGCACGACGCAGTAAGATGCCTCGTATCGAAAGTCCTGATCCACCGTTGTTATGAGAAAGCCGTCGAAACCGGCAGTGCCGTTCCCGTTATCTCCTGCAAGGACAGTGTGAGGATCGTAACTGAAGAGGGAAATGAAGCCATTGACAGGGATAAAGTATTTCTTGTGCAAACTCCACAAACTTTTCACAGCAAAATACTATTACCGGCTTTTAACATTGATTACAAAGACAAATTCACTGACGAAGCAACGGTGGTGGAAGCCTATGGTCTAAAAGTGTCGCTGGTAGAAGGAGAAGAAACGAATTTGAAGATTACCAGGGCAGAGGATTTGCTCGTGGCGGAGAGGTTTTTGAATGTTTAACGTTTAACGATCCCATAGATCCCTATTTCCTCCTCCCCACCATTCCCCTTCATCCCCCTATACATCCCGGTGCTGTTAAACAACATGGCGACATTTCCATTCGCATCCACGCCAATCATTCCTCCTTCACCCTGGATTTCTACGAGTTTCTTATTGACCACAATGTCCATTGCTTCAGCAAGAGTGAGCGAGCGATATTCCATCAGGCAGCTTACATCATATGCGGCCACCGCACGAAGGAAGGGCTCCCCATGGCCTGTTGCACTGATCGCGCAGGTGCGATTATTAGCATACGTACCTGCCCCAATTATCGGGCTATCTCCCACCCTGCCAAATTTCTTGTTCGTCATTCCACCCGTACTCGTGGCGGCTGCAACATTTCCATTCAAATCACAAGCCACCGCACCCACCGTTCCAAATTTTTTCTCCTTCTTCAATTGTTCAAGCTCCTGGTGAGTGTGATCCAGCGTGTAATGATCCGTATCCCGAATGGCTTTCCATTGATCATACCTGAACTGGCTGAAAAAATATTCATCAGGTGCCATCTTTATGTTCCTCGATTCAGCAAACTGGTTAGCTCCTTCACCGGTTAAAAAAACATGGTCACTGTGCAACATCACCTGCCAGGCAAGCTCGATTGGATTCTTAATGTTCTTCACACCCGCCACTGCACCTGCCATGAGATTCTTCCCATCCATAATAGCCGCATCCAGTTCCTGCCTGCCATCCTTTGTGAATACGGCGCCCCTGCCCGCATTGAATAATTCATTATCCTCGAGAATTATGACGGCCGCACGCACCGCATCCACGGCGCTGCCTCCTTTATCAAGTATCGCATAACCGGCGTCAACGGCCTGCTTCAAACCGAGTTTGTAGGCAGCCTCCACCTCGGGCGTCATTTCTTCGGGCAAGATGGTTCCTGCGCCGCCGTGCACTGCTATTGAGTATTTTGGCATAGGTGTCAGTGGGTATTGTTCAGCCTCCGAAATTAGCTATTTTGACAGCGAATAAATCACCAGATTTTACAACAATGTTTAAAAGGAAACTAACGCCCGGAGACTATTTTTTGATTGCCGCCAATATTGTGCCCTTATTCGGAGCGCTTTTCCTTGGCTGGGATGCAAAAGAAGTATTCGTGGTGTATTGCCTCGAAACGCTGATCATTGGCCTTATCACGCTCCTGAAGATGATCATCGTAACCATAAACAGGCCTAATCATGACTGGCCCAACCAGGGAACCATTACCCGGAAACATGGCCTGTTCTTCATGGTATTCTTTATTCTTCACTATGGCCTTTTCGTCACTGTACAAATGGGTATCTTTTTCGGAGTTTCCGGAATTGGCGACAAACATAATATTACCCTTACCAATTTTTTCGTGAAATGGCCTGAGCTGATCACAAATGACTCCCTCATCATGCTGATTGCATTCGCGGTGAGCTATGGTCTAAAAGTGATCTTTGATTTTATTCTCACTAATGAATACAAGAGCATTTCGCTCATGCACCTGATGTTTCAGCCCTATGGCAGGATCTTCATTCAACAGCTCGTCGTTATCCTTGGCAGCATGGGCCTGTTGCTTGGCGGCGGAATCGGCTTCCTCATGATTTTTGCAGCCGTGAAATTGTTCTTTGAACTGAGAATAAACTTTGAAGCCATTATTCGGAAAGCAGCAAATACTAATTAGTCATTTAATCAATTAGACGATTAGTCCATCAGGGGCAACCGAAAATTAAAGAACTCCCTATCATTGACTAATTGATTAACTCCTTATTAACTAAGCAGCACTTCACACTCATGTAAGAGCTTAATCTTATCGATCGCTACCGTTCCCACTTCTTCGCACACGAGGCCGCCCGCGATGTTGGCTATCTCGGCCATGAGGTGCACGTTCTTTGTAGCCGCATACACCAGGGTGGCGACGGCAATTACCGTATCTCCGGCACCTGAAACGTCAGCCACCTTTCTTATATGTGAGCTTATTAATTGTGCTCTATCGCCCTGGTGATAATACACTCCTTTTTCAGAGAGGGTGATGAATGAAATGTTTTGCTTTAACAATCCTGAAAGTTCATTGTGTATTCGTTTCAGTGTATCGGTTGAAACTTCATCCACCAGCAGGTTTAATGCTTCCTTTACTTCCTTAAGGTTCGGTTTGAAAATATCACAACCCTGGAATGAGAAAAAGTTCCTGCGCTTTGGATCAACCGCAGTCAGCACACCATTTGATTTGCAAAGTTGTATTACCTGCCTGATCACTGCATCAGTCAACACCCCTTTATTATAATCTTCAAAAATGATGGCATCAGGTTGCCGTTCCTTTATATAACGTGACACATTTGCAACCAGGTTTTCGACTTCATCGGGTGAAATATCGTTCGTCATTTCCGCATCAAGTCGCATCATCTGCTGGTTACGGCTAATGACCCTTGTTTTGTTTGTAGTAATTCTTTCCTTACTGTAGATCAGGTAATCCGCAGTGATACCCTTATCCCTGCATAAATCAGAAAGTTGCTGTCCTTCATCATCATTCCCAATCACTGAAAGAAGTGATACCTGCCCACCAAGCGAACGAATGTTAAGGGCCACATTACCCGCCCCGCCAATTCGGAAATCCTTTTTGTGAAGAGTAACAACCGGCACCGGCGCTTCGGGTGAAATTCTCTCCACCGCTCCCCACATGTAAGTATCGAGCATTACATCTCCAATCACTCCAATTTTAAGAGTGGGGAATACACTGAAGAGTTTTTTGTAATCTTCCATTATTCAAAAATCGTCATTTATTTTCCTCGTTTAGAAATGGCGAGGTAATATAGTGGTACACCAAGAAGTACTATGATCAGGCCCGGCCAGGTATATTCAGGCTTATATATGATAAGTAAAACACAGAACACTGCTCCCATAAGGATATATATTATAGGAAGAACAGGATACCCCACTGCTTTATATGGGCGTTCAGCATCAGGCCTGTTCTTTCTTAAAATAAATATTCCGATGATCGTAAGCATATAGAACATGACCACCACAAATGATATCATGTCAAGCAACTGCCCATAATTTCCACTCAGGCTCCACAAGCTTGCTGCAATGCATTGCACCCAAAGCGCAAGTTGGGGTACCGCGTTCTTATTGAGCGTTCCGGCCTGTTTGAAGAAAAGACCATCTTTCGCCATCGTATAATAAACTCTCGCGCCGGCAAGGATCAACCCGTTGTTACATCCAAATGTAGAGACCATGATCATCAACGCGATGATAATGGTTCCCTCTTTTCCAAATATCACCTGCGAAGCAGCCACCGCAACCCTGTCTTTATCGGCAGCAGCAATTTCCTGCAACGGTAATACAGCCGTGTACATGAGGTTCGCGGAAACGTAAATAATCGTCACCATCAATGTGCCCAGGAACAGGCTAAGGCCAATGTTCTTTTGCGGGTTCTTAATTTCGCCTGCTATGAACGTCACATTATTCCACGCATCGCTGCTAAAAATTGAACCGACCATGGCCGCGGCTACGGCACCAAATGCTGCAGCGGTTAAATAAGGCGCAATCGTGCCATCCACGCTCAGGTGCTGCAGGTTCCAGGGATCTGACCAGTTAGCATCCCACACGTCGCTCTTTGCCATGATAAATCCAAACACAATCAGACCAAATAAGCTGATCAGCTTTGTGAGCGTAAACGTGGTTTGAATCGTCTTACCACTCTTTACTCCTCTCGTGTTGATATAGGTAAGCAAAACGATGATAACAATGGAAAGCAACTGGGCGGGTGATATTTGCCGGAAACCAAGGTCTATTGCAACCAGGTTTTCACTAAATCCGGGAACAATGTAGGCAGTAAATTTCGCGAAGGCCACACCTACTGCTGCAATGGTTGCGGTTTGTATTACGGCGAAGAAACTCCACCCATATAAGAATCCAACTAACGGATTGTAAGCCTCTTTCAGGTAAACATACTGGCCTCCGGCCTTGGGGAACATGGCGCTTAGTTCGCCATAGCTAAGAGCTGCAGTAATCGTCATAAAGCCGGTAAGCAGCCATACCACGATCAGCCAACCTGAACTTCCAACGTTGCGGGTAATGTCTGCACTAACGATAAAGATACCTGAGCCGATCATGGATCCTGCCACGATCATGGTCGCATCCATTAAACCCAGGGAGCGCTTGAAACTGGTTTGTTCTGACATTGAATAATATTAAAGTTTCAAGATAGTTAATTCGATTCATTTTCCTAAATCCCTCAAATAAAAACGTCCCCCGGTTGGAGGACGTTTATCATGTTCGCTAGTGCTTAGTTCTTCTTGTTCTTGTGTTTTTCATTCAGGCCCCTGATCACATCAGAGGTAATATTATATGCCGTATCACGGTAATAAATGAAGCCGGGTTCATTCGTCATGATGTAGGCGAAACCCTTGTCTTTATTGTATTCCTTTAAAAAGTCTTCTATCTGGGACTTTACTTCCTTTCCTTTTCTCAACACAAATTCATTGTACTCCTGGTCAAGCACCTGCTTACGCATCTTAAGCTGTTCATCAAGTGACTTCAACTCCTTGCCTGCCGCTTCTGTTTGAGCAGGTGTGAGTTTGCCCATTTGCTCCTGCGTTTGAAAATAAGTGAGTCGTTGTTCAAAGTTCTTTGCCATCCTGTTCACCTCGTTGCTGATCTGATCTTCCTTTTTGTTCATTTCCGCCTTTACGTCTTTTACCATATCAAAATTATCCTCTACTGAATCCATTTCGAAATAAGCAATACGAAAAGAAGTATTCAACCGGGCAGCTGAACTTTCAACATTATTTGCACTCTTTGATGCCGCCGTTTTTGACGGGCCAAACTGCACGAAAACAAGATAGCCTACGATGGCGGTCAGGAGCACATTCCAGATCAACAACCCATTTTTCATGAAAAAGCTTTTTTTACAAAATAACTATGAATAAACGGCAAATATAAGGATTGGTTTTACTTTAGGAAACAGTTAACAGGAGGAGACTTCTTTAGAAATATTAAATTAGGCTGAGGCTGACGCTGACTAGTTCTGGCCAGGCACACAATGGTAATAACTCTATTAACGTTCCAACACCTTAATAAAAAAGGAGCAGCGGATACTGCCCCTAATTATAAAATTATAAATGAATTCTTCGCTTGCAAATTCCAGGCAGCGTCAGCTCGTTAGCTGGTCAACTCTACCAGAATTTTCCACCAGTTACTCTTCTTCATCAAACGCCATCGCTTCCCTCGTAGTCTGCAACAATTCATACTCCTCCTTACTGCCTACTATCATGTTCTCGAATTCGCGAAGTCCTGTACCTGCCGGTATTGGGTGGCCCGTGATCACATTTTCCTTCAGGCCAAGCATATCATCCGTCTTACCATGTATCGCCGCTGATGACAAAACCTTGGTAGTTTCCTGGAAGGAAGCCGCAGATATCCAGCTCGGAACACCGAGTGAAGCCTTGGTAATACCGAGAAGCGTTGGAGCTGATGTAGCTGGTTTTGCATCACGAAACTCAACCGGCTTCTGATCGTTCCTGCGCAGAATGGAATTCTCCTCCCTCACTTCTCTCAAGCTCACGATCTGGCCCGCACGAAGTTTTGATGAATCACCCGGATCAGTTACCACCTTCTTATCAAAGATGTAATCGTTTTCTTCTACGAACTCGAACTTATCTACAGAATCATCTTCAAGGAACCTTGTATCGCCCGGATCAACAATGCTCACCTTCCTCATCATCTGGCGCACGATCACTTCAATGTGCTTGTCATTGATCCTTACGCCCTGCAGTCGGTACACCTCCTGGATCTCATTCACCACGTATTGCTGTACTGCGAATGGTCCCTGTATGGATAGAATGTCCTGCGGTGATGTCTGTCCATCTGAAAGCGGTGAACCTGCTTTCACGAAGTCGCCATCCTGCGCAAGGATCTGCCGTGTAAGAGGAACGAGATATTTCTTTTGCACGCCATCCTTGGCTTCAATGATGATCTCGCGATTACCACGTTTAATGGCACCCATTGATACCACACCATCGATCTCAGAGACCACGGCAGGATTGCTTGGGTTTCTTGCTTCGAACAATTCAGTAACGCGGGGAAGACCACCGGTGATATCCCTCAGCTTACCGAGTACGCGTGGGATCTTCACGATCACCTGTCCTGCTTTCACATCATCGGCTTCATCAAGAATGATATGGCTGCCTGTAGGCAGGTTATATGATTTGATTTCCTTTCCTTCTACGAGGATGGAAGGAATCTTTGTCTTATCGCGGGTTTCAATTACAACCTTTTCTCGGTGACCGGTTTGCTCATCAGCTTCTTCGCGGAAGGTTACACCTTCAATCACGTTTTCAAACTTGAGCTTACCATTGATCTCCGCAATGATCACGTTGTTGAATGGATCCCATGTGCAGATCACATCACCCTTGTGTACCTTCTGGCCATCCTTTACATTAAGCGTAGCGCCATAAGGAATGTTGTTAGTGATTAATAAACGATCATTCTTGGTATCAATGATCCTTACCTCACCCGTACGACCAATTACTACCTGTACTTTTTCACCTTCGTTATTTTCGATGGCTACTGAACGCAAGCCGTCAAATTGGATAACACCATCGAATTTGGCAAGCAGGGTAGAATCAACCGTAGCTGAGCCCGCAACACCTCCCACGTGGAAGGTACGAAGCGTAAGCTGTGTACCCGGTTCACCAATTGACTGTGCGGCGATAATACCAACCGCATCACCTTTCTGCGCCAGGATACCTGATGCAAGGTTCTTACCATAGCACTTCACACACACGCCCCTCTTGCTTTCGCAAGTAAGAACCGAGCGAATTTCTACAGTCTCGATACCGGTATCTTCAATCTTCTTGGCCAGGTCAGGTGTGATTTCCTCACCACCGGTAATGATCAGGTTTTCACTGATAGGATCATACACATTATGCAATGATGTACGTCCTTCAATCCTGTCTGACAATGGTTCGATAATGTCTTCATTATCCTTCAATGCGGATGTGGCAATACCACGAAGCGTTCCGCAATCTTCTTCTGTAATAACAACGTCCTGTGCAACGTCAACGAGACGACGAGTCAGGTAACCGGCATCCGCCGTCTTAAGGGCTGTATCGGCAAGACCTTTACGCGCACCGTGGGTAGAGATGAAGTAATCCAACACGTTCAATCCGCCTTTGAAGTTAGAAAGAATTGGATTTTCAATGATCTCTGAACCACTTGATCCTGATTTTCTCGGCTTTGCCATCAATCCCCTGATTCCAGCGAGCTGTTTGATCTGCTGCTTTGAACCACGGGCTCCGGAATCAAGCATCATGTAAACGGAGTTGAATCCCTGTTTGTCATTGCTCAATTCACGAATCAGGGTCTCTGTGATCCTTGTATCAACACGGCTCCAGATGTCAACGATCTGGTTGTAACGCTCATTGTTTGTAATGAGACCCATGTTGTAGTTATCCCACACCTCGTCAACTTCGCCCTTGGCGTTCTCAAGGAGTTCTTCCTTGATCTGCGGAATGATGAGGTCATTGATGCTGAATGAAAGTCCGCCCTGGAAGGCTGTACGGAATCCGAGGTGCTTGATATCATCAAGGAACTTCGCTGTTTTTGGAACGTTGGTGATCACAATGATGTCGCCAATGATCTCGCGAAGATTCTTCTTGGTAAGAAGTGCATTCACGAAACCGACTTCTGCAGGAACGTGCTGGTTAAAGAGTACACGACCAACAGTGGTCTCAATGAGCTTATGCTCCAGGAGTCCATCTGCATTGCGGATGTTAGTCTTTACCTTGATCCATGCATGCAGGTCAATCTTTCCTTCATTGTAGGCAATGATCACCTCCTCTGTAGAGTAAAATGCTTTTCCTTCTCCACGAACCGGTTCAGCAGGCGTGCTCTTTCTTCCCTTGGTGATGTAGTACAGGCCAAGTACCATGTCCTGTGAAGGAAGGGTAATGGGTGTACCATTTTGCGGGTTGAGGATGTTGTGTGATGCAAGCATCAGCAACTGTGCTTCCAGAATAGCAGGGTTACTCAATGGAACGTGTACTGCCATCTGGTCACCATCAAAGTCAGCGTTGAAGGCCGTGGTTACCAGCGGGTGCAATTGAATTGCCTTTCCTTCTATCAATTTAGGCTGGAAAGCCTGGATAGAAAGACGGTGAAGCGTGGGGGCGCGGTTAAGGAGAACCGGGTGTCCCTTCAATATATTTTCGAGGATATCCCAAACAACAGCTTCCTTTTTGTCAACAAGCTTCCTTGCTGACTTCACTGTTTTTACAATACCCCTTTCAATCAATTTGCGAATGATGAATGGCTTGAACAATTCAGCAGCCATGTCTTTTGGAAGACCGCACTCATGAAGTTTCAGTTCAGGCCCTACCACGATCACCGAACGACCGGAATAGTCAACACGTTTACCGAGGAGGTTCTGACGGAAACGACCCTGCTTTCCTTTCAACACATCAGAGAGTGACTTCAATGCGCGACCGCCTTCGGCTTTCACGGCATTTGACTTTCTTGAGTTATCGAAAAGACTGTCGATGGCTTCCTGGAGCATACGTTTTTCGTTACGCAGGATCACCTCAGGTGCTTTGATCTCCAGCAATCTCTTAAGACGATTGTTACGGATGATCACGCGGCGATACAGATCGTTCAGATCTGAAGAAGCGAAACGACCACCATCGAGAGGAACAAGCGGGCGAAGCTCCGGTGGAATAACCGGGATGTATTGCATCACCATCCATTCAGGACGGTTAGTAATTCTTGTATTGGCATCACGGAACGCTTCCACAACGCTTAGACGCTTTAAGGCGTCAGCCTTTCTCTGCTGTGAAGTTTCAGTAGCTGCCGTATTACGAAGATCAAATGAAAGCTGATCGAGATCGATGCGGGCGAGCATGTCATGAACGGCTTCTGCACCCATCTTCGCGATAAACTTGTTAGGATCATCATCAGGTAAATACTGGTTGTCCTTTGGAAGGGTATCCAGGATATCGAGGTATTCCTCTTCGGTAAGAAGATCCCCATAATTCTGTCCCTTATCAGCACGAATACCGGGCTGAATAACCACGAAGCGCTCATAGTAAACGATCGTTTCGAGCTTCTTGGAGCTTACTCCAAGCAGGTAACCAATCTTATTGGGAAGTGATTTGAAATACCAGATGTGAACTACCGGTACCACCAGCTTGATATGACCCATTCTTTCACGGCGCACTTTCTTCTCAGTCACTTCAACACCACAACGGTCGCACACGATTCCTTTATAACGAATACGCTTATATTTTCCGCAGGCACATTCATAGTCCTTTACCGGTCCAAATATCCTTTCGCAAAACAAACCATCACGTTCAGGTTTGTAAGTACGATAGTTGATCGTTTCCGGCTTTAATACTTCGCCATAGCTTCTCTCAAGGATGGTATCCGGTGAAGCCAGGCCGATAGTGATCTTTGAAAATGTTGGCCTTGGACGGTTTTCTTTTTTGATAGCCATAATTTGTTTATCGTTTGTCGTTTATCGTTTTTGTTTCATTGAATCGTGTGTTCTTAGTCGAACTTCAGATCCAATCCCAATCCCCTCAATTCATGTACAAGTACATTGAAGGACTCAGGTATGCCGGCACGCGGAACGTTATCACCTTTTACAATTGCCTCATAGGTCTTGGCTCTTCCGATGATGTCATCTGACTTGATGGTAAGCAGTTCCTGGAGGATGTTTGATGCTCCATAGGCCTCGAGTGCCCATACTTCCATTTCGCCAAAACGCTGACCACCGAACTGTGCCTTACCACCCAGCGGCTGCTGGGTAATGAGACTGTAAGGCCCGATGCTTCTCGCATGCATCTTGTCATCAACCATGTGATGCAGCTTGATGATGTAGATGATACCAACTGTTGCCTTCTGGTGGAAGCGTTCTCCCGTTTCACCATCGAAGAGGTACGTGTGACCGAACTTAGGAATTTCGGCTTTATTACAATACTCTTCGATCTCTTCAGTGGTGGCACCATCAAAGATGGGTGTAGAGAATTTTATTCCCAGCTTTTGACCAGCCCAGCCAAGTACAGTTTCATAGATCTGGCCGAGGTTCATACGGCTTGGTACACCGAGTGGGTTAAGCACTACGTCAACTGGAGTTCCGTCTTCGAGGAACGGCATATCTTCTGCCCTCACGATCTTGGCTACGATACCTTTGTTTCCGTGACGACCCGCCATCTTGTCTCCCACCTTTAGCTTACGCTTAACGGCCAGGTAAACTTTCGCAAGCTTCAACACACCGGCAGGAAGTTCGTCACCAATGGAGATGTTGAATTTCTCTCTCTTATATCTTCCTAATTCTTCGTTGTACTTAATGTTATAATTGTGAAGAAGGGTATTGATCTGGTCATCCACCTTCTTATCACCCGTCCAGCCAAGAGGATTGATGTTTGCATAATCAAGGCCTGTAAGGTTCTTTGCAGTAAACTTCGCACCCTTTCCAATCTGTACTTCACCAAAGTTATTGCTAACGCCGGCGGAGGTATGATCTTTAAGGAGTGTGGTAAGCTTATCAAGCAATACCTGCATCAGGTCAGCCTCATTCTTCTCGTGCATTCTCTCGAGTTTCTCGATTGATGCTTTCTCCCTCACCTTTGCATTCTTATCTTTCTTCGCTCTCTGGAACAGTTTTTTACCTATCACGATACCTTCCACACCATTTGGCGCTTTCAGTGAAGCATCCTTGGCATCACCGGCCTTGTCACCAAAGATGGCACGGAGAAGTTTTTCTTCCGGCGTAGGATCGCTTTCGCCTTTTGGTGTGATCTTACCGATAAGAATATCTCCTTCCTTGATCTGGGCACCAATGCGAATGATACCATTCTCGTCGAGATCCTTGGTTGCTTCTTCTGACACGTTAGGAATGTCAGGAGTAAGTTCTTCTTCTCCCAGTTTAGTATCACGCACTTCGAGTTCATACTCGGAGATGTGAACGGATGTGAAGAGGTCTTCGCGAACCACTCTTTCACTGATTACAATCGCATCCTCGAAGTTGTATCCCTTCCATGGCATGAATGCCACTTTAAGATTCTTACCGAGTGCGAGTTCACCATCCTGGGTTGCATATCCTTCAGTCAGGAAGTCGCCCTTCTTTACCTTCTGCCCCTTCTTTACCGCGGGCTTCAGGTTAATGCAGGTTTCCTGGTTTGTCTTAATGAATTTAGTGAGCCTGTAAACGCGAAGGTCATCTTCAAAGCTTACCAGCTTTTCCTGCTCGTCACGATCGTAACGAACATGTATTTCATTGGCATCAACGAACTCCACGATACCATTTCCTTCAGAGTGGATCTGGATCCTCGCGTCGCGCGCAGCCTTGCCTTCCAATCCTGTACCTACAACAGGAACGTCAGGACGAATAAGCGGAACCGCCTGGCGTTGCATGTTTGATCCCATGAGCGCACGGTTGGCATCATCATGTTCAAGGAAGGGAATCAGTGAAGCACTGAGACCTACGATCTGGTTAGGAGCAACGTCCATGAACTGCACGTCATTCTTATCCAGGATGGGGAAGTCACCCGTTTCACGGCTTACGATCTTATCTTCTTTGAAATTGCCTTTATCATCGAGTGGCGTATTTGCCTGCGCGATCTTTGCGAGATCTTCTTCTTCCGCACTGAGGAATGATAATTCCTTCATGTTCACTTTACCTTCACTCACCTTGCGGTAAGGAGTTTCAATGAAGCCCATGTCATTGATCTTGGCATGCACACAAAGTGTGGAGATAAGACCGATGTTTGGGCCTTCAGGCGTTTCAATCGTACACAGTCGTCCATAGTGAGAGTAATGTACGTCACGAACCTCGAAGCCGGCTCTTTCACGGCTCAAACCGCCTGGTCCGAGTGCGGAGATACGGCGTTTGTGCGTGATCTCTGAAAGAGGATTGGTTTGGTCGAGGAACTGCGACAACTGGGATGTTCCAAAGAAGGAATTGATCACAGATGAAAGCGTTCTTGCATTGATAAGGTCTACAGGAGTGAATACTTCATTATCGCGCACGTTCATTCTCTCACGGATGGTACGGGCCATACGCGCGAGACCAACACCAAACTGGGCATACAATTGTTCACCCACGGTACGAACGCGACGATTGCTGAGGTGATCGATATCATCGATCTCTGCTTTACCATTGGTAAGGCGAACGAGATATTTGATGATAAGGATGATGTCTTCCTTGGTCAGCGTCTTCTGGTCAAGCGGTGCATCGAGGTTGAGTTTGCGGTTGATCTTGTACCGGCCAACTTCACCGAGGTCATAACGCTTGTCGCTAAAGAATAATTTATCGATGATACCACGGGCAGTCTCGTTGTCAGGAGCATCTGCACCGCGCAATTGGCGATAGATGAACTGTACGGCTTCGAGTTCGCTGTTGGAGGTATCCTTGTTAAGTGTGTTATAGATGATCGCATAGTCACCACCCACATCCTCACGCTGAATGAAGACGCTCTTCACGTCCATTTCAGAGATCATGTCAATGGCTTCTTCATCGAGAACGGTATCGCGTTCGAGAACGATTTCATTTCTTTCAATAGAAACCACTTCGCCGGTATCTTCATCCACGAAATCTTCTACCCATGTTCTGAGAACGCGGGCAGCGAGGCGTTTGCCAATGTATTTGGAAAGTGTTTTCTTATCCGTCTTTACTTCATCAGCCATGCCAAACAGTTCAAGTATGTCCTTGTCAGTTTCATAGCCAATGGAGCGAAGCAAAGTGGTTACAGGGAATTTCTTCTTACGGTCAATGTACGCGTACATCACATTGTTGATGTCAGTGGCAAACTCCATCCAAGCACCTTTGAAAGGAATAACCCTTGCTGAGTAAATCTTGGTGCCGTTAGGGTGTACTGACTGACCGAAGAACACACCGGGTGAGCGGTGCAACTGTGAAACGACCACGCGTTCCGCTCCGTTGATTACGAAGGTGCCACGGGGCGTCATATAGGGAATATTGCCAAGGAATACGTCCTGGACAATAGTTTGGAAATCGACGTGCTCTTCATCATTACAGCTCAACCTCAATTTTGCTTTGAGGGGAACGGCGTAGGTAAGACCGCGTTCCATACATTCTTCTATGGTGTAACGGGGCGGGTCAATGAAGTAATCGAGAAACTCCAGTACGAAGATGTTCCTCGTATCTGTGATGGGGAAGTTATCTTTGAATACACGGAACAAACCTTCAATGTTACGTTTGTCTGGCGTGGTTTCTAACTGGAAAAACTCCTTAAAAGACTGGATCTGTACTTCAAGAAGGTCTGGCGTTTCTGCCAGGTGCTTGATCTTACCGAAATCCACTCTTGCGTTCACTTTAGTTGAAGACATATCGTAAAACCGGTTTAAAAAGATTCAGGACGTACAAATCACTTAAGGCTTCCATTTCCGAAAAAATGAAAACCTTTGAGGTTCAACTACTTAAACATGATTTGGGACGTCAAAATATATTTGGCCAAAATAAAGGACTGCAAAGGTAAGGAATTATACTTTACCGCCAAGAAAAGTTTGCCAACAAAAACCCCGCCAATAACGGTGAAAAAACGCTGGCTCAGCCCCTGGCGCGCAGTACTTTGTGGAAAACAGATTGCATGAATCAAAAGTTCGGCTTTGGCGAATATTTGGCTTTTTCAAGAAGGGAGCGGATAGGGATTTTGGTGTTGATATTTCTCATGCTGCTAGTCTATGCCTTTCCTTATTTCTCAGGAAAACCCGGGATGATGCCGGAAATCACTGCAGACTCAACGGTGATGGCATACCTGCTTTCATCGCCGGAACCACCGGAAAGGAAAATGGATGCGACTTGG
>Ga0196972_1000399_pt1 | contig 24252 bp, 24 predicted proteins | sample S1v_2013CmetaG_FD_148618 | JGI IMG/M metagenome (GOLD analysis project Ga0196972, IMG submission 148618) | Soil microbial communities from Anza Borrego desert, Southern California, United States - S1+v_20-13C | ecosystem: Environmental > Terrestrial > Soil > Desert | place: USA: California...
AGAATACCTGGATATCGAAGGCCGTCGCTTCCGTAAGGAGGGCCTGGGCAAGGACGTGACCGACAAATTCCTCGCTGGCCTGCCCGGCATTCAGAAGGAAGGCACGGATGGCCTGATCACGTCGGCACGCTGGATCCTGCACAAGATGCCGAAGCATGCGCGCACCGTTTGCCTCGAATTCTTCGGCCAGGCCCGCGACGCAATCCCGTCGATCGTCGAAATCAAGGATTACCTCGATGCCGAGGCGAAGAAGGGCGGCGCGATCCTTGCCGGCCTGGAGCACCTCGACGAGCGTTACCTGCGCGCGGTCGGCTATGCGACCAAGTCCAAGCGCGGTGTGCTGCCGAAGATGGCCCTGTTCGGCGACATCGTTGGCGACGACGAAGATGCCGTGGCGCGTGCTGCGTCGGAAGTGATCCGCATGGCGAACACGCGTGTCGGCGAAGGCTTCGTCGCCATCAGCCCGGAGGCGCGTAAGAAGTTCTGGCTGGACCGCGCCCGCACGGCCGCGATCGCCAAGCACACCAACGCGTTCAAGATCAACGAAGACGTGGTGATTCCGCTCGATCGCATGGGTGAATACACCGACGGAATCGAGCGTATCAACATCGAACTCTCGATCAAGAACAAGCTGCAGTTCCTGGCTGAGCTGCGCGGCTTCTTCGCATCGTCCCATCTGCCGCTCGGCAAAAGCGAGGATGCGGATACCGACATCCCGCCGGAAGAGCTGTTGGGCGATCGCGTCGTCCAAGCTGCGCATCTGATCGAGGCGACCCACGACCGATGGTCCTACCTGCTGACCAATCTCGACAAACCGCTGCGCGAGGCGCGCGATGAACTCGCTGCGCTGCAGGTATCGACCACCTGGCTCGACGAGCGCCTGCAGCGCCAGCCGGACGCCACCGTTTTCAACGTCGTGCAGGATCGCACCATCCGCGTGTCGTGGAAAGCGGAAGTGCGCGCGCAGCTGCGCCAGATCTTCAACGGCGCCGCGTTCAAGCTGATCCTCGACGAGTGCAACGCGATCCACAAGCGCGTGCTGCGCGGCCGGGTGTTCGTCGCGCTGCACATGCATGCGGGCGACGGCAACGTGCACACCAACCTACCGGTCAACTCCGACCATTACGAAATGCTGCAGGATGCGCATGCCGCTGTGGCGCGCATCATGGCGCTTGCACGTTCGCTGAATGGCGTCATCTCCGGCGAGCATGGCATCGGCATCACCAAGCTGGAGTTCCTGACCGAGGACGAGATTCGCGACTTCCGTGACTACAAGAAGCGCGTGGATCCCGAAGGCCGCTTCAACAAGGGCAAGCTGCTCAACGACCCGTCCATGCCGTCCGACCTGCGCAATGCTTACACGCCGTCGTTCGGCCTGATGGGGCATGAATCGCTGATCATGCAGCAAAGCGACATCGGCGCGATTGCCAACAGCGTCAAAGACTGCCTGCGCTGCGGCAAGTGCAAACCGGTCTGCGCCACCCACGTGCCGCGCGCCAACTTGCTGTACTCGCCGCGCAACAAGATCCTCGCGACCTCGCTGCTGGTGGAAGCCTTCCTGTACGAGGAGCAGACCCGCCGCGGCGTGTCGATCAAGCACTGGGAGGAATTCGAAGATGTCGCCGACCATTGCACCGTCTGCCACAAGTGCGTGACGCCGTGCCCGGTCGACATCGACTTCGGCAACGTGTCGATGAACATGCGCAACCTGCTGCGCAAGATGGACAAGAAGTCCTTCAACCCCGGCACGACCGCGGCGATGTTCTTCCTGAATGCGACCGATCCAGCGACAATCAACGCCACCCGCGCAGCAATGACCGGTCTTGGTTACAAGGCGCAGCGTTTTGCCAACGACGTGCTGAAGAAGTTCGCGAAGAAGCAGACCAAGGCACCGCCGGCCACGCACGGCAAGCCGCCGGTCAAGGAACAGGTAATCCACTTCATCAACAAGAAGATGCCGGGCAACCTGCCGAAGAAGACTGCGCGCGCGCTGCTCGACATCGAGGACAACGAGATCGTGCCGATCATCCGCGATCCGAAGAAGACCACGGCCGATACCGAGGCCGTGTTCTACTTCCCGGGCTGTGGTTCCGAGCGCCTGTTCTCGCAGGTCGGCCTGGCTACGCAAGCGATGCTGTGGCATGTCGGCGTGCAGACCGTGCTGCCGCCGGGCTACCTCTGCTGCGGCTACCCGCAGCGCGGCGCCGGCCAGTACGACAAGGCGGAAAAGATGATGACGGACAACCGCGTGTTGTTCCATCGCGTCGCCAACACCCTGAACTACCTCGACATCAAGACGGTCGTAGTGTCGTGCGGTACCTGCTACGACCAGCTGGAAGGCTATGAATTCGAGAAGATCTTCCCGGGATGCCGGATCATCGACATCCATGAATATCTGCTCGAAAAAGGCGTGAAGCTGGAAGGCGTGGGCGGCGTGCGCTACATGTACCACGACCCCTGCCACAGCCCGATGAAGCAGCAGGACCCGCTGAAGACGGTGAATGCGCTGATCACCACCGCTGACGGACAGAAGGTCGAGAAGAACGAGCGCTGCTGCGGCGAATCCGGCACTCTCGGCGTGAGCCGGCCGGATATCTCGACGCAGATCCGCTTCCGCAAGGAAGAGGAAATGCGCAAGGGCGCGGACAAGCTGCGCACCGACGGGTTCAATGGCGACGTGAAGATCCTTACGTCCTGCCCGTCCTGCTTCCAGGGCTTGTCGCGCTACAACGAGGATGCGGGCACGACGGCCGACTACATCGTGGTGGAGATGGCCAAGCACCTGCTGGGCGAAAACTGGATGCCGGACTACGTGGCCAAGGCCAACGCCGGCGGCATCGAACGCGTACTGGTGTAACGGATGGCGAAGGAAGCCTGCGAACTGTGTGTGCATCCCGGCGGCGAAGTTATTTACCGGGATGAGAACTACCGCATCGTATTGGTCGACGACGAGCGGTATCCGGGCTTTTGCCGCTTGGTCTGGAATGCGCACAAGCGCGAGATGACCGACCTGTCGACTGCCGAGCGGGCGATCCTGATCGCCGCAGTCTGGCAGGTGGAAGAGGTGGTGCGCGAAGTGATGCAACCGGATAAGGTCAACGTCGCCAGCCTTGGCAATGTCGTCCCGCACCTGCACTGGCATGTGATTCCACGCTACGAGAACGACGCGCATTTCCCCAATCCGATCTGGGGCGAGGTCAAGCGGACTCCGGCGTCGGCCGACCTCGCGAAACGCCAGGCGCTCGTCGCCCGGTTGCGCGAAAAGCTGCTCGAGCGCTTCGAGCAATCCCTGCTGTAAGCCTCATTCTTTAGCGGAAACCCGACATGGCAGAAATGAAAAAGGCAGGTGCGGTGCCGACCGCACTGACGGTACACAAGCAATCGCGCGTGCTGGAAATCGCTTTCGATTCCGGCGAGTCGTTTTCGCTGCCTTTCGAATTCCTGCGCGTGTATTCACCATCGGCCGAAGTACGCGGTCATGGCGCCGGGCAGGAAGTTTTGCAGACCGGCAAGCGCGACGTGCTGATTACGGCAATCGAGCCGGTCGGGAATTACGCTGTGCAACCGCATTTTTCCGATGCTCACAATACCGGCATCTACACCTGGGACTACCTCTACTGGCTGGGCGCCAACCGGCCGCAACTCTGGGAAGACTACCTGAAGCGGCTCGAAGCGGCCGGCTTTACCCGCGAAACCGGGCGCGATGCGCCCATGCTGGCCGAGGGCGAGCCGCGCTGCGGCCATTAACGACTTGATGCCGGGCAAGAAAATGCGCCCGGTGTTTCGCCGCAAAGGGAACACTTCCGGAGGCGTCCTGTCTGCACTTGTATAATGCGGCTTGGACAAACAAGGCCGTTGCCATGACGAATACCACGCATTTCGGTTATCAGACCGTTCCCGAAGATCAAAAGGTTCAAAAGGTTGCCGAGGTCTTTCATTCTGTCGCCGCCAAGTACGACGTGATGAACGACCTGATGTCCGGCGGAATGCACCGCTTGTGGAAGACCTTCACGATTGCCCAGGCGGGCGTGCGGCCCGGCTTCAAGGTGCTGGACATCGCCGGAGGGACGGGCGACCTGGCAAAGGCGTTCGCCAAGCAAGCCGGGCCAACCGGCGAGGTGTGGCTCACCGACATCAACGAATCCATGCTGCGCGTCGGCCGCGACCGCCTGTTGAACAAGGGCCTGGTCACCCCCACCTTGTTGTGTGACGCCGAAAAGCTCCCGTTCCCAAGCAACTACTTCGACCGGGTATCGGTCGCCTTCGGCCTGCGCAACATGACGCACAAGGACCAGGCGCTGAAGGAAATGCAGCGCGTCCTGAAACCCGGCGGGAAACTTCTCGTGCTGGAGTTTTCCAAGGTATGGGAACCGCTGCAGAAGCCGTACGACGTTTATTCGTTCTCGGTGCTGCCATGGCTGGGCAAGCAGGTGGCCAATGATTCGGAAAGCTACCGCTACCTTGCAGAATCGATCCGCATGCACCCCGACCAGGAAACCCTGAAATCGATGATGCAGGAAGCCGGCCTGGAGCGCGTCGAGTATTACAACCTGACGGCCGGTGTGGCCGCGCTGCACACCGGTATCAAACTGTAGGAGAGTGCCATGAAGAGATTCCTCGTTGCATTGATGGTCGCCGTGAGTGCGGCATCCGTGGTCGTATCCGAAGCTGAAGCCAAGCGCATGGGCGGCGGAGGCTCGATCGGCAGGCAATCGCAGGGCATCAGCCGCCAAGCGCCGATGCAGTCGCCCAACCAGGCGGCCAACCCGAGCCAGGCGCAGCCTGCCGCTCCCGCAGCTGCCCCGCAAGCCGCTCCGGCCAGGCCGGCCAGCCCGTGGCGCAACATCCTTGGCGGCGCCTTGCTCGGCCTCGGTCTGGGCGCCTTGCTCTCGCATCTGGGTATCGGCGGCGCGCTCGCCAGCATCATCAGCACCATCCTGATGGTCGCCTTGCTGGCATTGGCGGTGATGTTCATCATTCGCCTGGTACGCGGCAAGAATGCAGCAAATCACGGTGCACAACCCGCCTATGCCGGCGGCAACCCGGCCATGCGCACACCTGAAATCGGCTCGCGCCTGGAACCTCAGGGGAGGCCGGCGGCGTTCCAGGCAGAACCGGCGGCAAGCGGCAATCCGGTCGCGGTTCAACAGCCGGTCAATGTGCCAGCCGACTTTGACGTCGCTGGTTTCCTGCGCCACGCCAAGACCTACTACATCCGCCTGCAGGCGGCTTGGGACAGGGCTGATGTCAACGATATCCGCGAATTCACCACGCCGGAACTGTTCGGGGAACTGCGCCTGCAACTGCAGGAGCGCGGTGCCTCGCCGAACCATACCGACGTCGTCTCGCTGGATTCGGAACTGCTCGAATTCGAGCAGGTGGGTGACCAATACCATGTCGGCGTCAAGTTCTCCGGCATGATCAAGGAAGCGGAAAACGCCCCCGCCGAACCCTTTGCCGAGGTGTGGAACCTGAATAAACCTGCATCAGGTCAAGGCGGATGGGTGCTTGCCGGCATTCAACAATTATCCTGAAACAATACCCCTCAAACTGGTAAACTGGAGGCCGCCCGTGGAATGTCACGGGCGGTTTTATTTTGTGAAAATGATTTCACCTGTCTCCGCTGCGATCAACCATTTGCTCGCCCGCGAATCTTGGGCGCGGGAAAAGCTCGCCCGGCACGCCGGCAAGGTGGCGCTGTTCGATGCAGGCGTGATATCGCTGCGCCTGAAGGCTGCTGCCGACGGCATGGTCGAAGCTGCCGGATCCGATGAACTGCAGAACGTTACGATCCGCGTCAAGCTGTCCGACCTGCCGCTCATCCTGCAGAACCGCGAACACGCTTTCTCCTATGTACAGATCGAAGGCGATGCCGATTTCGCCAACACCATTTCGCAGCTGAGCGAGACGCTGCGCTGGGAGGCGGAGGAAGACCTTGCCAAACTGGTCGGCGATGCGGCTGCCGTGCGCATCGCCGGCACCGCACGCAGCGCGTTGAATGCGGCGAAGACGACGCAACAGAAGATCGTGGAAAACGTCGCCGAATACTTCCTCGAAGAGAATCCCGTGCTGGTAAGGCCGCAAGCGGTGGCCGAATTTTCCAGCGATGTCACCCGGTTGCGCGACGACGTCGAGCGTCTGGCCAAGCGCATCGAAAAACTGAAGGAAAGCCGCTAAATGCTGTTCAAATTCCTGCGGCTTTTTAAAATCACTCGCGTTGCAATCCGTTACGGCCTCGACAGTATTGCCATTTCCACACTGGATCAGCCGCGCATCAGCAAGCTGATCGACACGATGTTCTTCTGGCGCGACATTTCGGCGCCACGCGGTGTGCGCTTGCGGCAGGCGCTGGAAGACCTTGGCCCGATCTTCGTGAAGTTCGGCCAGGTGCTGTCCACCCGGCGCGACCTGATGCCGCCCGATATCGCCGACGAACTGGCGAAGCTGCAGGACAGGGTGCCGCCGTTTCCTACGGAAGTCGCGATCGAGCAGATCATCAAGTCGCTGGGCGAACATCCCGACCGGCTGTTTGCCGAATTCTCGCGGGAGCCGGTCGCGTCGGCATCCATTGCGCAGGTGCACTTTGCGAAGCTGAAGGACGGCACCGAAGTCGCCGTCAAGGTGCTGCGCCCCGGCATGAAGCGTTCGATCGAGGAAGACATCGCGCTGATGAAGATCGCAGCGGACTGGGTCGAGCGCCTGTGGGCGGACGGCCGACGCCTGAAGCCGAAGGAAGTGGTCGCCGAATTCGACAAGTACCTGCACGACGAACTCGACCTGATGCGCGAAGCGGCCAATGCGAGCCAGCTGCGCCGCAACTTCCTGCAGTCGCAGCTGCTGATCGTGCCGGAAATGTTCTGGGACTACTGCTCGACCTCCGTGATCGTCATGGAGCGCATGCATGGCATCCCGATCTCGCAGATCGACCGCTTGGTCGCCGCTGGCGTGGATTTGAAGAAACTGTCGAGCGATGGAGTCGAGATCTTCTTTACGCAAGTGTTCCGCGATGGATTCTTCCACGCCGACATGCATCCCGGGAATATCCTCGTCTCCATCGACCCGGCCACCTTCGGGCGCTATATCGCGCTCGACTTCGGCATCGTCGGCACGCTGACCGATTACGACAAGGATTACCTGTCGCAGAACTTCCTCGCCTTCTTCCGTCGCGACTACAAACGCGTGGCGGAAGCGCACATCGAATCGGGCTGGGCGCCGAAGGAAACCCGGGTTGACGAGCTCGAAGCGGCGGTGCGCGCCTGCTGCGAGCCGATCTTCGACCGGCCCTTGCGCGACATCTCGTTCGGCCAGGTGTTGCTGCGCCTGTTCCAGACTTCGCGCCGTTTCAATGTCGAAGTACAGCCGCAGCTGGTGTTGTTGCAGAAGACACTACTCAACATCGAAGGTCTCGGCCGCCAGCTCGATCCCGACCTCGACCTGTGGAAGACTGCCAAGCCCTACCTGGAACGCTGGATGGACGAGCAGGTCGGCTGGCGCGGCATGATCGCGCGCTTCAAGGAAGAGGCGACGCATTACAACAAGATCATTCCGGAAATCCCGCGGCTGCTGCACCATGCACTATCTAGGCAGGTGGAGGAGCCGCAGCACAGCGCCGAATTGCTCAAGCAACTCGTTGCCGAGCAGAGACGCACCAACCGCTTCCTTGGATTCATCGTGTATTTCGGCGGCGGCCTCGCCGGCGGCATCATCCTGGCGCAGGTCATGCTGCGCTGGTATCGATTCATCCACTGGTGGTAATGAATATGTCCACGCCGAGCTTCGAATCCCGCGATCCTACTGCTCCCGGTTTCTGGTCCGAACGCTTCGAGCGTGGCTTCATGCCTTGGGACCGGGGTGGCATACCTGCGCGTTTCCTGCAATTTGTCGCCGAGGCAGGGCGGTCCTATGTGACCCTGATTCCCGGCTGTGGAACCGGCTACGAGGTGGCTTGCCTGTCGGAAGCCGGGTGGGATGTCACCGCCATCGACTTTTCCGGCGCAGCCGTGGAAGCGGCGCAGAAAGTCCTTGGGCCGTGGGCGGGAAGGGTGGTCCAGGCCGACTTTTTCGATTTCGTGCCGCCGAGGCAGGTCGAACTGATCTACGAGCGTGCATTCTTTTGCGCGCTGCCACCCCGCATGCGCCAGGCAATCGCCGACCGCTGGACGGCATTGCTGCCGCCGGGTGGATTGCTCGCCGGCTTCTTCTATTTCGACAATACGCCGAAAGGCCCGCCGTTCGGCATTCCTCCTGACGAATTGGAAACGCTGCTTACCCCTTGCTTTGAACGCATCGTGGACGAGGCAGTGACCGATTCCCTGCCGGTTTTCGCCGGCAAAGAGCGCTGGCAGGTATGGCGCCGCCGCTCGCCCTGAGCGATTTGCACGGACATTGCTTTTTTCTTTTCCGGGACGATTCCGGCGGATTTCTGCGGCTATAATCCCGGAAAATTTGCCGGACGGATGGGCCAGCCTGCACCAAATGAGTGCCTGCTGTCCCCGGAACACACTCTAAATAAAGGCAAACCGATCTCATTCAATTGACCGGAATTCTCGAGCGGAGCGGACATACATGGACTACACACTGATTTCCTTCGTCGTGCTGTACTTGCTGGGCACGCTTGCGCTGGGCGTATGGGCGGGCACGCGCATCAAGAGCACCAGCGACTTCGCCGTTGCCGGCCGCAGTCTGCCGCTGATCATGGTGGTGACGACGACCTTCGCGACCTGGTTCGGCGCCGAAACAGTGATGGGGATTCCGGCCAAGTTCGTGCAGGGGGGCTTGAATGCTATCGTCGAAGATCCTTTCGGTGCCGGCACTTGCCTGATCCTGGTCGGCATGTTCTTCGCAACCAAGCTGTACAAGCAGAATCTGCTCACAATCGGCGACTTCTATCGCAATCGTTACGGCAAGGGTATCGAAGTGTTCTGTTCCGTTGCCATCATTTTGAGCTACCTCGGCTGGGTCGCGGCACAGATCACCGCGCTCGGCCTGGTGTTTTCCGTGCTGACCAACGGCGCCATGTCTGAAACTGCCGGCATGATCGTCGGCACGCTCGCGGTGCTGATCTACGTGGTGATCGGCGGTTTCCTTGCCGTGGCATGGACCGATTTCATCCAGATGATCGTGCTGGTGGTCGGCTTGAGCGTGATCGCGTTGTTCTCGGCCGATCTTGCCGGTGGTTCCGACAAGGTATTCGCGATGGCGGCGCAGGCCGACCTGTGGAAATTCTTCCCCGAGCCGACCTTCACGGAAATCGCGTTCTTCATCGGCGCCGGCCTGACGATGATGTTGGGCAGTATCCCGCAGCAGGACGTGTTCCAGCGCGTCATGTCGGCCAGGAATGCGCCGACCGCGCGTACCGGCGCGATCATCGGTGGTGCGAGCTATATCCTGTTTGCCTTCGTGCCGATGTTCATCGTTGCGAGCGCGGTCGTGGTCATGGGCGAGAGCGCGCTGACGATTGCAAAGGATGATTACCAGCGCCTGCTGCCGACCTTCATCATGACGAAGATGCCGCTGATCATGCAGATCTTCTTCTTCGGCGCGCTGGTTTCGGCAATCAAGAGCACCTCGTCGGCTACACTATTGGCGCCGTCGACCAGCTTCACCGAAAACATTCTCAAGAACCTGCGTCCGAACATGAGCGACCGGCAACAGCTGTTCGCGATGCGCTGCACGCTCGTCGTGTTCGCGGCGCTGGTGCTGACCTACGCGATCGCCATGAAGGGCACGTCCATTTACGACCTGGTTTCCACGGCTTACCAGGTGACTCTGGTCGGTGCCTTCGTGCCGCTGGTCATGGGCCTCTACTGGAAGCGGGCGACCACACAGGGCGCGATCTTCTCGCTGGGTGCCGGTATCGGTACCTGGATCCTGTTCTTCCCGCAGGTAACCAGCCTGGGTGAAGTATTCCCGGGCCAGCTTGCCGGCCTGATCGCTGCCTTTGCCGGCATGTTCATCGGCTCGCTGATGCCGCAGGTATTCAAGAATCGCCACGAGCCGCGACACGCCGCCGAGGGCGCGGGTGCCTGATCCTGCGACTGACCGGAATTATTGTTCTCATTGCAATTTCTGGCGGCCTGCCTCGTACCGACGGCGGGCCGTCTTGATTTTGGGGCGCCAGCAACCCTGCATTCACGCAAAACCAGCCTAAAAACCTTTATAATTCAGGGTTTTGGATGATTTTTGCGAGAGGTTTCCCATGCCGATTTATGCTTATCGCTGCGAGACATGCGGTTTCGCCAAGGATGTACTGCAAAAAATGTCCGATGCTCCTTTGACGGACTGCCCGTCCTGCGGGAAGAGCAGCTTCAAGAAGCAACTGACTGCGGCCGGCTTCCAGCTGAAGGGTACGGGCTGGTATGCGACCGATTTCCGCAACAACGGCTCGTCCCCGGCATCGACCGGCAAGCCGGCCGTATCGGAAAGCAGCTGCTCCACCGAGGGTTGCGGCACCGGCGGTTGCGCGGCCAATACCGGCAGTGCGACAGACGCCGCCTGAAGACGATAGACAGAGGCACATTCCCGCCCCAGCCTGAAGAAAACCATGCGTAAATATTTTGTCACCGGCCTGCTGGTCCTGGTTCCCCTGGCGATCACCCTCTGGGTGCTGAACCTGATCATCGGTACCCTGGACCAGTCGGTTCTGCTGCTGCCCGAGCGCTGGCGGCCGGCAGTGCTGATCGGCCTGGACATCCCCGGGATGGGCGCGCTCGTCACCGTGCTGTTCGTATTCCTGGTTGGCCTGCTGACACGCAACATCATCGGCAAGCAGATCGTGAACCTGTGGGAGCGCCTGCTGACGCGCATTCCCATCGTCAGCTCGATTTACTCCAGCGTGAAGCAGGTGTCGGACACGCTGTTCTCCTCGTCCGGCAATGCATTCCGCAAGGCCATGCTCGTGCAGTATCCGCGTGAAGGCTCCTGGACCATCGCCTTTCTCACTGGCACACCCGGCGGCGACGTCAAGAACCATCTCACCGGCGACTACATCAGTGTCTATGTGCCGACCACGCCGAACCCGACGTCCGGCTTTTTCCTGATGATGCCGCGCGCCGATGCGATCGAACTCGACATGTCGGTCGATGAAGCCTTGAAATACATCGTCTCCATGGGCGTCGTTGCGCCCGAGTATGTCGTCGCTGCTTCGAAGAACCTGAAGGCCGTCCCCCCTCCACTCTGAACGGCCATCAATCATCGGGGCCCCGACCTGAGCCAAACTCAGGCAACGGGGTCATCACAAAGAATCTGAAACTGGAAATCCATCATGTCTATGCGAACTCAATATTGCGGCCTCACCACTGAGGCGCTTCTCGGCCAGACCGTCAGCCTGTGCGGTTGGGTGCACCGTCGCCGCGACCACGGCGGCGTGATCTTCATCGACCTGCGTGACCGCGAAGGCCTGGTGCAGGTGGTGTGCGACCCGGACCGTGCCGAAGTGTTCAAGACTGCGGAAGCCGTGCGCAATGAGTTCTGTGTTCGCATCACCGGCATCGTGCGCAACCGTCCGGAAGGTACGACCAATGCCAACCTGAAATCCGGCAAGATCGAAGTGCTGGCGCACGAGTTCGAAGTGCTGAACCCGTCCGTCACGCCGCCGTTCCAGCTCGACGACGACAACCTGTCCGAGACGACCCGCCTGACGCACCGCGTGCTCGACCTGCGCCGTCCGTTCATGCAGAACAATCTGCGCCTGCGTTACAAGGTGACGATGGAAGTGCGCAAGTTCCTCGATGCCAATGGCTTCATCGACATCGAAACGCCGATGCTGACCAAGTCGACGCCGGAAGGCGCGCGCGACTACCTGGTGCCGTCGCGTGTGAACCCGGGCAATTTCTTTGCGTTGCCGCAGTCGCCGCAGCTGTTCAAGCAGCTGCTGATGGTTGCCAACTTCGACCGCTACTACCAGATCACCAAGTGCTTCCGCGACGAAGACCTGCGCGCCGACCGCCAGCCGGAATTTACCCAGATCGACTGCGAAACCTCGTTCATGAACGAGCAGGAGATCCGTGACCTGTTCGAAGGCATGATCCGTGGCGTGTTCAAGAACGTGCTGGATGTCGACCTGCCGAACCCGTTCCCGGTCATGCCGTATTCGGAAGCGATGGGCCTGTATGGTTCCGACAAGCCGGACATGCGCGTCAAGCTGCAGTTCACCGAACTGACCGACGTGATGAAGGATGTCGACTTCAAGGTGTTCTCCGCGGCGGCCACGATGGAAGGCGGCCGCGTGGTCGGTCTGCGCGTGCCGGGCGGCGGCGCGATGCCGCGCTCCGAGATTGATGCGTACACCCAGTTCGTCGCGATCTACGGCGCCAAGGGACTGGCGTACATCAAGGTCAATGAAAAGGCGAAGGGTCGCGACGGCCTGCAGTCGCCGATCGTGAAGAACATCCACGACGCCGCGCTCAACGCGATCATCGAGAAGACCGGTGCACAGGATGGCGACCTGATCTTCTTCGGCGCCGACAAGGCGAAGGTCGTCAACGACGCGATCGGTGCGCTGCGCGTGAAGATCGGCCACAGCGATTTCGGCAAGAAGAACAGCCTGTTCGACGATGTCTGGAAGCCGCTGTGGGTGGTCGACTTCCCGATGTTCGAATACGACGAGGAAGGCCAGCGCTACGTCGCTGCGCACCATCCGTTTACCTCGCCGAAGGACGGCCACGAAGACTTGCTGGAAACCGATCCGGGCAAGGCACTGGCCAAGGCCTACGACATGGTACTCAACGGCTGGGAACTGGGCGGCGGCTCGGTCCGTATCCACCGCGCCGACGTGCAGAGCAAGGTGTTCCGCGCGTTGAAGATCGATGCCGAAGAGGCGCAGCTCAAGTTCGGTTTCCTGCTGGACGCGCTGCAGTACGGCGCGCCTCCGCACGGCGGCCTGGCTTTCGGTCTCGACCGTATCGTCACCATGATGACGGGCGCCGAGTCGATCCGCGACGTGATCGCCTTCCCGAAGACCCAGCGCGCGCAGTGCCTGCTGACCCAGGCGCCGTCGGAAGTCGACGAGAAGCAGTTGCGTGAACTGCATATCCGCCTGCGTAGTGTGGAGCCGGCAGTCAAGGCTTGATGCCTGGGCAAGAGAACAGGAAAGGGCGCGGCGAACCGCGCCCTTTTTGTTTATCTGCTGTCGCCAGGCATTCGGTTATCATGTCCATGCACTGTGCTCTGCCGCCGGCCCATGAACAAACCCTACAAGATTCCCGAATCCGTCCTGGTCGTCATCCACACCGCCGATCTCGAAGTCCTGCTGATTGAACGCGCGGACAAGCCGGGTTACTGGCAATCGGTCACGGGCTCGAAAGATACGCAGGACGAGCAGTTCACCGAAACTGCCGTACGCGAAGTGTTCGAAGAGACAGGGATTGTCATTTTGGACAATGCCAGTGCCAATGCTGACCCCGCTCCGCACACGGTCCCGCTGCACAACCTGGCGGATTGGCACCTGTCCAACATCTACGAAATCTATCCGGTCTGGCGCCATCGTTATGCACCGGGGGTGACGAAGAACACCGAGCATGTATTCGGCCTGCTGGTTCCGCGCGATATTCCGGTCACGCTGGCGCCACGCGAGCATGTCGACCATATCTGGCTGCCTTATCGCGAGGCGGCCGACAAGTGCTTCTCGCCGTCCAATGCGGAAGCGGTGCTGCAGCTGCCGAAATATCTGCGCCGTACCTGAACTTATCCTGCGACAAGCTTCTCAGAGACAGTGTTCTCACTATGAAATAGCGCCTTTCGCATCAGTTGCGTAGCGTCTAGAATGAATTCATGAAACTTCGCATTGCGACGTATAACATCCATAAAGGCGTCAGTTCCTTGCGCAGCATGCCGCGCATCCATGCGCTCAAGCAGGCGCTTGCGTCCATGGAAGCCGATATCCTGTTCCTGCAGGAGGTGCAGGGCAGGCACGACAAGTATGCGACCAAGCATGCGGCGCTCTGGCCTGAACAGGCGCAGCATCATTTTCTTGCCGGGGATTCGCATCAGGCCGTATACGGAATGAACGCCGTGTACGACCATGGCCATCATGGCAATGCCTTGCTCAGCCGATATCCGGTTGTATCCGCCAGCAATCGCGATGTATCCGACCATGCCTTCGAATCTCGCGGCATCCTGCATTGCGTGGTGCAGGCGCCGGCATGTGACCTGCACTGCTATGTGATTCACCTTGGCCTGTTCGCGCGCAGCCGGAAGCGGCAGACCGATGCGCTGATCGAGGCGGTGACCACTTCTTCGCCACCCGGTGCACCGCTGATCATTGCGGGCGACTTCAATGACTGGACCAACCAGCTGAGCGATACGCTGCGCAAGGAACTCGGCGTGACCGAGGTGTTTGACGACAACCTGCCGTCGCGCGGTTTTGGCGCCTACTTGCGGACACTGAGCGGGCGCGGGCCCAAGCTCAAGCCGGCGCGCACCTTCCCGGCGGCGCTTCCGTGGCTGCGCCTGGACCGCATCTACGTGCGCGGCTTCCAGACCGAGGCCGCGCAGGTGTTGCATGGGCCGCTATGGGCAAAACTTTCCGACCACGCGCCGATTGTTGCCTCGCTCGAGATGAAAGAACCGGCGATCAAGCAGGCTATTGCGCAGGCAATGTAAAATTGGCGGCTTCACGTTTGACGGAGTGTGTCCCCGTTTATGCGTCCGGTAACGTTTACCGCCCACAATAACGTCACGCTTCTCCATTGCGGCGCCGAGTTCTTTCCGGCGCTGATTGACGCCATCGATGCGGCGCGCTTCGAACTCTATCTCGAGACGTATATCTTCACGCTGGACCTGACCGGCGGGGCTGTGAAGGATGCGCTCATCCGCGCCGCCTCGCGCGGCGTCAATGTGCATGTCATCACCGACTGGCTCGGTAGCGGGCACCGGCAATCGGTGATCCTCAATCAGGTGCTGCTCGACGGCGGCGTCCACCACCGCGTCTTCAATGCCTGGTTCAAGCGCGGCCTGGCACGCTCCCATCGCAAGATCTGCGTCGTCGACAGGCAGGTGGCCTTCCTCGGCGGCCTCAACATCAATCATGACTACATTTCGGACGACGGTTTCAATCAGCCACTGCCGGCGCCGCGCTGGGACATCGCGGTCCGCATCCGGGGGCCGTTCGTGTCTTCCATCCACCGCGACATGCAGGCGCAGTGGCAGCTGTTGCGCGGCATGAGCTTGCGCCACCGCTGGGAACTGTTTCGCGAACGGCGCAGGGTCGGCCATACCGTCGGCGAAGGGCCGGCGATGGCGGCGTTGATCGTGCGCGACAACCTGCGCAACCGGCGCACCATCCAGAAAACCTACCTCAAGGCACTGGGCGGCGCGCGCAAGAGCGCGATGCTCGCCAATCCTTACTTCGCCCCCGGCCGCAAGCTGCGCGACGGGCTGGCGGCAGCCGCAGCGCGCGGTATCGAGGTGACATTGCTGATCGGCGTCGGGCAGTTCCGCATCCAGGACGCGGTCGCGCACTCCTTCTATCCCAAGCTGCTGAAAAGCGGCGTGCGCATCGTCGAATACCGCAAGACCCAGTTGCACGGCAAGGTCGCCGTGATCGACGATGAATGGTCCACGGTCGGTTCGAGCAACTGGGACGGCTTGAGCCTGCTGATCAACCACGAGGCGAATGTCGTGGTGAAGGATGCGGAATTCACGCGCGCGTTGCGGGAAAAGATAGAGCAGGCGGTGGCCGAGGGCGTGACCGTGCGGATGGAAGACTATGTGAACATCCCTTGGTATGAGCGCGCGTGGTACGGTGCCGCCTCGATGCTCTACAAGGCCATCCTGCGCATCGTCACGCTCGGTCGGTATACCGAATAGCGTTACAGAAGCCTGGCAAGCGCCTTGATGCCCTCGCGTATGTCGGCTGGAGCCAGTGCGCTGTATCCCATCACGAACCCATTCCTTTTCTCATCGCCGCGGTAAAGACGCGACAGTTGCGGCAGGTCGATTCCCGTATCGGCTGCGATGGCGGCCAGGCGCTTGTCGGACAAGCGCTGGTCTGCCAGCAGGCAGGCAGTCTGCAAGCCGCCTTGTGTCGGCTGCGGCAGCAGCCGGCCGGCGAGATGCCGCTGCATTTCCTCCATGAAGATGTCGCGCCGCGCACGGTACAGATCACGCATGCGGCGCACATGCGCCATGAAATGGCCGTCGTGCATGAAGTCCGCCAGCACCGCTTGCATCAGCGGCGAGGTATGGCCGTCGGCCTGGCTGCGCGCGGTCACGAAAGCGGCGGCCATATCCCGGGGCACGACGAGGTAAGCGAGTCGCAGTCCGGGGAACAATACCTTGGAGAAGGTGCCGACATAGAGCACGCGCCCGTGCTGGTCGAGCCCGTGGATGGCGGAAACGGGGCGGCTGTCGTAGTGGAATTCGCTGTCGTAATCGTCTTCGACGATCCAGGCATTCGACCGTTGCGCCCATTCGAGCAGCTGCAGCCTGCGCTGCAGGCTCAGCGTCATGCCGAGGGGATATTGATGGGAGGGCGTGACATACGCGAGACGGGCACGCGGCTGGCGCTGCAAGGCGATGTCCACACGAAGGCCGTCTGCGTCGACAGGGACGGGAACAATGTCTGCACCGGCGCCTGCGAATGCCGTTTGCGCGCCGCGATAGCCCGGATCCTCCATCCAGACTGGATCGCCGGCGTCGAGCATCATCATTGCGATCAAGCCAAGCGCCTGTTGCGAACTGGTCAGCACGATCACCTGGCTCGCGTCGCAGTTCACCCCGCGCGACAGCGACAGGTACTGTGCGATTGCTTCACGCAGGGCGGGCAGGCCTTGCTGGTCGCCGTACATCATCCAGCCGGCCGCATCGTGTTTCGCATGCCGCGACAGCAGCTTTTGCCAGATATCGGCAGGGAAGGATTCCAGTGCTGGCATGCCAGCGGAAAAGGCGTGCACTTCGCGCGCATCCACGCAGCCGCCCATCTCCGCGATCTGCGTGCCTCGCTTCGAGAATGCTTGCGCGAGCGTGGCAGGACGGCCAGCCGCCAGTCCCCGCTTTGCCGGTACGGCGGACGCCCCGGCGCTGACGAAGCTGCCGCTGCCCACGCCGCGGGTCAGGTAGCCTTCGTCCTCCAGTTGCGCATAGGCGGCTTCCGCCGTGCTGCGCGAGATCGACAGGTCGGCCGCCAGTGTGCGGGTTGACGGCAGGCGATCTCCCACATGCAGGGTGGAGTCCAGGATGGCCGAACGGATGGCCCGGTAGAGACGTGTCGACAGCGATCCCGGCAGCGTACTGTTCTGTTCGAGCAGCGTCAGCAGGGCGCCGGTTACGGCACGGCTGGAAGTTTTCATGAATGGTCTGTTCGTCGTGGTCAAAATGGTCTGCTTGCGCAGACCATTTGAAGATACCATTCTTCCTGTCGATTTGATAATTTTTTTGAGCAGGAAGGAAAATACAAATGCAAGCACAGATCCAGCACTACCTCGACAAACTCGCCTACGAGACCGATCCGTCCGACCTGAAGGCGGCACTCGCGGCCAACGAGAACATCGTCGTGGTCGACGCGCGCTCGGCCGAGGCCTACGCGATCGAGCACATCCCCGGCGCGATCAACGTGCCGCACCGGACGATGAGCGAAGAAACCACGAAGCACATCGACCGCAACGCGCTCGTCGTCACCTACTGCGACGGTATCGGCTGCAATGCGTCGACCAAGGGCGCGTTGAACATGACGCGGCTGGGATTCAAGGTGAAGGAACTGATGGGCGGCCTGGACTGGTGGAAGCGCGACGGTTATCCGACCTCGGGCGAGAAGGGTAGCCAAGGCAACAGCGAGTTCCTGTGTGGCTGCTGATCCTTTCATCCGCCGGGTACGGCCTGAAGATGTTGAGGCGCTGGCTGCGCTCTGCGTCGAGCACGCTGCCTTCGAAGGAGTAATGCTTGACGCTGCGCCGGATAAGGCAGCATTGCACGTAGCCTTGTTCGGCGCAGCCCCGCCGCTGATCTGCTGGGTGGTGGAGCGCTGCGGTGACCTCCTCGGTTATGCAACAGCCACCCGCGAATTTTCCACATGGCAGGCGTGCTATTACCTGCACATGGACTGCCTCTACCTGAAACCCGATGCACGCAACCTCGGCCTGGGTGAACGGCTCGCCGCCCGCCTCGCGGGCGACGCCGTCGGCCTGCAATGCAAGGGCATGCAGTGGCAGACACCTGCCGACAACCTGCGCGCCGCAAGGTTCTACCGGCGTATCGGGGCACAATCGAAGGACAAGCTTCGCTTTTACCTGTCCGCAAGCGAGGTGTCTTTACTGGCTTCGCATGCTGCCAGCGACCAAATGACGCTCGGCGTATGATGTCGCTTTCGGCGGGAGGAGGATCTGGTTTTTCTTCCCGGCCATCGACGTAACCGTGCCACGGGGAGCAATCCGGTGAAAGACGAGATCATCACACGCAGCGCGACGGCAGACGACATTGCGGCAATGAACGCCTTCATCTTCGAGCACGGTACGAATCAATGGAACTTCCTGCCGGCCGACGACGTTGCCGCCCATCTCGGCGCAATTGCCGATGGCCGCACCCAGGCGGTGCTGGCGGAGTCCGCTTGGATACTGCGTGGCTTCGTCACGTTCATGACGGCACGAACGATGACGCGCTACCAGTCGCGCGAACACATCGGTTATCCCCATGGCTACGTCTGCGAAGCCGTCGTGCATCGTGAGTACGCAGGCCGGGGGTTGGGAACACGCTTGCTGAAGGAGGCGGTCAGCCGGCTGGGTGCGCAAGGCTTCAAGGAAATCTACATCGAGCGCCACGAGGAAAACCTGCCGTCGGCGGGGATGATGCGCAAGGCCGGTTTCGTCGAGGTGACGAGCTTCGACGACCCGCAACGGCGTTCGTCGGGATCGCGGCGTACGACGGTCTGTCGAATACTCCTTGATTGAGGCGCGCTTATTCTTGCGCCTGACTGGCCGCCGCCTCGGCCTTGATCCAGTCGCAGAATGCCTTCACCGCGGGCCGCGCCTCCGAGTCCGGCAGGCGCAGCAGGTGAAAGCGGTAGGGCCCGACCACGCGATGCGGGAACAGGCGAACCAGCCGTCCGCAGCGCAGGTCTTCCTCGATGAACGCTTCCGCTGCGATCGCCACGCCCTGGCCGTTTGCCGCCGCTTCCAGCGTCAGGTAGGTGTGAGAGAAACTGGGGCGGGCAGCGCCGGTGTAATGGATGCCGAGTGTCTGCAGCCAGCGTGCCCAGCTGATTTCATCAGGAATGCGCGGCTCCACTTCATCGTGCAGCAAGGGATAGCGCAGCAGGTCGCGCGGTTCGCGCAGATCAGGCGCGGCGGCCTTGAATGCCGGACTGCATACCGCTGAAAACGATTCCTCAAGCAACACATCGCACTGCAACCCGGGATAGGGGCCCGACCCGAGCCGGATCGCGACGTCGATACCTTCCCGCATGAAGTCGGCGGGATGCAGCGAGGCCAGCACGCGCATGTCGATCTCCGGATGCTGTTCGCGCAGGCGGCCCAGCCGCGGCATCAGCCAGCGCGCAACCAGCGAGGGCACCGAAGTCACCGTCACCACGCGCTCGTCGCCATGGCGTTTCACCGCCTCGGACGCATCCGCCAATCCTGCCAACAAGGGGCGCAAGGCTTCCGCGTACTGGCGGCCTGCGGGCGTCAGTACGACACCGCGCGCCAGGCGCTGGAACAGGGAAACGCCGAGCCAGGTTTCCAGCTGCTTGACCTGGTGTGCGACCGCGCCCGCCGACACATGGAGTTCCTCGCCTGCGCTTTGGAAACCGCCGCGGCGGGCGGCTGCCTCGAAGGCACGGACAGCGGACAACGGGGGCAGGCGGTAATGCGTCATGGCTCAAAATTATTGGGTCTGTCCGTCAAGAATATTGGTTTGTGACGCGAACGGCAAGGCAATACACTGGATTCGAACCGTAATGTTACGGTTTTACCCTCAATCCTTTTCGTTCTCGCCGCCATGACGATTTCCCGCCGCATTGCAATTGCTCTCGTTCTCCTGTCCGCGCTGGGTTTCGGCAGCATGGCGATTTTCGCGAAGATTGCCTATGCGTCCGGCCTCACGCCGACCATGCTGTTGACACTGCGCTTCGGTCTGGCCGTGGCCTTGCTCGCGCCGGTGGTCTGGATCATGCGGGTACGCCTGCCGCGCGGGCGCGCGCTGGCCGGTTTCGCTTTCATGGGAGCCTTGTACACCGCGCAGTCGCAGAGCTATTTCACCGCGCTGGTGCATGCCAGCAGCGGCCTCGTCGGGCTGCTCCTGTATGTCTACCCGGTACTGGTGACTGTGCTTGCCGTGGCCCTGGGCTGGGAAAAGCTCGACCGTCGCACGGTCGCACTGCTCGCACTGGCGATTTCCGGCATGGCAGTCATGCTCGGCGGAGATCTTCAGGGCACTGCACTGGGGATCACGCTCGGCCTGGCGGCGGCAGGCATCTATGCGGTTTACATCGTGATCGGCGGGCGCCTGACCCAGGGCACGGATCCTCTGGCCGCGACGCTGGTGGTGATGGCTGCGGCCGCCGTGGGCAATGGGTCGATAGCGGTTACGAGCGGCGCTGCATTGCCATCGGATGCGACGACTTGGCTGGCGATACTCGCGATCGCATTTGCGACCGTGGTCGCGATTGCCTGCTTCCTGGTCGGCATCAAGTACGTCGGTCCTGCGCAAGCCTCCATTATTTCCACGCTCGAGCCGGTGATCACGCTGTGCCTGGGTATCGCGCTGCTCGGCGAGTCCGCGAGCGCAGGCCAGTTGGCGGGCGGGGCCATGGTATTGGCAGCAGTGGTCATGCTGGCGAACCGGCCGAAGCAGAAGATGCAGGAGGTGCGTGCGGACCAGGACTGCACGCAGGCTGCAGCCTGAGTAGTTGTGGCGTAATCGCCCCCGTGGCAAGATGACCAGCAGTCAAGCTTGCCAGGGAATTCGATGAACACAATCACCATGATCGCCGGCGCCGCTGCATTTGCCTTCGGCCTCTACACCACCATTCTCCGTCGAACCAACCCGCAGAAGCTGTCGAGGCTGCAGTCGCTGAAAGACCTCTTTGGCGAAAAGAACGGCGACACCATTCATCTGGTGGCGTATTCCATCGTTCCGCTGTTTGCCGGCGCCGTCTTCCTTGTCGCCGGCAGCAAGGGTGTGTCGTTGTTCTGACACGCGGTAACAGACAGCGAACGGGCGCCGGCGCTATACTGGACGCCTTTCCCCGTTCCAATTGAGCCGCGATGCACTTCGCTCCCGATCTGCTGGACGCACTGCGCAATGCACGCCACGTCGCGGCATTCACCGGTGCCGGCATGTCGGCCGAGAGCGGCATTCCCACCTTCCGCGACGCACAGACCGGGCTCTGGGCCAAATACCGGGCGGAAGACCTGGCGACGCCAGAAGCCTTCCGGCGCGATCCCGTCACCGTATGGAACTGGTATGCATGGCGTCGCGACCTGATGCGGGACGTCAAGCCGAACGCCGGCCATCTCGCCATCGCCGCGCTCGAACGCCTCGTCCCGCGCGTCACCGTGATTACACAGAATGTCGACGGCCTGCATGCGCTTGCCGGCAGCAGCGAAGTCATCGAATTGCACGGCAATATCTGGCACAACCTCTGCGCGGATTGCCGCAAGCCCCTACCCGAAAACGAACTCGGTACCGCTATCCCGCCTGTCTGCCCGCATTGCGGCGGACACATCCGGCCGGGCGTCGTCTGGTTCGGTGAAGCGTTACCCGCCGCCGCGTGGACACATGCCGCCGAAGTCCTTGAATCCGCCGACGTCTTTTTCTGCATCGGCACCTCCAGCCTGGTCGAACCGGCGGCCAGCCTGCCGCGCTACGCACGTTCATGCGGCCGCACTGTGATTCAGATCAATCCGGAAGTCACCAGTCATGATGAGATTGCGCAGTATGTATTGCGCGGGAAAGCAGGAGAAGTCCTGCCCGCGCTGGTAAAGGCTGCGTGGCCGGCGCTCGGCTAAAGAGACGCCTGCCCTGTCGTCCCGTCTTGATCCACAGGGAGGTTCTTCCATGCAAAACGATGAACAAGCAATCCGGTCGCTGGTCAGCGAATGGCAGACCGCGGCGGCGGAAGGCGATCTGCAGCGCCTGGGCGAGCTGATGGCGGAGGACGTGATTTTCCTCACCCCCGGGCAGGCGCCGATGCGCGGCCGCCAAGCCTTCATGGAGGCCTTCCAGGAAGGCATGAAACATTACCGCATTGAATCGGAAGGCGAGATCAAGGAGCTGCACATAACCGCCGATCTCGCCTATTGCTGGACGCATCTTACGGTGACGGTCACGCCGCATCGCGAGGGCTTGCCGATGCGCCGCTCGGGCAATGCGCTCAGCATCCTGCGCAAGCGCCCGGAAGCAGGATGGGTGATCGTGCGCGACGCCAACATGCTCACCGCCGAGCCGGTTTTGTAGCACCCTCAAGGAACTTTCCTTTCCGTCCATTCTCCCTTGCTCATGGCGCCCTCCAGAGCGTGCCATCGCTCGTCTTTCGCAAGGAGAAATCATGGATGTGCAAGCACAGGAATTCGCGCAACTGCAGAAAGTCGCCGACCTCGTCGACGAAATCAAGTTTGCGATGCTGACGACGGAAGAACCGGATGGCACGCTGCGCAGCCGCCCGATGGCAACCATGCAGATGGATGCCGCCGGCAACCTCTGGTTTTTCGCCGCATTGTCCTCGCACAAGATCGGCGAGGTGGAGCAGCACCACCGGGTCAACCTCAGCTATGCGCGTCTCGACAAGCAGGATTACCTCTCCGTCTCCGGCACCTGCGAAATCGTCCATGACAAGGAAAAAATGCGTTCGCTATGGACGCCATGGATCAAGCCCTGGTTCCCGAAAGGGCTGGACGATCCTGATCTTGTACTGCTGAAAGTGACGATCACAGAGGCGGAATACTGGACTGCGCCGGGCAGCGCCGTGGTACGTCTGTATGGGCTGGCCAAAGGCATGTTGACCGGGAATACCGATGCGCTTGGAGACCACCGTAAGGTCGTGATGTAGCGGGCCTGGCTGTAAGCCTTACCGTACCGATGTAAGAAAGGCTGCTGCGCATACGCCACATGCGCCGCGGATCCCAGCCTCACCCCCGGCACGGAAGTTGCGGCCTCGCCCCGTTCTCATCCCCTCTGGGAAACGACTTCGCCGAATGACGGTGTCAACGGTGTCGATGCCGGCATGCGGCTCACGAAAGGAGTACAGCAATGTCCCTGAATCTGTTCAGTTCCAAAGGTTGTCCGCTTGAACAGCAGCGCTTTACCTGGCGCGACATGGTCGGCAAGCCGATCAGCAAGCTCGATGACGATGCCTTCACCCGCGTGCGCATCATCCTGATGAATGGCATCGAACTCGAAGCGCTGCGCTTCCAGCACATGGCCGCGCGCATGAGCCGCGAACTGCGCCTGAAGCTGGCGCAGATCCGCCGTACCGAGCAGCACCAGGCAACCATGGTGAACTGGTTGCTCGGCCCCGACCATTCGCAGCTCGAAACCACGATTGCCTACGAGCAGGTTGCCATCGAGGTGACGGCAGCCGTCGCACAGCGCGAGCCGGATCCGTATTGCGCGCAAGCATACCGTTTCGGCCTGCTGGAGGATTTCGACCACCTGTACCGCTACTCGGCGCTGCTCGACCGCCTGGAAGGCAAGGATGCGAACAACATCCTGCAGAGCTATACCGACATCCTGCCGGGACGCCCGACGGTGGACGAGCACAGGCATCCACAGGACGATCTGCGTGAACCGTACGACCGCAAGACGGCGTCACCGCTGACCAAGCTGCACGCGTTGATGATCACCGCGGCGGAATTCCAGACGCACGACTACTACATGAACATCGGCCCGCAGTTCGCCGATCCGGTCGCACGCCAGCTGTATGCGGAGATCGCCTCGATCGAGGAGCAGCACGTCACCCAATACGGCTCGCTGATCTGCCCCGAGGAAACGCTGCTCGAACAATGGCTGATGCACGAGGCGGTCGAGGTCTACAACTATTACAGCTGCGTACAGCAGGAAACCAATCCACGCATCAAGGCGATCTGGGAACGTTTCCTCGATTACGAGCTCGGGCATTTCCATGCCGTCACCGAACTGTTCAAGCAGGTCGAGAAACGCGACCCGGCCGAGATCTTCCCGGCCGACCTGCCGGAGCCGGTGCAATTCGCCAGCCAGCGCGATTTCGTGCGCCAGGTGCTGGCGCAGGAAGTCGACCTGCGTGCCAGCGGCACCCAGTTCGTCAACAAGTCGCAGGAAAGCCAGGCATCGATCGCTTACCGC
>Ga0196972_1000400_pt1 | contig 24216 bp, 21 predicted proteins | sample S1v_2013CmetaG_FD_148618 | JGI IMG/M metagenome (GOLD analysis project Ga0196972, IMG submission 148618) | Soil microbial communities from Anza Borrego desert, Southern California, United States - S1+v_20-13C | ecosystem: Environmental > Terrestrial > Soil > Desert | place: USA: California...
GCCACCGAGCCCAGCCCCGCCAGCGCCCAGCGCGCCTGCATCTGCGGGAACAGCTCGCGTTCCACGGCATACACGGTCAGCACCAGCCAGGCCGTGACCGAGAGCGCCGGCGCGAAGCCGAAGCGCGGCGACTCGCCCAGCAGGGTCCAGCCGAGCACCAGCGCGTGCAGCAGCCAGGCCGCCAGCAGCGCCCAGCGCGCGGCCCGCTGGCTCAGTCGGGTGGCCGCGGCCGCCGGCACCGCGTAGGCCGCGGCGGCGGCCAGCGAGAGCACGGTGGTGGCGGGGCCACTGGCTAGAATCATGCTTCGCAGTTTAGCCCGTGGCCCTTGGGCCTCCCTTGCCCGCCGCAGCCTCCGCGGCACTTCCATGGCCTCCGCTCTCTCCGACAAACTCTCCCGCCTGGTCAAGGAAATGCGCGGCCAGGCGCGCATCACCGAAGCCAACGTGCAGGACATGCTGCGCGAGGTGCGCATGGCCCTGCTCGAGGCCGACGTGGCGCTGCCCGTGGTGCGCGACTTCGTCGCCCGCGTGAAGGACAAGGCGCTCGGCCAGGAGGTGGTGGGCTCGCTGAACCCCGGCCAGGCGCTGGTGGGCATCGTCAACCGCGAGCTGGTCGCCACCATGGGCGAGGGCGTATCGGACATCAACCTGTCGACCCAGCCGCCGGCGGTGATCCTGATGGCCGGCCTGCAGGGCGCCGGCAAGACCACCACCACGGCCAAGCTGGCCAAGCTGCTGATCGACAAGCGCAAGAAGAAGGTGCTGACGGTGTCCGGCGACGTCTACCGGCCGGCCGCCATCGAACAGCTGAAGACGGTCACGAAGCAGGCGGGTGCGGAGTGGTTTCCGAGCACGCCCGACCAGAAGCCGCTGGACATCGCCCGCGCCGCGCTGGACCACGCCCGCAAGCAGTACTTCGACGTGCTGATCGTCGACACCGCCGGCCGGCTGGCGATCGACGAGGCACTGATGCGCGAGATCCGCGAGCTGCACGCCGCGCTCAAGCCGGTCGAGACGCTGTTCGTGGTCGATGCCATGCAGGGCCAGGACGCGGTCAACACCGCCAAGGCCTTCAAGGAAGCGCTGCCGCTGACCGGCATCGTGCTGACCAAGATGGACGGCGACTCGCGCGGCGGCGCCGCGCTGTCGGTGCGGCAGGTCACCGGCGCGCCGATCAAGTTCGCCGGGGTCTCCGAGAAGATCGACGGGCTGGAGGTGTTCGACGCCGAGCGCCATGCCGGGCGCATCCTCGGCATGGGCGACATCGTCGCTCTGGTCGAGCAGGTCACCGCGGGCGTGGACCTGCAGGAAGCGCAGAAGCTGGCCGCCAAGGTCAAGAGCGGCGCGGGCTTCGACCTCGACGACTTCCTGGCCCAGATCCGGCAGATGAAGCAGATGGGCGGGCTGTCCACCCTGCTGGAGAAGATGCCGGCCCAGGTACAGGCCAAGGCCGGCCAGGTCGACATGGACAAGGCCGAGCGCGACATCCGCCGCAAGGAAGGGATCATCTGCAGCATGACCGCCGCCGAGCGGCGCAAGCCCGAGATCATCAAGGCCACCCGCAAGCGCCGCATCGCCGCCGGCGCCGGCGTTCAGGTCCAGGAGGTCAACCGCCTGCTCAACGAGTTCGAGCAGATGCAGGGGATGATGAAGAAGATGAAGGGCGGCGGGCTGATGAAGATGATGAAGCGGATGGGCGGCGGCAAGGGCGGTGGCCTACCGAAACTTCCCTTCTAGGAAGGCACGAAGAAAGAGGCGCCGGGCGCCTCTTTCTTCTCTTGGCGGGCTCCGGACTCAGGCCGCCCGCAGCAGCCGCGCCGCCCGTCCCGCGTGCAGGCGCGCGCGCCGCAGGACCGGCGGCGACCAGGCTTCCTCGGGGATCAGCATCAGGCCGCGCAGGCGCAGCCAGGTGCCCACGCCGGCGTGGCTGGTGATCACCGCCAGCGGCACCGACAGCAGCAGCGGCACCGCGATCGACACCAGCGAGACGAGCGCATCGGCGTCGACCAGCGCCACCGCCACACCCAGCACGCCGACGGCGGCGGTCAGCGGCAGCAGCTGGGCGGCCGCGTCGCCCCAGCGCAGCGAGCGCGCTTCCCGCGGCGGCGACTGCCAGTGCAGCTTGATGCCGGTGAGGGCCACCGCCACGAACAGCGAGTGGGCCAGCATCCGGATCGGGGCCTGCAGCAGCGACAGCAGGGTTTCGGCCAGCGCGCTGGCCAGCAGGCGGCCGGTGCCGCCGAAGGCCCGTTGCTGGCGACCGAGCAGCACCGCCGCCACGCCCAGTACCCGCGGCAGGAACAGCATGCACAGAGTCCAGATCCACAGGCCCACCAGCGCCGCGCCGGCGATGCCCGCGTCCTCGGCCAGCAGCCGGGCGCCCGACAGCCACAGCGAGGCGCCGAACACGATGAAGGCCAGCCACAGCGGCGCCGACAGGTAGGACATGGCGCCGATGGCGAACATGGCGCGGTGCACGCGATGCATCCCCGGTTCGGCGATCAGGCGCGCGTTCTGCAGGTTGCCCTGGCACCAGCGGCGGTCGCGCTGCAGCTCGGACAGCAGGTCCGGTGGTTGCTGCTCGTAGCTGCCGGTCAGGTCCGGCGCCAGCCACACGTGGTAGCCGGCCCGCCGCATCAGCGCGGCCTCGACGAAGTCGTGCGACATGATGCCGCCGGCCAGCCCGCCCTTGCCGGGGATGGGCGCCAGGCCGCAGTGCGCCATGAAAGGCTCGACCCGCAGGATGGCGTTGTGGCCCCAATAGTGCGACTCGCCCAGCTGCCAGAACTGCAGGCCGAGCGTGAACAGCCGCCCCGTGACGCGGGCGCCGAACTGCTGCGCCCGCGCGTGCAGGGACATCAGCCCGATCGGCTGGGTGGCGGTCTGGATGATGCCGGCCCGCGGGTTGGCTTCCATCAGCTTGGCCAGCGTGAGCAGGCAGTCGCCGCTCATCACGCTGTCGGCGTCGAGCACCACCATGTAGCGGTAGTCGCGCCCCCAGCGACGGCAGAAGTCGGCCACGTTGCCGGCCTTGCGGTGGGTGCGCCGCGTGCGGCGGCGGTAGTAGACCTCCGGCTGCACGCCTGGCTGGGCGGCTAGCGCGGTCCGCAACTCCTCCCAGGCAGCCCGCTCGGCGGCGGCGGTCTCCGGGCTGGCGCTGTCGGACAGCACGAACACGTCGAACTGGCCGGCCTGCCCGGTCGCCGCGAGCGACTCGCAGGTCGCGCGCAGGCCGGCGAACACCGTGGCCACGTGCTCCTCGCAGATCGGCATGATGATGGCGGTGCGCACCGCCGGATCCAGCGTCCGGTCCTGCACGGAGCGCGCGTTCAGCCCGTGCGGGTCGCCGCGCAGCACCACCCAGAAGCCCATGAGCGCGGTGGCGAAGCCGGTCACCACCCAGCTGGACAGCGCCGCGAACAGCGCGATCTGGCCCCACTGCAGCCAGGGGTTGGGCGAGTCCGGCTGCGCATGGGCGAACAGGACCGTGGCGATGGCGGTGCTCAGCACGGCGATGGCGGCGAACGCGGCCCGTCGGCGCGTGGCGGCACGCTCCCAGGCGGCCGGCGCCGGGCGTGCCGGCGAGCGCACCGGCGACTCGCCCGGCAGCAGCCGATGGGCCAGTGCCAGCGAGGCCGTGCCTAGGCTGTTCCAGAAGCCGCGCCAGGGCTGGGTCGGCATGGAGCCGCGCCGGATCGGCGGTGCCGTCACCGAGTTGGGATGGCGTTCCTCGCGCAGGCGGCTGCGCGGCGAGATGGCCGGCGCTGCGGTCGCGGGCGTCACGGCGGGCGCGTGCAGGCCGCCCCCGCTGTCGCCCTCGGTGGCATGCCTCAGGGGGCGGATGGGGGTAGCACGATGTGGGTCCATGTTTCGCTCACGATGTCGTCGCGGTGACGCAGGAAGGCGCGCAGCTCGACCGGCTGCGACGCGTCGAAGGGGCGCACCCGCAGGGCCATGCGCCAGCTGCGGGTAGCGGGGTTGAACCAGGCGAGGACCTGTTCGATGCGGCCGTTGGCGTCGGCGGTGGCGACCGCCTGCACCGGCGCGTCGGCCGGCAGCGCGTCCAGCGCCGGGCCGGTGAAATCCACCACGTACTGCACCTGGCCGGCGAGGGCCGCGGCCTGCTCGGCGCGCACGTAGCCGAAGCCGCGGCGTGACTGCGCCACCCAGGCCGCTGGCGGGCGCTGCTGCTCGTCGCCCTGCCAGGACAGCTCGTAGGCGAAGTCCAGCGGCTGGCCGGGCGCCGGCAGGCGGGCCGGCACCCAATAGGCGGCGATGTTGTCGTGGGTCTCGTCGGGGGTGTGCAGCTGCAGCAGCTCGACCCGGCCCGGGCCCCAGTCGCCGATCGGGCGCACCCAGGCGCTGGGGCGGCGCTCGTAGCGCGCTTCCGTGTCCTCGTAGCTGGCGAACGAGCGGTCGCGCTGCATCAGGCCGAAGCCGCGCAGGCCGTCCAGCGTGAAGCTGGTGACCACGGGACGCTGCGGGTTCTGCAGCGGCCGCCACAGCCATTCGCCGCTGGCGCTGGCCACCATCAGCCCGTCGGAGTCGTGCACCTCGGGGCGGAAGTCGCCCTCGCGCGGCTGGTTCTCGCCGGACAGGAACATGCTGGTCAGCGGCGCCAGCCCCAGCGTGGCGATCGGGCGCGCGGTCTCGCGCAGGAACACGCGGGCCCGCACCTCGACCACCGTGTCGCGCCCGGGCCGCACGGTGAAGCGGTAGGCGCCGGTGGCGCGCGGCGAGTCCAGCAGCGCGTCGACGACCACTTCCTTCGCCTGCGGCCCGGGACGCTGCAGCCAGAAGTCGGTGAAGCGGGGGAACTCCTCCGGGCCGTTGGCGCCGGCGGTGTCGATCGCCAGTCCGCGCGCCGACAGGCCGTATTGCTGGCCGGCGCCGAGGGCGCGGAAGTAGCTCGCGCCCAGGAACACGACCAGCTCGTCCTTGTAGGCCGGCGTGTTCAGCGGGTAGTGGATACGCAGGCCGGCATGGCCGAGGTCGGGCCAGGCCTGTGTCGGCAACTGGTTCTTGCCGTAGTGGAAGTCGCCGGCCTGGAAGCGCACCGGACGCACCTGCCCGGCCGCGTCCACCTCATGGATGCGGACCGGCTCGGGGTGGTAGCGGCCGCGATGGAAGAACATCGCCTCGAAGGGCGAGCCGCTGCCGGCCCAGAGCGCCCGGTCCGGCCGGAACCGGATGTCACGCAGTCCGTCGTAGTCCAGTTGGGCCAACGCCGGCGGCAGCGTGGCATCCGGCGCCCGGAAAGGGACGCCGGCGCGGCTGCGGGCGAGCTCCGCGAGCTGTTCGAAGTCCCAGCCGGCCCGTGCGGGAAAGGCGGAGAGCGCTCCGGCCAGCAGCACGACCAGCGCCAGCGCGACAAGACGCAGGCGACGCAAACACAAAGGCATGGGTCGCCTAGTGCAAACCCTATGCCAACCTGGATTTCCCTCGTGAAATCAACCGGTTGCGTGCGAAAGCGGGGATCGGTACCGGCGGCGGCGCCCGCTGGCGCAGCCTGAATGGGCTTTTCCGTCGCCGGATGGCGACAGGAATCCGGCCCCGACCCGGATTCAGGCGGCCGGCGGCGCCTGGCCGCTGTCGTCGTCCGGCGACAGGCCCCCGTTTTCCGCCTTGAAAAGCCCCGGCGTGAGCTCGTTCCTCTGCAGCAGGCGGTAGAACTCGGTGCGGTTGCGCCCGGCCAGCCGCGCGGCGTCGGAGACGTTGCCGTCCGTCATCTTGAGCAGCCCGACCAGGTACTCCCGCTCGAAGCGGCGCTTGGCCTCGGCGTAGGTCTGCACCGCGACGCCGGGCACCCGCAGGGCGCGCTGCACCAGCGCCAGCGGCACCAGCGCCGTGGTGGACAGCGCGCAGACCTGCTCGACCACGTTGTAGAGCTGGCGCACGTTGCCGGGCCAAGGCGCCGCCGCCAGCGCCTTCAGCGCCTCCGGCGCGAAGCCCGACAGCCGCCGCCCGTACTTGGCGGCCAGCTTGTGCAGGAAGTGGTTGGCCAGCAGCGGGATGTCCTCGCGCCGCTCGGCCAGCGTGGGCAGCGTCAGCGTCACCACGTTCAGGCGGTAGTACAGGTCCTCGCGGAACTGGCCGCCCGACATGGCCGCGTCCAGGTCGCGGTGGGTGGCGGAGATGATGCGCACGTCCACCGGCACCGACTGGCTGGAGCCGAGCGGGCGCACCGCCCGCTCCTGCAGCACGCGCAGCAGCTTGACCTGCAGCGCCGGCGGCATGTCGCCGATCTCGTCCAGCAGCAGGGTGCCGCCGTCGGCGGCCTGGAACAGCCCCTTGTGGTTGGCGACGGCGTCGGTGAATGCGCCCTTGACGTGGCCGAACAGCTCCGACTCCAGCAAGGCCTCGGGGATCGCGCCGCAGTTGACCGCCACGAAGGGACGCTGCGCCCGCGCACTGGCCTTGTGGATCGCCCGCGCCAGCAGTTCCTTGCCGGTGCCGCTGTCGCCGCGCAGCAGCACCGAGGCGTCGGAGCGCGCGACCATGCGGGCCTCGGCCAGCAGTTCCGCCATGCGCGCCGAGCGGCTGACGATCTCCTCGCGCCAGCCGGCGTCGTCGGCCGATGCCGTGACGGCCGGCGCGCCGAGCGCGACCGCCTGGCCGATCTTGTCCAGCAGCTCGCGCGCGTCGTAGGGCTTGGTGAGGTAGCCGAACACGCCGCGAGCCGTGGCTTCGACCGCATCGGGAATCGTGCCGTGCGCGGTCAGCAGGATGACGGGCAGGGCCGGGTGACGGCGCCGGATGTCGTCGAACAGCGCCAGGCCGTCGCGGCCCGGCAGGCGCACGTCGCTGAGCACCAGCTGCGGGCGCTCGACTTCGAGCTGCGCCAGCGCGGCCTCGGCCGAGGACACGGCGGCGACCTGGTAGCCGGCTGCCGTCAGCCGCATCGAGAGCAGCCGCAGCAGGTCGGCGTCGTCGTCCACCACGAGGATGCGGGCACCGGCCATGTCAGTCCTCCGCTGGGTCATCGCGACGAAGGCCGGCGGCGCTCGATCGCGCGCAGGGCCTCCATCCGTTCGTTGAGCTGGTCGATGCGCTTCTGTGCATCGCGCAGTTGCTGCGCCTGGCGCTCGCCGGCTTCCTCCAGCTTGCGTTGCTCGGCCAGCTGCGCCTGCAGCAACCGGGCCAGCGGGTGCAACTCGCGCGCCTCGTCGGTGGCGATCGCGAGCAGCCGCTGCAGGGCCTGCAGGGCGCGCGCGTTGTCGGCCGGCGTGCGCATCTGCTGCAGCGCCAGCGCCAGCTGCAGCTGCTGCATCGGTGCGCCGCCAGGCTGGGACAGGCGGGTGATCTCGGGGGCCAGTGCGGCGGCGGGCGCACCGCGCACCCGGTCGGCATAGGCCAGGGCCGCGGCGAGCGGCTGCGCCGGCACGTGGCTCTGGGGCGGCAGCACCGGCGGCGGCTCGGGCGGGGGTGGGGGGGCGGGCGGTGCCTCGCGCGGCGGCTCGCTCGTCTCCAGTGGCGGCGGCGCCTCGACCTCCGGCGCCGGGGGCGGCGTGCTGCAGGCGGCCAGCGCAGCGGCCGTGCCCAGGGCCAGGAGGCAGCGGCGCAACGCGCAGGTCGGGTAATCAGGCATGGGGCAATTCGATCCGGAAGTGGGCGCCGGCCGGGCTGTCGTCCAGCAGCTCGATGCGCCCGCCATGGGCTGCAATGTATTCGTTGACGATGGACAGGCCGATGCCGGTCCCCGCCGCGGCGTCTGCCGGCTGGCGCTCGCCGCGGTAGAAGGGCTCGAACACCCGCTCGCGGTCGGCCGGCGCAATGCCGGCCCCCTGGTCCTGGATGTCGATGCGGGTGCGACCATCGGCGCGCGACAGGCGCAGGCGCACGGTCGAGCCCAGCGGGGCGAACCGGATCGCGTTGGCCAGCAGGTTGGCCAGCGCCGTGCCGAGCTTGTCCGGGTCGACCGGCGCGGTGACCGGCTCGCCTTCGACCTCCACCGACAGCTCGCGCGCCTGCCATTGCAGGCGCTGCGCCTCCACCTGCTCGTGCAGCAGCGCCAGCAGGTCGGTGGGACGGCGCTGCAGCTGGCGCGCCTCGAAGGCGGCCGCATTGAAGCGCAGCAGCGCCTCGATGCGCTCCTGCAGCACCGCCGCGTTGTGCTGCAGGATGCGGGCCACTTCGCGCTGGCGCGCGTTGAGCTCGCCGGTGACGCCTTCCTCCAGCAGGGAGACGCCCTCGCGCAGGGCCGCCAGCGGCGTCTTGAGTTCGTGCGACACGTGGCGCAGGAAGCGGGCCTTGTCGGCATCCAGCTCGGTCAGGCGCAGGCGCAGCCACTCCAGCTGCTGGCTCAGCCGTCTTACATCGGCTGGACCCTGGATGTCGATCGGTTCCTCGAGCCGGTTCTGGCCCAGGCCGGCGATCGCCCGCTCCAGCCGCTTGAACGGCCGCGCCAGCCAGATGCCCAGCCCGGCGGCCAGCAGCGCCGCCAGCGCGATGGCCAGCACCACCTGCTGCATCAGCCGCGAGCGGCTGGCGTCGAGCCGCTCGCGCAGGGCCTTGTTGCGCGCGTTGATGAGGCTGTGCACCTCGCGTGCGATGCCGGAATTGACGCTGTCGAATTCCCGGAAGCGCTGCGCCGCCTCGCGCTCGCGGTCGAGCGCCGTCTCCGGCGGGCCCCGCATCAGCTCCGACACGACTTCCAGTTGCGCCGCCCAGCGCCGGGCGTGGCGCTGGGCCAGGCCCTGGTCGCTCAGGCGGTCGAGCGCGGCCTGGGCCCGGCCCGATTCCTCCTCGAAGCGCCGGCGCAGCACGGGGTCGTTGAGGATCAGCGACTGGCGCGCGGCCCGTTCCATGTCGAGCGTGCGCTCGGCCAGGGTCTGGGCGCTGGCGGTCAGTTCCAGCGCGGTGGCGCTGGCCGCCGTGCTCTGCGCCATCAGGCGGTCCAGGATGACCACGGCCCGCAGCGCGGTGCCACCCAGCAGGCCGCCCACCAGCACGAAGGCGGCGAGCAGCAGCGGTCGGAAGGAGATGCGGCTGGGGCGTAGCGGCAGCATCGCGCGGCGATCAGCCGGCGCGCTGCACGACTTCGCCGCGCAGCGAATGGGGCAGCGCCTGCGTGATGGTCACGTCGACCATCTGCCCGACCAGCCGCTGGCCGCCGGCGAAGTTGACGATTCGGTTGCACTCGGTGCGGCCCATCAGCTCGTTGGGGTCCTTGCGCGAGGGCCCCTCGACCAGGATGCGCTGCACCGTGCCGACCCGGCTGTCGCTGATGCGGCGCACGTGGTCCTCCAGCAGCGCCTGCAGCTGCTGCAGGCGGCGCAGCTTGACCTCGTGCGGGGTGTCGTCGTGCAGGTTGGCGGCCGGCGTGCCGGGACGGGGGCTGAAGATGAAGCTGAAGCTGGCGTCGTAGCCCACGTCCTCGACCAGCTTCATCATCTTGCCGAAGTCCTCCTCGGTCTCGCCCGGGAAGCCGACGATGAAGTCGCTGGACAGCGAGATCTGCGGCCGCACCGCGCGCAGCCTCCGAATGGTGCTCTTGTATTCCATGGCGGTGTAGCCGCGCTTCATCGCCATCAGGATGCGGTCGCTGCCGTGCTGCACCGGCAGGTGCAGGTGGCTGACCAGCTTGGGGATGCGGCCGTAGGCCTCCACCAGCCGCTGGGTGAACTCGTTGGGGTGGCTGGTGGTGTAGCGGATGCGCTCGATGCCCGGGATCTCGGCCACGTATTCCAGCAGCAGGGCGAAGTCGGCGATCTCCGCCGTGTCGCCCATGCGGCCGCGCCAGGCATTGACGTTCTGGCCCAGCAGCGTCACTTCCCGGACGCCCTGGTCGGCCAGTTCCGCCACTTCGGCCAGCACGTCGTCCAGCGGCCGCGAGACTTCCTCGCCGCGGGTGTAGGGCACCACGCAGTAGCTGCAGTACTTGCTGCAGCCTTCCATGATGGAGACGAAGGCGGTGGCGCCGTCCACCCGCGCCGGCGGCAGGTGGTCGAACTTCTCGATCTCGGGAAAGCGGATGTCGACCTGCGGCCGGTCCTGCGCGCGGCGCTGCGCCAGCATCTCGGGCAGGCGGTGCAGGGTCTGCGGCCCGAACACCAGGTCCACGTAGGGCGCGCGCTCGATGATGGCGGCGCCCTCCTGGCTGGCGACGCAGCCGCCGACGCCGATCAGCGCACCCTTTTTCTTCAGGTGCTTGACCCGGCCCAGGTCGGAGAACACCTTCTCCTGCGCCTTCTCGCGCACCGAGCAGGTGTTGAACAGGATCAGGTCGGCCTCCTCGGGATCCTGGGTCGCCTCGTAGCCCTCGGCCGCGTACAGCACGTCCGCCATCTTGTCCGAGTCGTACTCGTTCATCTGGCAGCCGAAGGTCTTGATGAATACCTTCTTCATGGCGCTCACTTCCTCGCGCCGAACACCAGGTTCAGCAGTTCGGCGAAGCGCTGGTGGCCGGTGGCGCTGCCGTCGTCGGCGCCATCGACCCGGGCGTATTCGTCCTCGGTGAGCACCCACACCTCGTGTACCAGGCCGGCCGGGTCGCGGCGATAGACCACCGGCAGCGGCTGCCCGGCCACGCTGCCGGACAGCAGCATCAGGCCGTTGGTGCCGCGGATGCGGGCGCCGGGGGAAAGCCGGTCGGGCTGGCCGTCCAGCGTGACGTTCGGCGGGGCGGTGACCACCAGCCGGGCCGGCTTGACGCCGGCGGGGGCGGTGCGGATGACCTGGGCGTGCAGGGCAGGGGCGGCCAGGGCGGCCGCGACGAGGAGAAGACGCCAGCGATTCATGGTGTGGATCCAGAGGCTGAGGGCGGACGCGAAGACCGCATTTTGCCGCAGGGCCGCAGCAGGGCCGGGGCGCTGGCAGTCCCATGACGATGCGATGACGGTGCGCGGCGATGCGGCGGCCATGGGGTCGCGACGCGGCCGGTGGCGAGCGCCGGCGCGCCGCCCCGCCCAATCCTGTGTTGCTCGCCGGGTTGTTGACAGTCGATCAACGAATGAACGATCATTCAGTCAACGTTCAGGGCGGCCGCGAGGCGCCGCAAACACCCACTCACTGGGAGACCGACCATGCAACTCAAGGGCAAGACCGCCGTCGTCACGGGTGCCGCCTCCGGCATCGGGCGCGCCACCGCACAGAAGCTGGCGCAGGCCGGCGCCCACGTGCTGCTCGCCGACATCGCCGAGGAGGGCGGCCACGCGGCCGCTGCGGAAATCCGCGCGCAAGGCGGACAGGCCGACTTCATCCGCCTGGACGTGACCGACGGGGAATCGATCGCCGCCTTCCGGGCCGAGGCCTTTGCCAAGTCGCCGCGCGTGGACATCGTGGCCAACGTCGCCGGGTGGGGAAAGATCCAGCCGTTCCTGGACAACACGCCGGAGTTCTGGCGCAAGGTGGTGGACCTCAACCTGATGGGGCCGGTCGCCGTCACCCACGCCTTCCTGGGCCCAATGGTGGAAGCGGGGCAGGGCGGCAAGATCGTCACCGTCGCCAGCGATGCCGGCCGCGTGGGCAGCCTCGGCGAGACCGTGTACTCGGGCGCCAAGGGTGGCGCCATCGCCTTCACCAAGAGCCTGGCGCGCGAGGTCGCCCGCTACAACATCACCGTCAACTGCGTGTGCCCCGGGCCCACCGCCACGCCGCTGCTGGCTGCGGTGCCCGAGAAGCACCAGGAAGCCTTCATCAAGGCCACGCCGATGCGCCGGCTGGCGCAGCCGTCCGAGATCGCCGACGCGGTGCTGTTCTTCAGCACCGACCAGTCCAGCTTCGTCACCGGCCAGGTCCTCAGCGTGAGCGGGGGCCTGACGCTGGCCGGCTGACCGCCATCGCAACCGACATCGCAGGAGTCACCATGTACAAGCTCAAAGCCGCCGAATTCCGTCCCAGGCACTTCAAGCTGGAGGTCGCCGACCGTGTCGCCACCTTCACCCTCAACCGGCCGGAGCGCAAGAACCCGCTGACCTTCGAGAGCTACGCGGAACTGCGCGACACCTTCCACAAGCTGCAGTACGTCGACGACGTGCGGGCCGTGGTGATCACCGGCGAGGGCGGCAACTTCTGCTCCGGGGGCGACGTGCACGACATCATCGGGCCGCTGGTGGGCATGGAGATGGACGGCCTGCTCACCTTCACCCGCATGACCGGCAACCTGGTCAAGGAAATGCGCCAGTGCCCGCAGCCCATCATCGCGGCGGTCGATGGTGTCAGCGCCGGCGCCGGCGCCATCCTGCCGATGGCGGCCGACCTCCGTTACGGCACGCCCAAGGCCAAGACCGCCTTCCTGTTCGTGCGCGTCGGCCTGGCCGGCTGCGACATGGGTGCGTGCGCGATCCTGCCGCGCATCATCGGCCACGGCCGCGCCTCCGAGCTGCTCTACACCGGGCGCGTGATGACCGCGGACGAGGGCCTGGCCTGGGGCTACTTCAACGAGTTGGTGCCCGCCGACGGCCTGCAGGCCAAGGCGAAGGAGATGGCGCTCTCGCTGGCCAACGGCCCGTCCTTCGGCCACTTCATGACCAAGAAGTGCCTGCACCAGGAATGGAACCAGACCATCGAGCAGGCGCTGGAGACCGAGGCCGAGGCCCAGGCCATCTGCATGCAGACCAAGGACTTCGAGCGCGCCTACCACGCCTTCGTGGCCAAGCAGACCCCGGTGTTCCAGGGCGACTGAGCGACCGCCATGGACGCGCCGCGACCCCCCATCACCCTCGCGATCGAGGGCGCGATCGCGATCGCCACGCTGGACCGGCCGCCGGTCAACGCGATCGACGACGCCTGGGTCGCCCGGCTGGGCGCCATCCTCGACGAGGTCGAGGCGCGCGACGAGGTGCACGTGCTGTGGATCCGCAGTGCCGGCCGCGCCTTCTGTGCCGGCGCCGACCTAGCCCTGATGCGCGAGCGCTTCGCCGACGACGCCGGCCGGGCCCGGATGGTGGAACTGGCCCGGGACATGCAGCAGGTGTTCGCCCGGGTCGAGCGCAGCCCCAAGGTGTCGATCGCCGAGATCGGCGGCCCGGCGCTGGGCGGCGGGCTCGAACTGGCACTGGCCTGCGATCTCCGGCTGGCCGCCGACAACGCGAAGCTGGGACTGCCCGAAGCGCGGCTCGGGCTGCTCCCGGGCGCCGGTGGCACCCAGCGGCTCACCCGCATCTGCGGCCATGCGATTGCGCGCCAGCTGATCCTGGGCGCCGAGGTGGTCGACGGACAGCGCGCCGCGGCGCTGGGCATCGTGCACCGCAGCGTGCCGGCGGCCGAACTGCAGGCGGCGGCCCGGGCCCAGGCCGAGCGCATCGCCGCCATGCCTGGCGCGGCGCTGGCCGCCTGCAAGCGCTGCATCACGGCTGGTGCCGACGGCCACGAGGACGGCTTCGCGGCCGAGATCGAGGGCACGGCCATGCTGTACGGGCAGGCAGAAACGCAGGCGCTGGTGCACCGCTTCCTGGCCGGTTGAAGGACAACGAGATGTTCCACGACACCACCTGGCTCGACTGGCCCTTCCTGGAGCCGCGCCATCGGGCCCTCGCGCGCGACATCGAGGGCTGGTGCGCGACGGAGCTGTCGCACAGCCACGGTAGCGACACCGATACCGCCTGCCGCGACCTGGTGCGCCGGCTCGGCGCCGCCGGCTGGCTGCGCTATGCCATCGGTGGCACCTCGTGGGGCGCCAGCGGCGAGACCATAGACACCCGTGCCGTCTGCCTGCTGCGCGAGACGCTGGCCCGGCACTCGGGCCTGGCCGACTTCGCCTTCGCGATGCAGGGCCTGGGCTCGGGCGCGCTCACGCTGCACGGCACGCCCGGGCAGAAGCAGCGCTACCTCACGCGCGTAGGCCGCGGCGAGGCGATGCCGGCCTTCGCGCTATCCGAGCCCGGCTCCGGCTCCGACGTGGCCGCCATGCAGTGTGCGGCACGGCTGGACGGCGACCACTACGTGCTCGACGGCGAAAAGAGCTGGATCTCCAACGGTGGCATCGCCGATTTCTACGTGGTGTTCGCGCGCACCGGCGAGACGCCCGGCTCGCGCGGGCTCAGCGCGTTCCTGGTGGAGGCCGGCACGCCCGGCTTCGAGATCGCCGAGCGGATCCAGGTGATCGCACCACACCCGCTGGCGCGCCTGCGCTTTTCCGGCTGCCGCATCCCGGTGTCGCAGCGGCTGGGCGATCCCGGGCAGGGCTTCAAGATCGCGATGCAGACGCTGGACATCTTCCGCACCTCGGTGGCGGCGGCCGCGCTGGGCATGGCCCGGCGGGCCCTGGCCGAGGCGCTGGAACGCGCCACCACGCGGCCGATGTTCGACCAGCGGCTGGCCGACTTCCAGATCACCCAGGTCAAGCTGGCGGCCATGGCCACCGGCATCGACACCGCGGCGTTGCTGACCTACCGCGCGGCCTGGCTGCGCGACCAGGGCCGCAGCGTCACGCGCGAGGCCGCCATGGCCAAGATGCACGCCACCGAAACGGCGCAGCAGGTGATTGACGCGGCGGTGCAGATCTGGGGCGGGATCGGCGTGGTGTCCGGCCACCCGGTCGAGGAGCTGTACAGGGAGATCCGCGCCCTGCGCATCTACGAGGGCGCGACCGAGGTCCAGCAGTTGATCATCGCGCGCGAGACCCTCAAGGCCTTCGGCCCCGCGTGAAGGGGCCGTTGCGGGCTCAGCGCGGTGCGGCCCGCCGGGCCCTGGCCGGAGCCGGGGCCGGATTGGCCGCGGCCTGCGCTTCCACGACCCGTGCATAGGCGCGCTTGCCGCGCGCCGTCACCACCGGGCTGAGCATCAGCTTCAGGCCCCGGTCCACGTACTCCTCGATCGTCATGCGGCCCTGGAAGTGCCAGGCCTTGAGCGCCCACGCGTGGCAGAACATGACGATCTGGTAGGTGAACAGCTCCACGTCCACCTCCTCGAACACGCCCTCGCGCATGCAGTGCTCGATGCAGTCGGAGATGAGCTTGTTGGTCTCGGCCTCCTTCTGCTTGAGCAGGTCGCGCCGCTCGCGGCGCAGCCACTTGGTCTCGCGGTAGACCAGGGCGGTGGCCGCGATGCGCTCGTCGATGACGTGCCCGTAGGCCCGCACGGCGGCACAGAATCGCTCCATCGGATCGGTCAAGCCGGCCAGCGCCAGCGGCACTTCGCGGAGGTAGGAATCGAGCACCTCCACCAGCGCGAGGAACAGCACGTCCTCCTTGTCATGGACGTACTGGTAGATCAGCCCGACGCTCACCCCGGCGCGCTGCGCGACCTCGCGGATGGTGGTGACGTGGTAGCCCTGCTTGCCGTACAGCTCGACGGCAGCCTGCAGGATCTGGCTCTGCCGCTTGGCGACCAGTTCCGGGACTTCGACCTTGCTGACGACCTTGACGGCCATGGACCCTCGCTCCCTCGCTCGTGTGCCGGCCCGGGTCGCGCAAGTGACCGGGCCCAAGAAAAATAGCCTCGCAGGCGCTGGACCTGCGAGGCTATCGGGACTTCTGGTGGCGCTTCACGGACTCGAACCGCGGACCTGTGGATTATGATTCCATCGCTCTAACCGACTGAGCTAAAGCGCCGAGCCCGCCATTATAGCCAAAGTGGAGGCTCAGCGGTGGCTGAAAACCGGCTCCCGCTTGGCCAGGAAGGCGTCCATGCCTTCCTTCTGGTCGGCGGTCGCGAACAGTGCGTGGAACAGCCGGCGCTCGAACATCACGCCGTCGCTGAGCGACATCTCGTAGCCGCGGTTGACCGACTCCTTGGCCGCCAGCACCGCCAGCCGCGGCATCGCGCAGATCGTCAGGGCGGCGCCCAGCGCCTCCTCCATCAGCTTGTCCAGCGGCACCACCCGGCTGACCAGCCCGCCCCGCTCGGCTTCGGCGGCGTCCATGTTGCGGGCCGTCAGCACCATGTCCATGGTCTTGGCCTTGCCCACCGCGCGCGGCAGGCGCTGGGTGCCGCCGGCGCCGGGGATGATGCCCAGCTTGATCTCGGGCTGGCCGAACTTGGCGTTGTCGGCAGCGATGATGAAGTCGCACATCATGGCCAGCTCGCAGCCGCCGCCCAGCGCGAAGCCGGCCACGGCCGCGATCACCGGCTTGCGGATGCTGCGGATGATTTCCCAGTTGCGGGTGATGAAGTCTCGCCCATAGGCATCGGCGAAGGTGTACTTCGCCATCAGCGAGATGTCGGCGCCGGCGGCGAACGCCCGTTCGCTGCCGGTCAGCACGATGCAGCCGATCGCGTCGTCGGCGTCGAAGGCCTTGAGCGCGGCGCCCAGCTCGTCCATGAGCTGTTCGTTCAGGGCATTGAGCTGCTTGGGGCGGTTGAGCGTGATGATGCCGACCTTGCCGGCTTCGGTACGCACCTCGATGTTCTCGTAGGCCATCTGGATCTCCTGTAGCGGCGACGACTATACCCAAGGGAAACCATGACCGACCGCGCGGTCGGTCGATGCTAGATTCACCGCAGGAGACCCCATGACCGAGAGCACTGTCCTGTACGAGGCGCGCGGCGCCGTGGCGCTGATCACCCTGAACCGTCCCCAGTCCCTGAACAGCTTCACCCGCGCCATGCACCAGGCGCTGTGGGAGGCGCTGGACCGCATCGAGTCCGACAAGGCCATCCGCGCTGCCGTCATCACCGGTGCCGGCCGGGGCTTCTGCGCGGGCGCCGACCTGGCCGAGTTCGACTTCGCCGAGGGGCCGGACCTGGTCAAGCGCGCCGATCCCGGCCCCCTCATCGACCAGGCCTTCAATCCCACCGTGCGCCGGCTGATGGCGCTGCGCGTGCCCACGGTTGCCGCCGTCAACGGCGTGGCCGCGGGTGCCGGCGCTTCGCTGGCCATGACCTGTGACCTGGCGGTGGCGGCGCCGGGCGCCTCCTTCATCCAGGCGTTCAGCAAGATCGGCCTGATCCCCGATGCCGGCGGCACCTGGTTCCTGGTCAAGAAGCTGGGTCTGGCGCGGGCCATGGGCTGCGCCATGCTGGGCGACAAGCTGTCCGCCGCCGACGCCAAGGCCTGGGGGATGATCTGGGACGTGGCGCCCGATGGCCAGGACTGCGTGGACGCCGCCATGGCCCTGGCCCAGCGGCTGGCCACCCTGCCGACCACGGCCCTGGTCGCCACCCGGCGCGCGATGCGCGCGGCGGCCACCCACGAGCTGGACAAGCAGCTCGACCTCGAACGCGACACCCAGTCGGCCCTGGGCCGCACCCACGACTACATCGAAGGGGTCACCGCCTTCCTGCAGAAGCGCCCGGCGCAGTTCAAGGGCGAGTGATGGCGGCCGACGATCTCGCGGCCCGCGTGGGCGCCGCCATGTTCGAAGGGGACGTGGCGTCGCGCCAGACCATGGGCATGGAGCTGGTGAGCTGCAGCGCCGGCCGGGCCGTGATGCGCATGCGCATCGACGAGCGGCACCTGAACGGCCATCGCATCTGCCACGGCGGCTTCATCTTCACGCTGGCCGACTCCACGTTCGCCTTCGCCTGCAACAGCCACAACAAGGTGACGGTGGCGGCCGGCTGCAGCATCGAGTTCCTCAAGCCGGGCCAGCTCGGCGACGTGCTGACCTGCGAAGGTGTCGAGCAGGTCCTGCAGGGCCGGCATGGCGTGTACGACATGAAGGTGACCAACCAGCGTGGCGAAGTCGTGGCCATGTTCCGCGGCAAGAGCGCGCAGATCCAGGGCACCGTGATACCGGAGGCATGATGAAGACCTTTCCCCTAGAGCCGATCGAAAAGGCCAGCCGCGACGAGCTGCAGGCGCTGCAGTTGCGCCGCATGCAGGCGACGCTGGCGCACGCGTACCGCAACTCGCCCATGTACCGCGCCAAGTTCGACGCGGCCGGCGTGCACCCGGACGACTGCCGTTCGCTGGCCGACCTGGCCAGGTTCCCCTTCACGGACAAGCTCGACCTGCGCGAGCACTACCCGTTCGGCTCGTTCGCCGTGCCGCGCGAGCAGTGCGTGCGCGTCCACGCCTCCAGCGGCACCACCGGCAAGCCGACGGTGGTGGGCTACACGCAGAACGACATCAACACCTGGGCCACCGTGATGGCGCGCAGCATCCGCGCCAGCGGCGCGCGGCCGGGCGACCTGGTGCACGTCAGCTACGGCTACGGGCTGTTCACCGGCGGGCTGGGCGCGCACTACGGCGCCGAGAAGCTGGGGCTGACGGTTGTGCCCTTCGGCGGCGGCCAGACCGAGCGCCAGGTGCAGCTGATCCACGACTTCCGCCCCGACATCATCATGGTCACGCCCAGCTACATGCTGGCGATCGCCGACGAGTTCGAGCGCCAGGGGCTGGATCCGCGCGAATCCAGCCTGCGGCTGGGCATCTTCGGCGCCGAGCCCTGGACCAACGACATGCGCAAGGCGATCGAGCAGCGCATGGGCATGGATGCGGTCGACATCTACGGCCTGTCCGAAGTGATCGGCCCGGGCGTGGCCAACGAGTGCGTCGAGACCAAGGACGGCCCGACCATCTGGGAGGACCACTTCTACCCGGAGATCGTGGATCCCGAGACCGGCGAGGTGCTGCCCGACGGCGAGCTGGGCGAGCTGGTGTTCACCAGCCTGACCAAGGAGGCGCTGCCCATCATCCGCTACCGCACGCGCGACCTCACGCGGGTGCTGCCCGGCACGGCGCGCACCATGCGCCGCATGGAGAAGATCACCGGCCGCAGCGACGACATGATGATCGTGCGCGGCGTCAACGTGTTCCCGACCCAGATCGAGGAGCTGATCTGCAAGCGCGCCGAGCTGGCGCCGCACTACCAGTGCATCCTTAACCGCGAGGGGCCGATGGATTCGCTCACCATCGCGATCGAGGCGCGCCAGGGCCTGTCGCACGAGAGCGAGGAGGCGCGCGGCGCGGCCACGCTGCTGGCGCACGAGATCAAGACCTACATCGGCACCACCGCCGTGATCGACCTGCGCCCCGAGGGCGGCATCGAGCGAAGCGTCGGCAAGGCCAAGCGGGTGATCGACAACCGGCCGAGGTAACGCCCCGGTTTCACCGCTGTTCGATACCCTCGACCAGCAGGTCCACGTGGGCTTCCTCGCCCATGTTGACCTTCACCCGCACCGGCAGGTACTGCAGGGCCGGCGCGAACCACATCTCGACGGTGATGTTGCCGCGCGGGTTGGCGATAGGCCGCGGCTTGAGGTGGAAGGCCTCGACGTCGCCCAGGGCCGTGGCGAGCACCTCCTTGCCCACGATGTCGTAGGTCCACAGGTCCACCGCGCCGGGCCGCGCCATCCAGAAGCTGACCGCACGCCCGACCTCCAGCGGCTCCAGCCCGCTCGCGAAGCGGTGGCTCAGGTCGACGAACTGGCTGGCGGTGTCCTGCATCTGCGGCGGCCGCGGCAGCACCTTGCCGTTGGGCAGCGTGACCTCGCTCTCGTCCATGCGCAGCAGGCCGCGCGACTTGAGGTTGCGCACCTCCTCGTAGGCCCGCGGGTGCAGCGTCTGCGGCCCGACCTCGCCCTGGCTGGTCAGGAGCACGGTGGCGAACAGGGTGACGTCGACTTCCACCCGCACCTGGTAGCGCGAGCCCTGGCGCTGCCACAGCACGCGCGCTTCGCCATACAGGTCGCCGCTGCGGAAGCGACCGCCCAGCGTGTAGCGCAGGCGGGTGTCGGCCGGCCATCCGTCCAGCGGCGACGTGGTCTCGCCCGAGGCGAGGGCCGGGCCGGCGACCGGGGAACTGGCGGGTTCGCTGGCGGCCGCGGCCGGAGCCGATGCGGCCGGGGTGGGAGACGCCGCCTCAGGTGCGGCCGGCTCGGCCTGGGCCACGGCCTGCTCCGGCTCGGGGGCGGGTTCGGCGGCTGGCTCGGGAACGGGCGGGGGCTCCGGCTCCGCGACGGGGATCGGTGGCTCCGGTTCTGGGGCAACCGGCTCGGGTTTGGGCGCGGCCGCCGTGCGAGTTACCCGCCGCGGCACGCTGGGCGCCGCCTGCATCCGCTTGGGCGGCGCCGGTGGTGGCACCACGACCGCTGCCGCCGCGACCGGCGGCGGGGCCGGCGTCTCGGGCTGCAGCAGGCGGGTGTACATCGGTTCCGCCATCGGGCGCAGCAGGCTGCCGGGTGACAGCCAGAGCGACAGGGCATGCAGCGCCAGCACATGGGCCAGCAGCACCACGGCCACCAGCGCCAGCAGGCGCCGGCGCCCGGCCGGGTTCAGGTCTGCACCGCCAGCCATGGCTGGGCCTGGGCCGGATCGCGCAGCACCAGCCGCCAGGTCGTGGCGGTGGCCGGCAGGTGCAGTTCCAGCCGCAGCAGCCGGCGGTCGCGCGCCACCAGCGCGATCAGGCGCCGGTGCGAGCCGGCATGCAGCAGCAGGTCGTCCAGCTTGGCCAGGCGCCAGCCCTGTCCGGCGACTTCCACGCCCAGCCATTCATCGTCGGGCGCCATGCCGGCCTGTTCGGCGGCGCCGCCGCGCAGCACGTTCTTGAGCCGGATCGTGCCGCCGCCTTCCTCGACGCGGATGCCCAGCCGCTGCTGCAGCTGGGCCGGCTCGTCGAGCGCGAACACGCCCTGGCGCTGCAGCAGGTCGGCCAGCGGCAGCTCGCGCGTGCCGTGCACCCAGGCGGCGATCTCGCGTGCGAAGCTGCGGCCCCCCAGTTCGCGCAGCGCGGCCGCGAAGTCGGCCTCGGTCATGGGCCCCGCCTTGCAACGCTGCCACAGCGTGCGCATGACCTCGTCCAGCGTGGTGCGCCCCTCGGCCCGCAGCGTCAGGTCGAAGCACAGCGCCACCAGCGATCCCTTGCTGTAGTAGCTGACCGTGGCGTTGGGCGTGTTCTCGTCCTGCCGGTAGTACTTGACCCAGGCGTCGAAGCTGGCCTGCGCGACCGACTGCACCTCGCGGCCAGGCGTCTGCAGCACCTGGTTGATCGTCTTGTTCAGCAGGCGAACGTAGGTGGCCTCGTCGATCAGGCCGGCGCGCCGGAGCAGCAGGTCGTCGTAGTAGCTGGTGAAGCCCTCGAAGAACCACAGCAGCTGGGTGTAGTTCTCGCGCCCGTAGTCGTAGCGCGCGAACTCCGCCGGCCGCAGCTGCTTGACGTTCCAGGTGTGGAAGTACTCGTGCGAGACCAGGCCCAACAGCGTGGTGTAGCCGTCGCCCGCCTTGGCCTCGCCCAGCCGCGGCAGGTCGCGGCGCGAGGCGATCAGCGCGGTCGAGTTGCGATGCTCCAGGCCGCCGTAGCCGTCGTCCACCACGTTGAGCAGGAAGACGTAGTTGCGCAGCGGCGGCTTGCGCCGCTCGTGCCAGAAGCGGATCGTCGTCTCGCAGATGCGCTGCACGTCGGCCGCCAGCCGCGCGCCGTCGAAGGAGGCGGCGGCACCGGCCACGACCAGCCGGTGCGGCACGCCGGCGGCGCGGAATTCGGTGCTCCAGAAGCTGCCCATCTCCACCGGGCAGTCCACCAGCTCGTCGTAGTCCTGCGCCAGGTAGGTGCCGAACCCGCGCTTGCCCACGCGCAACGGCGCCAGCCCGGTCGCCGCCTCCCAGCCGGGCCGGGGCGACACCAGCTCCAGCGCATGCGGCTGCGTCTCCTGCCCGTGCACCCGCAGGCACAGGCTGGTGCCGTTGAAGAAGCCGCGTTCCGCATCCAGCCAGGCGGTGCGCACCGAGTGGTCGAAGGCATGGACCTCGTAGGCCAGCACCAGCGGGCGGCTGGGCACGCATTCGAACTGCCAGGTGCACTTGTCGACCTGCTGCACCGGCACGGCGCGGCCGTCCTGGCGCGCCACCAGCCGCTGCAGGTTCTTGGAGAACTCGCGCACCAAATAGCTGCCGGGGATCCAGGTGGGCAGCGACACGCGCTGGCCGGCCGCCGGCTGCTCGATGGTCAGCGTGACGTGGAACAGGTGGGCGTGGAGGTCGGCCGCCTCGACCCGGTAGTGCAGCCGCCAGGCGGGGCCGGCTTGCGCGCGCGGGCTCACTGCGCTTGGGACAGCTGCTTCTCGACCTGGGCCGCGCCGATCGCGCCGGGCACCCGGGTGCCGTCGGCGAACACCAGGGTCGGGGTGCCGGTGATCTGGTGCTTGCGGCCCAGTTCGCGGTTGCGGTCCAGGGCGGTGGCGTCGCAACTGGCCGGGGCCGGCGCGGCGGCCTGCTCGCGCAGCATCCAGTCCTGCCAGGCCTTGGCGCGATCCTTGGCGCACCAGATGTTGCGCGACTTGGCCATCGAGTCGTTGCCCAGGATCGGGTACAGGAACATGTGGATGGTCACGTTGTCCAGCTTCTGCAGCTCGCGCTCGAAGCGCTTGCAGTAGCCGCAGTTCGGATCCTCGAACACGGCCAGCTTGCGCTTGCCGTTCCCCCTGACGACCGTGAAGGCGTCCTTGAGCGGCAGCTGGCCGAAGTCGATCGCCGTCAGCTTGCTGGTGCGTTCCTCGGTCAGGTTGCGCCTGGCCTTGAGGTCGATCAGCTGGCCGTGGATCAGGTAGCTGCCCTCGGCGTCGGTGTAGAACAGGTCGGTGCCCACGCGCACCTCGAACAGGCCGGGCATGGGCGTCTTGCTCACCTCGTCGATGGTTCCGATCTGCGGCAGCCGCTCGGCCAGGTTCTTGCGGATGGCCGCCTCCTGGGCGGCGGCCGGGCCGGCCAACAGGGTGGTCGCGAGCAGCGCGGCCAGCAGGCCGGTCGTGATGCGTGTCATGTGGGTTCCAGTACTTCCTCGAGAGGTGGGGTCACAGCCGGCCGGCGGCCTGCCGCACCACCCATTGCTTGAGCGGGCCGCTGGCGTCGAAGCCGCGCATGCCCCAGTTGCGCAGCATCGACCAGCCGGTGTGCTCCTGCGCGAAGAGCTGCTGCAGGCTGTCGGTGGTGGCGGCCATGGCGAGCGTGTCGCCCTTGCGCGCGCGCTCGTAACGGCGCAGCAGGCGGACATCGCCCACGCTGCGCCAGTACTCGCGTGCATGCAGCACCTGCGCCAGCTCGCGCACGTCGGCCAGCCCGAGGTTCAGGCCCTGGCCGGCGAGCGGATGCACCGTGTGGGCGGCGTCGCCGGCCAGCGCCCAGCCGGCGCCGCACCAGCGGTCGGCCCGCGCCAGCTGCAGCGGCCAGGCGGCGCGCTCGCTCGCCAGCGTGAGTTGCCCCAGCGAGCCGCCGCTGGCTGCGACCAGTTGCGCCTCGAAGTCGGCCGCCGGGCAATGCAGCAGCGATTCGCTGCGGCTCTGGCCCACCGACCACACCAGCGCGACGGCATGGCCGCCGCCCACCGGCGCCTCGCCGCCCAGGGGCAGCAGGGCCAGGATCTCGCCGCTCTGGAACCACTGCCGGGCCACGTGGCCGTGCGGCTTCTCGGCGTGCAGGCGTGCGGCCACGGCGTGCTGGCCGTAGGGTTGCACGTCGTACTGCACGCCGAACTCGGCGCGGGTGGCGCTGGAGCGGCCCTCGCAGACCACGGTCAGCGCCGCGCGTGCAGGCTGGTCCAGGCGGGTGACGAAGGACTGGTAGCGCAAGGCCTCGTCCAGGCGCTGCTCCAGCGCCGGAACGTCGACGATCCAGGCCAGCGCCGGCTGGCTGCCGGCCTCGAAGCGCACGCAGCTGTCCTCGTCGCCGTGGATCTCCATGCCCCGCACCGGCGATTCGTGCGCCGCATCGGGCCAGGCGCGCACCGACTCCAGCAGTTGCCGCGAAGCGGCGTTGAGGGCGTAGGCGCGCACGTCCGAGTGCCCGGCGGGAGCGCGGCCCTGCACCAGCCCGACGCGCAGCCGGTCGCGCGCAAGCAGCAGGGCCAGCGTGCGGCCGACGATTCCCGCGCCGCGGATACAGACGTCGAGGACAGGCGCCATCCGGCGATTGTAGGAGGCGGGCACAATCGCAGGCCGATGAGTCCAGACCCTGCCATGACCGCCTCCAGCCCCGAATTCGCCGCCCGCATCGCCCGCCTGTTCGTCTACCCGGTCAAGTCCTGCGCCGGCATCGAACTGACCGAAGCCGTGCTCACCGCCACCGGGCTGGACCTGGACCGCGCCTGGATGGTGGTGGACGAGGAGGGCACCTTCGTGTCGCAGCGCGAACTGCCCCGCATGGCCCTGGTCCGCACCCAGCTCAAGGGCAGCGAGGTGGTGCTGCGGGCGCCCGGCATGCTGTCGCTGCACCTGGCCGTCGACGAGGTCGAGGGGCCGGCCCGCGTGCGCGTCTGGGACGATGAGCTCGACGCCTATGACATGGGCGCGGTCGCTTCCCAGTGGTTCAGCGATTTCCTCGGCCGGCGCCTGCGGCTGGTCCGGTTCGACCCCGAGCAGCGGCGCCTGTCCAGCCTGAAGTGGACCGGCGGCGTGGAG
>Ga0196972_1000402_pt1 | contig 24094 bp, 24 predicted proteins | sample S1v_2013CmetaG_FD_148618 | JGI IMG/M metagenome (GOLD analysis project Ga0196972, IMG submission 148618) | Soil microbial communities from Anza Borrego desert, Southern California, United States - S1+v_20-13C | ecosystem: Environmental > Terrestrial > Soil > Desert | place: USA: California...
AAAAATCGATCATTTCGTCACCTCCTATAATCAGAATTGCAAACCGTTCCAATGGACCGCGACCGCTGATTCCATTCTCGAAAAACTCCAGCGACTTTGCTCACGAATTAACGGAACAGGACACTAGCGCAACGCGTAATCGAGAGCAATGCCCGCGAAGATCGCTGCGCCCAGCCAGTTGTTGTGCCGGAACGCTGCGAAGCAACGCATGCGGTCGCGCTCGCGGATCAGGATGTAGTGATAGGCAGCGCAGCCGATCGCGACGAGAATGCCGGCGACAAACCATGCATGCAGGCCATATTCCAGGCCGACGACAAGCATGATCACGAAGGCCACCGCATAGCACACCATGACTGCCATCACGTCAAAGCGACCGAAGGTGATCGCCGAGGTCTTGATGCCGATTTTCAGGTCGTCGTCACGGTCGACCATCGCGTACTCGGTGTCATAGGCGATGGCCCAGAAGATGTTGGCCACCAGTAGAAGCCAAGCCGCGGGCGGCACCGTGCCTTGCACGGAAGCGAATGCCATCGGAATGCCAAAGCCGAAGGCGATGCCCAGGTAGGCCTGCGGGATTGCAAAAAAGCGCTTGAAGTAGGGGTAGCTTGCGGCGATCAAGACGGCTGCGACCGATAGCTGCTTGGTGAGAGCATTGAGCGGCAGGATCAGTGCAAAGGAAATCAATGCAAGGACAGCGGCAACCAAGACCGCTTCCCACCCGGCGATCTTGCCGCTCGTTAAAGGGCGTTCCGCGGTGCGTTTGACATGCTTGTCGAAATCACGGTCGGCATAATCATTGATCGCGCAGCCTGCCGAACGCATCAGAATCGTACCGAGGGTGAAGATGACGACCAGGTTCCAGTCCGGATGGCCGTCGGATGCAAGCCAGAGCGCACATAGTGTCGGCCACAGAAGCAGAAGGATGCCGATGGGCTTGTCAATGCGGATCAGTCGTGCGTAGAGGGCGAGTCGGTTCATGATCTGTTATTGCGCTGCAAAATCGAATTATAAGCGGCATGCAACAGGTTTAAGTTATCGTAATGCAACTGTCACTTACGGTGACTAGAATAAAAATTTTACAGGGAGACAACCCATGAAAAATACCTTGAAACCGCTCGTCGCAGCCAGCGTGCTTGCGTTGATGAGCACTTCCGTTCACGCCGTCACCGAAATCAGCTGGTGGCATTCCATGCAGGGAGCGCTTGGCGAGCGCGTCAATGGCTTGGCCGACCAGTTCAACAAGAGCCAGTCTGAATACAAGGTTACCCCTGTCTTCAAGGGCAGCTATGACGAGGCGATGGCTGCGGCGATTGCAGCCTTCCGTGCCGGCAATGCGCCGCATATCCTGCAGGTGTTTGAAGTCGGCACCGCGACGATGATGTATTCCAAGGGCGCGGTCATGCCCGTCACCGAGGTGATGAAGGCCGCCGGCGAAAAATTCGATGCGTCAGCCTACATTCCTGCGGTGGCCGGTTATTACACCTCGCCCAAAGGCGACATGGTGTCCTTCCCGTTCAACAGCTCGACCACGGTGTTCTATTACAACAAGGATATGTTTGCCAAGGCCGGCCTGGATCCGAACAAGGCGCCGTCCACCTGGCAGGAAGTGCTGTCCGCAGCGGCCAAGCTGAAGGCGAGCGGCGAAAAATGCGCCTATACCACCGGCTGGCAATCCTGGATCCATCTGGAAAGCTTCTCCGCCTGGCATAACGTGGAGTTCGCCACGAAGAACAACGGGTTCGGCGGTTTGGATGCGCGGCTGGCCTTCAACAGCCCTCTGCATGTGAAGCACATCGAGAACCTGTCGAACTGGGCAAAGCAGGGCTACTTTACCTATGCCGGCCGCAAGAACGAGCCGGAAGCAAAGTTCTATTCCGGCGAATGCGCGATGCTGACCTCGTCCAGTTCCGCGTACGCCAACATCAACAAGAACGCGAAGTTCAAGTTCGCCGTGTCGCCGTTGCCGTACTACAGCGACGTGGCGGGCGCGCCGCAGAACACCATCATCGGCGGCGCATCGCTGTGGGTCATGAGCGGCAAGAAGCAGGAAGAATACAAGGCCGTCGCGAAGTTCTTCAAGTTCCTGTCGCAACCGGAAGTGCAGGCGAAGTGGCACCAGGAGACGGGCTACCTGCCGATCACGACTGCCGCTTATGAGCTGACGAAAAAATCCGGCTTCTACGAGAAATCGCCGGGACCGCAGGTGCCGGTGCAGCAAATGATCGTGAAGACTACTGCGAAGTCTCGTGGCATCCGCCTCGGCAGCTTCGTGCAGATCCGCACCATCGTCGACGAAGAACTGGAACAGGTGTGGAACGGCAAGAAGACCGCGAAGGAAGCGCTGGACACCGCTGTCAAGCGCGGCGACGAATTGCTTGTGCGATTCGAGAAGGCAAACAAGTAAGGCATCGTAGAAAGCACCTCCCGCGTGAGACGGGAGGTGCGCCTGCTTTGATTCCAGACTTCCCGACAAGAGATGGAAAAACGCGCACGCTTTAAATCCGCCTGGCTCCCTTACGCGCTGGTGGCCCCGCAGATCCTTGTAACCCTGCTGTTCTTCTTCTGGCCTGCGGCGCAGGCCTTGTACCAGTCCGTGCTGTTGCAGGATGCGTTCGGCACGTCCTCGCAATTCGTCTGGTTCGACAACTTCCGCGACCTTTTCAATGACGCGAACTACCTCGAGTCTTTCAAGACCACGGCAATGTTCTCGGTGCTGGTCGCTGGTATCGGGCTGACATTGTCGCTGATCCTCGCAGTGTTTGCGGATCGTGTCGTGAAGGGCGCGGCGATCTACAAGACTTTCCTTATCTGGCCGTACGCCGTGTCACCCGTTGTGGTCGGCGTGCTTTGGATGTTCCTGATGAACCCGACGTTGGGTGTGATCGCGCACGCCTTGCGCGATGTCGGCATCGAATGGAACAACCTGCTCAACGGCAGGCACGCGATGATCCTGATCGTGATGGCCGCGGTCTGGAAACAGATCAGCTACAACTTCCTGTTCTTCCTTGCCGGCCTGCAGGCGATTCCGAAGTCGCTGATCGAGGCGGCCGCCATTGACGGTGCCGGACCGGTGCGGCGCTTCTTCACCATCGTGTTTCCGTTGCTGTCGCCGACCACCTTCTTCCTGCTGGTCATCAACATCGTGTATTCCTTCTTCGATACCTTCGCGATCATCGAAGCGACCACCCATGGCGGGCCGGGCAAGGAGACGGAGATCCTGGTGTACAAGGTGTTCCATGACGGTTTCAAGGGTGGGGATCTGGGTAGTGCAGCGGCTCAGTCGGTGGTGTTGATGGCGATCGTCATTGCGCTGACCGTCATACAGTTCAAGTATGTCGAGCGGAAGGTGCAGTACTCATGATTGAAAGACGGCCTATCCTCGATTTCATCAGCCACCTCGTGCTGATCGTCGGCGTCGCGATCGTCGCCTTCCCGATCTATGTCGCCTTTGTCGCCAGTACGCAGACTGCGGAGCAGGCGGCGATGGCGCCGCTGTCGCTCGTTCCCGGCGATCAGTTTCTCGCTAACTATTCCTCAGTCATCGTCGAAGGCGCGTCAGGCTATGTGACGGCACCCCCGGTCGCGCGCATGATGTGGGTCAGCCTGGTGTCGGCGCTCGTCATCGCCATCGGCAAGATCGCGATTTCCATGCTATCGGCATTTGCGATCGTGTACTTCCGTTTTCCGGGCCGGTCGGTATTCTTCTGGATGATCTTCGTTACGCTGATGTTGCCGGTCGAGGTGCGCATCACGCCGACCTACCAGGTCGTGTCCGACCTGCGCATGCTGAACAGCTATGCCGGCCTCACGATTCCGCTGATTGCATCCGCGACCGCGACTTTCCTGTTCCGGCAATTCTTCCTTACCGTGCCGGACGAGCTGGCCGAGGCTGCGCGTATCGACGGCGCCGGGCCACTGCGCTTCTTCAAGGACGTGCTGTGGCCGCTGTCGCGCACCAATGTGATCGCGCTTTTTGTGATCATGTTCATCTACGGTTGGAACCAGTACCTCTGGCCGCTGCTGGTCGCGACCGAACAGGGCATGTACCCGATCGGGATTGGCATCAAGACCATGATTGCTGGCGGCGATGCGGCGCCGGAGTGGAATATGGTGATGGCAACTTTGATCCTGGCGATGCTGCCGCCTGGATTGGTCGTTGTGATCATGCAGAAGTGGTTTGTTAAGGGTTTGGTTGATTCCGAAAAGTGATGGCAATAGCGCATGGCGCGGTTGAAACCATTATCGCAATTCGGGTCCGCGATCTACGGCGTCGACGAAATTTGTCACGCACGTTTGTTGGCGGGTGATTGCAGTCGATTGACTGTATCAATCACCCCGTCATTCCCGCGTAGGCGGGAATCCATAGGCAGGTTGAAGGAGCCGCGTCCGCTTGGATTCCCGCCTATGCGGGTATGACGGGACGCGGGAAGTGAAAATTCATGCAGGAGTGCCCGCCTGCAAGCGAGGCTAATTTTATTTTATGGCACAAGTCCACCTCAAAAACATCAAGAAGACCTACGGCAAGAGTGCCAAGTCAGTCGACGTCATCCACGGCATTTCCATCGATATTGCGGACGGCGAGTTCATCGTGATGGTTGGCCCGTCCGGTTGCGGCAAGTCGACGCTGCTGCGCATGGTCGCCGGCCTGGAGGAAATCACGAGTGGCGATATCGTGATCGGCGAACGCGTCGTCAACGAACTGGAACCGAAGGACCGCGACATCGCGATGGTGTTCCAGAACTATGCGCTGTACCCGCACATGAGCGTGTACGAAAACATGGCCTACGGCTTGAAGATCCGTGGCTTTTCCAAGACGGACATCGACACCCGCGTGCAGAAGGCGGCGAAGATTCTGGAACTGGGCGCGCTACTGCAACGCACGCCGCGCCAGTTGTCAGGCGGGCAGCGCCAGCGGGTGGCGATGGGGCGGGCGATCGTGCGCGAGCCGGCAGTGTTCCTGTTCGACGAACCCTTGTCCAACCTGGACGCCAAGCTGCGCGTGCAGATGCGCCTGGAGATTCAGAAGCTGCACCGGACGTTGGGCACGACCAGCCTGTATGTGACCCACGACCAGGTCGAGGCGATGACGCTCGGCCAGCGCATGATCGTGATGAATGCGGGCCGCGCGGAGCAGATCGGCACGCCAGTTGAGGTGTACGGCAGGCCGGCGACGACCTTTGTCGCGGGATTCATCGGTTCGCCGCCGATGAATCTCTTGTCGGGCAAGGTCGGCAGCGACGGCATGCATTTCGAACTGGGTGGAGCAAACGTCCGTCTGCCGGTCACGCAGGAACGGTTGATGAACCGGGAATGCATACTCGGCATCCGGCCGGAGCATATGACGCTCGGCAGGCCAGGACTGTCCATCAAGGTGGAAATGGTGGAGGCGCTGGGAGCGGATGTGCTGGTTCACGGCGCCGCAGGAGAGCAGTCGCTGGTGATCCGGGCACCTTCCGGCGTACAGGTCGAGGTCGGTCAGACAGTGGAGGCCGGTTTCGATGCCGCGTCGATGCATTGGTTCGATCCGGCCACAACCAGGCGGCTGGACGCCTGATAATCAGGCTTCGGCTGTTTCTTCTTCCCGCAACATCGTCACGCCGTGCAGGTCGCATGACAGCACGGCATCCCGGACTGCTTCGATCGCCGGGCGGCGTGTGAAGCTCTTGCGCCAGGCGATGACGATCCGCCGCGACGGGCCCGGCTGGGCAAACGGCACGTAGCGCAGCATGCCATCCCTGGCTTGCATGTCCGGTACCGATGCCTTCGGCAACACGGTGATGCCGATCCCCGAAGCCACCATGTGGCGGATGGTTTCCAGCGAGGAGCCTTCGAAGGTGCGCGCGATGCCATCCCCCGTGGTCGAGAAGCGCGACATTTCCGGGCACACTTCCAGCACCTGGTCGCGGAAGCAGTGACCGTTGCCAAGGAGGAGCATGGTCTCGGACTTCAGATCTTCAGCCCGGATCGCCGGGCGGTCCGCCCAGGGATGATGACGGGGCAGTGCGACAACAAAGGGTTCATCATACAGCGGTTGCACCACCAGCCCCTGGTCGGAGAAAGGCAGTGCCATGATGGCAGCATCCAGTTCGCCCTGGCGCAGCAGTTCGATCAGGCGGACGGTAAAGTTTTCCTGCAGCACGAGTGGCATCTGCGGCACGCGCTCGATCATCGTCTTGACCAGAGGCGGGAGCAGGTAGGGGGCAACGGTATAGATCACGCCCAGGCGCAGCGGGCCGGCCAGGGGATCCTTGTTTTGCTTGGCGATTTCCTTGATCGCCGCAGTCTGCTCAAGCACCCGTTCCGCCTGCGCCACGATCTGCGCGCCAAGGGGGGTCATCGAAATCTCGGTGCCGCCGCGTTCGAAGATGGTGACCCCGAGTTCGTCCTCGAGTTTCTTGATTGCGACGGACAGGGTCGGCTGGGCGACAAAACAGGCTTCCGCAGCATGGCCGAAATGTTTTTCGCGCGCGACGGCGACGATGTATTTGAGTTCGGTAAGTGTCATAAGATTACGCCCGCCTCCGCAAATGGGACGCCCTGCGGCCGCGTCCGGTAATGTTCATAGTATAAAGACTATGCTAAAAAGCAAAGGATTGCATGCGGCAATGCGGCTTCCCATTCCATTCACACTTTCAGGAACTCTTCGCGGCCGCCCAGCCAGCGGGCAAGGTGCGCCTCTACCGCGGCCGGATCGTCGCGCAGCAATTTTTGGGCGAGGTCGCGCGCTTTTTCCACCAGCCATTGGTCGATCTGCAGGTCCGCGAAACGGAGCATCGCCTGGCCGGACTGTCGTGCGCCCAGGAATTCGCCGGGGCCGCGGATCTCCAGGTCGCGCCGGGCGATCTCGAAGCCGTCGGTCGTTTCCCGCATGGTCATGAGACGTTGCTTGGCTACCGGCCCAAGCGGGCTCTGATACAGCAGCAGGCAAACGCTGGCTGCCGATCCGCGGCCGACGCGGCCCCGCAATTGATGCAACTGTGACAAGCCGAAACGTTCCGCGTGTTCGATCACCATCAGCGAAGCGTTCGGCACATCGACGCCCACCTCGATCACGGTGGTGGCGACCAGCACGTGCACTTCGCCGCGGGAGAACGCATCCATCACGATTTGTTTCTCGGCCGGCTTCATGCGGCCGTGGACCAGTCCGACATTCAGGTCGGACAGTTCCGCCGCCAGTGTTGCATGGGTATCGGTGGCGGTCTGCAGTTGCAGCGCTTCGGATTCCTCGATCAGCGGGCAGACCCAGTAGACCTGCCGGCCTTCCTGCGCCGCGGCGTGGACGCGCGCGATGACCTCGTCGCGCCGGTTCTGGTCCACGATGCGCGTGACGATGGGCGTGCGTCCGGGCGGCAGTTCATCGATCACGGACACCTCGAGGTCGGCGTAATAGGTCATCGCCAGCGTGCGCGGAATCGGTGTGGCCGACATCATCAGCTGGTGCGGCACGGTCTGCGCGTCCAGCCCCTTGTTGCGTAGCGCCAGCCGCTGGCCGACGCCGAAGCGGTGCTGTTCATCGACGATCACCAGGCCGAGCTTGGCGAACTCCACACCTTCCTGGATCAGGGCGTGGGTGCCGATCACGAGCTGCGCTTCGCCGGACTCGGCGCGCGCCAGCGCTTCCGTCTTTTCCTTCTTCTTCAGGCTGCCGGTCAACCATGCGACTTTCACGCCCAGTGGTTCCATCCATTGCGCGATCTTGCGGAAATGCTGCTCTGCCAGGATTTCGGTCGGCGCCATGAGGGCAGCCTGGGAGCCGCTGTCGATGGCCTGCGCGGCCGCCAATGCCGCGACCACCGTCTTGCCGCTGCCGACATCGCCTTGCAGCAGCCGCTGCATCGGGAACGATTCGCGCAGGTCGGCGCGTATCTCCGACAGCACGCGCTGCTGGGCGCCGGTGAGCGTGAAGGGCAAGGCTTTCGTGAATGCATGCGACAGGTCGCCGATTTTGGGCAGGGCCGCTGCGCCTTTAGCGCGTCGGGCCGCCTGTGCCCGCTTGAGCGAGAGCTGCTGCGCCAGCAACTCGTCGAATTTCATGCGCACCCATGCCGGATGCGAGCGGTCCAGCAGCGCATGTTCGCTGACGTCGGGTGGCGGGTTGTGCAGCAGCCGGACCGACGGCTCAAAGGGCTGCAGTTTGAGTGCCGCCAGCAGCGCGGGTGACAGGGTGTCATGCCAGTCCACGCGCGTCAGCGCATTGGCGATGGCCTTGCGCAGGTAGGCTTGCGACAGTCCTTCCCCCGCCGGGTAGACCGGCGTCAGCGATTGTGGCAGAGGATCGCCTTCCTGCACGACCTTGTAGGAAGGGTGCACCATCTCGGCGCCGAAGAAGCCGTGCCGGACTTCGCCTCGCGCGCGTACCCGCGTACCGGCGGCCAGTTGCTTGACCTGGCTGCCGTAGAAGTTCAGGAAGCGCATCACCAGTTGCCCGGAGTCGTCGGCGATGGTCACGACCAGTTGCCGGCGCGGGCGGTACTGGATGTCGCATTCGGTCACCACGCCTTCGACCTGCGCCGAATTGCCGCCCATGAAGCCGGCCACGCGGATCGGCAGCACCTGGGTTTCGTCCTCGTAGCGCATCGGCAGGTGCAGCGCCAGGTCCATATCAGTGCGCAGGCCGAGGCGCGCCAGTTTGGCGGCGCCGGTATTGGCTTTGGTTTTTTCCTGTGCGGCGGGTTTTCGCTTGGCGACGGGCATGTGCTGCTGAGCGTAAAATAGCGGGTTTTATCTGTTCGAAGCGGTTGGGCGATTGTATGGCAATTCTGTTAATGGCGGATGCCATCCTGCAGGTATTCATACCAGGTTGATATCCGCGATTTATAACCGATATACGACCGTATCCCCGGCTTCTTCATCGTTCTGTGCCATTCTGACGCATGTATTCGCTTTCCGACTTCGATTTTCACCTGCCGCAGGAACTGATTGCGCAATTGCCGCTGCCGGAACGCAGCGCATCCCGCCTGCTGCACGTGGACGGCGACAGGCTGGTCGACCGCGCGTTCGCGGAGATTGTCGATCTGCTTTCACCCGGCGACCTGCTGGTGTTCAACAACACCCGCGTGCTGAAGGCGCGCTTCTTCGGCGCGAAGGAGAGCGGCGGCAAGGTCGAGGTGCTGGTCGAACGCGTGCTCGATACGCGCCATGTGCTGGCGCAGGTGCGGGCGTCCAAGTCGCCCAAGATGGGTAGCACGATTCGCCTGGCGGACGCCTTCGATGTAACCGTGGGCGAGCGGGCGGGCGAGTTCTTTACCCTGCAGTTCCCGTCCGACGTCTTCGACCTGATCGAGACATACGGTCGGCTGCCGCTGCCGCCCTATATCGAACACGCCGCCGACGAATTCGACGAAAAGCGCTATCAAACCGTCTATGCGAAGGAACCGGGCGCGGTCGCGGCGCCGACGGCAGGTTTGCATTTCGACCAGCCGCTGCTCGACAAGTTGCGCGACAAGGGCGTGCAGTTTGCGTATGTGACGCTGCACGTGGGTGCGGGCACCTTCCAGCCCGTGCGTACCGAAAACCTCGCGGAGCACAAGATGCACAGCGAGTGGTACACGATCCCGCAGGAGACGGTCGATGCGGCGCGCGCGGTACGCGCTGCGGGACGCAACGTGGTGGCGGTGGGCACGACCAGCATGCGCGCGCTGGAATCGGCCTCGCAATCGGGCGAGCTGAAAGCCGGCAGTGCGGATACCAACTTGTTCATCACCCCTGGCTACACGTTCAAGACGGTCGATCGCATGATCACCAACTTCCACCTGCCGAAATCGACGCTGCTGATGCTGGTGTCCGCCTTTGCAGGCTACCAGCAGATCCGCGCCGCCTATGCCCATGCGATCGAGAAGCGCTACCGCTTCTTCAGTTACGGCGACGCGATGCTACTGACCAAAAACGCACAATGCTGAATTTCAAACTCCTCAAGACCGACGGCAAGGCCCGTCGTGGCCGCCTGACGCTCAACCATGGCGTGGTCGAAACCCCGATCTTTATGCCAGTCGGCACCTACGGTTCGGTGAAGGCGATGTCGCCGGAAGAGCTGCACGAGGTCGGTGCACAGATCATCCTCGGCAATACCTTCCACCTGTGGCTGCGCCCCGGGCTGGATGTGGTCGGGAAATTCGACGGCCTGCATCGATTCATCGGCTGGACCAAACCCATCCTCACCGATTCGGGCGGTTTCCAGGTCTTTTCGCTGGGTGCGATGCGCAAGATCACGGAAGAGGGCGTCAAGTTCGCCTCACCCATCAACGGCGACAAGCTCTTCCTCTCGCCCGAGATCTCGATGCAGATTCAGCGCGTGCTCAATTCCGACATCGTGATGCAGTTCGACGAATGCACGCCGTATGAAATCGACGGCCGTCCTGCGACCGAAGCCGAGGCCGCCAAGTCCATGCGCATGTCGCTGCGCTGGGCCAAGCGCTCGCGCGACGAGTTCGACAAGGGCGAGAACCCGAACGCGCTGTTCGGCATCGTCCAGGGCGGCATGTTCGAGAACCTGCGCGACGAGTCGCTGGCCGGCCTGCAGGAAATCGGTTTCGAAGGCTATGCGATCGGCGGCTTGTCGGTCGGCGAGCCCAAGGAAGACATGATGCGCGTGCTGGAGCACGTCGGTCCGCGCCTGCCGGCCGACAAGCCGCACTACCTGATGGGCGTCGGCACGCCGGAAGACCTGGTGGCGGGCGTGGCCAACGGCGTGGACATGTTCGACTGCGTGATGCCGACCCGCAATGCCCGCAACGGCTGGCTGTTTACCCGTTTCGGCGACCTCAAGATCAAGAATTCGCGCTACAAGGATGACGACAAGCCGCTGGACGAGACTTGCGAGTGCTATACCTGCCGCAATTTCTCGCGCGCCTACCTGTACCACCTGCACCGCGCCGGCGAGATCCTCGGCGCGCGGCTCAATACCATCCACAACCTGCATTACTACCTGCAGCTGATGCGCGAGATGCGGGCGGCGATCGATGCCGACCGCTTCCAGGACTTCGTCGTGCAGTTCAAGGCTGACCGCGCGCGCGGCGTCTGAGTCTTTCCCTCCGCCGGTTCGGTTCTCGAACCGGCGCATATCGGTTCGATATCGGTTCCGTTTCGGACCGGTTTCCCATGGTTCCGCGGGTCAATTCATCAATCTCAGGAAACCGGCGGCGAATGCTAAAATGGCAGGTTGATCCATCCCATAGCAAGGAGTAACACGTGTTCATTTCCAACGCATACGCGCAAACCGCGGCCGCCGGCGCCGAAGGCAGCTTCATGAGCTTCCTGCCCATCATCCTGATGTTCATCGTGCTGTATTTCCTGATGATCCGTCCCCAGATGAAGCGTCAGAAGGAACAGAAGGCCATGATGGAAGCGTTGTCCAAGGGAGATGAAGTCGTGACTGCAGGCGGCATCCTCGGCAAGGTGACCAAGGTGACCGATGCCTACGTGACGCTGGAAGTGGCTGAAGGCACTGAAATCGTGACGCAGAAGGCCGCGGTCGCGACCCTGTTGCCCAAGGGCACGATCAAGTCGCTGTAAAGGGACGACGGGCCGCCTTTCCCGGCGGCATGCTTCCCCGGGCACATTGTCTGTTCAGCCCGTTCACTCCGGAACTTGAATCCTTATGAATCGCTATCCCCTCTGGAAATACATCCTGATCGCCATCGCGCTGCTGTTCGGCGTGCTGTATACGATCCCCAATTTCTTCGGCGAATCGCCCGCCGTCCAGATCAGCAGCGCCAAAGCCACCGTCAAGGTGGATCCGTCCACGACTGCGCGCGTGGAAGAGGTACTGACAAGGAACGGCATCAAGCCGGAAGGTATTTCCTACGACCTGAGCGGCACCCAGGGCTCGGTGCGTGCCCGCTTCCTTGACACCGATACCCAGTTCAAGGCCAAGGCCGTGCTGGAAAAGGAGCTGAACACCGACCCGGCCGACCCGACCTACATCGTCGCATTCAACCTGATGCCGAATACCCCGCAAGCACTGCAGGGCATCGGGGCGAAACCGATGTATCTCGGCCTCGACCTGCGCGGCGGCGTGCACTTCCTGATGCAGGTCGATACCAAAGGCGTGCTGAACAAGCGCCTGCAAGGCCTGCAGGCCAGCGTTCGCAGCTTGCTGCGCGACAAGAATGTGCGCCATGCAGGCATCAGCCGCAGCGGCGACGCGATCGAGATCAAGTTCCGTGAACCCGAAACCCGCGCCAAGGGCCGTGAAGCTCTGGCGTCGCAACTCGGCGAGCTGGTATTCCAGGAGGGCACTAACGGCACCGACCTGACACTGATCGCCAGCTACAATCCGGAAGCGCTCAAGCGCACCGTCGAGGAAGCCGTCGCGCAGAACATCAGCACCCTTTCCAAACGCGTGAACGAACTCGGCGTCGCCGAGCCGGTCATTCAGCGCCAGGGCGCCGACCGCATCGTGGTCCAGTTGCCCGGCGTGCAGGACGTGTCGCGCGCCAAGGACATTATTGGCCGTACCGCCACGCTGGAAGTGCGCATGGTGGATGAAACCGTGATGCGCGGCACCGAAGAAACGGCAGCCGTGCCCTTCGGCTCCGAACTGTTCAAGGTCGGCAAGGGCGCCCCGGTCGTCCTGTACAAGGAACCGATCATCACCGGCGACTACATCTCCAGCGCCGCCGCCAGTTTCGACCAGAATCAGCAGCCCGCCGTCAGCATCGACCTGAACGGCGACGGCGGCCGCCGCATGCGTGAAGCGACCCGTGAAAAGATCGGCAAGCTGATGGCCATCGTGCTGTTCGAAAAGAACCGCGGTGAAGTGCTGACCGTTGCCACCATCCGCGACGAACTCGGTTCCCGCTTCCAGATTACCGGCATGGGTTCGGCCGAAGCGGCCAACGACCTCGCGCTGCTGCTGCGCGCCGGCTCGCTGGCGGCGCCGATGGAGATCATCGAGGAACGGACCATCGGCCCGCAGCTTGGTGCCGACAACATCCAGAAGGGCTTCAACTCGACGCTGTACGGCTTCGCGGCGATCGCCGTCTTCATGATCATCTACTACCACTTGTTCGGCTTCTTCAGCGTGTTCGCGCTGGCGGTCAACCTGCTGCTGCTGATTGCAGTGCTGTCCACCTTGCAGGCGACGCTGACGCTACCCGGCATGGCGGCTATCGCGTTCACGCTCGGTATGGCAATTGACGCCAACGTGCTGATCAACGAGCGCATCCGGGAGGAGTTGCGGGCGGGTAATTCGCCGCAGGCAGCGATTGCTGCGGGCTTCGACCGGGCGTGGGCGACCATTCTTGACTCGAACGTCACGACGATGATCGCCGGCCTCGCGCTGCTGATCTTCGGTTCCGGCGCGATCCGCGGCTTTGCCGTGGTGCACTGCCTGGGCATCCTGACCTCGATCTTCTCGGCGGTATTCGTGTCGCGCGGGCTGGCCAACCTCTGGTATGGACGCAAGAAGAAGCTGACCAGCGTATCGATCGGCCAGGTGTGGAAGCCAACCGCCTGATTGGACTTGAAGCGCTCCCGACAGTGATTTCTGCCGGGAGCCGGCAAACGAAAGGAATGTAATGGAATTATTCCGCATCAAGAGGGACATCCCCTTCATGCGCCACGCGTTGGTCCTCAACGTGATCTCGGCGCTGACCTTCGTGGCGGCAGTGTTTTTCCTGTTTTACAAGGGATTGCACCTGTCGATCGAATTCACTGGTGGTACCGTAATCGAGGTCACGTATACGAAACCGGCCGATTTGGAAGGCATCCGCAAGACCATCGAGGGATTGGGCTATACCGATACCCAAGTGCAGAGCTTCGGCACCGCGCAGGACGTGATGATCCGCCTGCCGGCGCGCAAGGATGTGAGCTCCGCGCAGCAGAGCGAGAAGGTGATGGCAACGCTCAAGGCGCAGGATGAGACGGTCAAGCTGCAGCGCGTCGAGTTCGTCGGCCCGCAGGTTGGTGACGAACTCGCACAGGACGGCCTCACCGCGCTGGCGATGGTGATTGTCGGCATTGTGATCTACCTGGCGGTGCGTTTCGAATGGAAGTTCGCGGTTTCGGCAATCATCGCGAACCTGCACGACGTGGTGATCATTCTTGGCTTCTTCGCCTTCTTCCAGTGGGAATTCTCGCTGACGGTGCTGGCGGCGGTGCTCGCGATCCTGGGTTACTCGGTCAACGAGTCGGTCGTTATTTTCGACCGCGTGCGCGAAACCTTCCGTGACCGCCGCTACGGCAAGATGGGCACGGCCGAGGTGATGAACCACGCGATCACCAGCACCATCTCGCGGACCATCATCACTCACGGCTCGACCCAGATCATGGTGCTGTCGATGTTGGTGTTCGGCGGCCCGACGCTGCATTACTTCGCGCTGGCGCTGACCATCGGTATTCTGTTCGGCATCTATTCCTCGGTGTTCGTTGCCGCCGCCGTCGCCATGTGGCTGGGGGTGACCCGCGAGGACCTGATCAAGCCGGTCAAGGAAAAGGACGAGACCGACGGCGCAGTGGTCTGATTGTTCCTCTCAGCGAAAAAAGCCGGCTTTCGAGCCGGCTTTTTTCATTTGGGCAGCCGGTGCCGAACTATTTTTTCAGGCGCAGCACAGCGTCTTCCAGGTGCCGTTTGAGCTTGCCCAATTCACGCTCGAGCGCGCTGAAGTCCTCGTCGCCATAATCCAGGAAGGCCTGCTTGCAGAACTTGATTTGCGGCGGGAAGACGCGCTGGAATTCCTGTTCGCCTTTTTCGGTGAGTCGCACGATGGTGCTGCGCCTGTCGTCGGCGCGAGTGCTGCGGCACACCAGTCCCTTCGCTTCCAGCCGATCGACCACGCCGGTCAGCGTGCCTTTGGTGATAAGCGTTTTCTCGCCCAGATCCTTGAACGACATGCCGTCGGTATTGCCCAGCGTCGCGATGATGTCGAATTGCGGCGGCGTGAGGCCGAGGGTTCGAATGTTCGTGGAGGAAATGTGCTCGAACGTGTGGAAGCACTCGGCCAGCAGGCGGATGCTGCGCAGGTAACGTTCTCTCTTCATGATCTTGCAACAAAAAAGCCGGCCTGGTTCGGGCCGGCTTGTGGAATGTGCCGCGTGGCGATTAGTCCGCCTTCAGTGCTTCAACCTGGATGGCCAACTTCACTTCCGGTGCGAAGCGCGGCGTGCCGTAGTTCAGGCCGAAATCGGTGCGCTTGAATTCCGCAGTCGCGTCGGCGCCGCAGACTTCACGCTTGAACATCGGGTGCTCGATGCACTTGAACTTGCCGATGGTCAGGCTCACCGGCTTGGTCACGCCGAGCATGGTCAGTTCGCCCTCAACGGACACCGGCTTGTCGCCGTCGAACTTCATCGACTTGCCCTTGTAGGTGATGGTCGGGAATTGCTCGACGTTGAACATATCCTTGGACTTCGCGTGGTCGTTCATCTTCGCGTGGCCAAAGTCGATGGAGCTGGCGTCGATGGCGATGTCCATCGTGCCGGTCTTTGCTGCACGGTCCAGCTTCACGACGCCGCTGGTCTTGGTGAATTTGCCGCGCCAGAGGGAGATGCCGAGGTGGTCGGCTTCGAAGCTCGGGTAGGTGTGGTTCGGCTCGATGTTATAGGTCTGTGCGAAGGCGGAACCGGCGCTGACGGTCAGCAGGGCGGCGATGATGTGCTTGATTTTCATTGAATATTCTCCCTGAGAGACTTGCTTGATTGGTTTGCCTGATTGGATGGCTTATTGCGTCGCGACGACGCGGAACTTGATCACGACTTCATCGGCGACCATGCTGGTGTCTTTCCATTCACCTTCGCCGATGTTGAAGGCCAGCCGCTTGATCGGCAGCGTGCCTTCGAAAACCTGTGCGGCGCCTTCCTGCTTCACGCTGAGCGGGAAGGTGACGTCCGCGGTCTTGCCCTTGATGGTGAGCTTGCCGATCACGTCCAGCTTGCCGGCAGCCGCGGGCTTGAGCGCACTCGACACGAAGGTGGCCTTCGGGAATTGCGCACCGTTGAACCAGTCCTTCTTCTGCGCTTCCTTGTTGAATTCCGCATCGCCCAGGTCGAAGCTGGCGACCTCGATCTCCATGTTGGCCTTCGAGGCTTCCGGCTTGGCCGCGTTGTAGTCGATCTGCGCGTTGAAGCGCTTGAACTTGCCTTCGACCGGCACGCTCATTTGCTTGAACACGGCCGACACGCTGCTTTTTGCGGGATCGGTCTTGAGCTGGGCGGCGAGCACGGGCAGGGCGACAGCCAGTGCGAGCAAGGCGCTGTTGCGGAGGATGGTCCGTATGGTCATGGTCGATTCCTTCAGTCTGGATATCAGGGCAGAATGCGACGGAAGACGCCGTCGCGGTCGATGACGAGATGCTTGACGGCGGCGGCCACGTGCAGCACGACGCAGGCCAGCAGCGTCATGTTCAGCGCGTAATGCACCTGCTTGAGAATGGGTTTCCACACTTCGTTCGCTTCGATCAGCACCGGCAGCGGGATGATGCCGAGGTAGACCACGGGCACGCCGGCGGCGAGGCTGTAGAAGTAGCCGGAAACCGGGACGGCGAAGATCAGGATATAGAGCAGGATATGCAAGGCATGCGAGGCCTTGACCTGCCACACTGGCATGCTGAGCGGCAGCGGAGGCGCCGCGTGCGTAAGTCGCCAGATCGCGCGAAGGCAGGCCAGACCGAGTACGGTCACGCCCAGCCATTTGTGCCAGGAATAGTATTTCAGCTTGGTCGGTGTAATGCCCGGGATGTCGACCATGACCAGGCCGAGCGTGAAGGCGCAGATGATCAGGGCCGCGATCAGCCAATGCAAGACGATTGCCGGAAGGGTATAACGTTGCATAATGTTGCAATACGTTAATTAGTTTTAATTAGGACGAATATCATAGCAGCAAAGTTTCTGTGTTGCTGTACGTAGAAGTCCGAGGTCGGGCATGCCGAATGTTGGCTGCCGGATATATATACGTCGGGGGAGGCGGGTTTATTCCGCGAGCGCGGGAAGAGGAGGTGAAGCGCCGCCAGCGGCGGCGCTTCGGTGATGCTTAGATCTTGCGGGCGAGCGCTTCGGCGCGGCCGATGTAGCTGTCCGGCGTCATCGCCAGCAACTGGTCCTTGGCCTGCTGCGGAATGGCGAGGCCGTTGACGAACTCGCGCAGCGCATCCTTCGAAATGCCCTTGCCGCGCGTGAGCTCCTTCAGCTGCTCGTACGGATTCTCGATGCCGTAGCGGCGCATCACGGTCTGCACCGGCTCGGCCAGCACTTCCCAGGTGGCGTCGAGGTCTTCGGCCAGGCGCGCCGGATTCACTTCCAGCTTGTTCAGGCCGCGCAGGCAGCTGTCATAGGCGAGCACCGTGTAACCGAAGGCGACGCCGATGTTGCGCAAGACGGTCGAGTCGGTCAGGTCGCGCTGCCAGCGGGAGACCGGCAATTTTTCCGACAGGTGTTTCAGCACGGCATTGGCGAGGCCGAGGTTGCCTTCGGAGTTCTCGAAATCGATCGGGTTGACCTTGTGCGGCATGGTGGAGGAGCCGATTTCGCCGGCCTTGGTCTTCTGCTTGAAGTAGCCGAGCGAGATGTAGCCCCAGATGTCGCGGTTCAGGTCGAGCAGGATGGTGTTCGCGCGTGCCAAGGCGTCGAACAGCTCCGCCATGTAGTCGTGCGGTTCGATCTGGATGGTGTAGGGATTGAAGGTCAGGCCGAGGCGCTGCTCGATCACGTTCTTGGAGAACGATTCCCAGTCGAATTCCGGGTAGGCCGACAGGTGGGCGTTGTAGTTGCCCACGGCGCCGTTCATCTTGCCGAGGATTTCGACATCGGCGATGCGCTTCTCGGCGCGCTTGAGGCGGGCGACGACGTTGGCGATTTCCTTGCCCAGCGTGGTCGGACTGGCCGGCTGGCCGTGGGTGCGCGACAGCATCGGCAGTGCGGCGTTCTCGTGCGCGATCTCGGTCAGGCGGGCAATCACGTTGCGCAGCGCTGGCAACACCACATCGTTGCGCGCGGCCTTGAGCATCATGCCGTGCGAGGTGTTGTTGATGTCTTCCGAGGTGCAGGCGAAATGGATGAATTCCGATGCCGCCACCAGTTCGGGCACATCCTTGACCTTTTCCTTGAGCCAGTATTCGACCGCTTTCACGTCATGGTTGGTGACGGCTTCGATCGCCTTGATGCGCTCGGCGTCTGCTTCGGTGAATTCATTGGCCAGTTTGTCCAGCAGCGCGTTGGCAGTAGCGGAAAACGGCTTGATCTCCGCAAAGCCGGCAGTCGACAGCGCCTGCAGCCAGGCGATCTCCACCTTTACCCGGTGGTGCATGAAACCGGCTTCGGACAGGATAGGGCGCAGCTTGTCGGTCTTGGCGGCGTAGCGGCCATCCAACGGCGAGAGGGCGGAGAGAGCGGAAAGCGACATGATATGAAAATGCGGAGAATGAAATGAAAACCTGCGCAAAGTGCGGGAAACCGTGCGCAAAACCGGGGGAATCCGGCATTTTACCATTTGGCTCTGTGCCGGATACCCGCTGCGCAGGGGCTAGCCAAACCCGTCCGCAGCCCTTATTGTGAGTATCCTCAATGTTATAATCCAGACCAATTCTTACCATACGCATCTATGAAACTCATCGGTTCTCTCGCCAGTCCGTACGTCCGCAAAGTCCGCGTAGTGATGGCGGAAAAGAAGCTCGACTACGAGCTGGCCCTGGAAAACGTCTGGTCGGCCGACACCAAGATCATGGAGTACAACCCGCTCGGCAAGGTGCCCTGCCTGATCATGGAAGACGGCGGTGCGATGTTCGATTCGCGCGTGATCGTCGAGTATCTCGATACGCTGACCCCGGTCGGCAAGCTGATTCCGCCCAACGGCCGTGAGCGCGCGGAAGTCAAATGCTGGGAAGCGCTTGCCGATGGCGTGCTCGATGCCGGCGTGGCGATCCGCCTCGAACGCACGCAGCGTCCGGAATCGCAGCAAAGCCCGGAATGGATCAAGCGCCAGATGGACAAGGTCACCAACGGCCTGAAGGCGATGTCGTCCGGCCTGAAGGACACGGCGTTCTGCAGCGGCAACCATTACACGCTGGCCGATGTCGCTGTTGGATGCGCGCTCGGCTGGTTGTCGTTCCGCTTCCCCGAGATCGACTGGCGCGGCGACCATCCGAACCTCGCCAAGTTGTTCGACAAGTTGTCGGAGCGGCAGTCGTTCAAGGACACGGTGCCGCAGTAAGCGGATTCACCATCAACAAAAAAGGGCAGCCGAGGCTGCCCTTTTTGTTTGCATGCTTGTGAGCATGCGGCGCGGTCATTCGCCCATTTGCGACTGCAGGTAGTTCTGGATGCCGATCTTGTTGATCAGGTCCAGTTGCGTTTCCAGCCACTCGATGTGTTCTTCCGTGTCGACCAGGATGTCTTCCAGCAGTTCGCGCGACACATAATCGCCGGCTGCCTCGCAAGCCTTGATGCCGTCCTTCACCGTCTGCTGCGCAGCCTGTTCAAGCTTGAGGTCGCATTCCAGCATTTCCTGCGTGTTCTCGCCGATCAGCAGTTTGTTCAGCGCCTGCAGGTTGGGCAGGCCGTCGAGCATCAGGATGCGGTCGATCAGCTTGTCGGCGTGCTTCATCTCGCCGATGGATTCGTCGTATTCCTTCTTGCCAAGTTTTTCGAAGCCCCAGTGCTTGTACATCCGTGCGTGCAGGAAGTACTGGTTGATCGCGGTGAGTTCGTTGGTGAGCTGCGCATTGAGCAGCCGGATGATATTCGGATCGCCTTTCATGAAGCCCTCTGCGGTGAGATGTGGGGAGGCGCACATGCGCCGCTCGCGTATCGAAATGATAACCCACGATGCCGGAATTACCAGCAGGGCAGATGCATTCTGTTATTAGGAATCATTTACATCGGCTGCGCGATGCGAGAAAGAGATGCGCTGTCAGGAACGGGCAGCGCGGAGTTGGTACGCTGCGGCCAGAGAAGGCGCAACGCGCGGCCTGCTCCGGTAGGAGAGAGATGGAGCGTTACGCGGCGATTGCTGCCTGGAACATCATCGGCTGGCTTTCCTGCGCTGCGTCTTCGAGGCACTCGCGCAGGACGGTCTTGGCGCAGGAGTGGCACTTGCCGCAGCAGGTACCGACGCCGAGCTCCTCGCGCAATTGCGGCATGGTGGTGATGCCGGATTCGACGGCTCGGCGGATTTTGCGTTCGGAGACGTTGTTGCAAACACAGACGATCATTGCACGGCCTTGATGATTAGGTGTTCTGGTGAACTGTTCGCGTCCGCTTCAAGCGGTAAGAATCAGCTTGTTCATCTGGGTCAACCGCAAGCGGTAGATACGACCCTGGTGATCGATTTCAACTTCGCGCTGCTGTTGGAACAGATCCTCGCTGCGGATGCGGATGACTTGCGATGCAATCTGGTCAGCGGGCGTGCCTTGCCGGCTCCCGTCTTTGTCTTGTTGCGATCGGCTCATCCTGTGATCCTTTTGTAAATACGAACAATTCTCATTTAGATTATTAACGATCCCGATAGCGATTGCAAGGGATTTCAGTTGCAGTGTGGCTCGATTGAGTTGTTTATTTGACAAATGTCGTGCGATTGGCGCGATTACCGGCAAATAGAGCGACAGGAAGAGAGACAGGAGGCCAAGGTATGGCGGTCAACCAGCGTGAAGCGCGAGGGCCGGCAAGCGCCTCTTGTCCCGAATGCCTGCGCCAGCATTCAACAATGCTGTTTCAAATTGGATCAGTGCCGATGCGGCTGCGCCGTGATCCGTCCACCGAATCCCGGCACCCGTCCTTGAGCAAGCCTCGTGTTTGGCCGCAGAGCCGCGCGAAGCGGCGAATCATCTTCAAAGCAGCGCTCGTCTTCCTGCCAGTGGCACGCTCTTTGCCTTTCAAGAGACAAACCGATTTCTTAATACGCTGAGGAGACACCATGAAAGCATCCCTATCCCGAATCGCGCCCGCCGTCCTGCTGCTGGCGCTGCATGCATCGTCCGCATTCGCGCACGGTGACGTGACGCCGCAGGCGGTCGATACGAAATCGTTGCCGCAACTGGGCGACAAGTGGCGCGAAGAGAATCCGTATCGCGGCAATGGCGAAGCCATCCGCATCGGCAGCTCCGCCTATACCCAGAACTGCGCGCGCTGCCATGGCATCGAGGCAGTCTCCGGCGGCATCGCGCCGGACCTGCGCAAGCTCGACAAGGATTGCGCCAACCAGAAGATCGAAACGAAGAAGCAGGCGTGCATCAAGGAGGTCGACCAGTACTACCTGGCGTCCGCGCGGCGCGGCAAGGTGCGTAACGGCGCCGTCTACATGCCGCCCTTCGAAGGCACGCTGAGCCAGGAAGCGATCTGGTCGATCCGCGCCTATCTCGATACGCGACGCGAACTGAAGTAAGCCAGCCCATGGGCGCATCGGTGCACAAGCCGTTGCGCCCATCCCGGCAAGCATCCACATAACGATAACGGAGACAGTCGTGACAAGTTTTTCATTCATCAAGGCAGCGGCCCTGCTCTTGTTCACGTTTGCCGTGGTGCCCGCGCACGCGGATCTGGGCAAGATCAGACAAGCCGGCGTGCTCAAGGTTGCCGTGTACAAGGACATGCGACCTTTCTCGTCGAATGACGGCGGCATCGACATCGACCTCGCAAAGGCGCTTGCCGCGAAACTGGGACTGCAGGTCAGTCTGCTGCCTTTCGACGCGGGCGAGAACCTCAACGACGACCTGCGCAACATGGTGTGGAAGGGACATTACCTCGGCTATGGACCGGCCGACGTAATGATGCACGTGCCGGTCGACAAGATGCTGATGGCACAGAACAAGCAGGTTTCCATTTTTGCGCCGTACTACCGCAACCGCGTGCGTCTCGTGCGAGACGTACGGAAGTTACCTGCCTGTGACTCCGTCGACTGCCTCATCGGGAAAAAAGTCGGCGCCGAAAAAGTGTCGATCTCTGCGATGCTGCTGCTTGGGGAGCAGGACGGCAAGGTGCGCGATAGCGTCAGGATCTATGCCACTGCGGCTGAGGCACTCGATGCATTGAAGGCCGGCGAACTCGACGCCGTACTCGCCAACCAGTCCGAAATCGAGGGCGCCGTGCGGGGTGACAACAACTTCCCGCTCAGCGATCTATCCTTCCCGCGTATGCCGCGCCAAGGGTGGGTGGTCGGGCTTGCGGTGAAGAAGGAGAATGAAGAACTTGCCCGGGCGCTGCAGGCCGCCGCGAACGACCTGGAAGCTTCCGGCGAACTGGCGAAGATCTTTGCGAAGTACGGAGTCACGCCGACCAAGCCGTGAAAGCGCTCAGACGACTGCTTGCCGGCCTGCTGCTTTGCCTTGTGCTTCCCTGCGCTGCCAGCGCGGGCGTCCTGACACGGGAGCTGCTCGAAAAGAAATTTCCCGCTCCACTGATGATCGGGGAAAAGGACGAGGCAATGCCGGTGTGGCCGGTGCTCAAGCAGAACGGACCTGCGACCGAGCTTGTTGGTTATCTGTTCGAGTCGATCGATTTCGCTGCCGTGCCGGGATTCGCCGGCGTGCCGGTCAACCTGCTGGTGGCGCTGGACGCGCAGGGCTCCTTCCTTGATGTACAGATGATCTCGCATCACGAACCCGTGTTCCTGGACGGACTCGGCGAGGAGCCGCTGCACAAGTTCGTGAGTCAGTATCGCGGAATCTCGCTGAAGCAGAATGTGGTAATCGGGACGGCGGGCGGGAGCGGGAATGACGCAAGCGCGCATATCGACGGCGTGGCCAAGGCGACGGCATCCGTTCGCATCATCAACCAGAGCATGCTGTCGGCGGCGCTCAAGGTAGCGCGGAAAAAACTCGGCTTCTCCGCCGTGCAGGACCCGGATCGCATCGCACGCGTGCGGCAGGACGTGGCGGAAACGATCGCTTTCAAGGACCTTGTCGGCAGCGGTTTGTTCAAGCGGTTCGTGCTGCGCAACGCCGATGTCGAGAAAGCATACGCCGGTACCGAAGGTGCAGGGCTCGACGACGTCGCGCTGGCGCAACCTGACGAGGCATTCACCGACATGCAGGTGGCCCTGGTATCGGTGCCGGCCATCGGCCGCAGCCTGCTGGATAACGGCAGCGTGGCGCGCCTTGCAGGACGGCTCGAGGAGGGCGACCATGCCCTGCTTGTCCGCTGGCGCGGACGCTACGGGCCGATATCCGAGCGCTTTGTCGCCGGCACCCAGCCGGATCGACTGACCCTGTCGCAGGGTGGCCTGCCTATCGAGATGCGCGACCTCAATCTCGATCTGCGCCTGCATAACGAGGGCGAAGGGGGCGAAGAGGGCGAAGAGGACGGCAAGGCTTATGAGGGAATGAAGGTTTTCCGCGTCATCGCGCAGGCAGGGCTGGATCCCGCGCAGGCACTGAACCTGTCGCTGCGCGTGACACGCTTGAAGGGAATGATCTATCCGGAGCACTTCGGACAGGACTTCGTCTTCAGTTACCGTCTGCCGGAACGGTTCTACATGCTGCCCGCTGGCGAGGAGAAATCCTGGCTTCCGGTATGGAAGCAGCCCTGGCCGGAGCTTGCGCTCATTGCCACGGCCCTCGTCGTGCTATTTGCGGCTCTGGCGCGGCAATCCGTGCTCGCAGCCGACGCGTGCCGCTTCAACCTGTTCCGCATGGGTTACCTTGCGTTCACGCTGCTTTTTCTCGGCTGGTACGCGCAAGGCCAGCTGTCGATCGTCAACATCACCGGCGCAATCCATGCATTGAAGGACGGGCGCAACCTCGATTTCATGCTGTACGACCCAGTGTCCGTCGTTGTCTGGTGCGCGGTATTCCTGTCCCTGTTCCTCTGGGGGCGCGGCACTTTCTGCGGATGGCTGTGCCCGTTCGGGGCCCTGCAGGAATTCACTGGCAAGCTGGGCAAATGGCTGAGGCTGCCGCAGGTGCATATCAGGCAAAGGTATGACGCGCAGCTCAGGCGCCTGAAGTACGTCGTGTTGCTTGCCATCCTGGGCAGCGTATTTGTGTCCACGGCATACACGGACAAGATGGTCGAGATCGAGCCGTTCAAGACCGCGATCACGCTCGGGTTCGTCCGCTCCTGGCGTGCGCCGTGACAAGGCGATGTAGTTCCAGCGGGTGCAAGCCCCGCCCGGCGAAGTGCTCCCGCCGGAAGCAACCGGAGCAGTCGTGGAGGTAACGAAGCGGCTGAA
>Ga0196972_1000404_pt1 | contig 24044 bp, 14 predicted proteins | sample S1v_2013CmetaG_FD_148618 | JGI IMG/M metagenome (GOLD analysis project Ga0196972, IMG submission 148618) | Soil microbial communities from Anza Borrego desert, Southern California, United States - S1+v_20-13C | ecosystem: Environmental > Terrestrial > Soil > Desert | place: USA: California...
TAATGAGTATACGTTTCATTTATTATTACTAGAAACCGATTGAATTTCCACCATCCACGGGAAGCACAACCCCGGTGACGTATTTAGCTTCGCCATTTGCCAGGTAAAGCGCCGCGTTCGCAATATCCACAGGGTCGCCTAAAAACCCCATTGGCGTCCTGCTCATCACTTTGCGTTTTCTTTCTTTGTCATTGTTCAGCGCCTTCGCGCTCATATCAGTGGCGATGAATCCTGGAGCAATACAATTCACCCGTATTCCTTTTGGTGAGAGCTCCACCGCCATCGCTCTCGTCATTCCTTCAATGGCTGATTTTGATGCTGTATAAGCAATCACTTTTGGAATGCCATATTGGGATGCCATTGAACTGATATTAATAATGCTGCCTGACTTTTTCTTTTCCATGTGCTTCACCACTTCTCTTGACATTACGAACACTGAGGTCACATTGGTGAGCAGGATTTGTTGAAACTCCTCATCAGTGACGTCGCTAAATTCTTTCTTCAGGTTTATCCCCGCATTATTCACGAGTATGTCAATTCTTCCAAAGTCTTTGATAATGTCACGAACGAGTTGGGGGATTGCATTAAGGTTCGTGAGATCAAATGGCAGAGTATGGCAATGTTTTCCCAATTTCTTTTTGGTGGTAGCGAGTTTCAATTTATCCCGACCTATGATGATCGTCTCAGTTCCTTCACTTATGAATTTTGTTGCGATGGCGAGCCCAATGCCCGATGCGCCACCTGTAACGATTGCAACCTTACTGCTTTGCGGCTTTTTCATTTGCTTAAATTTAATTAGCGATTCCGGGTGCGAATGGAAACTTTAATGACCTGTAATAATCCAGGCTCCTGCCTGGTGAAGGGTACTGTGGCGGAATGGGTAATTTAGAGAAAGTCTGGAAATAAAGCACGCAGGCATTTCTCCACCAAATGGCTTCCTGCTGCTGGATGTCAAGCAGCATGCGCACCTGCTCATGCCTTTCTTCATCCACCCAGGATTTCACCTTTGACCATTGTTGTTGCATCCATTGCACGCTATCGGCACCAGAATAGTATTGATAACAGAGTTCCTCCCATACAGTCCTCCCCGTGTTCAACCTGTGCTTCCAGGGAAGGTGATGAAACCATAATAATAGTTGCATTGGAATGGATGCCGGATCCTCCCATTGAGTGCGTACGGGTGGCGCATACTGTGATAACGCATTGCTTCCGGTACTGGTGCGGTTGAAACCGATACCCATACTATCCGCACGGTGATAATATACGGGGTTCCAGTCGGCCCTCGAAAGATTATTCACCCATGGCGCCGGCCCATAGTGGTGACCCGTTCCCATCAGGTGATGGAGGCCAATAGGTGTTGAGTAGCGAACAGCAATTTCATGACTTCGCAGCATCATTTGCCTGATGGGTTGAATGAATGAAGCATTGTTTGAAAACGTCATTCGTAACCATTCTTCGCAAATGGATTCGGAGCTTATTGAGTGGTCCCATGCAAGCCGACCGAAGGCATACCAATTCGCCTGCCCGAAAGGATGACCCGTCCAGTTGATATCATTTCCGGTATTTGAAACACCCGCCATGCCTGATAATTTATGCTCGTGAACGGAACCATCTATCACAGAGGCGACTGTACTTCCTTTTCCTTTGGCATAGGTATCTGACGCAAGGCATTCCTTATACATAGGTGCAAGGAAAACCAAATTGGTTGCCTGCCCCAGGTATTCCTGCGTCACCTGGTACTCCATCATGAGGGGCGTAAATGGCATGGCACCAAACAATGGATGAAAAGGTTCGCGAGGTTGAAAGTCGATAGCTCCATTTTTTACCTGTACCATCACGTTGTCTGCAAATTTTCCATCAAGAGGTACAAATTCATTATAGGCCTGCTTGTGACGATCATCAGGCTCCTCATTGCTGTATACAAATGCCCGCCACATCACTATTCCTTTATGTGGCCGCAACGCGGTAGCGAGCATGTTCGCACCATCGGCATGTGTTCTTCCATAATTCTGCGGACCCGGTTGGCCTTCAGAGTTTGCTTTAACCAGGAATCCTCCGAAGTCAGGAATGAGCTGATATATTTCGTTTACTTTCTTTCTCCACCATTCATTTACTGCAGGATCCAAAGGGTCGGCGGTTTTCAGTCCCCCAATTTCTACCGGTGCACTGAATCGGGCGGTTAAATAGACCCTGATTCCGTACGGTCGAAAAACGGTTGCAAGAGCGGCAACTTTTTCGAGGTAATCAGTCGTAAGCACGGTAGCGTTAGCATTTACATTGGTAAGCACCGTGCCATTGATGCCAATTGATGCATTGGCCCGCGCATAGTCTTTATAGCGCTTATCGATATATGTAGGTAACGTATGCCAGTTCCATAGAGAAATGCCGGCATAACCGCGTTCAACGGTTCGATTGAGATTGTCCCAGTGATTGAGTAGCCTGAGTTGTAATTTAGGGGTCGATGTCACATTAATGTTCCCAAGCGGCTGCAAAGTTTGTAAATGGCGTAGAAAATGAAAAACTCCATAGAGTAACGCAACGTCAGTATTGCCTGTAATCACGATGCACCTGTAACCGGAAATGACTGCGGTTGAAATGTGATAGCCTTCATTTCCCAGGTCCCTGACGTTTGGCGCAAACTTAAACGCCTTAAGTGAACCCGGTTTGGCGATAATGAGCGTGCCATTTTTCCGTACCTGGCTGCTAAATGCAATCTGTTTAGCAAGAAGAGAGGGTAAGGCCAATGATAATTCATGCCTGATCACGGTGGCGGTTGCAGAGAACTCTTCCAAATAAATGTCATTAATGGCGAGACGGTAGCGTGCAAGCACCCTGTTATCTTCTATTTTTTTATATCTCAGCCAAAGGTCATATCCATTTTCTGCATGGAGTTGCACCGTAACAAAGCACAGTAATATGAGCGGCCATTTTTTTTTCATGCGCTACCCGCAGGATTTTTAATGGATGATTTGCGAATGATGAGATCAGATCTTACCACGATGGTATTAGTGTGTTTGATGTTTGAAATGCCGCGGAGATGGTTGATTAAATTACGCGCAGCAATTTCACCCATATCCATTCCCGGGTAATGGATGGTGGTGAGTTGAGGCTCTACTATTTTACTGATGGCATCGTTATTAAAACCAACAATTGCTATGTCTTCAGGGATCCGTATGCCATGATCTTTCAGGGTCTGCATGCAAACAGCGGCGGAGAAATCGTTCGTTATGAAAGCGCCATCGGGTAGAGGTTTCATTTTGAGAATTTCAAGGGCAGCTTCCACCCCGCATTGTTCACTCAGGTCTTTAATGAGAACGCGGTTCTTATCATACTCGATATTATTATCAAAAAGCGCATCCATGTATCCCTTATGCCGCTGGGCATATACGTTTCGCTTGAGATTGGCAGTCACCAGCACTATGCGTTTGCATCCCTGTGTGATGAGATGCTGCGTAGCCTGGTAACCGCATTTATAATTATCGATTATCACCTTGGTGCTTTCACTTTTTTCTTCCACCCTGTCAAAGAATATGAGGGGAATGGCTCGTTCTTCAAAGCATTTATAATGATCCAAACCTTTTGTGTCAAATGCCAGGGAGGCAATCAAGCCATCAACACGCTTGTGAAAAAGATTCAGCGCGTTTGCCGCTTCCTTTTCATAACTCTCCGAGGAGTGAGCAATGATAAGATCGTAACCAGCTTCAGTAGTTACCTTTTCTATACCCGCCAATACCGAGGTAATGAAGTTACTGTTCAACTCATGCACAATAACTCCAATGGTATTTGTGCGTTGCTTGCGCAGATTACTGGCGAAGTTGTTGTGCCTGTAACCCAGTTCCCGGGCAGTTTCCTGGATCTTCTTGCGTGTATTCTTATTAATAGCAGGATTATCCTGCAGGCCGCGGCTAACCGTAGCTGAAGAAAGCGCCAGTTTCTGGGCAATATCGTAGATGGTGACTTCTTTTTTGGGCTTCATGCTGCAATCGGTTGCATAAAAATCGCAAAAAAATATCCGAATTACAAACTTTTGTTTTTGAGAGACGATGCACGGATGATGAGTTCTGACCTGAGAACTATGCTGTTGGTTGTCCTGATGCTGGAAATGCCTTTCAGGTGATTGATAAGGCAGGTCACGGCGGCTTCGCCAATACTGTAACCTGAATAGTTCACGGTGGTGAGGTTGGGTTGCACCACGTTGCTGATAGGATCATTATTGAAACCTGCAAAGGCAATATCATCGGGAATGCGAATGCCTTCTGAAGTTAGTTTAATCATGCAATGAACGGCTGCGGTATCATTCGCAGAAAAAACGGCGTCAGGCCGTTTTGACATCTTTAATATATGCATGGCCGCTTCCGTACCGGCTGATTCATTGAGCTGACTGAGGAACAACAGCTTTTCGTCAAATGGTATCCGGTGATCTTTTAGCGCCTGCTTATAGCCTCTCAATCTTTCTGAGTATACATTCCGCAACATATTACCACCCAGGTGCATTATTCGGCTACAACCCTGATCTATCAAGTGTTTCGTGACGTTATAGGCGGCACTGAAATTGTCAATTATCACGCTCGTGCTATCAGCATGGTCAAATACACGGTCAAAGAAGATCACCGGGATTCCTTTTCGAAAGAAGGGTGAAAGATGGTCAATATTCTCGGTGTCATATGCCAGGGACACCAGCAGGCCGTCAACGCGCTTATTAAACAGGGTGCGGGCATTGGCTACTTCCTTCTCACTACTTTCCAGTGAATGACTGATAATGAGATTGTAGCCATCACGGTTGGCGGCATCTTCCATCCCCGCCAGCACAGTGGCCACAAAATAACTATTAAGCCTCGGTACAATCACCCCAAGAGTGTGCGTGCGCTTGCTTCGCAGGCTGCTGGCAAACATGTTTGAGCGATAACCCAGGTATTCTGCCGCTTCAAAGATCTTCTTCCGCGTATTCTTATTAATAGCCGGATGATCCTTTAATCCCCGGCTCACCGTGGTGGCGGAAATATTAAGGTGGCGGGCGATGTCATAGATCGTTATCTCTTTCTCTTCAGGCATGCTATTACAAATAAAGGCAGCATTATTTGAAAAAAAAATTGCAATCGGTTGCAATTTTTAAAAAAATCTCTTTACATTAGTCTGGTCAAACGGTTTTGAGACTTGCCATAATGAGTAATTCAATTTTATTTTTTGCTTCAAACCCAGTGCAGGCGCCGGTTCCGGCGCAGTGTATACAGAATCGGGATTACCTGGGTTTTACCTTCTCCTATTCATTAGCTGCAGGTCATTTCACATGAACACATGAAAAACTGCTGCCGAACCCGGTTCGACAGCCAGCTGGCTTTATATACGAGTACCCTTTGAACAGTTTTATATGGTATGACCAATCCATCCGGTGGAAACCAAATGTTAGAGACAGTGTATGACTGTTAATCTTAAATTATTAAACTGCTGTTTATGAAAGTGTCATTCAAAAAGGAAACGTTCCTGCAAAGCACTTCTCTTATTCGTATCAACCGAAACCTGGGCGCGCTGCTGCTGTTTTTTCTTTTCGCCTTGCCTGCCTTCGGTCAAACCATCCAGGTGCGTGGCCGCGTGGTGAACGATGCCGGCCAACCGGTGGAGAAAGTTTCGGTGATCTTAAAAGACAGTGACAAAGGCACCGTCACTAATGCGAACGGCGAGTACGAGATCTCCGCGCCATCTAACGGCACCCTGATCTTTACTTCCATTAATTTCGTTCCACAAGAGATCATCGTAAATGGGCGCACATCAATTAATGTTACGTTATCACCCTCGTCGCGCAGCCTCGATGAAGTGATCGTGGTAGGTTATGGCACCCAGCGTAAACGTGACGTCACGGGTTCAATTGTTTCCATCAGCGAATTGGCACTTCGTGAAGTGCCCGTTGCCAACCTGCAACAAGCACTGCAGGGCCGCGCCGCCGGAGTAGAAGTACAACGAACTGGTACTTCACCGGGAGCAGGCTCCGTTATTCGCATTCGGGGTATGCGCTCTATTCTTGGTTCCAATGACCCCTTGTTCGTAGTTGATGGAATTCCCTTCCAGGGAAGTTTGAGTGATATTAATCCTGATGATGTTGCATCCATTGATGTATTGAAAGATGCGTCAGCTACGGCAATTTATGGTTCACGCGGTGCAAACGGTGTGATACTCGTTACCACCAAAAGAGGAAGAACCGGTGAAACAAGAGTATACTATAATGGATACTATGGTATCAGTAATGTAGCCAACAAATATCCCGTTTTTAATGCCGATGAATACCGCGCCATGAGAGATATTTCTACCTGGGGCGCCGGTTATATGCCGGAAGAACTTGCCTCCATTGCTTCAGGCAGGACTACAGACTGGCAGGACCTGATGTATGAAACAGCCATGCGCACAGATCATAACTTCAGCGTTTCCGGCGGAGCAGCCGGTAATTCATTCTCGCTTGGTGGAGGTTATTATAAAGAAACGGCTGTATTACCCGGCCAGGACTTTAAGCGATACTCAATGAGGGGCTCTATTGACAGCAGGGTAGGCAACAGGATCAAGATCGGGTTCACCACGCTCAACCAGGTGAGCACACAAAACGGTTCCCAGTTTGTGAATGGCGGTAGCATGTTTCCCATTCTTGCCATGAGCCCGTTGATGCCCGCATATAATGATGATGGTACCGTGAAGTTTGCTCCCAACGGTAATCTCGATGACAATAACGTAGGAACCTGGACGCCGCTGTTGTTAAAGAATAATAATAATAACTGGGTAGATCGCATTCGTCGTCTTTCCACGTTTAATAATATTTATGGTGAACTGCAGATAATAAAAGGATTGCGTTACCGCATAAATGTGGGTCTGAACTTTCGCCAGGAAGAAAGGGCGCAATTTCAAAGTGGCAACACAGCAACCAATCCCAGTTTCTTCCGCGGGCTGAGAGGCAATACCGCATTGGTCAGGAACTCCGAAGCCTGGGATTACACGGTGGAGAACCTGCTTTATTATGACAAAACAATTGCCGGTAAACACCGTATCAGTTTCACAGGTCTGTATAGCGTGCAGGAATATAAATCGCATTACACGCAGGTTGCGAAAGATTCAATCACGGAAGATTTCGTGCAATTTTATAACATGGCGCAGGCGAGCCCTACTCCACCGGCTGCAGTCACGGGTGGTGAAAGCTCATGGGGTCTGCTTTCTTACATGGCCCGGTTGAACTATACATTCGATGATCGCTACATGGCAACCATCACAGCGCGTGTAGACGGTTCATCAAGGTTGGCTGAAGGAAAGAAATGGACCACTTATCCCGCCGTTTCTGTGGGCTGGAACATCACCAATGAATCTTTCATGCAGAATATAAAGCACCTCGACAATCTCAAACTGAGAGTAGGCGTAGGTACTACTTCCAATCAATCCGTGGCTCCCTACACCTCGCTGGGGCTTGTGTCAAACACTAATGGCCTCACGGCCCCGGGTGATGTGATAAGGTATAATTATGGTCCTACCATTGTGACGGGATATAACATTGTCAGCCTGCCGAACCCATTCCTCGAATGGGAGCTTACCAACACAATGAACATTGGTTTGGATTTCTCTTTATTCAGGAACAGGCTCACAGGTTCTATAGACTATTATTCAGCCAGGACAACGAACGTATTGAATACAGTGGTGCTCCCCGCTACATCAGGTGTGCCCGGTGCATTCCTTACTAATATTGGTAACATGTCAAACAAGGGCATGGAATTAACGCTCACGAGCATTAACATTAATAGCAAGAGCGGGTTTAGCTGGAGCACTGACCTGAACCTCTTTTTCAACAATAACAAGATCACCAGGCTTTCTAATGGTGTGAAGATGGATATAGGAAGCCAGTTGTTCGAGGGACATTCACTTACTGCTATTTATGATTATAATAAGCTTGGGATCTGGCAACTGCATGAAGCGGCACTGGCAGCACAGTATGGTTCTGTTCCCGGCCAGATAAAACTTGAAGATTTCAGCGGACCTGATGGTAAGCCTGATGGAAACATTAATCCATTGTATGACCGTCATGTATTGGGTGATATGGACGCCGATTTACAAGGTGGTATGACGCATCGTTTTTCATACAAAGGCTTTGACCTTTCAGCGGTTTTCTACGCCAGGTTCGGAGGATTGCTGGTAAGCCAGGTGCATCAGCCACTCACTTCATACCTCACCGTAATGGATGGAAAACGTAGTGGAATAAAGGTTGATTACTGGACGCCAACGAATGCATCAAACTGGTTCCCGATGCCGCAACCAACCATTAGTCCTATTTCAACGGCATGGACAACGCTTGGTTATTACAAGGCGAGTTTTGTAAAAGTGAGAAGCATTAATCTTGGTTATACTTTCAACCCGTCAATGCTGAGGAGGATCAGTGCACAGTCACTGCGATTATACGTTACAGTTGACAATGTCGGCATCCTGTTCTCTCCTTACTATAAGCAAACGGGCATCGATCCAGAAGGTACCGGCCAGGGAAGCCAGGGCGTTTCCAACCCTGGAAATCTTAGGAACAATGATAATGGTAATGGCGCAATTACCATTGGTACGTCAACACCACCTACCAGAACATTTACGATTGGTGCAAACATTTCATTTTAATCGAAAAAAATCATTTGTATGAAATCCAGCTATAAATTTTTATACACCCTGCTTGCAGCCACACTTCTTGTAGGTGTAGGTTGCCAGAAGAAGCTTGAAGAAAATCCATACACTGTATTCAGCGTGGATTACTTTAAGACGCCTGCGGGTTTTCAAAATGGTATTAATGCCCTTTACTCGGGTTTACGTTTCCTGTATGGTCCTGAAGGCGCCGTGGGACTTGGCGTGGATGGCACTGACGAGTTTACCTACGCCGAGCAGCCCAGGAATGGTGCGGGTGGTACGGCGGATTATCTCACGCTTGGTAATTACACGCTTGATTTTTCAAATGGTGCGTTGCTGACTCCCTGGAACCGTAGTTATTCAAATATTAACCTGGCTAATTACCTGCTTGAATTTGCCCCTTCAGTTGAATTGCCTGACAATGTTAAGACAAGGCTCACGGCTGAAGCAAGATACCTGCGCGGGTTATATTACCTGAACCTGGTCCAGCATTTTGGAGCAGTTCCCGTTGACCTCGGTGCCGGCGATCTTAAGCCGAATAACACTCCATTCCAGGGATTCAACAGGCTGCCCGTGGATGAGGTATTGGTAAAAAATTATAATGCCATCATTGATGACCTGATCTTTGCCACGGAAAATCTTCCTGATACCCGACCTGCAAATGCCTTTTATGCAGCAAAACCTGCGGCGTATCATTTGCTTGCCAAGGCATACATTCATCGCGCTTACTCTGACGCGGCTCAACCTGGCGATTTTAATAAAGCGTATACCGCTGCCATGACGGTGATCAATGACCCGGGAAGATTTGGAGTTGCATTGCAGCAAAACTTTGCTGACGTTCATCGTTCAGGCAATGATTATAATTCTGAAATACTTTTTGCCGTGGAGCGTATCCCTGGCAATAATATCGCCAATGAAGTTGGCAATCCTTCAGGAATTGGTGCAGGTAAAGGAATTGACGCGGCTAATGATTTTGTGGGAGACTACACCGCTGTGAGAGCCCCGCTTAATTCTTCAAGCACCCAGCCCGTAGGTACCAGGACCGTCACTTACGGTCGGCCCATTCGCCGTTTCTGTCCCACTCCATGGACCTACCACGTAGCATTTGCGGATAAATTCAATGATAGCCGGTATGAAGGTACCTTCCGTACCGCTTACATTGCTTCTCAAACAGGTGGAGGCTTTACGGCAAATATTGACACTGCATTTATACTCGCATTAACTGACCGCATCGCTGATTCTTTGAATGGTATTTCACCCGTTGGTCCAAGATTAAAGCCTTACCGCGTGATAGCACCCCGGGAATTTTATTTCATTGGAACGCTTAGTTCCGAGATCAGCCGCAATATGTATCCAAGCATTAGTAAATACGAGGACCCCAATAAGATTGCGGCAAATGATCAAACGGGCAGGCCATTCCCTGTAAGCAAGCTTTCTGAAACATACCTGTTGGCGGCTGAGGCTGCGCTGGGTGATAATCGCCCCGCTGATGCGGTGCCATTGATCAATGCGCTCAAGTTAAGAGCCGCTTATCGCCCCGGTCTTTCTCCTGCTGAGGTTACAAACCGGTATGATGCGATTAAAATCACCGTTGCTGATATTGACCTTGATTTCATTCTTGATGAGCGTACGCGGGAATTATGCGGAGAAAGCACAAGGTGGCCTGACCTCGCCGTACGGCATAAACTTGTAGAAAGAGTGAGATTATATAATACAGATGGGGCGCCAAATATTCAACCCCACCATGAATTGCGGCCAATACCCCGCGGTCAATTGGATGCCTCGCTGGTGGATAACCCATCAATGTACCAGAACCCAGGTTACTAAAAAAATGCGATCAATCTAAAACAGCTTGTTATGAAAGCAATATTAAAAATATGGAGTGTAGTAGTTGTGGTACCCGTTCTTATTTTCTCCTGTAAAAAGGAGATAAAGGTGAACAACCTTTCTACTGGTAATTTTACTGACAATAGCACTCCGTTAAAGGATGCGGCTGATTTTCCCGTTGGTGCGGCCATTGGCTTTACACCAATGACCACTGATGCGTCATACAAAAGCATCGTTCAACGTGACTTTGATGCCGTCACTTTTGAGTATGAAATGAAGCATGGAGCGATTGTACAGGATGACGGTTCGTTGGATTTTTCCAATGCTGACCAGCTCGTAACGGCCAGCAATGGCTTGCAGATCTTTGGGCACACGCTTGGCTGGCACCAGAATCAGAACGCAACCTACTTAAAGAATTATGCCGGCATCATAGTACCTGCAGCCACAGAATTGCTCGCTAATGGTGGTTTCGAAGCGGGAGGTGCGGCAAATTTTAATAACTGGGCCGTTTATAATACCGGAAACCCGGCTGGTAGTGCTCAAATAGTGGTTGGAGCAGGGGCAAACGAGGTGCGCACAGGAACGAGGTCAATGAAGGTGATCAATCCAACCGCTTATGGCACCAGTCAATGGCGCGTGCAGGTGGCGAGTGATCTTTTCAATACCGTTAGTGGAACGCATTACATTATCTCTTATTGGGTGAAAGCGGCAAATCCTGGTGGCTCTATACGCTTATCTACTGGTCCAACTGCCCAATACCAGGCTGATATTCCCATCGGCACGGCATGGCAGTTAGTATCATGGGATCTTACAGCTAATTCTCCACAGACCCGGATATTGTTTGACATGGGTGCAGCGGCTAACACATATTATATTGATGATGCGAGTGTGAAGGAAGCTGTTTCTGCTCCTTCAGGTGCGGAAGTTGCCAATAAGCTTGACCTTGCCCTCGGGAATTTTATTACTAATACCGTTGACAGGTATAAAAACACCGTGCATGAGTGGGATGTTGTGAATGAATTGTTCACTGATAATGGGAACATTCGTAACAACTCGAATACTGACATCACGCCTAATGATGTGCTCGTCTGGTCCCACTACCTGGGAAGGGACTATGCCTTCAAGGCATTCGAATACGCAAAAGCCGCGGATCCTGCTGCAACCTTATACATCAATGATTATAACCTGGAAAGCAGTCCTGCCAAGTTAGATTCTTTAATAGCATACGTGGCAGAGCTTAAAGCACGTGGAGCAAAAGTAGACGGTATTGGCACCCAAATGCACATATCCAGAAACACCTCCTACACCGGCATTGACCGCATGTTCCAGAAACTTGCTGAAACAGGATTAAAGATCAGGATTTCAGAGCTCGATATTAAGACGGTATTAAATAGTGCAGCCGCAGCTCCCACTCCGCAATTGTTAGCGTACCAGGCAACGATGATGCAATACGTGGTGAGCTCATACATGAAGCATGTGCCCGCTGCACAGCGCGCCGGCATTACCGTATGGGGAGTGGTAGATAAGTATAGCTGGATCTATGACAATGGAAAGGAATTTCCATTGTTGTATGACAATGAGTATAACAAGAAGCCTGCGTATGCAGGGTTTCTGCAAGGCCTGCAACAATGATCGATAAAAAATAAATGTGAATGAAAAGCCCTGTATGACGGGTAGTGACCGTCACCAAAATTTTCTTATAGCTGCGGTTTGATTCAATCGCGGTAGTTATAAGCAGTTTAGTTCTTATACAGGCAATCGTCAGGGAGGGATGATTTCATTCATCCTTCCTTTTGTTTTAGTATCTTACTATAAATCCTTCTTGCGCCAATGCTACTGCTAGGTATTGACATAGGTACGTCAGCAATAAAGGTCTCCGTGGTTGAAGCTTCTTCTGGAAAAATAGTGGCGGCCACCCAGTATCCGGAAACGGAAACTGAAATCATTTCATTGCAACCTGGTTGGGCTGAACAAAGCCCCGATGCCTGGTGGGAGAATGTGAAGCAGGCCATTTTGAAAGCAAATGCTTCCGGCTCATATAACTCTCTCGATATTTCCGCAATTGGCATCGCCTACCAGATGCACGGGCTGGTGCTCGTTGATAAGGATCAGCATGTATTGCGCAACAGCATCATCTGGTGTGACAGTCGTTCTGTTGAACTGGGTAATGAGGCTTTCGCCGACCTGGGTGAGGAAAAATGTCTTTCCTCACTACTTAATTCTCCCGGGAACTTCACCGCCAGCAAACTGGCATGGGTAAAGCGGAATGAACCTGAGATTTATTCCAGGATTCACAAGTTCATGTTACCTGGCGATTTCATAAGCATGAAGTTTACGGGTGAGATCACCACTACGGTATCTGCGCTATCGGAAGGTATATTTTGGGATTTCAAATCAGATAAGATATCGACTGATGTAAAAGAATATTTCGGTTTTGATGAAAACCTTTACCCGGTTGCCAGAAGTCTTTTTTCACCCCATGGTTTTATTAAAGATAGTGTTGCAGAAAGGCTTTCGCTGAAGAAAGGCATACCCGTCAGTTATAAAGCAGGTGATCAATTGAATAATGCCCTTGCTTTAAACGTAATGCACCCCGGTGAAGTGGCGACCACTGCCGGTACATCAGGAGTGATTTACGCGGTGGGAAATGAATTGACCAGTGACGCGCAATCAAGGGTTAATACATTCGCGCATCTTAATCATGAGTCCGCTAATCCACGAACGGGTGTGCTGCTTTGCATTAATGGGGCAGGCATTTCAAACCGTTGGCTCAGGGAACTGGCCGGGCGGCATGTTGATTACCACATGTTGAATCACGAAGCGAAAAGAATTACAGCTGGCGCAGAAGGTTTGATGGTCATACCTTTTGGAAATGGCGCAGAGCGGATGCTGGGCAACCGCATCATTGGTGGTCATTTCCATCACCTGGATTTTAACCGTCATTCAATGGCACATCTTTCAAGAGCCGTGCAGGAAGGTATTGCATTCTCGTTTCGTTATGGACTTGACATCATGCGTGCAAATGGAATTGAACCCGGCATAATAAGAGCAGGCAGGGCTAACCTGTTCCTTAGTGACGTGTTTACCGCTGCCTTTGTAAATGCAACCAATGTAGGCGTTGAGTTCTATGAAGGAGATGGTAGTTTTGGTGCAGCTATCGGGGCGGGCCTGGGAGCGGGCATTTACCAGTCAGTTGAACAGGCGCTCGGCTCCAGAAAACCTTTATTCACCGTTGATCCTGATTCTTCCGGTGAATTTGAGGAATTGTACGAACAATGGAAGGAATTGCTGGAGCAACATCTTGCGGACGCGACGCAAAATAATACACAACCGGTGTTTAACTATAAGTAAATCTTTAACCCCAATTATAAGAAATGAAAGTTCTTACTGAAGAAAAGGAATATTTTAAGACGGTACCGGGCATAAAATACGAAGGAAGGGACACGGATAACCCCCTTGCTTTTCGCTGGTATGATGAAAACAAAGTGGTAGCAGGTAAGCCTATGAAGGAGTACCTGCGTTTCGCCTGTGCTTACTGGCATTCATTCTGCGGAAGTGGTGCGGATCCGTTTGGAGAGCCAACTCATCTTTTTCCATGGAATGAATTGCAAGACCCCCTTGAACGGGCAAAAGCCAAAGCGGATGCCGCATTTGAATTTATTTCAAAGCTTGGCCTACCTTATTATTGTCTTCATGATGTGGATGCGATCGACTTCACCAGCGATGTTGAAGAGAATGAACGCAGATTGAATGAGATTACCGATTACCTTTCAGAAAAGCAGCAGGCTACAGGGGTAAAACTCCTTTGGGGAACAGCCAACCTGTTTTCACATCGGCGGTACATGAATGGGGCTGCTACAAATCCTGACTTCCACGTGCTCGCACATGCAGGCGCACAGGTAAAAGCTGCACTGGATGCAACTATAAAGTTAAATGGCGAGAATTATGTTTTCTGGGGAGGCAGGGAAGGCTACATGAGCCTTCTCAATACGAACATGAAGAGAGAGAAAGAACACTTCGCACGGTTTCTTCACACTGCAAAAGATTATGCAAGAAAGAACGGGTTCAGGGGAAAATTTTTCATTGAACCGAAACCATGTGAACCATCGAAGCATCAATATGATTATGACAGCGAAACCGTGATTGGTTTTCTCAGGCAATATGATCTTTTGGATGATTTTAGTCTTAACATAGAAGTGAATCATGCCACCCTTGCGGGTCACACATTCGCCCATGAGCTGCAAGTAGCTGCTGATGCCGGTTTGCTGGGAAGCATTGACGCCAATCGTGGAGATTACCAGAATGGCTGGGATACCGACCAGTTTCCGAATGATGTGTATGAATTGACGGAAGCAATGCTGGTAATACTCGAAGCCGGCGGCTTTGGTGGGGGTGGAGTTAATTTCGACGCGAAGATCAGGAGAAACTCTACTGATCCTGAAGATCTTTTCCATGCTCACATAGGCGGTATGGACGCGTTTGCACGTGCCCTGGTCACAGCCGATGCTATTCTGCAAAAATCTGACTATAAAAAGTTCAGGACTGAACGGTACGCATCTTTCGATAAAGGAAAAGGAAAAGAATTTGAAAATGGCCGACTGTCGCTGGAAGACCTTCGCAACTTTGCGGCGGCCAATGGTGAACCCGCGATTAAAAGCGGAAGGCAGGAATACCTTGAAAACATCATCAACCACTACATTTAACGAACTACTACCAAACACTAAAGAATGAAACCAACTCTGGAGACCCTTGACTGGCTCGTACTGGCGGGATATTTTGCAATTTTATTGGGCATCGCCTGGTGGGTGATGCGAAAAAAAAGCAAGAATACAGAAGACTATTTCCTGGCGGGAAGGAACGTAGGATGGTTCGTGATTGGGGCATCAATATTTGCTTCAAACATTGGAAGTGAGCACGTGGTTGGCCTTGCCGGAACAGGAGCGGAATCAGGGATGCCGCTCGCGCACTATGAACTTCACGCCTGGATCGTTTTATTGCTCGGTTGGTTTTTTCTGCCATTCTATATGAGAAGCGGTGCATTTACAATGCCGGAATTTCTGGAGAAAAGATTTGATAGCAGGTCGAGGTGGTTCCTCTCGATTTTCTCCATTGCGGGTTATGTATTAACCAAGGTATCCGTTACCATTTATGCCGGTGGCATTGTAGTTTCACAGTTAATGGGCATTGATTTCCTTACCGGAGCGATCATCACGGTGGTGATAACCGGGCTGTATACTATCCTGGGTGGCATGAAGGCGGTGGTGTACACGGAAGCATTTCAAACTATCATCCTATTGTTGGGTTCAACAGTCATCACGGTGATGGGGTTGAATGCTGTGGGAGGATGGTCAGAGTTAAAAGCAACGGCGGGAAGCGATCACTTCAATATGTGGCGGCCCGCTTCTGATCCTGATTTTCCGTGGACGGGATTATTGCTGGGAGGTACGGTGGTTGGAATATGGTATTGGTGTACGGATCAATACATCGTGCAACGTACTTTGGCTGCAAATAATATCAAGATTGGGCGACGTGGAGCGATCTTCGGCGCTTATCTCAAACTCACTCCCATCTTCATATTCCTGATACCGGGCATCATTGCGTTTGCTTTGAAAAAGAAAGGTATCATTACTTATGAGAAAAGTGACCAGGTATTTCCCACACTCGTACAATATTTATTACCGGCGGGTTTGAAAGGCCTCGTGGCAGGTGGTTTAATGGCCGCGCTAATGAGTTCACTCGCTTCCGTGTTTAATTCAGCCTCCACACTTTTCACAGTAGATATTTTTAAGAAATTATATCCTGACTCTCCTGAACAGAAACTGGTTCGCATTGGTAAGATTGCTACCGGATTCATCGTTGTGCTGGGTATGCTATGGATTCCTATCATGGAAAGAATAGGCGGGGGCGTGTTGTATCAATACCTGCAAAATGTTCAGGCCTACATTGCGCCTCCCATAACGGCAGTATTTGTATTGGGAATAATCTGGAAGCGAATTAATGCACAAGGCGCCATCGCCACATTATTCTATGGGCTCATAGCCGGTACGCTCCGCATTATTCTCGAATTGATGAAGGATGATCTTACAGGACCTTTGCATTGGTTTGCTACCGTAAACTTCTCGCATTTTGCCATATTCAACTTTATCATATGCGCATTGGTTTGTACAGTCGTGAGCCTCGCCACACCAAAACCATCTGAAATACAATTAAAAGGTTTGACACTCGGTACCCTGAGTGCTGAGCAGCGAAAAGCGAACAGGGATAGTTATTCAAAAGTTGACGTTCTCATTTCTGTGATCCTCGCGGTCATTGTTATTTCTGTACTCGTGTATTTCAGGGGGTAATTTTTGTTAATCGTTAAAGAAGGTGGTTAATTATGAAATTGGTGAATTTATTATTGTTTGCAGTTACGCTGCAATTGTGTTCGTCATTGTGCCTTGCACAACAACCTGCGTATAAGAACAGATCGCTTTCTCCTGAAGCGAGGGCCCAGGACCTGCTGGGGAGAATGACGCTCGAGGAGAAGGTGATGCAGACCCAATGCTATTGGGCAGGCAAATCAAAAATACTTAATGACAGCTTTCAATTCGATGAAGCAAAAGCAGCGCAGGTACTAAAGCATGGCTTGGGAGAACTGGCCCGCTTGAATGAGAATACGGGGCAAAACAGTCTCGGCAGGCATCCCGCAGATGCGGCAAAATTATACAACCGTATTCAGCGCTTTTTTGTAGAAAAGACAAGATTGGGTATACCCGTAATGGTACATGAAGAGTCGCTGCATGGCCAGCAAACCCAGGACGCAACGAATTTCCCCATCCCCATGGCATTGGCGAGTTCATGGAACGAAGAACTGATGACGGAAATATTTTCAAGCGTGGCGGAAGAGGTGCGTGCGCGCGGCGGTCATCATGTATTAGCCCCCGTGGTTGATATTACCCGTGATCCACGATGGGGAAGAACGGAGGAAACGTTGGGGGAAGACCCTTATCTCACTTCGCGCTTAGCTGTGGCCCAGGTGAAAGCATACCAGGGTAATTCAGTGTATTTACCAAAGAACAAGGTGGCTGCAACGCTCAAGCACTTCGGCATACATGGACAGAGTGAAGGAGGCTTGAATGTATCTCCCAGTAACCTGGATGAGCGAATAGCGAGGGAGATTTTTTTTAAACCATTCAAAGCCGTTATACAGGAAGGAAAAGCGATGAGCGTAATGGCGGCATATAACGAACTGTTTGGAGTACCTGCGCATATTAATACGCGTATTCTTAAAGACATCCTGCGCACGGAGTGGGGCTTCAGGGGCCCGATCATTTCTGACTATTATGCCATCCGTGATTTGCAAACCCTGCACAAGATCACTCCCAACCTTGACACAGCCGGGCTGCTGGCATTTAAATCAGGCATCGATCTTGAAACTCCGGATCCTGATGGGTTCGTTAATCTCAAACAGCTTGTTACCAGTGGAAAAATTTCAATGAAGGAATTGGATGCGGCCGTGATGCGGCTTCTCATTTTGAAATTCAGGTTGGGTTTGTTTGAAGATCCTTACGTAGATCCTGAAAATGCGGAACGGGTAGTAGGTAACGAGCAAAAACGAGCAATTGCTTATAAAGCCGCAACGGAAGGAATGGTTCTATTGAAAAATGAAAATGATTTCCTTCCACTTGATAAAGCAAAAATAAAGACCATTGCATTCATTGGCCCCAACGCTGATAAATGCCTGTTGGGCGGGTACTCGAGCGTGCCCAGGCAATGCATATCACCCTTGCAGGCTGTAAAGGAACGCCATGGAAAAGATATTACCATTCTTTATGCTGAAGGTGTGAGACTGACTGATAAAAACAACTGGTTTGCTGATACTGTAAACCTGGTTGATAAAAAGGAAAATGAAAAAAGGATAGCCGAAGCAGTTGACATAGCTAAGCAGGCTGATGTAGTCATTTTGTTCCTCGGAGCAAATGAAAGCATGAGCAGGGAAGGTTGGGCAACGAATCACCTCGGCGATCTGCCAACGCTGGAATTATTGAATGGACAGAACGAACTTATCGATGCAGTTGTCGGAATTGGTAAGCCAACCGCTGCTTTCATTAACAGTGGTCCGCCGCTAAGTATTGGAAAACTAGTAGACGCTGTTCCTGCTATAATGCAGTGTTGGTACCTGGGGCAGGAGGGCGGCTATGCAATGGTGGATGCATTGTTTGGAGAAGTGAACCCAAATGGAAAGCTGCCCATCACGTTTCCAAGAACCGCGGGTCATGTGCCGGCATATTATAATTACAAACCCTCTGCCCGCCGTGGTTATAATTTAGGATATGAGGTGAGCCCGTTATTTCCTTTTGGCTATGGGCTTAGTTATACCCGCTTTTCTATTAGCAAACCCAACCTCTCTGCACCGGTCATGAAGATGAATGAAAAGATCACCGTAAGTGTAGAAGTAAAAAACACCGGGCACAGGAGTGGAGCGGAGGTTGTTCAGTTATATATTCGCGATGAATACTCTTCCGTGCCGCGGCCCGTGAAGGAACTGAAAGGCTTCAAAAAGGTCTGGCTCGCTCCGGGACAATCACAAACGGTGAGCTTTACAATTGATAAGGAAATGCTGTCATTTTATGATAGGAGTATGAAGTGGACGGCTGAAGCCGGGAGCTTTGTGCTCATGATTGGTCCCGATTCTGAAGAATTACAAACGGTTTCGTTTGAGGTTGAGTAGCAAGTTTGGGGAACGGTAGTGCGAGGTGATGAGATGACTGGATGACTAGTTTGGTGGAAGTAGGAATTAGGAATTTGTCATCTACCCTGATGATTGATTGCTCATCTGTTCTTGCATTCGAGAGCTTTATTAATTGAATAAGCGGCTGACAACTGACAACTGTCAACTGCGATAAGCTGACAACGAACAAACCCAGCTACCATTATCGAATCATGATTTATGCTTTTCAACAAACCATGCGTTGGTTCGGTCCCAATGACCCGGTAAGTCTTTCTGACCTACGACAGGCTGGATGTTCGGGCGTTGTCACTGCACTTCATCATATTCCCGTTGGTGAGGTATGGAGTATGGATGAGATTATGAAGCGAAAGCAACAGGTGGAAGAGGCAGGTATGATATGGTCTGTAGTGGAAAGCCTGCCGGTGAGTGAAGACATCAAAAAGCAATCAGGTGATTACCTTCTTCATATTTCAAATTATGCGCAAAGCATTCGCAATCTTACCGCATGTGGGGTTAAGATCATTACGTATAATTTTATGCCGGTACTGGATTGGATGCGAACGGATATCAACTACACATTGGCTGATGGAAGTAAAGCACTTCGATTCGAGCGTTCAGCATTCATTGCGTTTGATTTGTACTTATTGAACCGGCCTGGAGCTGAGAATGATTATAGAGATGAGGATATCAACAAAGCAAAGCTCAGGCTGGGATCAATGACGAACGAAGAAAAGGAAATACTTTATCATAATGCATTACTGGGACTTCCCGGTAGCGAGGAACGATTCACGCCTGGCCAAATACTGGCCGCACTGAAATCGTATGAGCAGATCGATGCCGCAACATTAAAGCGGCACCTATTTTACTTTCTACAGGAAATTGTTCCCGTGGCAGAAGCCGCAGGAGCGCAACTTGCCATACACCCGGATGATCCGCCGTATTCATTACTCGGTCTCCCAAGGATCGTGAGTACAGAGAATGATGTTCGGGAGCTTCTCAATGCTGCGCCTTCGCCGGCTAATGGGCTTTGCTTTTGCACGGGTTCTTTTGGTGTTCGCCCGGATAATGATCTTGCCGAAATGGTTCAACGATTCAGTGATAATATTCACTTCATACACCTGCGAAATACAAGGCGTGATTCGGAAGGTAATTTTTTGGAAGCCGATCACCTCAATGGCGACACGGATATGTATGCAGTAGTGAAAGAAATGGTGAAGATGATGCAGAAAAGAAAGGTTTCCATACCCATGCGGCCTGACCATGGACATCAAATGCTGGATGATCTCAAAAAACTAACCTACCCGGGTTACAGCGCTATTGGAAGATTGAAAGGGTTGGCGGAAATACGTGGGTTGGAATATGGGATATTAAATCAATTAGTTAACTAGTCAATTAGTAAATGAGCCAATGAGCCGACTCCAGGTTGAGGTTACCACATTGACTAATTGACTCATTGACTAATTGATTAATTTTATTTTATTAGGAAATCAAGGTTCGAAATGATGTCACCATTCTGGTTCTTAGCAACCTTTATTTCATAAGCATGCGTTGAAGAAAGATGAAGCTTTTCCATTTGCAATTGGTCGATTGAGACTTTATATTTTCCGGGGGCGAGGCCCATGTAGCTAAAGTATCCGTCTTGCTCGGTTATCACCTTTGCCACCAGGTTAGATGATTCATCGGTAATGTTAACGATGATCCGTGCCAGACCAGAAGTAGTATTATTTTTTTCCAGCTTTACTGTTCCTGATACCTCTGCCAATACAGAAATGGGAACTTCGATCGCTTTGAACTGGTTAGGATCTACAACCACCTTAATGGTGGGTTTTCTGATCTGCCAGGCAATATTATCAAAACTGTTTTTATCTACTTCAATGTAATAGCTGGTGTACGCTTCAAGATTAGTGATGCGAATGATGCTGTCATTTTTGTCAGGATCCATTAATCCACCTGTGATATTCAATTTTATGCCTTTGACGCCATGTTCATCCTCATCCCTCTCGCCATTATTATTTAGATCGAGGAAGGGAATTACTACTATTCCGCCCTTACCCATTTGGGTCTGGTTGCCCAGTGAAACATGATTCGTTCTGGAATCATACAAAACACTGCCCCTGGCAGATTGTACAGTTCTCACTACATTTTTAGCCTTGCTTGCGGAAAAGAAGGTCTGCGCGAATGAAAAATTATAGCGAAGGCCTACAGATATGATATTACCCGGTGTGCCTGTAAAGTTCTTTTCGAAACTGACGTTTGCAAAGCCCCGCATAAAGAGGTTCCTTTCTACCTCAATTTTAACCTTGCTAAAATGGTTCCGGCTGTATTCGTACTGTGCCTGTGGATTTATACGCAGCCCTCCCGGAACCCTGAAGTTCAGCGACATATTCGTATACACAAGTGGGTTGCCGGGCTTTGAGAAAACGGCATAGGTAGTAAGGTTTGTACTTATTCCCGCAATGAGCCCCGAGAACAATAATTCCGCTGACGTGTATTTAGGTCTCGGTTTGCCTGCAATTGCAGCACCCGGAAGTATGAACTGGTTAATGGTAAGCCTGGAAAAGGCGTTGAATTTTTTGATCCTGATGGGAGCAGAAGCAACGATTTTTTTCTCTTCCAAAAAATCCATTCTTACGGCGAGTTGATTTTTTACGAAACGGGTATAGGATAAATCCACCTGCAGGTTAGTGGATGACCTGTAATTGAGGACTGACTTACTTTTTACCCCATAAACATGTTCACCTGACAAAACAACATTTGCACCCACACGTAGGGAGGCATTCACGTAAGGCATGATCTTTCCCTTATTCAGCGTTGACAGGTATTCTACACCACCACCGATAGTTATGATCTTGCCGAGACCATAATTAAGGTTTGCCCGGCTGAATCTCGCTTTTTTATCATCCTCAACCACACCTGCGGTAAGGGAGTATTCAAGTTGGCCGGCTGGCATGAATTGATAAGGTACGCTGATGTATTTCTCACTGAATTGCTCTTCTCCCCACGGACCATAAAAACGCAATTTGATCATGGAATTTCCATACACCATGGGCACTTCAAAAGTAAAAAAACCGGAGGCGTCAGCTTTCGTATAATTTACGAGCACATTATTCACATAAAGCTCAACCGTCCAGCCGGGTTCAGTTGTATTACTAATAGTGTATGTTCCAAATGATTTCTTATAAGTTGTAGAGGTATTCGTGAGCTGAACTCCCACTACAGGAGCAAATAGTGATGATGTGGATTGGGGAAAGATCTTTCCGGCAGTGATTTGTCTTAAAGCGGCATTGTCATTATCCACATACCTCCATTGATAGAATTGCTGGCGCATGGTATTGGGTTGATCGCTGTAAAGGTTCATTGAAACGTTCATTTCTCCACCTGCCACTATTCCACCTAATCCCAGGTTGAAACGAGTCGATGCTTTCTTATTTGTTTCCTGCGATGATATCACTGACCAGTCAGCCATACCTAACCTAAACAACGGGAAACTTCTTTCGATCGTGGTATCTGCCTTTTTCTCCCCCCTCAGATTATTAATGTTCCTGCGCATGAGTTCGAGTTGCATTTCCCTGATTATTGGCAATTCAATCTTGGTGTTCAAAGTAACCGTGAGACTACGGAAATCAAAGATGCAATCCAGTCCAAAGATCTCTCCAAAATAATCTGATCGCAGGTAGAGATTATTTTCAGTACGCACTAATGCACCTTCGTCAAGGGTGTGGGTTTTATACTGATAAATAATCCGGGAATTATTATGATCGATAGTATAGGAAGCGCCCGGCTCAATAAAGAAACCCTGAATAACATCAAAGTTTTCAGAAGGAATATTACGGATGCGCAGGTAATCAAACAGGTCTTTCACCGGCAGGTATGCCTCTTCTTTATACACCATTGAAGGGATCTCGATGCTGCCAATCCTGGGTACGTTAAGCGTGAGAAGAATTTCTTCATAATCTTCCTCTTCACCACCATCAGTAAACTCTGCCGTGTAAGCAGGAATGTCGTCAAAAGAAACACCGGGTTGGGCGTGAACCTGGGTCATTCCTGTTATCACCAAATATCCAAATACAAAACCCAACCGCAAAGCAGCTAAGAAGCCGGTAAGGCTTCTGGCAGGGATCATGTATTTTGAAGATGGTTTCAACAGGATGGTGGCTGGTTTTTATTCCTGGTTAAAGGTGATGTAAAAAGTACCGGTGTAGGTGCCCGGTGGGTTTGACGATGGATTACCGATCGTTAGTTTCCCGCCGATATTGACTTGCGTTTTTAAAGGTTGCGGTACGGTTGTTATAAATGGCGAAGGCGGATCTGAATCACCCAGCTCCAATGTTATACTTCCACCATTGCTTCCTGTCAATAAAATATTTGACCCATTTAGCATTGAAATGATCGATCCTTCAGGTGCATCGATATCAAAGCTTGCAGGATAGTATTGAACTCCAAGGTTTAGCGGCATCACATCACCACTCACGCTCCTTATACCATTTGCACTGATAGATATGCTTCCACCGGCAGGGCCGTTTGAGAACGCGCCAAAGCTGAGGTTCTGCATGGTGTATACCGAAATTGCGCCCGGATCAGGAGGCACACTGTCAGTGGGATTCTGTGCGAGGCAGAATAAGGATGACACCCCAAGAATGATGGTAAGTAACCCGCTGCGGAGCCAATTGAATGATATGGTTATCGGCCACTTCATTCTACCATTATTTTTTGGTTGTGCGTTGTTTCACCATTGAATATTTTAAGGTTGTAAACCCCAGCAGCAATTGTATTTCCAAGATGGATCCTATGGCTGTAATTTCCGCCGGCATGTTCAATTTTCTTATAAATAATCATTCTTCCTGCGGCATCTGTGATGATGAGAGAATATACGCCACGC
>Ga0196972_1000405_pt1 | contig 24000 bp, 24 predicted proteins | sample S1v_2013CmetaG_FD_148618 | JGI IMG/M metagenome (GOLD analysis project Ga0196972, IMG submission 148618) | Soil microbial communities from Anza Borrego desert, Southern California, United States - S1+v_20-13C | ecosystem: Environmental > Terrestrial > Soil > Desert | place: USA: California...
CCTCCAGTATTCTTGTACCTAATATATTATTCGTGAATAAGCACGATATGGTATCAACATTAGATAAATCCTTTAAGCTTACGCTTATCGAATCCATAAATTAATCCAAGGATTTGTTATTCTGGCTTAAAAACAGGATTGCCCTTATGACCCATTTCCACCGTTCCTTTTAGATTCTTGCTGTTCAAATCCTGCAAAATAGCCTTAGCGAGGGGAATTTTCTCATTGATATTACTATCATCCCCCAAATTTATTTTAATACCGCTTTTTGTAAGCAATTTAAGATTGAGTATATTTTCAGCGTTTATCTCAGCGATTTCTTGATTAATGCCGGTCCTCTTAATCTCATTAATCAACGTTATGACGCTGGTCAGCTGCAGCTTGCTTTCAACCTTTATTTCCTCTCCCAGCTTAAAGGTATTGAATTTCAGTCCTTTTATCACCGGCAGTTCCATACCCTCCAAAGAGTTGCTGATCTCAACTACAATTCCTTGAGAGTCTACGAATAAAAATGAACCTACATAAGGCACCAGTACAATAGGTTCCCTCTCTATTATATCAATATTTACGATATTCGGAAGGCCTCTTCGAATTTTTATTTTCTTTACATAAGGGTTTTGAAAAATATTTTTCATGGTTTCCTTTGTATTGATTCTAAAAATATTCTGTTGATAACTAAGCCCTGAAACCCGAATAATTTCCTGCTGACTTACCCGATTATTGCCTATTACATTAATGGTCTTAATATTGAACAAGGTGGAGGTCATCAAAAAAGCAACAGTAAAGGCAAGGAGCATTAAAAGCAATATGTATTTAAAAGCCTTTCTCATATTTTCACCTCAGCTTGTACATTATTTATACAAAAACCCACTCTTTCTGTGAAAGAAAGAGTGAATAAATTTTATAGAGGAGGAATCTATTTTTCCTTTAACTTTATTATTATAGCACTAAACACTTACTCTTTGAATATCGGCACCAATTTTTTTCAACTTTATTTCCAGCTTATCATAGCCTCTGTCTACATGGGTTTTCACATTGTCAATTATCGTTGTGCCCTCTGCTGCAAGACCTGCCAAGACCAATGCCGCTCCGCCTCTTAAATCTCTTGCGGTTACTCTGGCACCAGTCAATTTCTTTACACCCTTTACCACCGCTGTCCTACCGTCTATTCTGATATTAGCGCCCATCTTTATCAATTCCTCAGCCTGCTTGTAGCGGCTTTCAAATACAGTCTCAATAAAAACGCTGGTTCCTTTTGCCAAGGTTGTAACCGTCATCATCTGCGCCTGCATATCTGTTGGAAAACCAGGGTAAGGTAGGGTCTTAATAACCTCAATTGCTTTTAAACGCTTGCTGGGATTGGATATATGAAGCTTATTCTCATATTCCTTTATGACACAGCCGCTTTCAACCAGCTTTGCAATAATCGGTCTGACATGTTGGATGTCGATATCATCCAGTATTAAGTCGCCGCCAGTTATGGCAGCTGCTGACAAATAGGTGCCTGCTACTATTCTATCTGAAATAATTTTGTGTTCCAAATCGCCAAATCTTGATACACCGTCTATCAGAATAGTGCTGGTACCAGCTCCGGCAACCTTTGCGCCCATCTTGTTGAGGAAGTCCTGCAGGTCATTTATCTCAGGCTCCTTGGCAGCATTATAGATGACAGTGGTGCCTTTAGCCGCTACTGCAGCTAACATGATATTCTCTGTAGCTCCTACACTCGGATAATCCAGCTGAATCTCAGTACCCACAAGCTTGCTGCATTCACAGTAAATGTATCCGTGGGACTCGGTGATATGTGCGCCTAGCTTTTTGAGACCGGTCAAATGCATATCAATGGGTCTAGGACCAAGTTCACATCCTCCCGGTTATGAATACATAATGCTTCAAACTCCGCATTCATTAATATTGTGGGGGTCCCATCACCGGCAATCAATATTTTGTCTACGAGAATCGACACATGCTTTTTTCTCAGCGTCCGATCATTCAATATCCCATTCATGACCTCCTGCATAGTAGGCAGTGCGGCCCTTTGGGAATTCGAGCACTCTCTTTCCATGTCCATGATCTTATTATCCAAATATTGAATCCTTTGCTTCAAATCCTTCTCCAAGTCTACTAGGCTTTCCAAGGTTATATTTTGATATGAATCATGATTTTCCTTCTCTTGTTCGATGAGTTTTTGGTAAACAAGGTGTTTTAGACGGCTTTTGAGGTTCTGCCGCTCCTGGATCAGCTTTTTCAGCAATTGATGATGATTAAGCCGCTCCGCAGCCTCTGTGTTTTGCGTATGCTTGCACAGCTCTGCTTTATGAAACTCCGTATAACCTCCGAGAAATTCCATGAGGGCTTGAAAAAGCACATCTTCCCGTACCCCATGCCGTTGGCAGCTAGACCGGCCATGCATGTGATAATTTCCACATATATAGCAGGCGGGCTTGCCTTGCTTTCTATAGGCAATCATATAGGATCCACAGTCCTGACAGTACATAAGCCCGGAAAAGAAATTATTTAAGGAAGCTGCTCCTCTGGTATGATCTGTCTTTCTTCCTTCTGCTGTTCTTTGGGCCTCTTCAAACATCTCTGTACCGATGATTGCCGGATGGTTATGTGTAAATACATACTGCAGGTCCTCCGGCTGCTTCTGCGATTTGCCCTTGATTATCTTTTTCTCTGTCTTGCCTAACCGAAGGGTGCCTGTGTATATATCGTTTTTCAGGATTCTCTGCACATGCAAGGAATTCCAAGAAGATGCCGTCTTTATGCTGCTTGCTCCTGCACCCTCCTTATATGCTTTATACTGCGAAGGTGTAGGGTACCCCTCCTGATTCAAGCATTCGGCTATCTTTCTATACCCGAGGCCAGACAAATACAGCTTGAATATCTTTTGTACGATAGCCGCCGCCTCCAGATCGATTTCCAGGCGATGCTTGTCATCAAGACTTCTCTGATATCCAAAGACCTCTTTAATGATCATTTTTCCTTCCTTCTGCTTTGCCCTTATGCTGCCTTTTATCTTACGCGAAATGTCCTTCACATACATTTCATTGTACCAGGTTGTGATTCCCAGCAGATCACTTTCATCTTCAATGGTATCATAGCCGTTACCCTCTTTTGGCAGTACCAATCTTTTGTTCAGCCTTTTAACCTTATCCAGAAATAGCAGTGTATACGCATTGTGACGACCTATTCTTGATAAATCCTTGGCTATAACCATATCGAACTTATCCGTCTCCATGTCCCGTATAAGCTCATTCAATGCAGGTCTGTCAAAAGTATAGCCGGAACAATTGTCATCCTCATAGTATTTTGCAACGGTCCAACTGTGCTGCTTCGCATATTCCTCAATAATGCTCTTTTGTGAAAGTATTGAGCTGTAATTCTCCTTATCCTCGTCTCTGGACAAACGGACATAGCCCACCACTCTCATAGCTAACCTCCTTGATTATTAATCCATAGATTCCACCTTTGCAAACTTTCCTATTATACCCTGGAGGCTTTCTCTGCCCGATACCAGAACAGCTACCTTTCCATGCTCTTTCAGCTTTGCGATCTGTGCAGCTGCATCCTCAGAGCCCAGTTCTTCCGGAACGATCCATACCAAATATCCAAAAGAGGTTGTTGTTACACGCATGATTTCCCTCCAAATGCCTTTTATTATATACCTATGTTTGGCATTACTTGTACTATTCGATAAGTTTCGTACTAGCTTATAGAATAACAGCAAGCTGCAAACAATATCTTTAATTCGACATTATTTTATAAAATATCAACAAAAAGAGTTACTATAATGTATTTATCTGATAAAATAGTATTGATATTTAATGGAGAGGATGCTTGGCATTGGATAGCAAAAACGAAGTACTAAGTCTTGGTCAATTGGTTTCAAAGCTTCGCAAGGAAAAAGGCTTTTCACAGCGAAAGTTTGCACAATTATCAGGACTGAGCAACACAACAATCAGCAGAATTGAAAATGGAGAAACCACGCACCCTGATATTGAAACCCTCAAGTCTCTGGCTGCACATTTGGATTACTCCGAATCAGCGCTTATAGAGTTGGTGCATGCAGGTGCAGGCCATCATCAAGCCAAGAAGCATGCTAAGCTGAAGTTCTTGCAGCAGCCCGTTAAGGAGATAAAAAGATATTCCTCCGTATGCATAGCCGTGGCGGAGCCGGATATAGAAAAGGAAGCCGAATTGAAGGAACCTGAAATAGCACAGCCGTATTTTAAACCTACTGAAACGAAAAACAATTCCATTATCGAACCGGAAAGTAAAGTTGCCATAAAAGGCATGAAGCTAATCACCCTTAGAATGGAAAAAAACATTACCCAGAAGGAACTGGCAGATGCTTTGGGTTTGGACAAAACGATGATTTCTCAGTATGAAGGTGAAATTATCAAACCGGAACACAGCATTGTAGAAAGACTGGCTGATTTTTTTGGTGTGTCTGTTGAATATTTGACAGGAGAACCAAAGATTAAAACACCGCTTCCTAATGAACCAAAGAAATCTGCGCAAGAGGAAATCCTGTTGAAGCCTTTGACTCGAGATCGCTTAAGACCTGAATATGCCGCAATTGCCGAGGAAATACAAGCTGCAGGCATTGATATTGAAGACGTAAGAGCGTTTATTGATATGATTAGAAAATATAGAGACAAGTAAGGATGCAATCGCGTCCTTTTTATTTTAGCTCGATGCGCCGAGACTTTTATATATCGCCATTATGCTTTCATATCCACCCGGATAGCTAATTTTTGCCTGACCGGTTCTGGCAATCATTGCACCCAGCAAAATGATGGATGAGCGCATTTCCCTTACCGGTTTTTCAGGTATATTGATATCCAATGAGCCGTCGGATTTCACAATAATTGTATTATTTTCATAGAAGCACTTGCAGCCAATACTCTTTAATACGCCGGTCAGAGTTTCCACGTCCTTTAGATCAGGTACGTTGTGTATGATGGACTCCCCTCCGTTGATAATTGTTGCTGCCAATATTGGAAGTACAGAATTCTTGGCGCCATCAACCTTGATTTCTCCCTCAATTCTATTGCCTCCATTAATTACAAACCTATCCATTTAAATTTTACACCCCCAGGAAGCCGATTATCAATCATATTAATATACTATGCAGGTCTGCATTAGGTGTTACATTTTTACAAAATTAAAAAGTACCCGACAATCAGGTACTTTATATTATTATATGACTGAATTTATATTTTAGAACCTATAAGCTTTGAAATGATATCGCCAATTTTCTCCGAGGCATTTCGAACACCCAGTTTCCTGCTGTTTTCTGCCATTTCCCTCAACTGCTGTTTATCATTCAGCAGCTTCATTACCATATCCTTCAAGTTGGTTTCTGTTAGGTCCTTTTCCAATATCAATGCAGCTGCGCCCTTTTTCTCCAATGCTCTGGCATTATACTCCTGATGGTTATCCGCTGCAAAAGGATATGGAATTAGTACTGACGGCTTTCCTAATGCAGTCACCTCAGACAGTGTCATAGCACCGCATCTACTGATGATCAAATCGCTTGCAGCCAGTGCATAAGGCATATTATGCAGGTATGGAACTACCTTTATGAGGGCTCCTTCTTTAGGTATATTACGTTGCTTATAGCTTAGCTTAACGGCTTCATACTGTGTATCCCCTGTCACATGGAGCAACTGGAAGCTTTCACTTTTTGCGCACTCCTCTGCCAATGCAGGGATGCTTTGATTAATCCGTCTGGCACCTCGGCTCCCTCCGGTAACAACTACCAGCGGAATATCACTTCTAAATCCAAATTCCTGCAAGCCCGCTTCCTTAGAAATATCAAATATATCCGTTCTGATAGGGTTGCCTGTAATCGCAACCTTTTTCGCATTTTTAAAATATTTTGCTGCCTCTTCAAAATTTAGGGCGACCTGATCTACAAATCGGAATAACACCTTGTTGGTCAGTCCGGCAAAAGCGTTGGACTCATGTATCAGAGTAGGTATACCCATCAACGCTGCCGACAGCATGACTGTTCCGCATACATAGCCGCCTGTTCCTATTACGATGTCCGGTTTGAAATCCTTTATAATCCTTCTAACATGTGAAATACTGAAGGCGGCTTCTTTAACAGCGAAAAGATTCTTCAAGGTGATTTTGCGTTCGAAGCCTCTTACCTTGATTGTTTTCAGCGCAAAGCCTTCCTTAGGCACAATTTTGGATTCCAATCCCTTTTCAGTACCCACAAATAGAATTTCCGCATCTTTATATCTTCTTTGAATTTCCTTAGCAATAGAAACAGCGGGATATATATGCCCGCCGGTTCCTCCGCCTGTCAATATTGCTTTCAATGAAATCAGCTCCCAATTGTCTTAATATGTTTCGAAATGTTCAACAGGATGCCCATGTTTGCCATCATAAATAACAATGATGTACCTCCAGAACTTATAAAAGGAAGTGATACTCCTGTTGTCGGAATAGAAACGGTTGCTACCGCAATATTCAAAATAACCTGTATGCTTACCATGGCTACGATTCCCGTTGCAAGCAGGCATCCAAAGCTGTCCGGGGCGTGTATGGCAATTCTTATACCCCGCCATATCAGCAGCAGAAACAAAATAATGATTGTAAAGGTGCCGATAAATCCAAGCTCTTCACCAATTATTGAAAATATGAAGTCATTTTGCGGTTCCGGTATATAGAAAAACTTTTGTCTGCTGTTTCCTAAACCCAAACCGAATATCCCCCCTGAGCCTAAGGCTAGTAGAGACTGTATCGCTTGGTATCCGCTCTTGAGCGGGTCAGCCCATGGGTCCATATAAGAGGTGATTCTCAGCAAGCTGTACTTATCCTTCATAAAAATGTACAAAGCGCCTGGCAGCAGGGGCAATCCCCAAACAGCAAGGTGCCAGAACTTTGCACCAGCGGCGAACAGCATAGTAAAAGTTATTAGTACAAAAATCATCGCCATACTCTTATTTGGCTCCAATATAATCAAGAAGCAGAATATGCCCATCAATATAATATATGGAACAACACCTTGTGTAAAGGTCCTGATCTTATCCTTTTTGTTGCTTATGCTTTTTGCCATAAATAGAATCATTGCAAATTTTGCAATCTCCGAAGGCTGCATAGTCATAGGCCCGATCTTAATCCATCTCAATGCGCCATTAAGCCTCAAACCGATGCCGGGTACAAAAACCAATAACAAAAGCACTATACTCACAACAATCATCAAGGGAGCAAACTTGCCAAGCACCTTATAATTGACTTTGCTCAAAAAAAGCATCACTACAATACCTAATATTGCATATAAGCCCTGTGATTTAAGGAAAAAATATTTATCCTGAAACTTCAGCTGTGAGGAAATGGAGCTGGCACTAAAAACCATTGCCACCCCAATAGCCAACAATATCAGGATGGTTATCAGCAGTGTAAAGTCCATGTTATTGCTCTTTTTTACAGGCATTAATTAGTCCCCCTTAAGCCTTTAACAAGACTCTTAAAAATTCTTCCTCTCTCTTCATAGTTTTTGAACATTCCCCAGCTTGCACAGGCTGGAGAAAGAAGCACGCAGTCACCGTGCCTTGCCAGCTTACTGCATTGTTCTACTGCATCCTCAAAGTCAGGCGCTCTATGTATGCTGTTAAAACCATGTTCCCTTGCAGTTTTTTCTATCTTATCCGCTGTGGCTCCAATTAACACAAGTTCTTTTACTCTTCCATGAAAGGTCTCAATAAAGTCATCGTATTCACTGCCTTTATCGTAGCCTCCGGCAATCAGCACAATAGGCCTTTTCATCGCCAGTACTGCCTTTATGGAAGCGTCTGTATTGGTACCTTTTGAGTCATTATAATAAGTTACTCCGTTTACTTCATCCACATATTCAATACGGTGCTCTACACCTTTGAATTCTATCAGCACCTTTTTGATAACCTCAGCTTTGACACCAAGGCAGTAGGCCATCAGTGAGGCAGCCAATGCATTTTCTAAATTGTGAGTGCCCGGTATATATATTTCATCCTTATGTATAATGGTTTCCTTTTTGCCGTTTAACTTAATGACTAGCATATCATTTTCAACATATGCGCCTTCCTCCAGTATTTCCTTGCGACTGAAGAAAAGAGGCTTGCAAAGTACTCTATCAGCTGTCTTGTATGTCTCCTCATCGTCTTTATTCAGTATGGCAAAGTCCCCAGGCTTTTGATTGCGAAAAACCATACACTTTGCATCTACATAATTGCGGAAGGTTTTATGTCTATCCAGATGATCAGGTGTTATGTTAAGTATAGCAGAGACGCGGGGTCTGAAATTCACTGTAGATTCCAGTTGAAAGCTGCTGGCTTCTAATACAAATACATCCTCTGGCTTAGCATGTTCAACTTCAGCAATCATAGCGCGACCAATATTTCCTGTTACAAAGGTTTTACGACCGCTTTCCTTCATGATTTCTCCCAGCAAAGCAGTGGTGGTGGTTTTACCGTTTGTTCCTGTAATAGCTGCAATAGGAGTATTAGTTAATCTATATGCCAGCTCTACTTCACTGATGACTTCCTTTCCAAGCTCCTTGGCTCTCTTTATAACCGGTATTTCCAAGGGCACTCCAGGACTAACCACTACAAAGTCACAGTCCTCTGCTAAGACTTCCGGATGATCTCCTCCAACAATCCTTATATCCTTAACCATACTTTCATCAAGCATGGAGGCAATTTCTTCCTTGCTTTTCTTATCGTTCAAGGTTACAAGGGCACCCATTCTAAATAGCTGTTCCACGGTAGGAATACCTGTAACTGCAGCTCCTATAACCAATACTCTTTTATTAAACAACTGCATAATATCATCCTCTCAAACTTCTATTACATTGCTAATCCTTCGTTTTTATATAGCCAGTAAGCCTATAAGACATAAAATAATTGCAGTAATGGTAAAAATCGATACGACCTTTGACTCTGCCCATCCAGATAATTCGAAATGATGGTGCAACGGTGCCATCTTAAAAATTCTCTTTCCCTTTGTTGCTTTGAAATACACAACCTGAATAATAACAGATGCTGCTTCTGCAGCGTATACAGCGCCTATGATAAATAAGAAGATCGGCAGCTTTGTCACAACAGCAAGGGCAACAACTGCACCTCCTAGTGCCAAAGAGCCTGTATCACCCATAAACACCTGGGCCGGATGGGAATTGAACCTTAGAAAGCCCAGCAGAGCACCAATCAAAGCTCCACAGAAAACCAGTATTCCCAGGTTCTTGCTCACTAGAGCTACAACGGAGAAAAAGCCAAGCACTACAACGGTGATGCCGCCTGCCAATCCATCCAAGCCATCCGTCAAATTAACACTGTTAACAAATCCGATTATGAAAATGATTATAAAGGGTATATACAGCATCCCTAAGTCCCAAAACTTGCCTGTAAAAGGTATCAGCACCGAAGTTCCAACCTGGTTTATTCCTGCTGATACAAAGGTCAGAAACAAGGCTACCACAAATTGTGCCACTATTTTCTGCCAAGCTCTTAGTCCAAGAGATCTTTTCTTTACAATTTTTATATAATCATCTGCAAAACCGATTAATCCAAATAATAAGGTTGTTGCCAATACAAGCATCATGTCCTTATCTTTTGTAAATGCCAAAGATACAGTAATAGTTGCCAATAAGAATATTATACCACCCATTGCAGGAGTTCCGGTCTTCTTCAAGTGGCTTTGCGGTCCGTCGTCTCTTACATTCTGCCCAAACTTCAGCCTGTGCAGCAGCGGTATAAGCAGCGGTCCAATGACAATTGCCAGTACAAAAGCTGACAATATGCTGATGATATATAAATTATACTCTCCCTTTAGATAATCAATCATTTGTATTATCTCCCCTCACGCAGGCTCTCTACAATACTTTCCATATGCATACCCCTTGAGCCCTTTATTAATATCGTATCCTTTTCTTTAATTATTCCTTGCAGGCTGTCTATTACTTCTTCATTGCTGTCAAAGCAATACAGCAGCTGATTGTTTCCGGACATGCTGGCGCCTTTTATTGTTTCACTTGCCATTTTGCCTACCGCCAAGATCACATCAACCTTATTTTGCACTGCAAACCTACCCACCTTTTGGTGGCCTTCTTCAGCAAATTCTCCAAGCTCAAACATGTCGCCCAGTATGCAAACTCTTCTACCGGCTGACTCCATACCAGCAATAACATTTATTGCTGCCATCATGGAATCCGGGTTGGCATTGTAAGCATCGTTAATAACCTTTGTGTTGAACTTGCCTTGGAATATTTCCATCCTCATCTTTGATGGCTTGAATTTTGCCAAACCGGCGTTTATTTGCTCTTGACTCAAACCATACAGCATGCCGATGCAGATAGCAGACAAAGCATTGTAAACATTATGGATGCCAGGCATCGGAACATGATAAGCAGCACGTTCACCTTGATATAGCACTTCAAAATCGGTTCCTGCCTCACCTTTTTCCACAATATTTTCTGCCCTGCAATGATTCTGGCTTTCCAAACCATACCTTATAATTTTATAAGGCATATTGTCAAGCTTTTGCAGCATATCATTATCGCCATTTACGACAGCTGTGTTTTTTTCATTAAAATATGTAAACATTTCTGTTTTTGCCTTCAGTATGTTCTCCCTAGATTTGAGATTCTCAATGTGGGCCGTTCCTACATTGGTGATTACTCCGGCATCGGGACGCACAATATCAGCTAGAAGCTCAATTTCCCCGAGACTATTCATGCCCATTTCTAGCACACCTATTTCATGGCCTTTTTCCAATCTAAACAGCGTCAATGGAAGTCCAATGGCGTTATTATAATTTCCCTCGGTTTTTAGGACGCGAAATTTCTCCGAAAGCACGGAAGCCAGCATATCCTTTGTTGTGGTTTTACCGGAGCTGCCTGTGACAGCAACAAAGGGAATATTGAACTTGCTTTTGTAAAACTTGGCCAAATCATGCAAGGCGCTTAATGTATCCTTCACCTTCAAATAAGGCACTGTAGAATCAAGCTCCTGCTGTGACAAAACAACTGCTGCACCATTGCTTATGGCAGCTTGCGCATACTCATGCCCGTCAAATTTCTCACCTTTTAAGGCTACAAACATATCACCAGGCTGCAGCTTTCTGCTGTCTGTGGTTATTCCCGTAACCTGCTTTACTGCATCACAATTATAGGGCGTAGCGCCACAGGCTTGAATGACCTCTTCTAGGCCCAACCTTTCCATTATACTTCCTCCCTTATGAGCTCTCTGACAACTTCTCGTTCATCGAAGTGTATTGTTCCGTCCTTCAGTATTTGATAGGTTTCATGGCCTTTGCCTGCCAAAAGTACAATATCTTTTTGCTTTGCTATTGTCAATGCATATTTAATGGCATCTCTTCTATTTTCTATACAAATATAGTCGCAATCTGTATTTCTTATGCCATGTTCTACTTGTTTTATGATACTTTCGGGATTCTCACTCCTCGGATTGTCAGAGGTAATCACACAGTAATCCGAAAGCTTGCCTGCAATTTCACCCATAATAGGTCTTTTTTCTGTCTCGCGGTCCCCGCCGCAGCCAAAAACAGTAATGATTCTTCCTTTTGCATACTGTCTGACTGAATTCAATATATTCTCCAATCCGTCCGGGCTATGGGCATAATCGATGATGACTGTAAAGGGCTTATCGATATCAACAACCTCTGATCTTCCAGGTACATTGCTTATATTGTATAAACCTTCCTTAATTGTATCTTTATCAATGCCCTCAGCATAAGCAACGGCAGCGGCTGCCAGGCAGTTGTAAACACTAAACTTGCCCGGTATCTTATGCTTAATTCCAATTTTATACTTCGGTGTCACAAGTGTAAATTTAATACCCTTGGCATCAATTTCAATATCCTTAGCCATAATATCTGCATGATTATCTATGCCATAGGAGATCAAAGGTGTTTTTAAAGCCTTTATTTCCTCTGCGATAATCCTTCCATGCATATCATCTATATTAATAATATTTGCATGTGTTGTCTTATAAAACAGCTTTTTCTTTGCTTCTCTATAGTTCTCAAAGTTTTTATGGTAATCAAGATGATCTTGAGTGAGGTTTGAAAAAATGCCGATTCTAAAGCTGCATTGGTCAACCCTTCCCAGATCCAGTGCGTGAGAGGAAACCTCCATCACTGAATATTCCATATCCTTATCCAGCATATGTCTGAAAAGCTGCTGCAAGTCAATAGATTCCGGAGTCGTTCTGCTGGAAGCTACTTCCTCATTACCGATTTTTATGGATATAGTGCCAATGGTGCTGGCTTTTTTATGAGCTTGCTCTAATACTGCTTTGATTAGGTAGGTCGTAGTTGTCTTGCCATTTGTACCGGTTATGCCAATCAGCTTCAGCTTATTGGTAGGATGCTGATAAAAATTGCTTCCTAATATAGGCATCGCAGCTCTGCTGTTCTTAACCTTTACTACAGTGATACCTTCCGCCTCAATGTCTTTTTCTACTACAACCGCGGCTGCTCCTTTGTTTATTGCATCTTGTATATATTGATGCCCATCTACCTTGAAGCCTGTTATACAGATAAACAAACAACCAGGGGTCACCTTCCTGGAGTCATAGATTACATCTTTTATGTCAACTTCCAAGGAGCCATATCTTCCGATTATGTCAACTCCACCTATTACTTCAGCCAGCCTCATTTTAATCCTCCTTATAAACTCCGCAGGGCTTAGCTTACCTATGTTGTTTTATAGAATCCTTAGGTTTCGTATATAACAACATAGGTAAAATTAGACTTGCGGTGTTTCTACATTAATTTCTCATATTAGCTTATATGTGTTTTTTCATTAATAATAACTGCCATCTCATTTTATTCTTAACAAGTTTTCCAGCTTATATGCCGCTGAAACATCCTTAATTATTATGCTCCACTGTTTACAAAAAGGCAACTGAAATTAAAGCCAGCTTTAATTTCGTTGCCCAAATTGCTTATTATATTTGTATTGATGCAATAATCTATTGGCTTATAGTAGCCTTAACAATCAATATCACATCTCCATCCTGATTGATGCTTGCTCCAGGCTTTGGAATCTGATCAACAATCAAGGAATTCAAGGAGGTTTCGCCTTCTCCGCCTTCCAATTGATGATTCAGCTTATTCTTAGACAATACTTTAATTGCATCCTTATAAGTCATATTGCGAAGCTCTGGTACAGTTACAAGAGGCTTTTGCATTTGCTCAAGCTCAGTTTGTGTGTATTGAGGCTTTACATCAAGATATCTCAAAGTATCTGATATGATGCTTTTTACAACCGGGCTTGCTATTTGACCTCCAAAGTGGCTGAAGCCACCCGGCTCGTCAATAACAACCAACACTGCAACCTCCGGGTCATTTGCCGGTGCAAAACCTACGAAGGACGCTACATATTTACCTGATACATAGAATCCGTTTTCCGCCTTTTGAGCAGTACCTGTTTTTCCACCTATTCTATAACCTGGAACATAAGCACTTTTACCGGTTCCTTCTGCAACAACGGATTCTAGAATAGCTCTCAGCTCAGCAGATGTCTCTTTTGAAATGACCTGCCTTACTACCTTTGGCTGGAACTCATGCACTGTATTGCCTTGGTTATCTACCAGCTTCTTCGCGATTCTCGGTTCCATCAGATAGCCGTCGTTTACAGCAGCCGAAATCGCGGTTATCAGTTGGATAGGGGTTACTGAGATACCTTGCCCGAAAGATATTGTAGCCAGTTCTACAGGACCCATTTGACTAGGTTTTCTCACGATACCGTTTGCCTCACCGGGCAGTTTGATGTTTGTAGGATCCCCAAACCCAAAACCTTTGATATATTTATAAAGCTTATCTTTTCCTAATCTTTGGCCTACTTCAATAAATACTGGGTTGCAAGAGTTCTGCACGCCTTCCACAAAGCTTTCACTGCCGTGTGGCCTCGTGCTTCTCCAGCATTTAAGGCGTTTGCCTGCTATTGTTACGTATCCGCTGCAGTAGAATCTATCTTCTGCAGTCACTACCTTTTCTTCCAAGCCTGCCGCTGTTGTGATGATCTTAAATGTAGAACCCGGTTCATAGGTATCTGATACCGCCGGATTTCTCCATATTTTAAACATCTCCTGATACTGCTGATCCGGGGTCAGTGTATCCCACTTTTCCAGCAAAGCTTCAGGTGTTTTACGCGGGTCATTATTGTCATAATCGCCTTTTACAGCCATCGCTAGGATATCTCCTGTTTTTGGCTGCATAACGATTGCCGTAACACGTTTCGCCTTTTGCTCAATATATGTATTCTCTACAGCCTTTTCTGCAAAATGCTGGATGACTTCATCAATGGTAAGGACAAGGTTCAATCCGTCTTGTGCTTCATAGTATTTGCTGTCGCTATCAGGCAGCTCCTGTCCGTGAGCATCTGTCATCCTGATGTTTCTGCCCGGAAAACCGTTCAGATACTTATCAAAGGTCTTTTCCACGCCGTCTTGGCCCATATTGTCTATACTAGTAAATCCCAATACATAGGAAGCAAAGTTTCTTTGCGGATAAAACCTTTTGCTGTCCTCATTATAAACTACACCCTTTAGTTCTTTCTCTCTTAGGGCCTTAACGACCTCAGCATCTACCTTTTTCTTTATTGTGACAGAAGATTGCTTCTTGCTGATCTTCTCCAACAATGCTGTCTTATCCATAGCCAATGCTTCTGCAAGGGCTGATGCCACAGCCTCTCTATCCTTTACCTCCGCTGGATTAACAATGATTTCATAGGCAGTTGCGCTAATAGCGAGCTTTTTGCCATTCCGGTCATAAATAATCCCTCTTTTCGAGGGAATTTTAACATCTCTTGTCCATTGTTCCATGGCTTTTTTCTGATACTCACTGCTGTTGACAATCTGAATGAAAGCCAACCGTCCTGTCAACCCCAAGAAAGCAATTGTAAATATAATCAAAAGGGCCAGCAGCCTTCTTCTGACTGTTAACTTTACACTGCTCAAAGCAAACACCACCTCAATGATAAAATCACAGTTCTAATCAAGTATTTTCAATAGATTTCCTATTGTGTTCCTCACGCTTGCCAAATACTTGTTTTCCTGCGTGTCCTCCACCCCATGGTAGTCGCTGCCAGCTGCCACGCTTTCCTCTACTTGCTGAACCTGTACGTACACAATTTGATTCAATACGTCAGGATACTGCATATGCAGCTTCTCAACAGCTACCTTCTCCAAGTTCTCCAAATTAACGGATTTCATCAATTGAACATTCAAATCGGTATTTTCTGTTTGTACTTGCTTTATCTGCTTATCCAGTTGTTTGTTGTTGAAATTTATCTCTGCGATATATGCATATCTTGATATCAGGAATATGCTTACTGCAAAAACAAATAGGATATTCATTATATGTACCTTATGCTTCGGCTTCTTTTTATAGCTTTTTTTAGGAAGTTTTTTTTCTTGCTGCTTAGGTTGCTCTAAATATTCATGACGACTATAATCATATGCTCTGTTATCTGCTACTACCAATTTTATTCCCTCCTAAATATTTTTAGAACCGACTCTTTCCGCCGCTCTAAGCTTGGCGCTCTTCGAACGGGAATTATACTCCAGTTCTTCCGGCTCAGCCGTCATAGGCTTTCTAGTCAACACCCTTAATTGCGGCTGCTTACCGCACATGCATACGGGTATCTGCGACGGACAGGTACAAGGCCTTTCCATCTGATTGAATATATTCTTTACTATTCTATCTTCTAAGGAGTGGAAAGTAATTACTACAAGCCTTCCTCCTGGATTTAACATCTCCACAGCATCATACAGGGCTGCTTCCAGTACATCAAGTTCTTCATTAACCGCTATCCGCAATGCCTGGAAAGTCCTCTTTGCCGGATGCCCCCCTTCACGGCGGGCTGCCGCAGGTATCGCCATCTTGATGATATCTACCAACTGAGAAGTAGTGCTGATCCTATATTTCTCACGTTCCTGGCATATGAACTTCGCAATTCTGTCAGCCCATTTTTCTTCGCCGTAATCCCTGATAATACGCTTTAACTCAAGAAAATCCGCACTGTTCACCAGACTTTCCGCCGTTACCGGCTTTGTGACGTCCATACGCATATCCAATGGCCCCTCATTCATGTAGCTGAAGCCTCTTTCCTCCTCATCCAACTGGTGAGAGGAAACCCCAATATCCATCAGAATTCCATCAACCTTTTCAAAGCCTGCGCCTAGTATCGCATTCTTTAGGTTTCTGAAATTGTCTTTTACAAAAATTACTTTATCCTTATATGGTTCAAGCTTTTGTTTCGCTGCATTGATTGCATTTTGATCCTGGTCGATGCCAATTAGTGTTCCTTCCGGATAAATCCTTTTGATAATCTCAGAAGAGTGACCTGCGCCGCCCAGCGTGCAGTCCACATAAACGCCCCCACCCTTGATATTCAGTTGTTCAATGGTTTGATTCAACAAAACCGGTATATGTACAAATTCCATTTTACTTCACCCTTTATGCTAAATTCCGAGCTGCGACATCTTCTCCGCCACATCCTCGTAACTAATATCTGCATCGTTGTTGAATTTATTCCACTGCTCCAGGCTCCAAATTTCAATCCTGGTAGAAACTCCGATTATCACAACGTCTTTATCAATCGTGGCATATTCCTTTAGGTTCGAAGGGATCAATGTTCTTCCTTGCTTATCTATTTCGCATTCACTGGCGCCTGCAAAGAAAAACCGTACAAATGCACGGGCGTCCTTGTTGGTCATAGGCAGTGATTTTAGTTTTTCCTCCACTACCCTCCACTCGTCTATGGAGTATACAAACAAACAATTATCCAAGCCCTTTGTCATTACAAAGGCCTCTCCCAGCTGCTCTCTGAACTTTGCAGGTATTATAAGCCTATTCTTGGGATCCAGGGAATGATTGTATTCTCCGATAAACATTTTGTCACCACGCTTTTACTCATTTGTTCCACTTTACTCCACTTTGTACCACATCATGACATATTCTATATAAATCTAAGAATTCCTTCCCACATTTTCACAAAAAATAAAAAAATAGTACATTGGTCCCATACCCATGTACTATCTAACGATTTCTTATTTTCAGTTTTTTAATAATTGCTTTGCAGCACGCTATAGTAATTGCTGATCAGCACATCCAATTCAACACTTTTGTTCACAATTGTATCATAGTTCGCATTCTCATCCAGCAATGCATGCAGCTGTTGTCTAACTATCTCAATCCTATTTAATATCCCCATAACGTATACCTCACAAATAAAAAATATAGTTCTATATTAGGAACATCTCATCCAAAACGTCAATGACAAAAAAAGCTTGTCTCGATAAAATAAGACAAGCTTTCGTTTTGTTTCTCTATTATTCTCCATATTGCATAAACATAGTCATTTTTTGTAAATTTATAGAAAATTCACGTCAATCGTGTAGTTTTATGAGTTGCTTCCTTTGCTGTTTCTGTGTCGAATTATATAGAAAATGATTGCAAATACGGCAATAATCCCGAGACTTAGCAGTTGAGCCGCGCGCATTCCCATAAACATCAGGCTGTCCGTTCTTAAGCCTTCAATCCAGAACCTGCCTATGGAATAAAGAATTCCATAAAGCATAAATACTTCTCCATCCGCCTTTTTCTTTCGCCTGTAGAAAATCAAGATGAAAAACACACCAAGATTCCACAAGGATTCATACAAGAATGTCGGATGAACCCTTACACCATCCACCACGATGCCCCAAGGCATGTTGGTCGGCCCCCCATGGGCTTCCTGATTGACAAAGTTTCCCCAACGGCCAATAGCCTGGCCAATGATAATACTTGGCGCAACAATATCCGCACTTTGCAAAAAACTGGTTTTCTTTACTCTAGTGAAAATATATCCGGTAAGTACAGCAGCTATCAAAGCACCATGAATTGCCAAGCCGCCTTCTCTGACATTAATCATTCGCATAATATCCCCATTGTAGTAGTCCCACTCCAAAAGCACGTAATAAAGTCTTGCACCAATTACTGCAGCAGGCACACACCATAACGACAGGTCAATAATATAATCCGGATCCATTCCTTGGTGTTTGGCCTCTTTGTATGCCAGAAAAATACCCACCATAATGCCGGCGGACAACAAAATTCCATACCATCTTACCGATAGGCCAAATATTTCAAAAGCTATTGGATTCATAAGCAACCTCCTTAGTATGTTTACATAACAAGTTTACATATTGCATGCTTGTAATGTTGTGTCTTTTTACTATGCTTATTATAATACATATCTGGAGAAAGAGGAATACATAGAAGAAGAAAAAGACTGAAGCCTTTGCTCCAGTCTAACTTTTATCTCCGCCCTTTATATCATCTGTTATCTCCATAATATAACTATAATCCTTGTTCTGCATATAATCATCATAAGCAAGGTATAACGCCCAGATAATATCCCACAACGCACCATCCGCTTGCACTACATTCAGCCCCAGTTCATCCTTGGCCTCTTTTCTATTGATGCAATAGCCATGGGAGAAATACTTCTCAGTCATCATCCTTGTTACAGATTTCGCTTTTTCTCTGTTGTTTTTAAACATATTCTTTTCCAGTAGTGCCTCTGCATACTGATAGGATGCCTTTATTGATTTTTCATAATCCCCGATAATCCAAGGATCGATTTTGTCTGCAATAGGAAAAAGCAGAGATGTTGTCATATCAGGATTGACGCTTTGAGCTATTTTCTCTTCCATGAAATCAATGCACATGCGTATGGATTGAACAGGCACCCACATATCTTCATACTTTGGATGCTTTACCAAAGGGTCAATAGGACCCAACTCCGAGGTAGGCCCCATGATGATTTCATCCGCTCCGATAGCAATCATAGTCGCTGCACTCTTAGCAACAAAGGGAATAATGACGCAGAATTGATCACAAAATTCTCTAATAAGATTCACAATTTTGTAGGGTATATCAACCGACCCTCCATAGCTGTGCAAAAACAGATCGATTCTTTCTGTTTTACCTATGCTGCACAACTGTCTATAAAGCGGTATCAATACATAATCATCCATCGGTGAGTAGGAAATGTAAGAGATGACTCGTGAATCACGAGCCTTTTCGATGCTTCGAAGTAAGCTAAGTCTTTTCTTATTTGAAATCTTGATCACTATAAAACTCCTCTCGCCATCCAACACAGCTTTCCCGCTGCTTTTTAATGGATGATAAGCATAATTTGTTGAAAGATGTAGCATTCTAATAATCATAATATGAAGACCTAAAGACATAAGTGTATCAAGATCATGCATTATTTGCAGTGAATTAGGCCTTCAGGGGCATTATATATTGAATAAATAGTAGATTTATAGAAATAATATTATTATATGCCGGTCTGCTTGAAATGCCCATAAAAATTAAAAGGTGGGAAGCACATTGACCTTTCAAGAAAGAGATTTCATAGATTTTAAGATGAGTTTGGCCAAAGACTTGGAAAAGAGAATAAAATCAGGCTATAAAAGCCAGTTTAGAAACATTGTAATTAGCATCACTTCCATGCCTAAACGCTATAAGAAAATCAAGGCCAATGTCGTCATTTCTGAAGACATTCAAAAGCTGGAGGACATCAGTAAAAACATTGTCAACTATCTGCAGGATATGTTTGATGTGTTTGGTGACAATGCGATACTCAATGCCAAAAGAATTTTTGAGGATAATGGTACGAAATGGGGCAGGAAGTTTTATAAGAGCTTTAATCAAAACTACAATGCCATTGATGTGAAAAGACTGTTAAAAGAGCTTTATCCCGGTCTTAAAGATACAGATTATATCACTACAACGAATAGACAAACGACCTGGGTATTTAAGAAGCCCGCAGCAAGTATGGAATCCAACTCCCAGACTGCGAGATATTTCAACATTTTATATGAAGTAAAAGCGATATGGCTGCAGCATTTTATAAAAGGCATGGCTCCGGGTTATGTCTGTATATTGGAGCAGGCAGAAGAAGATGAAAACCAAATAACGACGAATATAACAATAAAGGAAGGAGCTTAAGCTCCTTCCTTTATTCTAGTATCCGCCTTCAGCGGCCTTTACATCGTTTACAATATTGACTGAAGCACTGGCACCTATTCTAGAAGCACCGGCCTCAATCATCTTTAGGGCTGTTTCCAAATCTCTAACCGCACCTGAAGCTTTTACACCCATCATAGTACCTACAGTCTTTCTCATCAGCCTGATATCCTCTGCGGTTGCTCCACCTGTTGAGAAGCCTGTAGAGGTCTTTACATAGTCAGCACCTGCTTTTTTTGCTAATTGGCAAGCAGTCACCTTTTCCTCGTCTGTCAGCAAGCAAGTTTCAATAATCACTTTTAATAAAGCCTTATCCTTGCATGCCTCAACCACTGCTTTAATATCCTTCTCAACGATATCCAGCTGACCGGACTTCAAAGCACCGATATTGATAACCATATCCACTTCATGGGCTCCGGCACATATGGCTTCCTGCGCTTCAAAGGCTTTTACCTGGGGCAAAGTGGCTCCCAGAGGAAAACCTACAACGGTACATACTTTGACTTCTGTACCTTTAAGCAAGGACGCCGCCAACTTAACATTGGCAGGGTTCACGCAAACAGATGCAAAAACGTATTCAGCAGCCTCTTTACAAAGCTTCTCAACATCCTTCACCTGAGCGTCCGCCTTCAGAATCGTGTGGTCTATATAGGAAGCTAAAGTCTTCTTATCCATAGAGTATCCCCCCACTATATTATTACTTCGCCTTGATCCCCATTTTGAATGCCTGCTGCATTTCCTTCTTCAATATCTATGTGCATATCCAAAGCAAAGTCAGGATGCACTCTTACAACTACGTTTTCAAATACAACAGCTCTGTCAGTTCCAACTCTTACCTTAACTACGTCTCTGTCCTTTACGCCATACTTTGGCGCATCATCTGTGTGCATATGTATATGTCTAGCCGCAACGATTAGACCCTTTTCTAAAGTAACCTGACCCTTTGGACCAACGATTACACAGCCTGGCGTACCGTTGATGTTGCCGGATGCTCTTACAACAGCCTCAAGGCCCAGTGTTCTTGCATCAAAAACAGAAATCTCAATTTGTGTTTCAGGTCGAACTGGACCAAGGATTCTAACACCCTTTAAAGTTGACTTTGGACCGACAATATCAATTTTCTCATCACAAGCATATTGTCCGGGCTGAGAAAGGTCCTTCATCTTTGTCAGTTCATGACCTTCTCCGAATAGTATTTCCAAATGTTCCTTTGAAATATGAACATGTCTGTTTGACATGCTTACTGGTACAAACTTCTCCATCTTACTTCCTCCTAAAATTTTAATATTATTCCTGCCTTAGGGCCTCATAGGCCTTCAGCATGATAGCGCATTCAATTCTTTTTTGCTGCAGCTTGCATTCCAAATCATAAGGCACCTTCAAATCATTGTTAAAGGCAGCTGCGTTGGCTTGACAACCACCGCTGCAATAAAATTTAGCCCAGCAATCCGTACATTTTTCCTTATGGTACACTGTATTCTGATCAAATTCCTTCTGCAGCTTCTTGTTTGTAACTCCATCCTGGATATTCCCCATCAGGAATTCTTCTCTGCCAACGAATTGATGGCAAGGATACAATTCCCCATCCGGTGTAACTGCAAAATATTCTACGCCTGAGCCACAGGAAGATACTCTCTTATAGACACACGGGCCGCCGTCTAAATCCATTAAAAAATGATAATATCTAAAGCCTTTACCTTGCTCCTGATATTGTATATATTTTTCAGCAAGTTTCTCATACTGCTCATATATGTATGGCAAATGCTCTTCTTTCAATGCATAGGCCTTTTTATCCTCTGCTACAACCGGTTCGATTGATATTTCCTTAAAGCCTTGATCCGCCAGAAAGACAACATCCTCACTAAAATCAAGGTTATTCGCCGTAAAGGTTCCCCTGATGTAATAGCTCTTGTCTCCTCTAGCATCCACAAATTCTTTTATCTTTGGAAGGATTTCATCAAAGGTTCCTCTTCCATCAGGGAATTTTCTCATTTTATCATTTACGGTTTTTCTGCCGTCTATACTCACAACAACGTTGTCCATATTCTCGTTGAAAAAGTCCGCTGCTTCCGCATCCAGCAAAGTACCGTTGGTAGTGATTGTAAAGCCTATTCTCTTATTATACTCTCTCTGTCTTTCTCTACCATACTTAACGGTTTCCTTGATTACATCAAAATTCATCAAAGGCTCGCCGCCAAAGAAATCGACCTCCAAGCGCTTTCTGCTGCCTGAAGTCTCCAATAGAAAATCTATTGCTCCTTTTGCTACCTCAAGGGGCATCAGCTTTCTGCCGCCGTGATAATCTCCTGTGGATGCGAAGCAGTAGCCGCATCTGATATTGCAATCATGAGCAATATTTAGGCATAATGCCTTTGTATGAACTTCCTTCACTTCGTTAAGCACTTGCTCTCTATATGTATCCGCTGAATTCAGCTGACCTTGCTGTTCCAGTTGCTTCAATTCCGCGTAAACTTCTTCTATGTCATCCTTTGAATATCTTTCCTTTAAGCTGTTGACTGCAGATTCCATCGGTTGTTCAATAAAATCCACAACCGCAAACGCAATCTCATCCAATACATGCACGCAGCCGCTGTTTACGTCAATTACTATTTTTAAACCGTTTAACTCGTATTTATGCAGCAATTTTTTACCCCCATTAACGTAAAATTCCATTCTTATTCTATATTAATTTACAAGCACTGTCAAATGAACTGCAAAAGTTGAAGCCGTCCCAAGGGACGGCATTGCAATACATCGTATCAATTTATGATTTATAATGCTGAATTCAGTTCTTCAACTAAGCTTTCAGTATTCACGCCATATCTGAGAGCAGCCTGCTCTACTGTCATATAAAGAGCTCCGCCTCAGCCAAAGCATTTAATTCCGATATTCTTAAAGACCTTCTCCAGCTCTGGATGCTTGTAAAGAATATCGTCGATTACCATATCCTTGTTGATCATATTATCACCTCTACTAATATTATGTCAAAATCGCTAAAAAACATTTTACCCCCACGGGGTATTCATTAAAATGATTATAATTCATCATATTATTTTTTGTCAAGCTTTGTGCTACTTCATATTCTGCATATCAATATATTTTACTGCACTTAAAGCTGCAGTGCTTCCATCGCCTACCGCCTTAGCTATTTGATAAGGCTTTCCTGTGCAATCCCCGCAGGCATACACGCCGGGTATGCTGGCCGCCATGGTCTTGTCGATTTTAATAGAGCCCTCTTCCAATTCAAGACCCTCAAGCAGCTGTCCTATAGGTATGACGTTTCTAACGATGAATATACCATCCACATTCAGCTCAGAATTAGTTGTTCGAAGCAAATTTGCTTTCATTCCGTTGCCTTCGATGCCTACTGCTTTTTCCTTAATCAGTTTTACTTTATCATTGATTTTATAGTTACCCTCATATAAAGGTATATAATAAACCTGACTGCATAACTCTGATAGATAGTTGGCTTCCTCCTCACCCTCCGGATTTTCTGAAATCAGCGCCACAGCTTTGTTTCTGTAAAGCGGTCCGTCACAGGTTGCACAATAGCCTACTCCTTTTCCCAGAAATTCTTTCTCTCCAGGCATGTAGTTTGCTTTGCCATGTCCCGTCGCCAAAATGATGGACTTTGCTTCATAAATGTTGGCTCCTGCGTTGATTGCAAAGTAGTCCCCCATGCTCAATATGTTCTGCACTTTTTCATGCTTCATCTCTATGCCCATATTCTCTACATGCTTTTTAAAACTGTTCAGCAGATCTGTACCGCTGATCTCCATAAATCCTAAATAGTTATCGATCTGCGGTGCCTTCATCAAGCCTGTAACCTTCTCAGTTCCACCCAGCAAAATAAAGCTTTTATTTCTTATTTTCAAGTTTAAAGCGGCGGATAAGCCTGCCGGTCCTCCACCCACAACTGCTACATCAAACATTTAAACCACACTCTTTCTTTTGTATTTA
>Ga0196972_1000406_pt1 | contig 23902 bp, 25 predicted proteins | sample S1v_2013CmetaG_FD_148618 | JGI IMG/M metagenome (GOLD analysis project Ga0196972, IMG submission 148618) | Soil microbial communities from Anza Borrego desert, Southern California, United States - S1+v_20-13C | ecosystem: Environmental > Terrestrial > Soil > Desert | place: USA: California...
TGAACATATTAATGCTTCCAACATCAAGTATGCTGAAACCTATCAGAACCAGTGCATAAATGATTATCCCATTGGTCACTATAGTCGGGAGTACCTCCATAAACGCATCATAATTGGTAAATGCATACTCCAGTACATATTCATGTCTGATAAGTCCTGCTATCATACTAATAAATATATAAGCAAATATGGCAATTGTAAGAGCCAGTTTAAGAAATATAGGAACAAAGATGCCCTTATGCTTACTGGCGGTTGTCAGCGCCTGTTTGCAATCATCCATAATTTCATCAAACCACATTATTGCTGCACCTCCTCGTCCCTAGTCTCTTGTTCTATATGCTCAACATCATTTTCACTTGCTGTGAGGTCCTCTTGATTTTCTTCTGCTGCTGTTTCTGTGAATTCACCGCTGATTTGTCTTTGTTCTTCCAAAAGAATTTCTGAAGAGACTTCGCAAATTTCAGACTGTTTCTCTTCCACCTTGAAATCATTCTTATATGCAACAAACAAAGCCAAAGAGAAAAATACTTCAAAAATCATGGCTATTACAGAGCCTGCTATTACTGCGATAGAAATAACAGGAAGCAGCACGGCGATGACAATCTTAATGATCCTGATTACTTCCTCCATACCTGGCACACCCATGAACCCATCGCCAAAGCCTGGGTCGAATTCACCACTATAATTGCCGTTATAGCTATTGCTGTTTGGCATATTAAAATTTCCACCACTGCCGCTTCCTCCGCCGGCACCTTGAGTAAAGGCCCAATGTATGATTTGCAGCACTGCCAATGGAAGGAAATTTCTTTTTGCAAAGCCAAAGCTGTCTTTGATGGCTGTGATGATGCCTGTATCATTCATCACCAGGGATATCTTCCACATTGTCAGGAAAACACCGACAACGATAGGAATCAGTGTCAATCCGGCTGTCAAGGTAATGATGCCAAGAATCAAATAAAATGGCAATGAAATGATATAGCATAGTATGATCAATAGATCACCAAGCAATAGCTTTATAAAATACTTAGACAGGCCTTCTTTGAAATCCTCGGTCCCGGTATGGCCTTGCAGCACTGCTTTTTTATACATGTTGAGCAGTCCGGCTTCTACCACTACAGATATCAACGCATAAGCCACTAGGATAGCCAGCAGCTTAAAGCCTTGGCTAAAGAAAAAACCTAAGATTTGATCAGGTCTCATATGTGTAATGCTGTTAATGTTAGAAGCTCCAATCCAGTTGTATACTCCTATACCCACAAACAGTATCAAAACAACCCTCAATGCAATCAGCAAAAGCTGAGGCTTATACAGATTTTTGTTTTGCCTGTTGATATGAAATGCTTCTTTGAAATAGTTAAAGATGAGAACAAGCTTGTTCAATGGTCAAACCTCCTTGATGTATAATTTTGGAAAAGCCTTTGTAATTACTATACTATCCAATACTAATATTATATTCAATAGTGTATAATAGAATTAATGAGTTGACAAAGCGCTTGTAAAAAATTAACAAATTAATAAACAGGGACGGAAAGGATTGAGGGGATGGATAACATGAACTTGATTGAGAGCAAGCTGATACTAGAATCAAGAGTGCGAAGCAGTGCACATTGGTTTTACTGGATTGCAGGATTGTCTCTCATAAATACCATCGTTATTTTTGCCGGAGGAAGTTTCAGCTTCGTCTTTGGACTTGGAATTACACAGATTATTGACGGCTTTGCATATTATTTATCAGAGGAATTTGGAAATATTGCAACCTATATCGCAGTAGCCATAGACGTCTTTATTGCATGTATGTTTATATTGATAGGCAAGTTTGCGGTAAAAAGAAAAAAAAGGGCATTTATCGTAGGCATGGTGCTGTTCGGCTTGGATGGACTTATATTTTTGATATGGACGGATTATCTAAGTATTGCATTTCATGTATGGGCAGTCTACTCTATCTATACCGGCATACCAGCTATAAGGCATCTGGAAGAGGTAGAAAAGCAATTGCAGGAGCTTAAAGATTCAGAGGCAGCAAAAAATGCAATTGCAATTGAGAGTCAAGATATTGAAGAATCTGAATCTGAAGAAGATGAGGAGCAGCAGGATCAAAATATATAACACTAAATAAAAACAGTGCGGGAATTATTCTTCCCGCACTGTTTTTTACTTAAAAATGTTCGCCGTTTTCGTAATATCTGCTTCTTTCCAAAATCGTGAAAATCACATCTACATTCTTGTAGCCTGCGTTATGTACATGTCTGGTTATAGCCTTGGCAACCTTGCTTTCTGCCTCGCTTCCTCTATCAAAAAGGTTTACATACACCAGAGGATACTCGGGGGCCTGCTTGCCATCCAAAATATACATGGAATCCACATGCTCAATGGTGAAGTATTCCCTAGGAACATCTATGATTCCCAGCAGGTCATCTACAAGAGCCTTACTCATATCTATTACACTTTGTCTTTTTATTCCCTTAAAGGTTAATTGGGGCACAATGCCACCTCCTTAAATAATCTACATAGCTATTATAACATGATTCACTGAAAGGTTTTGTGCTTTTCACAAAAAACCTGCCTAGTAATAATCATCCTCAATGCAGAAAGCAATGTAAAGATTTGCGATAAATTCGGAAAATTGTGTAAATAGTTTAATAGTTATTTCAAACTTATTCAATTGAATTGGGGAGATGGTTGCAATACAATATAAATAGTGTGAAATAGAGAACTTATATTAATGATAGGATGGGTGAGTTTGTATGAATATTGCTTCTAAGATTAAAGAGAATGTAGGCAAGGTGATATTGGGCAAGGATGAAATCATCGATTTGCTGATGACAGCCTTGATAAGCGGTGGGCATGTGCTGCTGGAGGATGTGCCAGGCGTAGGCAAGACTACTATGGCAAAAGCCTTGGCTAGGTCTATCAGCTGTGATTTCAAAAGAATACAGTTTACACCGGACCTGCTGCCTACAGATTTGACCGGTATCAATTACTTCAATCAGAAGGCGGGAGAGTTTGAGTTCAGAAAAGGCCCGTTGTTTACCAATATATTGTTGGCGGACGAAATCAATAGAGCCACCCCAAGAACGCAGTCCAGCCTTTTAGAGTGCATGGAGGAGCTTCAAATCTCAGTAGAGGGTGATACCCATAAGCTGGAGAAGCCTTTTTTTGTATTGGCAACCCAAAACCCTATCGAAAACTACGGTACATTCCCACTGCCTGAAGCACAGCTGGATCGTTTTTTAATGAAGGTAAAGATGGGATATCCTGAAAGAGCGGAAGAACAGAAGATACTTGATCTGTTTGACAAGCAAAGCCCTTTGGAATCTTTGGAGGCGGTTTGCAGCACTGAGGAGATTCGTGCTATGCAGCAGCAATTTACCGAAGTTGCAGTCAACAAGGACGTATCAGCGTTCATATTAGATATCATAGAAGCTACCAGAAGTCATGAGAGCATAGAGTTGGGAGCCAGCCCTAGAGCAAGTATAGCGCTTTATAAGGCAGCACAAGCTTATGCATATGTAAATGGGCGAAGCTATGTTAGACCGGATGACATCATATACTTGGCACCTTATGTCCTGTCTCACAGAATAATATTAAAAGGCTTAAGCAAGCACAGAAAAACAGAGGCGGCTGTCCTCATCAATGATATTGTCAGCGTCATACCGGTGCCGATAGAAAAAATACAGTAGGAGTTGAATTTATGAGCGCTGTATTGTTTATTCTGTTTATTGCAGGTTTTTTAGTTGTACAAGGCATCTTGTATAAAAAAAGCATATTTGAAAACATTCATATTGTAAGAAGCTTCGATCAGAGCGGGGTATTTCCCGGAGAGCAAGTGATATACCAGTTGAAGATTGAAAACAGGAAGTTTTTGCCCCTGACCTGGGTCAGCATTGACGAGCAGTTGAATGCAGGCTTGGAGTTTGAAGGCAGCTCAAGAATCAAGCATCAGAATGAGGAGATGTACCTTCATAATTGCATGCTTTCCTTGCTTCCTTATCAGAAGGTAACCAGGAGATATAAGCTAAAGGCAATAAAAAGGGGTTTCTACCAGCTTAGGCAGCTGACTATGACCTCCACCAACATGTTGGGTACGGAGGAATACAGCATAGATAAGGAAGTATACGCCAGTGTTGCAGTTTACCCCAATATCAGAGATTTGTCAGATTCTTTGCTGCCTGCCAATACTACCCAAGGGGACTACTCCGTCAAGCGCTGGATCATTGAGGATCCTATGGTTATTACCGGAGTTAGAGCTTATAGCGGAAATGACAGTCTAAAAAGCATCAATTGGAAGGCCACGGCAAAGAACCAGCAGCTATTGGTAAATAAGTACGATTTTACAGCGGATAAGAGGATTATGATTATTCTTAATCTGGAAAGGCAGGAGTATTCTTTATATAGAGAGGATATTCAAACTATAGAATCTGCTATCGAGGTATGTGCTTCAATGGCCAATTTGCTCCATGAAAGCGGAATACCCTTTGGTTTTGCAACCAATGCTCTTACTGTAGGTGCTATAGAAACCAACGTTTTGGATCCCGACACCGGGGACCGGCATATGCTTGCAGTAATGGAGTCCTTGGCCAAGGTCAGCTATTTCAGAAAGTATAAGTCCAGAGAATTGCTTAAGCTGCTGATAACGGATTTCTCCTGGGGTACAGAAGTTGTGGTGGTCACTCCTGAGTTGACGGAAGGATTTTTAGAGGATATTCAGTCACTAAATAATATAAAGACTACTGTCATATCCCTAAGCCAAAGTGATATTCAGGTGCCTCCTAATATAAGTCTTTATTACTACCAACAGGAGGGGGAGCGTTATGAAGCTATTTAAAGACAGACAGTTCATGGTGAGAGCGTTTGCAGTTGTTGCAGAAGCCATACTGTTCTATGCCTTCTACTTGTTTTTCAACCGGTTTGTGGAGGGTGCCAAAATCAACTTGGCCTTTTTTATAATAATTGCTTTATGCGGACTATTCTTAAATAATATGCCATATAATGATTCTGACAAGCATAAACATAGAATAGTTTTTGGATCCACAGGAATTGTGCTGGCAGTAGCAGCTATTGTCATAACGGCTCTAACTACGGGCATGAATTTATTTGGAATACCGGTTGGATTTATCGCCCTCGTATTGCTTTATTCACGCTCCTATATTCTTTACCTTGTAAATATATCTTATGTTTATACTGCCGGAAACTTTTATAGAAACATGCTCCTTCTATTTGTTGTCAACGGCGCAGTGGCGTTCTGGACCAGAAACTATGCATCTATAGCGGGAGAGCTGACAAGACTAACGATATTGTATATCATTTTTGGATTGTACAATCTTTCTGAGGTAAAGAACTATCGGTATGCCAACAAAGAGGAGAGCATCAAAAGAACTGCTTTTGACATCACGGCTACAAGTCTGATGATGGTTTTTTCAGTGGTCATGTCTATACCAACGGTGTTTAATATAGTTCTACATCCTTTTGCCGTGGTATTTACAGTTATCTACAACTGGGTAATGAAGGGCGCCTTAATTATAATCTATAATATTGGCAAGGTGTTTGAGTATGTCTTTACTGCAATAGGAAATCTTAAGTTTAGGACCCATCGAATTGAACCCATCGAAGAAGTAGGCGAGATGGCAAAGCAAAACATGGACAATTTTTTTTACTTAGACACGCCAGCCGCAAAGCTGATAGGAAAAATCCTAGCCCTTGTAATAATGCTGTTGATTTGCGCATGTGTCGCATATCTTCTGTATAGGTTGTTTGACAAAATTAGAAACCAGGACAAAGAAGAGGATTTCTCAGAAGAAAGAGAATTTATTTTTCTAAGTAGAAAACAAAAAGGCCCCGGTATCGTCAACAAGGTGACAAATACCATGAAAAAGGCCGCAGAGGGCATTTCCTTCATGTTAACGGCAGATAATAAAGATAAGCTGCGCAGCGAGTACAAAGGCTTCGTACAAAAGCTTTATAACAAGAAAATAATAACAGAACATAATAATACTGCACAGGAAATATTGCAGCTCATGCTTTCCAAAGCCCCGGAGCAGATGAAGCCTTTAGCAGAAATAACAGGCTTGTATGAAGCGGTGCGCTATGGTACAAAATATCCTGAGGACAGCGAGCTAAAAAGCTTCAGACAGAATATTACACAAGTTTCAAGATATCTTCAGCAGATGCAGTAGTTGGAAACCATGCTATAATCAAGATTTTTCAAAGAGTTGACAACTCATCATTCTGCGTTATAATATAACATAAGTGATAAATGCTTATTACGGAGTGCAAATGAAAGAGTTTTTTATGAAGAAAGCTTTAGAGCAGGCTTGCAATGCTCTTGAAATGGATGAGGTTCCCGTGGGAGCTGTTATTGTAAGAGGGGAGCAGATTATATCAACCGGTCACAACCTCAAAGAAACATCCAAGGATCCAACAGCCCATGCTGAAATCATAGCTCTTCAAAGGGCCAGCAAGGAGCTTGGCGGATGGAGGCTGAGTGACTGTGATATGTATGTAACTCTCGAACCTTGTGCTATGTGTTGCGGTGCAATAATACAAGCACGCATAAGGAAGCTCTATATAGGAGCGATGGATCCAAAAGGAGGAGCTGCAGGCTCTAAGCTCAATTTACTCACAGATTATGGCTTTAACCATAAATGTGAGATTGAAGCCGGACTGCTGGAACAGGAATGCAGTCAGATACTAAAAGACTTTTTCAAGAACAAAAGATCCTAGAGGAGAGATGTCCGAGTGGTCGAAGGTCACTGACTCGAAATCAGTCGTACTAGCAATAGTACCGAGGGTTCGAATCCCTCTCTCTCCGCCATTTTACTGTTATGTATAAGAGCCTACTATTTCTAGTAAGCTCTTTTTTGTTTGCTTTTCTAACATTAGTATTGATAAGTGCTTAGACGCGGTGACTGGGATCAATATTCTATTTTTTAATCTTCTTATGATATAATTAATCCCAATAGGAAGAATGTGGAAATATAAAGCCTGGCTATTATGTAGAAAATTTATATTAGGAGTGCGAAACATGGTGAATGATTTATTTATAACTAGACCCTCAAAGGACTTGGAAAAGGAAATTTGGGAATATAGACAGGAATATTTAGATTTCGGGGAAACGGGTATAAATGGAAGCTGCGGATTGGCTCGTTATGATAATTTTGATGAATGGCTTGAACTTGTTCTTTCGATTGAAAAAGATAAACTAAGAAATAATGTACATGCAAGCACATTTTTTTCTATTCGTAAAACAGACAACAAAATTATAGGCAGCATACAGCTTCGCCATTTTCTAACTCCTGAATTAGAAAAGCATGGCGGGCATATAGGTTATGGAATTCGTCCATCGGAACGAAGAAAAGGTTATGGGAAACAGCAGCTTTTACTTGCCTTAGAGGAAGCATCTCATTTGAAAATCCCAAGAGTTATGATTATATGTGACAAAGATAATGTTCCTTCAATGAAAACTGCTATTAGTTGTGGCGGTATATTAGCTTGTGAAAATATTTATGAAGGCAAAGCTCAGCAAATATACTGGATTGATATACGCTAATAAGCGTTTTCAAACTTGAAATGATAAATCCTAACCAAAATTTCGGTTAGGATTTTTGTTTTTAACAAACAAAAAAGTACAATGCTGCTACCTATCAGTTGGCAAATGTTGTTTCTATATTATCATTGGGCATCACACTATAATAGAAGGTAGATACCTTAGAAAATCGCTTAGATTTAATCGATAGAGGATAGTGAAAAAGTATAACGTCAATAAGAGGTTATGATGATCGATAGCTATAATGCAATAAAAAACGGAGGTTTTAATTTGAGGAATCCCGAGAGATTTATGAGGAATTGGGAGCGGGTTAGACAAAGGGGAAAAACAAGATATGTTTTGATTCATAGCTTCGTAATGGGTGCAGCGCCTGTGATTGGCTCTATTTTAGGCAGAATAACCAATGGGTATGGCATCCCTTCACCCACTGATTCATATTATCCCTATTTTATTGATAAGCTGTGGATATCGTTTACGGTAACATTTGTATTTAGCGTTTTTGGTTCTATGACGCGATGGGATATAAATGAAGACAACTATGGGGAATTAATCAATAAGGATGAGACGCATTAGCTCATTAAACATAACCGCAAGGCCAGATATGCCGACCTTGCGGTTATCTTTTATTAAAAATATATATCAGAGAATTCGATTGCTGTAGCTTCTATGATTCGGTTATTTCTGCTCATGAACGGTTTCACTGTTTCAGCACTAGCGGCAATTTGATCCAATGCTGCATCCCTATATTTGGGAAGCAAAATTGTAAAAGTACTTCCTTTTGATTCGTCACTTTCTAAGGTGATTGCGCCTTTTAGAGAATCTATAAGCAGTTTTGTAAGATACAAGCCCAACCCGGTGCCCTCTGCCTGCCGGGATAGACTGCCATCAACCTGTCCGAAGCGCTCGAATATATGATCTTGCATATCTTGAGGTATTCCGATTCCTTCATCTTTTACGCTGATGCTGATATAGTTTTTGTTATTATACTTCTTTGTTGAGAGAGATACATGGATTGACTTCTCATTGGGTGTAAACTTCAAGGCGTTGGATAATAAGTTAAGCAAAATTCGTTCATACTTCTCTTCATCTATAGAGATGATTTCCTCTGTTATATCTGAAGTAAATTGCAGTTGTATCTTTTTTTGCTGTGCATATAATCCCACAGATTGCACGATGGCATTGGTTATATAAACGATATCAATATTGCACATATTCAGTTTTAAATGCCCTGAGTTGATGCGCGTAATGTCAAGCAGGTTATTCACAAGCCTGAGCTGCCTGTTTGTGTTTTGCTTTATTGTATTTAAGAACATATCCAATCTTGCTGTTTTCTCTTCCTTACAAACCAGGTTAATGGTCTGAAGGGCTGAGTTGATAACTGTGATAGGAGTCTTAAACTCATGAGTAATCAGGTATAAAAATTCATCCTTTAATCGCATTGAAGCTTCAAGGGCTTCATCTTTTTCGTGCTGTAGCTTCAACTGAAGAGTTATATCCCGCAGGCAAACGATGACCATGCTGATTTCACCATTATCATCATAGATGGGTGCTGCGTTGATATCTGCAATCCATTGGCGATTCCGCCTTGCTATTTTCATATGAAAATTAGAGATGATTTCTCCCTTTAGGGCCCTAATAGTAGGCATTAAGTGAAGCGGTATCCTGATATCATTCTCATCATAGAAGTTAGTAGAGTTATAATAGTCAATAAAGCAATTAATCGATTCTTCATTAAAGATCTTTCTTCGCGCTTCTGCGTTAATAAATAAGAATTTATTATTCCGACCTATGATGTATACAGCATCCGGTACGTTATCTAAGATGGATTCCAATTGATCCTTTTGTGCTTTAATTAGTCTTTCAGCAAGGACTTGTCCAGTAATGTCACGGCTCAAAAGCACTCCGAATCTCAAATTGCCGTTTTCATCAACCACTGGGTTTCCATTGTATTCGAAGAAGGTAGACCGATTCCCTGCTCTGGCAACAAGCACCTGTTTCTCAACCTTATGTCCCTTTATCACTCTCATACTAGGGAAGTCATCAATGGTGAGAATGTTCCCATCCATATCATAATACTTTTCACCCAAAGATAGAGATGCCCCAACCTTTGCCACAGTTCTGCCGATGTTTGTTGATAAACGGGCGTACTCTCTTGCTTTTTTATTAACCTTAACATATTCCCCGTGTTTATTGATAATAGCTAAGCCTTCGGAGATATTGTCAATGATGGCGTCCAGTTCTTCTTTCTGCTGCTTCACAATCTCAGCCTGCCTTGCGATATGCTCTCTGCTTAGAACGCGCTCTGTCACATCGTCAAGTATGGATATAATATATCGGACTTGGCCGTTTTCTGATATAGGGGTAATTGTGTTATCCCAGTACTTCCCGCCCTCATCTAGCATAAGGCCTTGCTTCTCTTTTACATATATGGATTTATTGCTTGCAACAATCTCTCGCCAGACTTTCTCGCCATGGCTTCCCTCAAAATTTGGTATAAAATATTTTATTGGTTTGCCAAAGACTATTTCTTTGGTATTGTATGGCTTTGGCAACTGATTGAGGTAGGTTTGATTCGCATTTATAAGTATAAAGTCAGGGGCGGTATAGATACCAACCCCTGTAGCATTCTCAGAAATCAGCTTCATGACAAATTGATTCTTATCCTCGAATCTGGAGCTGGGAAGCTCATTAAAGCTATATACAGCTTCGTTTGTCATTAGGTCTTTTTGAACATGTATCATAACACTTCTTGCTTCAAGCTGCTTTGTAAACATGATAGTCTCACTATGGAGCTTATCAGGCTCTATATAGATACGGAGCAATTTATGCCATACAATCAATAAAGATTCGTTCAGTATCTCCTCCTCGCTGAAGCCTGAGAAGGTTAAGAATGCTGGATTCACTTTTACTACTATACCTTCTTTTTCTGTAATATATGGGATTTCAAGGATTTCATCTGCATAGTTTATCAAAGTCGACCTCCAAGATCAGTAGTTTTATATTTGGAAAAGTATACTTCTAATAATAATACTATATGAAAAAAATATTATCTACCATATAGGGCTGTTATAAAAAAAAACAAGTAAAACTAGGCTACATGCAATATTGCATGCACTCACTCCATCAGAATTGCTAAAAGAATGGATGTTTATGAGCCTCCTTTTTCGAAGAGAGACATCAATATGGTAAAAAAATCATGATTGTTTCCTCGGAGAATGGCGCAGCCGGAAAAACAGCAATGGAAATCACATAAAACATATGATATGCAAAAAGAAAAATAAGGTCATTGTATATACAATGACCTTTGTGCTCCGAGTAGATTATCTTCTGAAATCTCTGCCGCCGCCACGGTTGTTTTGAGCTTTTTTAGCTCTTCTGCAGTCGGAACATCTTTGTGGTTCGTTTTCAAAACCTTTTTCTTTATAGAAAGCCTGTTCGCCTTCTGTAAATACGAAAGTATTACCACAATCTTTGCATGTTAATTCTCTGTCAGCCATTTTTTTACCTCCTAAATATACCTATATAACGTGGGAAGCTTCCAATAAAATTCAAACTCCACGAAGTACACGAATGAAATAGAAGTGGGAAAAAGTAAGATTAAAATTTTTCGCATTCTACATAGGTAGTTGTGTACACTTATATTATTGCCAAGCTTTAATCAAAAAATGCGATAAAGCCGGAAAAAATTATTAAAAGGACAATTCTTATGCATGTAAAACTTGGATTTATTACATTTAATTAATGTTCAGAAGGATGTTTTGATTCAGATAAAATGCGCAAACTATTAATGAAACTGCAAGAAAAGGAGGGAAAACATATGAGAGAAGGATTAATACCAACCTTGCTTGGAAGTGCAGTAATGGCTAGCGGAGCTATGATGAGAGGAATGGATGCGCCAAGAAAAGGCATCATGAGAAAAAGGGATATAATGCCTTTAATATCAGCTGGTCTCGTAGGCTTTGGCTTAGCCCATGTAGTTCTTGGTACAAAGGATTTAGTAAGAAAGTCATAATTACTGCGTTAAAACAGGTAAAACGAGCAGGAAGTCATTTGATTTCCTGCTTTTTTTTGCATATTTGGGAATAAATTATGTAAATTATCATATTCTAATATGGGCATTTTTGGTTCTTATTCTTACAGCAGGATTGAAGGAGCGGCATATGAAAAAGCTAACAGGTCTTTATATTTTACTGTTCATAACAGTTGTTTTTGCGGCAGGATGCGGCAGCGGCGCTCAGGCTGCCATGGCAGTACCAATGCAGACGGCAGAAATACAGGTGCAACAGGAAAAAACTAAAACAGATGAAATAACAGAATATAAGGAACTGCTAAGCAGCATGCAGCCAAGCTCTACCTTGGATCAAATCAATCATGAGAAGCTGCCTCTTAGTTCTATAAGTTCAGAGGAACAGTTCTTTGTAGGCCCATACAGTGAGGTGGAAGGCGTATTAACCTTTAGGGGAACCCCTTTTCGTGACTCTGCAGCATGGGGCAAGGCAGGTCTGCAGCAAAAAAGGCTGGAGCAGGCATGGGCTTTCAATACTTCCTTTAGAAGCTTTGGCGGAGGAGGGGGCTGGACAGGACAGCCTGCTATCGTCAAGTGGCCGGAGCAAGTCAGACAAATAATGAATATTAAGGATAAATTCAAGGAAATGAAGGACTTTACAGAGGTTGTGTTTGCATCTCTGGATGGGAAAATCTATTTTTTTGAACTGACAAGCGGGGAGCAAACAAGAGCTCCCATAGATATAAAGAACACCATAAAAGGCAGTGCAGCAGTGGATCCCCGGGGATACCCATTGTTATATGTCGGCCAAGGCCTCAATGAAAGCGGCAAAATTGGCTATAGGATTTTCAGCCTTATTGACAGCACGCAGCTGTGCTTCATAAGCGGTGTAGACAGTTTTGCTTTTAGAAGCTGGGGAGCCTTTGATGGAGCACCTTTAATCAACAAGGACAGTGATACAATGGTACTGGGAGGAGAGAATGGATTGCTCTACAAGGTGAAACTCAATACGCAGTTTGACCCGGAGCAAGGAATAATCTCTGCAGCGCCAGATATCACTAAGTATAGATATAAGATTAAGGGCAACCCGCATCAAGGGATAGAAAACTCGGTGGCAATATACAAAGATATCATCTATTTTGCAGACAATGGCGGCAGCATACAGGCAGTCAATCTCAACAGCTTACAGCCTTTATGGACTGCGCCGAAGACGGATGATACCGACGCCACTATTGCAATCAAGGTGGAAAACGGAATACCTTATCTTTATACCGGCTGCGAGGTAGATAAGCAAGGCAGCAAAGGAATAAGCACCATAAGAAAGATCCATGGATTGACGGGCGAAGTCATAGGGGCTGGAGCATTTCCATGCCAGTCTATTTTAGGAGAGAGTCCTGTAAACGGCGGCTTGCTGGCGAGTCCGGTTATAGGGAAAAACGCTTTGGAGGATACGGTAATCTTTACTTTGGCGCGATACGAAAAGCTCTACAAAGGATTGATGATTGCCTTGAACTCTGAAAATGGTCAAGAGCTGTGGAGATGGGAGATGCCTAACTACAGTTGGTCTTCTCCAGTGGATGTGTATGATGAAGCAGGAAATGGCTACATCATACAAGGGGACTCTATAGGCAATCTCCACCTGCTGGACGGAAAAACAGGCAGTGTGCTGCACAGTCTAAAACTGAACGGCAACATAGAAAGCTCTCCGGCGGTATTTAACGACTATCTCGTCATTGCCACAAGAGGCGGGACTATTTATGGGATAAAGATCAAATAAGATTGGGTATTACGCTCCAAAATAAGTTAAAGAGCAAGGTACTTGTATTTGCAACAGATACTCGACTTGTTTTGTACAAGTGCGCTTGCTCTTTGTTGCTATGTGCACGCTCAAAGTAAGTAAATAGTCGCTTAACTATCGGGCGTAGCTGTATCAAAGCTGGTTGAGTATGTTTTGGTGCAGTTATTAGGCTTAAGCTATTCTCTGCGAAGGAAGGCTTAAAAAGTTCGTAATCCTTGACACGATGTCAAGGGCGCCTCAAGGGTCACGGATGGCCCTTTTGAGGCGGTAGGACTTTTTCAGTCTTTCGAGCAGCTAAGAATAGCTTATGACTAATACCCCTGTCAGCACAATATACCAACCAGCTTTGCACACTTTGAGCGTAAAGTATCACATATTCAACGCCTCGCTGAGTTTTCTGATCTTATCCATAACCCTGTCAGCCTCGATGCCCTGCAAGGGGGTAGGCTGATAGTTGTTGCGGTTCTTTACCGAGGATACCGAGACAGGTATGACCTGCCCTTCATCTGCCTGCAGCATCTTATCCTTGAATTGGAAGCTGTGCTGATATATGTATGCATCCTTGTCGCTTGGATTCTTATTGCCTCCGAAGCAGAAGTTTCCTAAGCTGTATACGATGTTCTTGCCCTTATAGGTTTCTATGCCTTGCAGTACATGGGGGTGATGCCCCAGCACCAAATCTACGCCTAGGTCGATGCAGTAATGCCCTAAATCCTTCTGTACGGCATTGGGGGCATACTTTCTTTCCTCTCCCCAGTGGAAGCTTGCAATAATGAGATCCGCTCCTTGGCCTTCCAGGCGCTCTACAGCTTTTTTGATTTCAGCTTTCTTTTGCTTGCTGTTGTCCCAGCCTACAAAGCCTATCATACCGATTTTTATGCCCTTTATTTCCTGCATATAGCTATGCTCAAATCCAAAGTAACCTACATTTGCTTTTGAAAGGTTTGAGACTGTATCCCAATAGCCCTGTTCCATATAATCGAACATGTGGTTGTTGGCCAGGTTCACAGCTTCAATACTCCCCTGCTTCAGCACCTCTGTATAATCTGCAGCTCCCTTGAATCTGAACTGCTTCTCCGCTTTGATGGAGGCATTTGTCAGGGGTCCTTCCAGATTGACTATGGTCAAGTCATCCTTTTCAAATATAGGCTTAACATTTTTCATAAAATATGAATAATTCCTCTTTTGCATCGCTGCCTCATGGTCAAAGCTGTTGGTATAAGAAGCATCTGCATCCCTGCCTAAGGTGACGTCTCCTGCGGCACTGATGGTGATGGTGCTCCAAGGCTCCTCTATTTGCTGCTCGGTATCAGCAGATACGATGATGGCTAATACGGTTGAGAGCACAAATGAAATAATGATGAGCCATACTATAAACAAAATTATGGTTTGTCTTTTAAACATTGAACTACCTCCCTCTTTTCCAATATATGAACAAGCCCCGAAATAATATGTTTAAGTTATTAACTTTTATGCAGGGGTTTATTCAGAAGGGAGGAAAAAGGCATTAAAAAAGACTGTTGAATTACTCAACAGTCTAATGCGTCTAAAAGGATTCGGAATACTTCTTTGCAAAATATTCGATAATGTCACTTCGTCGGATGATTCCAATAAAAATGCCGGTGTCATCTATGACAGGCACGAAGTTCTGTGAAACTGTCAGTGAGATGAGATCCTCAATGGAGGATGTGATTTTTACAGGTTTGTTGTGGACTCTCTGCGGAACATCCTTCAGCAATACCTTTTCTGTATTTTCAAAGCACAATCCCGGTGTATTTTTCAGCTTCCAAAGCAAATCACCTTCCGTTATTGTACCTTCATATTTCCCGCTGTTATCTATCAGAGGAATTGCGCTGTATCTGTGATGCTCCATCTTCTCCAAGGCCTGCCTCATGGTATTTTTGGGAGAAAGATAAATAGTCTCTGACTTTGAAACAAGGAAAAAAGCTACATTCATGTAGTTTACCCGCACCTTTCCTTATGCAAATTTAGTTCTTAGCTTTATTATATCATTTTGCTTCATACTTTGTAGTTTATATAGGGCCGATTAATTGTAATATTTTTGTCTCAAGAGCTATAGAGCTTGATTTATCTCGATTTTCTCTACTGCAGCCTTCACTCCGTAGTAGTTGGTTCCCCATACGCCGAGTATGATCATGATTCCTCCGGCCAGCTGATACCAGTAGAAGGCTTCGTGTCTGATAAATACGCCTGCCAGTATGGAAATTACAGTGGTCAGGTTTGAAAAAACTGCTGAGCTTGATGCAGTCAGCTTTGAAAGCATATAGTTCAGCATAAAAAATGCGCAAATGGATGAAAGTATGCCTAAGTACAGTATTGCAGAGACTGCCTGCAATGAATGAAAGCCGGCGAAATAGCTGCTTAAGCTTCCTTGTATCCCACTGTTGAAGATTGCGACGCCATTGAAAAATATGGCTCCAACCCACATCATAATAAAGGTGATTTCCACCGGGGTAAAGTGTTTAGAAAGCTTTCTGGATAATATATTGTACGTTCCTCCGGACAATACAGCACCCAATAAAGCAAGGATGCCAACCAGGCTTCCTTTGGCACTTAAGTTTCCTGACATAGCTATTATGAACAAAACACCCAAAACTGATACTGCAATGAATATGCTTTGCATCTTATTTGGACTTTCCTTCAAAAAAGGCACTGCCATAAGGGTGACAACCACCGGTATCAAAGCAATCATCATACCTGCTTGTGAGGATGAAGTCAGCTTGACGCCTATGGTTTCAAAAATGAAATAGGCAATGGGTTGAAATAAGCATAGCAGTAAAAGCTCCTTTATAGGTTTATTCTTCAAATTCACTTTTATGACACCAACCAAAGCCAGCACGCTTAACACCAAGGATGCCAAGGTGAAGCGGAAGGCAAGGAGATGAAAGGTTCCAAAGCTTTCCAAGGCTTGTTTGGTGAACATAAAGGACATCCCAAATATCGTCGAAACTATTACACCTGCAAAATAAGGCAAATATTTGCTGTTTTTCATAGGTACCCCCAAAAACAATAATTGACCCTCAAATATTTTAACAGATAAGTATTGTAAAGTCCATTTGTAGGAGACGTCAAAATATGATAAATAAAGTTTGACTCAATAAAACAAGTGTATTAGAATGAGTATGTAATATAAAACGGGGAGCTGAAGGAATTCGGCTGAGAGGGAGCTAGACCGCTCCGACCCATACAACCTGAACTGGGTAATGCCAGCGGAGGGAAAGAACATGCGTATTTGCGTATAGACTCTTTATCTGCTGCGGATAAAGGGTTTTTTTTGTTTTTCCTTTGCTCATACTATTTGAAAGGAGGTAATAAAATGGCAGTTGTAAATGTAAGCCTTCAGGTTTTGCCCCGTGTCAGCGATGATCGAATCTATGACGTCGTTGACAAGGTAATCGCATATATAGATTCTTGTGGAGTGAAGTATGAGGTAGGCCCTATGGAGACCACCATGGAGGGAGAACTGGAGTACTTGCTGAGCATTGTAAAAGAGGCTCAGGAGATTTGTGTTAGAGAAGGAGCTACCAGGGTTATGTCTATGGTAAAGATAGATTATAAGCCAGAGGGTGTGACAATGGATGAAAAGATTGCGAAATATAGAAAATAGTATAATTCCCGCAGTGTTTTTTGCAGTGCTGCTGCTGATCTGGCAGTTGTCTGTAGATTTGGGTGCCATCCCCCGTTTTGTGCTCCCAACACCTACGGACATCGCAAGCACCTTGGTGAAAATTATGCCGGATATAGCGGAACATACCGTTGTGACATTGACAGAAGCATTTATAGGGTTCATGACAGCGATTTTGCTGGCACTGATTTTAGCGATACTGATGGATAGTATAAAAGTCATCAAGAAAGCGGTATATCCTATATTGGTAATATCACAGACGGTTCCAATCATTGCTTTGGCCCCATTGTTCGTCATTTGGTTCGGCTTTGGCATGCTGCCAAAGGTGATTGTAGTAGTTCTTGTATGCTTCTTCCCTATTGTTGTCAGCTTACTTGATGGATTGTCCTCTGTGGACCAAGATACCATCAATCTGCTGAAATCCATGAAAGCGAGCAGACTTCAGATATTCAGACTGGTTAAGTTTCCGGCAGCCATGGTCAGCTTTTTTTCAGGGCTCAGAATAGCAGCTACATACAGCATTATGGGTGCGGTAATTGGGGAATGGCTGGGAGGCAAGGCGGGCCTGGGCTTGTATATGATAAGAGTCAAGAACTCCTTTGCCTTGGATAAGACCTTTGCAGTTATTCTGGTAATAGTCGTTTTAAGCATGCTTGTATTTTACGCAATAAAACTGATACAAAGATTGGTTATGCCTTGGAGTATCGAGACGGAAAGAAATAGGAGGTAAAAAAGTGAAAAAGTTTACAGTCATACTTGGTATTTTATTAATAATTGCACTAGGCGTTACAGGGTGTGCACAAAAGCAACCTCAAACACCAGCGGCACCAGCAACACCTCAAGAATTGCAAAAGGTAACGGTAATATTGGATTGGGTGCCAAACACAAATCACACAGGAATGTACGTGGCACTAGAAAAGGGCTACTACAAGGAGCAAGGCCTTGATGTTGAAATCATCCAGCCTACAGAAGGCGGCAGTGCCGACTTGATAGCTGCAGGCCAAGGACAGTTCGGCATCAGCTACCAGGAACAGGTTACTACTGCAAGGACAGCAGAAACACCTTTGCCTATAAAAGCTATAGCAGCAATCATACAGCATAACACTTCGGGCTTCGCATCTCCAAAGGAAAAAAACATCGTAACACCGAAGGATTTTGAAGGAAAAAAGTACGGCGGTTGGGGCTCACCTGCTGAGGTAGCTATGTTGAAAGGCTTGATGGAAAAGAGCGGAGCTGATTTCTCCAAGCTGGAAATGATAGACATCGGGGCAGCAGACTTCTTCAGCAGTGTACAAGGCAATGTTGACTTTACTTGGATATATTACGGATGGGATGGAAAGGCTGCAGAGCTGAAGAACTTCCCGCTTAACTTCATAAAAATGCAGGACATAGATCCAAATCTGGATTTCTACACACCTGTTATCATAGCTAGTGAAGATTTGCTTAAGAACAATCCTGAGCTTGCCAAGAAGTTCCTTGCAGCAACTGCGAAGGGATATCAAGACAGCATCAGCAAGCCTGAAGAGGCAGTAGAAGCATTATTAAAGCATGCACCTGAGACTGACAGGGCATTGGCAGTAGAAAGCCAAAAATATCTTGCTGATCAATATATAGCAGATGCGCCACGTTGGGGTGAAATGAAGCTTGAAATGTGGGAGAATTATGCAACTTGGATGTTTAACAATAAATTGATTAATACAAAACTAGATGCAAATGAGGCATATACCAATGACTACCTGCCGCAATAACAACGAAATAAAACTGGAAGTAAGAAACATCAATAAGACCTTCGAGGACACCTCTGTCCTCGAAGGTATCTCTTTGCAATTAAGGGAAAAGGAGTTTGTCTCCATACTGGGACCCAGCGGCAGTGGGAAAAGTACCATTTTCAACATCATATCCGGCTTGTTAAAGCCTGATGCAGGAGAAGTCCTGATTGAAGGCGAGAATTTCACGGGACGGACCGGCAGAGTAAGCTATATGTACCAAAAGGACTTGCTGCTGCCATGGCGCAGGGTAATTGATAATGCCGCCCTTCCCTTGATCGTAAAGGGAATGAAAAAACAACAGGCTAGGGAACTGGTAAGCCCGCTTTTTTCTGTGTTTGGCTTGGAGGGCTTTGAGTACAAGTACCCTTTTCAGCTTTCGGGAGGTATGAGGCAGCGGGCAGCATTGCTTAGAACTTATATGTTCTCCAAGGATATCATGCTTTTGGATGAGCCTTTTGGAGGTTTAGATGCGATCACTCGTGCAAAGATGCACCAATGGCTGCTGGATGTACTTCAGCAGTTGGATGCTTCGGTACTTTTTATTACCCACGATATTGAAGAGGCTATATACTTGTCGGACAGGATCTATATACTGTCTGAGCGGCCTGCCGTTGTAAAGAAGGAAATCCAAATAAATCTTAAGAAACCCCGGGACAGAGAGCTGCTGATTTCAAAGGAATTTACAGACCTCAAAGCAGAGATACTGGGGTTGTTATAAGGAGAATGTTTTATGGCTATATTTGATAGGATTGCGGACAGCTATGACAGCTGGTACCTTACAAAGCTGGGCAGCTTTGTGGATAAGGTGGAGACAGACCTTGCCTTCAGTATGTTTGGACTATACCCCGGCATGAAGGTCTTGGATGTAGGCTGTGGTACGGGCAATTTCAGCATTAAGCTGGCACAGCAGGGCTGCAAGGTAATTGGAATTGATATATCTGATGAGATGCTTGATATTGCAAGGCAAAAGGCAAAGGAATCAGGGCTGGATATAGAATTCTATAATATGGATGTATACAAGCTGGGATTCGAGGATGGACAGTTTGATGCAGCTTTTTCTATGGCAGCCTTTGAATTTATAGAGAAGCCGCGGACAGCCTTGGAGGAGATGATGAGGGTTGTCAAGGATGGCGCTCAAGTATTTGTAGGAACCATAAGCGGTGATTCCAAGTGGGGGCAGCTTTACATGAGCGAGCCATTGAGAAGCAATAGCGTGTTTAAGTATGCATGCTTTAAAACCTTGGAGGACTTAAAGAAGCTGAATCCGGAAAAGCTGGTCAAAAGCGGACAGTGTCTTTTCTTGCCGCCGGAAGTAAAGGAAGATGAGATTACAATGGAAATGGAGATGCAGCTGTCCAAGACAGAAAAGGGGGGCTATATATGTGCCCTGTGGAGCAAGTAGCATCCTGCCAATTGTCTTTTATACCTATACAGAGCCAGGACTATTTGGCAGATATCGAGAGAGTCTTAGGTTTAATTAAGACCTATGAATTGGAATACTGCATTGGTGAAATGTCTACAATAATCAAGGGCAGCAAGGTAAAAATCATGGAGCTTATAAGCTGTATTTATGACCTGATGTCCCCTGAGTGCAGCTTTATCTTGGATATAAGATTATCCAATACCTGTGGCTGCAGCACCATATTGTAGAATTATAGGGATTTATATACAAATTTATTGTTTGAATTCTGAAAACTTAAATGCTATAATAACATTTTGTAAGCTATTATTAAGCAAGGGGAAATGATTATGATTCCAAGGGTGCTCATAGTTGATGATGCTGGTTTTATGCGGAGAATGCTGGTTAACATTCTTTCTGAAGGCGGTTTTGAGGTGGTAGGCGAAGCGGACAATGGAGTGGACGCTGTTGCACTCTACAAACAACTGAAGCCGGATGCCGTGACCATGGATATAACCATGCCAGCAATGGATGGCATCGCTGCTTTAAAAGAAATATTGGCATATGATAAACAGGCAAAAATCATTATGTGCAGCGCTATGGGCCAGCAGTCTATGGTGGTAGAGGCTATTAAGCTGGGGGCTGTAGATTTTGTAGAAAAGCCTTTTCAGACAGATCAAGTGGTAAAAGCAATCAATAAGGCATTAAATTTATAAGGTATATCAAGCACTGATTAATATGACAATTGTCATGTCAATCAGTGCTTTTATTCATTATAAAAGCTTATAGTGTTTTTATATGATAGTAGTGTGATAAAGAAGCAGCAAGGAGTGATATTTGTGGTTGTAGAAATTAAGAATCTGGTCAAAAGATACGGGGACTTTTTGGCGGTTGATCATATTGATCTATCCATAGAGGATGGAGAAATATTCGGGCTGCTGGGCCCAAACGGAGCAGGTAAAACAACGACGATAAATTGCATGATTGGCATGCAGAGGCAAGATAAAGGGAAGATATTTTTGTTTGGCAAAGAGTTTAACGGCAGTGAGCCGGACATCAAGAAACATATCGGAATCGTTCCGCAGGATTTGGCATTGTATATGGATCTTACCTGCTACGAGAACGTTAGTTTTTTTGCTAAGCTCTATGGCCTCAAAGACGGTTTGCTTAAGAGCAGGGTGCAGGAAGCCCTGGAGTTTACGGGGCTGTGGGATAGAAGAAAGGATTTGGCCAAGAAGCTTTCGGGTGGTATGAAAAGAAGGTTGAATATTGCTTGCGCAATCGTGCATCAGCCAAAGCTTATCATAATGGATGAACCCACTGTAGGAATAGACCCTCAATCCAGAAACCATATACTCCAATCCGTAAGGGAATTGAATAAAAAAGGCTCCAGCATAATATACACTTCTCATTATATGGAAGAGGTAGAGGAGCTTTGCAGCAGAATTGCTATAATGGATCATGGCAAAGTCATTGCGCAGGGCACTAAGGAAGAGCTGAAAAGCTTTGTTACGGTAGAGGAAAAGACAGAGATAGAGCTGTCATCCATAAACTATACACTGGTTGACAATATCAAACAGGTGTCCGGTGTGAAGGAATGTGTATTCAACGACAGCAAACTCATGGTGATTTCAGAAAAAAACAGCAAGAACCTGAGCAGAATTATTGATTGCATAGCAGCAACTGATGTAGACATACTTTCTATGAATATTGAAAAGCCCACATTAGAAACAGTGTTTCTGACATTGACCGGCAGAACGCTTAGGGATTAGGGGGTGGAGGCATGAAGGCTCTAAATATAGCATACTACACAATACTGAGAAATTTCAGAGACTACAAAACCCTAGCCATGATGCTGATGCTGCCTATTATGTTGATCCTAATAATGGGCAGTGCCCTGAGCGGCGTTTTTAATCCCAGCGACATAAGTGCCACTACTATATGCTACCTTGATGAGGATGGAAAGCATATGTCTCAGGTTTTTGAAGAGTTTCTGGATTCTGATGAAATTTCAAAACTCATCCGGTATAAGAATGTTGCTACAAAGGAAGAAGCATTCAGTCTTATAAAGAACAGAGAGGCCTCCGCACTTATCCTATTGCCTGACAATCTTACTGATAACATTCAGAGCGGTCATAAAGCGGCAATAGAGGTGTACAGCAGCAGATACAACAGTTTTAGTGATTCTGTGGTGGAAAGTGTTCTGAATGGATTTGTCAACGGCACAAATGCGCAGCTGACTTTAAACCAAATGGGTGCTGCCATAGGGTATCAAATATATGATAATACCCAAGAGACATCCGTAACAGCCGAAGGAAATGCCCCAAGGGCTATAGACTATTACTCTGTTACGATGCTTGTAATGACGATAATGTATGGAACATCTTATGGCAATTATGCCTTGAAAGAGGAAAAACACCTTAATACAAGCATAAGGCTGGCCAGCGCCCCAATCAACTATTTCCAGGTTGTACTGGGCAAACTGGCAGGCAGTGTTATTACAGTATTTCTTCAGACGATGGTGCTGATCCTTTTTACCAAGTTTGCATTTAATGTTAATTGGGGTCAAGACATAGGCTTTATTATATTCGTATGCTTCTCAGGCAGCCTTATGGCTGTAGGCTTGGGGATGATGGTTTCAAATCTTGGCAAAAACCCACAAGTCACAGGTGTTGTTCTGAACCTTGGCGTAAGCATCACCACTTTCATAGCAGGGGGATACTTTCCGACAAGTCAGATGGGTCCTGCTCTTGAAAAGCTCGGACATATTTCTCCTAACTACCTGGCGCAACAGGCTATATTCAACACAATATACGGAGGCTCTGCGATCCAGACAACCAATGCAATGCTTACCATCTGGGCGATTGTGGCAGCAGCTTTTGTAGTGGCAGGTTTGACCGAGAGGAGGAGCACAAATTGACAATTTTTATTAACAACTTGAAAAGGTTATCAAGAGATAAGTTTGCCGTCATTATGATGGTTGTACTGCCTACCATATTCATTGCCGTCTCAATGTATGCACTGGGTGGAGGAACACCTCTAAATGTAGCAGTTATTGATAAGGACAACACGGAGCTTACCTCAATGCTGAAATCAGAACTTCAAAGCAGCACTAATATTATTGAGGTGCAGGAGAAAGATATCAAGCAAATGCTTATAAACGGCAAGCTGGACTATTCTATAAGCATTGATGATGGATTTACAGAGGCTCTGATAAATGGAAAGGATGTCAAGCTGCAATCTGTCAGCCTAAAGGAAACCAATTCATCGGTACCCATAAAGTTTTTTGTAAACAACTTTGTAAACTCCGCAAAAAATATTGCTGCAGCGGCAAAAGGCAGCGAAGCAGATTTTTACAAGGGCATGGAGTTATATGCCAGCAAGATTGTATCAGTTGATTACAGCAAAATAGAAAACGCAGAGGTTGATACAAAGCGTAATACGCTTTTAAGCTTTGGGTTCATGGTGATGTTCATGCTTTTCCTGTCAACCAATGCATCAACCATGATATTAGAAGACAAGCAATTCAAAACGTACGGCAGAGTGTTATCCAGTCCCATATCAACCAGAAGCTATTTTTTACAAAACCTCTTAAGCTATATCGTAATAACTTTGGCACAGATTAGTATTATATTCTCCTTGTTGGTATTTGTTTTTAAAGCGGATTTAGGGCCATCGGTATTTAACATATTGGTTTTGTTCTCTATATTTGCCTTGACCTCCGTAGCGCTGGGTTTGGCG
>Ga0196972_1000408_pt1 | contig 23774 bp, 21 predicted proteins | sample S1v_2013CmetaG_FD_148618 | JGI IMG/M metagenome (GOLD analysis project Ga0196972, IMG submission 148618) | Soil microbial communities from Anza Borrego desert, Southern California, United States - S1+v_20-13C | ecosystem: Environmental > Terrestrial > Soil > Desert | place: USA: California...
CATCGATGGGACGACCATTGCTGAGGGCGATATCGTCTTGGGATTGGCTTCCAGCGGCGCGCACTCCAACGGTTATTCGCTGATCCGTAAACTCATCGAGCATTCGGGCGTTGATATCAATAGTGACCCTGGCGGATTCTTTGCAGGAACAAGCTTGCGTGATGTTGTGATGGCACCTACGCGCATCTACGTGAAGCCGCTACTCAAGCTGATGCAGGCATTACCGGTTAAAGGCATGGCCCATATTACTGGCGGAGGTTTGACCGAGAATATTCCGCGCGTACTGCCTGCAGGACTGACCGCAGAGCTTGATAAAAACAGTTGGCAGCTACCACCGCTTTTCCGATGGCTGCAGCAGCAGGGCAACATGGAGGCTGGCGAAATGTACCGCACCTTCAACTGTGGCATTGGCATGGCGGTGATCATTGGAGCTGAATACGCAGAAACCGCGGCTAAGCTTCTGCAGGCAGAAGGTGAGCAGGTCTACACGATAGGCCGTATCCGCCCTCAAGCCGCGGACGAAGCGCCCACCATCGTCGTCTGATTGAATTTGTAGCAGGGGCCATGGCTTCCTGCTTTTTTGAAGGAACGTGGATTGATGATGCTCAAGAATACGATTGCCAGGACTCTCCTGTTTTGCTGCTTGTGCGGCCTGGCTGCGGCAGCCTCTGCCGCGCCTAAGCAGATCAAGCTGGTGTATGAGGCAACGCGTAACGGCCAGCCTTTCGCGACCGTGACCGAGACCTTCAAGCAGGAAAACGGCCGCTACCGAATCGAAAGCATTACCGAAGGGCAGGGCGTCTATGCTCTATTCGGCAAGCGCACCCTGACAAGCGAGGGGGAAGTAACGCCGGAAGGGCTCAAGCCCTCCAAATTCGTCCTAGATCGCGGTGACAATCCGAAGAAATCGCTCTCCGCCAATTTTGACTGGGCTGCCAGCAAGCTCACCATGCTGGTCAAAGGCAAACCTGTTACGGCCCCGCTGGAAAAAGGTACGCAGGACCTGACTAGCTTCGTCTATCAATTCATGTTCAAACAGCCTTCCGGAGACCTGCTCAAGCTCCCGGTTACCACAGGCAAAAAGCTCAACATATACGAGTACAAGGTGACCGCCCGTGATATGCCCGTAAATGTGCCTGCAGGCAGCTTCAAGACGATTCACCTGGTCAACGCTAAGGTCGAAGAGCCAGATGACCAGAAGGAGTTGTGGCTTGGGACAGAAAGCCACTATCTGCCGGTACGCCTGATCGCTTACGATGACGGTACCAAGCTAGAGCAGCGCCTGATCAGCCTGCAAGTCGAGTAAACTCTTTCCATTCCTGACAATTGGGCTGCTTTCAGTCCGCACCTATGCACAATATCAATCCTAACCTTTTGCGGCTGGCGGCCGTGGCGCTAGCCGATGTATTGACTAAATCCGGTCCTGCTGACGTAAAACTGGGCCGGTTCTTCAAGGATAACCGTGAGCTCGGAGTGAAGGACCGCGTATTCGTTGCCGAGTTGGTCTATGGTGTATTGCGCCGCAAATCCCTTCTGGCTTTCCTGGCTGATGGCGAAGATCCGCGCAAGCTGCTGCTGGCATGGCTGTTGAGGGTCCAAGGCATGAGCTTGCGTGAGCTCGACAGTGTGCTGAACAAGCAGCAGAAGGAATGGGCGCAAGCGATCAAGGCAAAATCTGTGGAAGACATAGACCCGGCGATGCAGGCTGATGTGCCGCCATGGTTATGGGAATCCTTGACAGCCCAATATGGCGAAGCAGAAGCCTTGGCCATTGCACGCAGCCTGCAGCTATCCGCACCCTTGGATCTGCGGGTCAATATTCTCAAGGCGACACGCGAAGAGGCGATTCAGAAATTAGGCGGCGAGCAAAAACAGGTAGGCCCAACGCCACTCTCACCCCACGGCATCCGTATGCCTGAAAAGATGAATATCAGCCGTGATCCCTTATTCATCGATGGCAAGATTGAAGTGCAGGATGAAGGTAGCCAACTGCTGGCACAATTAGTCGCACCTCGACGTGGTGAGATGGTCGCCGACTTTTGCGCAGGCGCGGGTGGCAAGAGTCTTGCCATTGGTGCGTTGATGCGTAATTCAGGACGCATCTATGCGTTTGATGTGTCGGAAAAGCGTCTGCAGAATCTGGGCGCGCGGCTCAAGCGCTCTGGGCTTTCCAATCTGCATAGCCAACTGATCAGTAGCGAGAATGATCCTAAGCTCAAGCGGCTGCAGGGGAAATTCGATCGTGTTTTGGTGGATGCGCCGTGCAGCGGCTTGGGTACCTTACGGCGGAATCCCGACCTCAAATGGCGGCAGACGCCTCAGGATATCGAGGAGCTCACGGCAAAGCAGCAATCGATTCTTGGGCGCGCTTCCAGGCTCGTCAAGAACGGCGGCAAGCTGGTGTATGCGACCTGTAGTTTATTGAAAGAAGAAAACGAGCAAATCGTCGAGGCATTTTTGAGCGGCCATCCTGAATTCAAACTGCTGAATGCAAGCGAGATACTGGCGCAACAACAGATACCATTGGATACTGGCCATTACCTGAAGCTTTTGCCACACATTCATCATACCGACGGGTTTTTTGCCGCAGTTCTCGAACGCACAAGCTAGGAGCTGAACATGAGATGGCTGTCCTTGAATGCGCAGATTTTCATGGGGGCGGCCCTTGGTCTGCTGATCGGTTGGGGAATGACTGGTGCCCCTGATACACCTGTGAAAGGTGGCATTCTTTACGCCAGCGATATCGTCGGCGGCATATTTATCGACTTGCTCAAAATGGTATTGATTCCGCTGGTCTTTACCTCTATTGCCGTTGGTGTGGCTAATCTGCAAGCGCATAGGCAAATCCATCGCGTCTGGCTCACAACGCTACTATTTTTTGCCGCTACCTCAATGTTGGCGGTTACATTGGCGCTGATCGTGAGCAATATTGTCAAGCCTGGCACGGGCCTGGATATTGCCATGTTCCAGGAGTCTATGGGGAGCTTCAAGGTAAGTGAAATGACCTTACCCGAGTTCTTCTCTAATTTTCTACACAGCTTGTTCCAGAATCCGTTTGCTGCCTTGGCAGAAGGCAATGTATTGGCCGTGCTGATTTTCGCACTGCTGGTCGGGATTGCACTGGTCATCGGCGGGGATCGCTATCGCAATATCCTGCTGCTGTTGCAGGAGCTGCTGGAAATGGTGCTGCGCATTGTTGGCTGGATCATGCGGCTAGCACCACTTGGCATCATGGCGCTATTGATCAAGCTCGTGGCAACGCAAGATACCGCCGTGCTGGGTAGCCTGGGTACGTTCGTCACCATGGTCGTTGGAGCTACGCTTTTCCATGGAGTGATCATATTGCCGATGATTTTGTACGTAATTACCGGCATGACACCACTGAAGTTCTGGCTCGGTGCGCGAGAGGCCCTGATTACCGCGTTTGCCACCAGCTCAAGCTCGGCTACTTTGCCGATTACCCTACGTTGTGTGGAGCAGCACCTGCATGTCAAACGTGAAGTGGCAGGCTTTGTTGTGCCGCTCGGTGCTACGGTCAATATGGATGGCACGGCGCTTTATGAAGCTGCAGCAGCGCTGTTTGTGGCAAACCTCGTGGGCATAGAACTTAATCTGGTGCAGCAGCTGATTGTGTTCTTCACGGCCATGATTGCTGCAGTCGGTGCTCCAGGTATTCCTAGTGCAGGCATGGTGACCATGGTCATGGTGCTGCAATCGGTAGGGCTGCCTGCAGAAGCCATTGCTATCCTGCTGCCCATCGACCGTGCGCTTGATACGTTACGCACAACGGTCAATGTTGAAGGCGACATGATCGGCAGCGTGGTGGTGCAAAAACTGGTGAAAAGTTAGGCGAGGTTCTCCTGCCGGTGCTCAAGTTTTTCCATCCCGCGCATACTCAGGGAATATACGGCAGGGACCACTACCAAGGTGAGCAAGGTAGAGGAAATCATGCCGCCGATGACCGCTACCGCCAAGGGCCCATTGGTTTCGGCACCCGCCCCGAAGCCAAGCGCAGCTGGCAATAAGGCTAGGATGATGGTGAGAGACGTCATCAACACAGGGCGAAGACGGATTGGGCAGGCCTCCCTTAGCGCCTCATCGATTTGCATGCCTTTTTCACGTAACTGATTCGTCAAATCCACGAGCAGAATCGAATTCTTTGCCACTAGGCCGATCAGCAAAACCAGGCCAATCATTGAGAAGATATTGAGCGAATGCCCTGTCAGCCATAGCGCAATGATGCCACCGATAATGGCCAGCGGCTGCGCCAGCATGATGATGAACGGCTGCAGGAAGGAATTGAACTGGCTGGCGAGCACCATGTAAAGCAGGACCAACGCCAGTGTGAACACGAAAGTCATGTTATTGACCGTCTTTTCCAGCTCTTCCGCCTGGCCGATCAAACGTACGGCGTAACCTGGAGGCATAAGCTCGGCCGCTGCCGATTCAACGACATTCACTGCCTCACCAAGTGGTATGGAAGGGCTGGCATACAAAGTGGCCGCGTATTGCAAGTCGAAGCGGCCGATAACCGCAGCCCCTAGTTCCTGGCGGAACGTTGCCACACTGTCCAGGCGTACTAGGGCGCCGGAGGAACTGCGTAGATAGATCTTGGTCAGGTCGGCGGTCTGGTTGAGAGTGCCTTCCTTCGCCTTGAGCCGAATGTCATAGCGCTGACCATCACCCGGTTCATCATTGAATTTGGCGACGTCTATTCCGCCTGTGTAGAGGCTGAGTGCAGTCGCAATATCACTGCCTGAAATGCCAAAGCTTGCCGCTCGTACGCGATCAATACTCATCACAAGCTGGGGCAAATCAAGCTCAAGATCCAGATCTACCTTACCCATGCCTGGCACGTTTCCAAGCTGCCCTTGCAAGGTTTTGGCGAGCTGTCCCACCTGTTGTAGATTAGGTCCGGAAAGGTTGAACTGCAGTTTTTCCGGGCGCTGTCCGCCGACAATAGCTACGGGAGCTGGAAAGGCGCGAACTCCGGGAATGTCATCCAGCTGATCGCGGATATTGGCTATCAGATCCTGCTGGCTCAATTTGCGCTCGCTGCGGTCCTTGAGCCGGATATTCGCATAACCCTTGTTGACCTGACCCTGAGCGCCAAACCCGATGGTCGTGAAATAGCTGGCGATCTCATTCGGGTAGCCGGCCAGGACTTTTTCGACCATCTCCAGCCGGGTGTTGGTGTATTCAAGGCTGGAGCCAAGCGGTGTTTTGAAGGAAACCACAAACCGTCCTTCATCAGACTCCGGCACAAATTCTTTTTGCACCTTACTGAAAAAGAACCCACTGGATGCCACTACCAACAGGGTAAGTACAACTACCTTCCAGCGATGCCCTAGAGCCCAGCCGAGAATACGCACGTAGGCTGCGTCCATCCGTTCGAAGCTATGAGCAAGCCAACGATAAATGCCGCCGCGATGTGTCTCTGCCCTCAGGTAACGCGAGCACAGCATGGGCGTCAATGTCAGCGACACCATGAGGGATACCAGCACACCAAAGGTCACCACAACGGCAAAGGATTTGAAAAATTGGCCAATGATGCCTTCCATGAAGATCACGGGCGCGAAGATGCAGACCAGTGACAGCGTGGCGGCAATCACCGCAAATACCACTTCCCGACTGCCATTGACCGCAGCGGTAACCGCGCTCGCGCGCGTGGTTTTGGGCTGCATGGACATGTGCCGATAAATATTCTCCAGCACCACGATGGCGTCATCCACAACCACGCCGATGAGCAGCAGTAATGCCAGCAGTGTCATGGTGTTGAAAGTGAAACCGGAAAAGTACATGACTGCAACCGCGCCCAGCAGAGAAACCGGGATAGCGGTCGCGATGATCAGCGTGGAACGTACCGAACGCAGAAATAACCAGACAATCAGAGCGGCCAGCAATGTGCCCTCGATCAGATGCTCCTGCAGCGACCGCACGATCTCCTTAATGAACAGCGCATCATTGGTAGAGACATCGATGCGCATCCCAGGAGGCAAACTGGGTCGGATCTCTTCATCGAGCCTGCGCTCGACTTCATCAATGATGGCAACCGTATTGGCATTCGCTACTTTGACAATGCCCAGGCCAACGGCAGGCTCACCGTTGTAATGCGCAAGTTGCCGGAAGTCTTCCAGGTCGTCCTCGACTTCAGCGACTTCCTTGAGCCGTATCGGTGCACCGTCTCGATACACCACTACCATGTTTGCAATGTCGCGCACATTGTGGAATTCGAGATCCAGCTTGACCAGGTTCTCGGTTTTTTCCCCCACCAGGAAGCCGCCGGGCATCTGCACATGCTCACGGTCGAATGCCGAAATAAGGTCATTGGCGACGATGCTGTAAGCCGCCATGCGTTCTGGCAATACATTGACGCGAATGGTGCGGTCACGGCGTCCACCCAGGCGGACTTCGCCTACACCATTGATGGTTTCCAGCTTCTTCTTGATGATGTTGTAGCCATATAAATTCAGCTGCTGCGGTGTGCGATCGCCTCGCAGCGCAAGCCACATAATGGGCTGTGCATTGGTCTCCACTTTTTGCACGATAGGCGGGTCGATTTCCTCGGGCAGGCGCCGCAGCACTTGCCCCACTTTTGCCTGCACTTCGTTATAGGCAACATCGATATCCTTCTCCAGGGCGAAGGTCATGGTGACGACGGAGACTCCAGGAGATGAGCTGGATTGGATGTGCTCGATGCCAGGCGTCGTGTTGACTGCAGTTTCGATAATGCTGGTGAGGCTGGCATCCACGATATCCGGGTTGGCGCCGGGCAGAGAGGTGGTGATCGAGATGATCGGGAATTCAATATAGGGGAAGCGATCAACCCCAATACGCTGGTAACTGATGATGCCGAACAGCACCAGCAGCCCGGAAACCATCCAGGCCAGCACGTGACGTTTGATCGAAAGCTCAGGTAGGGTCATGCCTGGAGGTCAACCCTTGTCGGCATTTGTAGATGCATCCGGTTGGCCTTGCGGTTTATCTGATGGCACATCCTGGACCGTCACTTTTGCTTGATCAGTCAGGAATGCAGCACCATCGACCGCGACCAGCTCCCCTCCCCGCAGGCCCTCGATGATTTCCACTATGCCGGATTGGCGTACACCAGTCTTGACTTTGCGTTGATGCGCGAAGCCGTCCTGGATGACATAGACCACTTCGCCGGCAGGGCGTAGCACGATGCTCTGCTCGGGCACCACAACAGCATTGGCACGTTCGCCCAGGATGACCGTGCCATTGACGCTGGCGCCCGATTGCCAGCCCGGCTGATTGACGACATCCGCAATTACATCAATGGAACGGTTGGTTTCGCCAATCAAGGGTTTGAGTTCACGGATAGTGGAGATAACTTCTTCGGAGGAAGTCGGGGTGGACAGCCTGACCTTGAGGCCGGGCTGCAGTTTGGCCGCGATGCTTTCGGGGAAGGGTAGATGTGCTCGCAGACGCTGGTTGCTGATGATCTGCATCAATGGGTCGCCGACATTAACAAAATCGCCGGGCGAAACGATCTGCTTCTCTACCGTGCCATCGAGTGGAGACAATACGCGCGCCTTGGAGCCGGTGTGTTCAATACTGGCCAAACGGGAGCGTGCGCCTGCCAGCTGCTGCTTGAGTGCAGCGGCTTGAGTGGTAATGTCTTCCAGTGCGTTCTGCGAAATGAATTTCTTTTCTACCAGCGCCCGGTTACGCTCGACGACACGTTGCTGGTTTTCAAGCAAGGCCTGGATGCGCGCCACTTCCGCCTCAGCTTCACGACGCTGCAGGCTAAAATCGGTCGGGTCCAGCAAGACAATGGGGTCCCCTTTGTTGACCTTCTGCCCTGGATGGACCAGAACCCTGACCACGCGCGCAGCCACTTCAGCAGCCACGGTCGGATCGACTAAACCTTCTATGGTGCCCACCGCCTCTTCGCGGATTTCCAATGTGGTCGTTGTTGCCGAAACTGTGCTGACAATGGTGGTTTGTGACGTTTTTTTCGGTTTTTCTTCCTCTTTGCCGCAGGAAGCAAGCAAGAGGCCTAGGCACAAAGTTAACATCCAGCAGACACAGCGATGCAATGCAGGCAGGCGATGCTCAGTAGCAGCAGAACTCCTAGGCATGAGCCCGGCAGTATATCGATTGAATATGAACATGAATGGATAAGGCTTTTTAATTGATTGTAATTTTTGTCCAATCAAAGCATGGGCCTGGATCGGTCTTACGGCCTGGCGCAATGTCGGAATGGCCTACCACATCAGTAATGGGGTAAGCCTGCAGGAGAGCTGCCAACAACTTGTTCAGCACTGTATATTGCACTTCTTCAAAGCCTTCGGTATCGCAGCCTTCCAGCTCAATTCCGACCGAGAAATCATTACAACGTTCCCGTCCCTGCCAGGATGATAAACCAGCGTGCCAGGCGCGTTGCAGGCAAGGGACGAACTGGACCAATTTTCCGTCGCGCGGGATGAAGAAATGGGCGGACACCCGGTTTTGATAAATGCCGGCAAAGTACGGGTGCGCGTTTGGATCGAGGCTATTAGTAAATAATGCTGCAACATTGTTGCTGCCATATTGCCCCGGCGGGAGACTGATGTTGTGGACGACCACCATGGTGATGTCGGTATCCACTGGGCGTTCGTCGTAATTGGGAGATGCAATGAAATGCGCGGCTGGCAGCAGTCCTCGGGGGTCAATCTTCCATGCGCTCATAGATGTTATCCGATAAAATTCGCCCATTTGGACTGGGAGCCGGCAATGATCTTTTTGCAGCTTTTTATCATGTTGATAGTCATTCTAGTCGCTGCAGAGGTCTTTACCAATGCCCTTGAGCACCTGGGTGAGAAACTTAAGATATCGGAAGGCGTGACCGGTTCCCTGTTCGCCGCGGTCGGCACTGCCTTGCCAGAGACCTCCGTTCCACTGTTGGCATTACTGGCAGGCACACAGAATGCCCAGACCAATGAGGAGATCGGTGTAGGCGCCATCTTGGGCGCGCCGCTGATGCTGGGCACCTTGTCCATTTCGCTCATGGCTTTTGCGGTGCTGGCGAAGCGCGGCTGGAAGGGCTCATTCCATCCGGAGCGTACGGGATTAACGCGCGACCTGGATTTTTTCATCGTCGCCTTCGCGTTTGCCACGATCGCGCTTTATGTGCCACATGATCAGGACGCGATTCGCGCAGGCATTGGCTTCTGTCTGGTACTGGTTTATTTCATCTACATCATGCTGACTATCCGTGCCTCTAAAGGCTTGGTGGGCGAGGGGCATGCCACAGCTGCAGGAAGTCATATGTACTTGTGCAAGGTAGGGCTGCCGAACAACATGCCGGTCATTTGCCTGCAGCTGTTATTGGGGCTTGCGCTGCTGATCGGTGGCGCAAAAGGATTCATACATGGCGTGGAAGCCGCGGCACAAATCATCGGTATTTCCACTCTGCTGTTGTCGCTCCTGATACTTCCAATAGCAACCGAGTTGCCGGAGAAGGTAAATAGCTTTTTATGGGTGCGCCGGCGTAAGGACACACTGGCTTTCGGCAACATCACCGGCGCCATGGTGTTTCAGGGCACCTTATTGCCGGCTATCGGCATCATGCTTACCCCGTGGGAACCTCGTAAGGAAGTGGTCGCCGGCATCATTATTACCTTGATTGCCGCAATCTGGTTACGTCTGTTGATGAAACGCGGCGGTATCAAGGTCTGGCACCTGTGGGTCAATGGTGGTTTTTACCTGACCTATTTGGCCATTGCCCTGAGCTAATTAAGCGCCCTAAGCTAGGCGCTGCTTTCGTCGCTATCTTTGCTCAGTCCAAGTTTGGCTAGACGGTACCGTAGTGTCCGGAAGCTCACCCCCAGCAGTTTGGCTGCTGCTGTTTTGTTGTTGCCGGTTTTTTCTAAGGCATCAAGGATGAGCTGTTTTTCGACCTGATCTAGATAGTCCGGCAGCGGCAATCCCTGTAACTGATAAGCTGCGGCCGGCTCTTTTGCTTCATGTTCCAGCAGTAAATCCTCAGCCGTGATTACCTGACCGTTGCATAAGGCTAATGCCCGTTCCAGCACATTCTCCAGCTCGCGCACATTGCCTGGAAAATGATGCTGCTTGAGTAGAAGCACTGCTTTATGGTCCAGCTCGGGCACCGGTATGCCCATCAGCCGGCATTGTTTTTCCAGCAGGCTTTGCGCCAGTTGCGGAATATCTTCCGGCATCTCGCGTAATGACGGCATCTTAAGTTCAATGACATTAAGGCGGTAATACAGATCCTGACGGAAATTGCCGTTGTCCATCATGATCGCAAGATTACGATGAGTGGCGCTGATGATGCGGACATCCACACTTTCTTCCTGCGTGTCTCCCACCATGCGTACCTTTTTTTCCTGGATGGCGCGCAGAAGCTTGACCTGCATGGCGAGTGGGAGATCTGCAACTTCATCGAGGAATAATGTGCCGCCATTGGCGGCATGGAACATGCCCTCCTTATCCTGATTGGCGCCGGTGAACGCACCTTTCTTGTAGCCGAAGAACTCGCTCTCCATCAGGTTTTCGGGGATCGCCCCACAATTGACAGCAATGAAAGGCCCATCGCGGCGTGAGCTGTTGGCATGAATGAGTCGGGCGGCGAGCTCCTTGCCGCTGCCCGATTCCCCGCTGATATAAACGGGTGCCTGGCTGCGCGCCAGTTTTTCTATCATGCTGCGCACCTGCTTAATAGGCCCAGCTTCCCCGATAAGTTGGGAACCAATGGCTGGGGAGGATTCTGCCGCAGCTAAACGCAAGGCGGACTGTACCAAAGGGCGCAGTTGCTTGAGGGAGATGGGTTTGGTCAGGTAATCGAAAGCGCCGGCCTTTAGTGCAGTGACTGCGGTTTCCGCACTCCCAAACGCGGTGATGACGGCCACTGGCAAGCCGGGATAATGCTGGTTGATGTGCTTGACCAGGTCAAGGCCGTTGCCGTCAGGTAAACGCATATCCGTGAGACACAGCGCATAGGGGCGCTGCTTCAGCATGGCGCGCGCTTCCTCCATTGTTTTGGCACTGTCAGTGTCGATATCCATACGTTCTAGCGTGATGACCAGCAATTCACGGATATCGATTTCGTCATCAACGACAAGACAAGTCAATTTAGATGTCATCAGGTCGGCACTTTTTTGAGATGGATCAGGAACAAGCCACCCTGATCAGGGGCGACATACTGGATATTGGCGCCATTAGCTTCGGACAATTCGCGGGCAATATAGAGGCCTAGCCCTGTGCCCGTGCTCTCGGTAGTGAAGAATGGCTCGAAGAGATGTGGACGATCCTCCGGTTTGACACCAGGTCCATCATCCGCGATGGCTAGTCTGACACTGCGGCTATTTTCTGAAGCCTGCACGGTGAGGACCAGGCTACCGACTTTTTTCTTGCTGTGATGCCAGCCATTACGACAGACATTCCACAATATTTGATTCAAATGGCGCTGGTCAAAGGCAACGGGTGTTTTGCAGGTGCCTAGCTGGAGCTGGAAACAGACAGGTAGGATTTTCTCCGTCAGACAGAACTGCTCATGAAATTCTGCCAGGAAATCCTCCAGCACAATGGTTTCCTGCAATGTACGATCGCGCCGGTTCAGCTCCAGCACTTCCTTGACCATCTGATCCAGGCGCTGCACATTGTCACTAACGATATGCAGCAAATGCTGTGCATTGTCATCGTCGATTTCTTCCTGCAGCAGCTGACTGGCATGGCTGATGGCACTCAAGGGATTGCGAATTTCATGGGCGATGTTGCCAGTCAAGCGGCCTAAAGCTGCGAGTTTCATCTGCTGTGCCTGCACCTGCATCTGGCTCCAATCTTCGATGAAAATGACGGCACCTTGCTTACGATCGCTGCCGACGGGCATGAAACGCAGCCTCAATTCGCGATCTTCTACTGTAAATTTCGTTGTCCCCGGCCCGATTTCCCCGCCGTCCATCCAACGGCGCATGAGCACAGCAAGCTCAGGCGCGCATTCCTCCAGATGCCTTGCTTCCCATAACGGCTTGTTGCTGCCCAAAAGGCTTTCTGCCTGGATGTTGTGATGGCGCAGCCTGAAGTCCTTGTCGACGACCAGCACACCATCCTGCATCTCCTGAATGATGAGTTCATTCACTTGGGCTAGGTTCTGTAAATCAATGCCCCGTTGAGAGGCCAATTCCTCGCTCTGCAAGGTGCGCTTACCGAAGCTGTAGGCGAGCCAGGCAGTGGCGAAGCAGCTCAGGCTCAGCATCACAGCATGGGAATAATCGCTGTAGCGTTCGTTGTCGATCAATAGTTGATAGGACTGTTCAAGCAGCAGTGCGATAGTGGCGAGCGCTGCGTAGAATAAGGCTAGGCGGCCCTGGCTGATCAAGCTGGCCGCGGCGATCGCGACTACGAGTAATAAACCCAGACCACTTTTAATGCCACCAGCGGCGTGCATCAACACCACGATGAAGACAATGTCTGCAATCGTTTGCAGGGTGAGCAGGCGGTTGAACTTGGGCCATTTGATCCAGGTGAAGGTCAGTGCAGCAATCCCCACCAGCAGATAGACTACCGCTAGCCGGATATACAGCGGCCCATTGCTCTCGCTCCACCAATGATTGTTGCCACCCAGAAAAAAATACAGGCTGATGAGGATGCTGGCAATGATGAGGCGATAGAAGTTGAGTAGCCGCATGGAGTGCCAATAATTACTGTGCTGCCCAGCTGAGTAATTGCTGTCAAACATCAGGGCGGGATAGCTCACGGTGTTCTTCGCAGCAGTAGTATTGCCCTTCTTGCGCAATACTGTCCTCTTTGGGAATATGCAACCCACAGTGCCGACACTGCACCATAACTGCGGATTCAGCATTTCTGGAAGAGGCTGAGCCTGACCGAAGGCTGCGGCTATACCGCTTGATGATAAGAAAAAGCAGCCAGACGATGATTGCGAGTAATAAAATTTTCACCATACGTCCGTGTTACTCGCTGAATAAAAGAGATGCCTGATTGTAGCTAAAACACCGGCTGGAACAAAATTCAAACCTGTTATACTCCGAGCGGGTTTGTACTGCTGGCTGCAGCGCAAACTAAACCATATAGAACAAGTCATATTCAGGAATGGCAACAGCACAGGAACTCTCCGACTTTCTAACCCAGGTGGAGCGACGCGCGTTCAAGCAGACTGTTTATGCCGTTCGCGATGACCATGCTGCGCTTGATATTGTGCAGGATGCCATGCTCAAGCTGGCGGAAAAATATAGCAGTCGCCCGGCCAGTGAGTACCCCATGCTGTTCCAGCGCATTCTGCAAAACACCATGCGCGACTATTGGCGCAGGCAAAAGACGCGCAATCTATGGACGACGCTGTTTTCGTCCTTCGGCTCAAGCGATGAGGATGACGACGAGCGCGATCCGCTAGAAGTGCTGGGTTCGGAAGACACCTCAGATACTCCAGATACCCAGGTTGAGCGCAGCCAGACCATTGCTATAATTGAAAGCGCTCTGCAAGAATTGCCTGCCCGTCAACGTGAAGCCTTCGTCCTCCGTTACTGGGAGGATATGGATGTAGCGGAAACAGCTGTAGCAATGGGCTGCTCTCAAGGCAGTGTCAAAACGCATTGCTCACGTGCAGTGCGTGCATTGGCAGTGATACTCGAAAAAAACGGGATAAGCAGAGAGGAGCTCGGCAAATCGGGAGTTGAGCGATGATGGACGAAAAAAATACTGCGAAAGCAATTGTCAGCCTGCTGGATGAAAGTGCATCCAGGCTAGACTCAAATATTACGGACAGATTGGCCAGGGCTAGGGAACAAGCCGTCGGGAAGCTGGCTCAAGGTGCACGAACCGCGCGCGGCCACAATGGCCGGGCAGGCGCTGCCACCTTGTTCATGGATTATTTCACTCACCATCGTGTGTTTTCCTCGGCTGCCCTCGCGTGCAGTGCGCTCTTGATTGCCTTTGTGGCCACCCAACAATTCAACAAAGAAGCGGAAGGACAAGGCGATGCATTCCTGCTGGCATCTGAACTGCCGCCAGAAGCCTTTCTGGACAAGGAATTCCACACATGGCTAGAAGAAAGTTCGCAGCAATAATCCTGTTGTCTGGCCTGTTGTGCGGCCTATGTTATGCAGAAGATGAGGGTAAACCGCATCCTGCGTGGTCCCAACTCAGCGATACGCAGCGCGAGGTACTAAGCCCGCTCGGCACCGAATGGGACAATCTGCGCCCCTGGCAGCGTGAAAAGATGCTGGATATTGTGCGGGATTATCACAAGATGAGCCCGGAGCAGCAGCAGCGAGTACAGAAGCGCCTGACACATTGGAGCCGCATGACACCCTACGAACGCGAAAAGGCACGCGAGCGTTACCAGAAATTCAAGTCCCTGCCGCCTGAACAGAAGGAAGAGATCAAAAAGAAGTGGCAGTATTATAAGAGCCTGTCGCCAGCAGAGCGTGAGGTTTACCGGCGGCAGAATGCTGATACCTTCGGCGAAGACTTTCCAGATTAGCCTTTGAGTTCCCCTGGATTTTTTCGCCTGCTGGCAAGCCTGTTCTACGACGCTCTGCTGCTGTTGGCGCTACTGCTTGTTGCCACCTTCCTGTTTGTGATGGTATTCGGCGAAGCCACCCATCCACCTTTGCGTTATTTTCTGCAGTTCTATTTATGGTGTGTAGCGGGAGTGTATTTTTCCTGGTGCTGGTCACGGGGAAGAACACTAGCCATGCAGGCCTGGAAGATCCGTCTGGTGAATGCCCGCGGCGACTTACTCGCAATGCAACAGGCCATACAGCGCTATGTACTGGCCACAGCGGGACTGCTATGCGGAGGCATCGGCTTCTGGTGGGCGCTATTTGACCGGGACCGCCGGTTTTTGCATGACCGGATTATTGGATCACAGCTGGTCGTGCAGTTAAAAGCCCCTAATAACTAGCGTCTTTCTATCCAGAACAACATGAAAAGTCCCGCCATCAGGAATAGCAGGGTGGGGACCACCGCGCTCCAGAACGCAGACCAGTCGTTGAGTAAGCCCAGGTGCACGAATACGCGATTAAGTACCTGGTAGACCACGCCCAGCATGATGCCGGCAAAAATCTTGGCGCTGGCACCACCCGAACGCTGCTGCAGGAAGCCGAAAGGCAGGGCCAGGACGATCATGACCATACAGGCCAACGGATACACCATCTTGGCCCACAACGCGACTTCATGCCTGGATGTTTTCTGCTTGTTGGCCTCAAGATGGTGGATATAGAAGTACAGATTCCAGGCCGACATCTTTTCGGGCACAACGAGCAACACATTCAGTAATTCTGGCCGGATGAGTGATTGCCAGCGTGCTTCAGGGAAGAAGCTGGAGCTGACCTTGCCATCGTCAAACCGGATTTGCGACACCTCGTTGAGGTTCCAGTCTTTGCCTTCGAATCGACCACTTTTGGCATTACTGATGGTGCGTAGCCGAAATTCCGGGTCGAATTCATACACGTGAATATTTAATAGTTCAGCATCTGGCAGCACATCTTCCACATTGACGAAGCTATTACCATCCTTGACCCAGAAACCGGAGCGGAAGTCCTGCGCAACTACCGAATCCGTCGCCTTGATGCGGATGCGCTGCGCCGTTTTTTCGCTTAACGGTGTGACCAGTTCGCCCACCACGAAAGTCAGCAGTGTGAACATGAGGCCAATGCGCAGCAGGGAAAATGTCAAAGTGGTAAGGGAAATGCCGCTGACGCGCAGCACGATAAGCTCCGAGTAGCGGGCGAATTGTGCCAGTGCGTACATGGTGCCGACGAGCACTGCCACTGGCACAACTTGGTACACATGACCAGGTGCGCTCAGCAGTACGAACAGCAGCACCTTGTCGATGCCATAACTACCCTTGCCGATGTCCTCCAGCTCCTGGATCAGGTCGAAGAACGAGAACATGGCTAGCAGCGCCAGCATGACGAGCAAGATGCTGGACGTGATCTCCTGAGCCAGGTAACGGTGAACGATCTTCATGCTTTAAGGCGCCGCCATAACCTGGACAGCAGAGGCGTCTGGAAAATCCGGCGGTAGAAGAAGTACAAGGTCAGCAGCAGGAAGATGATATGCACCGGCCACAAGCCAATGATAGGGCTAATCTTGTCGCGCGCGAGCCAAGCTTGCGTAATGCTCAGCAGATTGTTGTAGATGACATAAATCAGCAATGCCATCATGAGGTTGGCCGAACGGCCGGAACGAGGGTCGACAAAACTCAGCGGCACAGCCAGCAGTACCAATACAAAGGCCGAAATGGGGATGGCTAGCCGCCACTGCAGTTCTGCACTGCTGCGCGGGTTCTTTTCCTTCAATAATTCAGTATTGCTTTTGGCCTGGATGCCAGGTGGTTCCTGTTGCACTTCAGTGGGTTCAATGCGAATGGCATAGCGTTCGAAATTGGTGATGGTGAATTCTCGTGTATCGGGGTCGCCTTCATAGCGCCTGCCACGTTCCATAACCAGGAAATCGTCGCCGTTAGTTGCTTTTTCGCGATGTCCCTCGGCCGCGACAATAATGCCGAGCTTCTGATGCTGGCGTGACTGCACGAAAATGTTTTTGACGATGTTGCCGAGCTCATCGAAGCTTTCCACGAAATATACACGTTCGGCATTGCGCGACTCCTTGAAGACTCCCGGACTGATGGTCGCCAGCTCGTCCCGGCTTTGCAGCTGATCCTTGAAGTCAGAGCCCTTGTGTGTCGCCCAAGGCGTGACAAACAGGCTCAGTAATGCGATGGTGGCAATCACGGGGAGCGCGAACATCATTACCGGGCGTATCCAGTTAGTAATGCTCATGCCCGAACTGAACCAGACCACCATTTCGCTGTCACGATGCCATCGGCTAAGCGTCAACAGCACGGCCAGGAACAGGGTCAGCGACAGCAGCATGGGCAGGTACTTCAACATGGTGAAGCCCAGCAGTGTATTGATGGCGTCGCTGGCCAGACTGCCCTTGGCGGCTACACCTATGTAATAAGCTACACGCTGCGCCAGCACGATTCCCAGCAGCACGACAAACGCGCCAATGGCGGTGGTGACCAGCTCGCGCTGCAGTGACCGTTTAAACAACATGGGGAATTGTGCGGTGAACAGCGATGATTTTGAATTGGGCTAAAAACACAGGATAATTCGGAAGACTTATTGAAAGGGCACAGTTAATGGAATTTAGCATAAAAAATACCCAGGCGGAAAAGCAACGTAACGATTGTGTGGTAGTCGGTGTTTACGAACCGAAGAAATTATCTACGGCTGCGGCAGCCATAGACCAAGCCTCCAACGGTTATATTGCCTCTATCCTCAAGCGCGGGGACATGAAGGGCAAGCTGGGCAGCACCCTCATGCTCTACAGCGTACCTGGTACTGCTTGCCAACGTGTGCTGCTGGTGGGGCTGGGCAAGGAACGCGAGCTGCATGAAAAGGAATACCGGCAGATTCTGCGAGCAGCAGCCAAGGCAATCGTAAGTAGCGCTGTAGGCAATGCATTGAGCTTCCTGGCGGATGTCCCAGTTGGCAAACGGAGTATCACCTGGCGTGTAGCCCAGCTGGTTGAAGTAACCCTGGATGCTGCCTACCGCTTCGACCACTTGAAGAGCAAGCCATCAGATCCTTTTACCTTCGCCAGCATGATCATCAACGTGGCTAACAAGGCTGATGTTGCACCAGGTGAAGCCGGTCTCAAACAGGGTTTGGCGGTTGCAGCAGGTATGCAATTGGCCAAGGACCTCGGCAATACCCCGCCCAATATCTGTACACCGTCTTATCTGGCAGAACAAGCCGGAGAGCTGGCTCAAGGTTATGGATTCCAGCTCGAAGTGCTGGAACGCGAGGACATGGAAAAGCTTAACATGGGTGCCTTGCTTGGGGTAGCCAAAGGTAGCCGTCAGCCTCCCAAGCTCATCGTCTTACAGCATAACAAAGGCCCTCATGGCCAGAAGCCAATTGTGCTGGTAGGTAAGGGTATCACCTTTGATGCTGGCGGCATTTCCATCAAGCCCGCTGCTGACATGGATGAAATGAAGTACGACATGTGCGGTGCTGCCAGCGTGCTGGGCACATTCAAGGCTATCGGCGAGTTGGGGCTGGCATTGAATGTGGTAGGCGTAATTCCCACTTGTGAAAATCTGCCCGACGGCAACGCTGTCAAGCCCGGCGACGTGCTGACCAGCATGTCCGGTCAGACGATTGAGGTGCTGAATACTGATGCCGAAGGCCGCCTCATACTGTGCGATGCCCTTACCTATGCCGAGCGCTTCCAGCCTGCGGCCATGGTAGACATCGCCACGCTTACCGGCGCCTGTGTCATCGCTTTGGGGCACCATGCCTCCGGCCTCTTCAGCAATAGCGACAATTTGGCTAGAGAGCTGCTCAAGGCAGGCGACGATACCTTCGACCGCGCTTGGCGTATGCCATTGTGGGAAGACTACCAGGAGCAGCTCTCCAGCAATTTTGCCGACATGGCAAATATCGGCGGACGCGCTGCAGGCAGTGTGACTGCAGCCTGCTTCCTGTCACGATTTGCCAAAGACATTGACTGGGCGCATCTCGATATCGCAGGTACTGCGTGGAAATCCGGCAAGGAAAAAGGCTCTACCGGCCGTCCTGTGCCCTTGCTCACGCAGTTCCTGATGCAAAGGGCAGGCACGCAGTAGGCTTATAAATGACGCGCATCGAGTTTTACGTCAATGTGCCGGACAAGTTGCTTAAAGTCGCTGAGCTTAGCGAGCAAATCATGAGCAGAGGCCGCCGCATCATGGTTTATATGCCAGATGCCGAAACCTCTTTCAAACTAGAGGGGCTGCTATGGACGCATCCCCCAACCGGTTTTATGCCCCATTGTCGTGGCGATGACCCGCTAGCGATCGATACGCCGCTTATCGTGGATTGGCGTAGCGAGCCGCTGGTGCATGACGATGTATTGATCAATCTCAGAAATGAGCATCCGCCGTTTTTCAGCCGGTTCCAGCGGTTGATCGAAATTGTAGGCACAGACGAAGCGGATAAAGCGGAAGCGCGTAACCGCTACCGGTTTTACCGTGATCGCGGCTATGAAATCAAATCCATCAATGTCCTTGAGACCGAAACGCATGAGTAAACCACGGGAAGCAAATCCGGAACTTGCCCGCATTCTCAGCCGGGTGAATGCGCTGATGAAGCATGAGCTGGAGTCGCCGGTCACGCGCGAGCCTACACCGCACGAGCCGGCGGTACAAAAGCCATTGGAGCAGGCATCCGAAATCTCAATGCCCGAGGAAGAGGTGCCGGTGCTGACTGAGGTGTATGAAGGCGAGCCGCTAGTTCTCGCCCCCCGTACTATTGATGATTTTGCTGCTTTTACTGTCGACCCAAGTGCTGCGAAGCCTGATGACGCCGCACTGGAGGCGATTGTTGCCGAGCTGATGCCATTAATTCGTGCAGAAGTGAAAAAGGCGGTACGGAAGGAGCTGATCAATATGGAGAAGATCGTGAATCATCGTCTGGAGACTGAGTTCATCCAGACTTTGATGCAGCGGCTGCGTTCTGAACCGCGAGATTAATCTACTGATTTTCGCCTAGCAATTTTTGATAGGCATCTGCACTCAGCAACGTGTTGTGTGCTTCCACATTCTCAGGGCGAAAACTGAAAATCCAGGATGCGTACGGATCGTCATTGATCTGTTCCGGTTGCTGCTGCAGTGCTTCATTGACGACTTCTACGGTACCCGATAGTGGCGCATGCAAGTCTGAACCCGTTTTGACGGATTCCACGAGCCCACAAGGTTCGCCAGCTTCAATCTTCTGCCCAGGAGTCGGCGCTTCGACATAAACAATATCGCCCAACAGATCTTGGGCATAATCTGTGATGCCTACATAGCACAAGCCACCCTCGGCATAGCGTACCCATAGGTGTTCTGCGGTGTATTTCAGTTGGTCAGGAAACTTCATGATGTGTCAAAAATTAGGATTAACGATTATTTTCGCACAGACTTAGCTGTATCTTTAATAAGACAATAATGTATGCGATAAGCAACAGTGAGAAAGTTTTTAAAAAACTTCTCTATGTTAATGACATATTGGAATATTTTGTCTATTATGTTCCTCGTAGCAATCGGGGAGGTATCATGTGGCGTAATGTTTTCTTGCTTTTTGTCATGCTGGGTCTGGTCATACAGCCCGTTGTGGTTTCTGCCGCCGACAAAAAGCCGGCGAAGCGTGTCGTCCACAAGTATAAGGCCTCCAAGGCCAAAGTTTCCCGTGTCAGCAAGGCCCAAGTAAAGAAGGTCAACTATCACCCAGACGGGATTGAAGATAACAGCAATTCCAACCTTGCCATTCTGCAGCTCGCTTCTTCCAAGGCACTGATTATCAATCAGGTCACCGGTGAGAAAATTTACAGCAAGGGTGAGGAAGAACTCGCACCTATCGCTTCTTTGACCAAACTCATGACCGCCATGGTGGTGCTGGATGCCAAGCTGCCCCTGGATGAGGTCATCACGATCAGCCATGATGACGTCGACACGCTAAAGAATACGCATTCCCGCCTACGCATTGGCACTGAGCTGACGCGCGGCGAGCTGCTGCAACTCGCCATCATGGCTTCGGAAAATCGTGCGGCTTCGGCACTTGGCCGTAGCTATCCAGGGGGTCTGCCCGCATTCCTCAATGCCATGCACGCTAAGGCCGCCATGCTGGGCATGACAAACACCCATTTCGCTGACGCCACCGGTCTCAATAGCGCTAATGTGTCAACTGCCGCAGATCTGGTCAAAATGGTCCAGGCGGCTTACGAGTATCCCGAGATTCGCAACGTCAGCACTACCCCTTCTCAGCAAGTACCGGTGTTTGGCTCTAGCAAGCCTCTGAATTATGTGAATACCAATGCATTAGTGAGGAAGAGTGACTGGATCATTGGCCTGTCCAAGACAGGTTTCATCAATGAAGCCGGTAGATGCCTCGTCATGCAGGCTGAAATTGCAGGCCAACCCATGATTATTGTGTTGCTTAATTCATGGGGCAAGTATTCACGGATAGGCGATGCGAATCGTATCCGTAAGTGGATTGAAAGCAGCAGCTCGTTCAAGAATATGAGCTAGAAAAAGTATTGCTTAAAGAAAAAAGCGGCTTAGGCCGCTTTTTTCTTGGCTGGCGCTGTTGATTTCTTTTTAGCAGTCGCCGTTGGTTTCTTTTTGGCTGCTGTCTTCTTTGGTTTGGCCGCTGTTTTTGCTCCAGTTTTTTTGCTGACAGGCTTAGCTGGTGCTTCTTTGGCAGCCTTCTGGGCCAGTAATTCCAACGCTTCTTCCAATGTCAGCGCTTCTGGTGTCTGGCTGCGTGGCAGGGTCGCACGCACCTTGCCATGCTGGACATAGGGTCCATAGCGGCCCGAGTAAATGGCAACACTACCGCCCTCAGGGTGGCCTCCTAGTTCACGTAATGGCGCTGGCCCAGAGTTGGCTTGGGCTAGCAGTTCTACTGCCCGTTCCAGGTCTATATCAAAAACACTATCAGAGCGCGGGATGGATTTGAATTTGCCGTCATGGTTGACGTAAGGGCCGAAGCGCCCGAGGTTGGCGACAATTTTTTTGCCCGTCTCGGGATGCATCCCGACTTCGCGGGGTAAGGCCAGCAGTTTCAAGGCAATTTCGGTATTCACATCAGCCAGCGGAATATCCTTGGGGATGCTGACACGCTTGGGCTTCTTCTTCGGATCCTCGTTCTGCCCCACTTGCAGGTATGGCCCATAAGGGCCATTCATGAGCAGGATATCCTTCCCAGTATCGGGATCGCTGCCAATCACGGTTGGCTCATTGCTCATCGCCTCGCCATTCATGTTGCGTGTGTAGTCGCAATCCGGGAAGCCGGAGCAGCCAATAAATTTTCCCCGCTTACCTAACCGCGAATGCAGGGGTTTCCCACACTTGGGGCAATCTTCGCCAATGGCTTCCTGGGTGATTTCGGCGCGGTCAATATTGGCCTTGTCGTTGATCTGCTGGTTGAATCCCTTCCAGAATTCGCCGAGAACAGGAATCCAGTCGCGTTCGCCTTCGGCGATATTGTCGAGTTCATTCTCCAGATTGGCTGTGAAGTCATAATCGACGTAACGCGTAAAGTGCTCGGTCAGGAACTTGTTGACCACACGACCGACGTCAGTCGGCATAAAGCGCTTCTTGTCGAGCACCACGTATTCACGATCTTGCAAGGTCGAAATGATGCTGGCGTATGTGGAAGGCCGGCCAATGCCATATTCTTCCAGCGCTTTGACCAAGCTGGCTTCCGAATAACGAGGTGGCGGCTCGGTAAAATGCTGGTCGCCAAAAATCTTTTCCACATCGAGCACTTCGCCGGTCTCAAGGTTGGGCAGCTTGCTTTCGCCTTCTTCCTCGGCATCGTCCTGGCTTTCCATGTAGACGGCAATAAAACCGGGGAAGACCATGGTCTGGCCATTCGCACGGAACAGGTTGGCTTCTGAACCAACAGAGAGATCCACGCTAACGGCATCAAATCGTGCAGGGGACATCTGGCAGGCCAGTGCACGCTTCCAGATCATCTCATAGAGACGGAACTGCTCAGGCGTCAGATACTGGCGCAAGCTGGTAGGCGTACGGGCAATATCCGTTGGACGGATGGCTTCGTGCGCTTCCTGCGCATTCTTGGCCTTGGTCTTGTACATGATGGGCGACTTCGGCAGGTAGTCCGTCTCGAAATTCTTTTTGATGTAATCGCGAATCTGCATGACAGCCTCGGCCGCCATGCTGAAAGAGTCAGTGCGCATATAGGTAATCAGACCTACTGTGCCGCTGCCGATATCGATGCCTTCATAAAGCTGCTGTGCAATGCGCATGGCGCGGCTGGTAGTGAAGCCCAGCTTGCGTACGGCCTCCTGTTGCAGGGTGGAAGTCGTGAACGGCGCAGCGGGGCTGCGGTTTTTCTGTTTCTTTTCAACGCGCAGTACCGTGGTCTTGCCAGCACTGGCCACCAGCAGCTTACCGACGATGTCTTCCTGCTGGTCCTTGTTGGTAACTGTAAACTGCTCGACTTTATTGCCGTCGAGCTGGATCAGCCTGGCATCAAACTTGTGCTGCTGTTTGCGCGACTCTAGATGGATGGTCCAGTATTCCTGGCTCTTGAAAGCCTCAATTTCCTGCTCGCGCTCGACGATCAACCGCAAGGCGGGGCTTTGCACGCGTCCGGCTGAAAGCCCGCGGCGTATTTTTTTCCATAACAAGGGCGACAAGTTAAAGCCCACGAGGTAATCCAGCGCGCGGCGCGCTTGCTGCGCATTGACCAGCGGCATGGAGATGTCACGCGGCGAGGCGATGGCCTCATTGACCGCGTTCTTGGTGATTTCATGGAAGACCACGCGCTTGATAAGCTTGTCCTTGGCGATCTTCTTGTCCTTGAGGATCTCCGCGATATGCCAGGAAATTGCTTCGCCTTCGCGGTCCGGGTCAGTTGCCAGATAGATGGCATCGGCGGATTTGACGGCTTTGGCGATAGCATCCACGTGCTTGGCATTGCGCTCGATGATTTCGTATTTCATGGCGAAATCATGCTCGGTGTCGACAGCGCCACTTTTGGGCACGAGGTCCCGAACATGGCCATAGGAGGCCAGCACTTCATAGCCGCTACCTAGGTATTTTTTCAAAGTCTTGGCCTTGGACGGCGATTCGACGATCAACAGTTTCGACATGCGGTGCTTGAGTCTCAAGTTAACGATTAAGGATGCGGCAGATAATAAGAGCAAACGTCATGCAAAGGGAAGGGGAGAATCTTCGTACATCTTTAAATAATGCAGGAGCGATGATAGGTGACTGAGAGTAGTCTTGC